>VFSW01002396.1_pt1 | contig 28283 bp, 42 predicted proteins | sample 5358111 | NCBI WGS metagenome assembly VFSW01 (sample SAMN11554181, study PRJNA540505) | mine drainage metagenome | isolation source: sediment from site ElyBrook_90M | place: USA: Ely Copper Mine, Vershire, VT | collected 2017 | reverse complement strand
GCTTGCCAAAGCAGTACGCATGGCACTGCGCATGCCAGGCCTCGTACTGATTGCCGTTCCATCGCGCCCGCTCATGCCAGAGCTGGGTTGCGCAGTCATATACCCATGTCGCGTTCGCTGTCGGGAAATAGAGCACGTAAAAGGTATGGCCCTTTTCCTGGTAGGCGTAGCCGATGGCGTCAGATATTGTGGCGTAGGTGCTCAGCGCATATTCAATTGCATGAGTGCTGATCCGGGTGGGAATGTAGCCGTTGGCCCGCCACACCATGCCCGAGCCGCGCTCGTCTCCACCCAGCCAGAAGACCGAGTTGTCGGCTCGGGCCGGGCTGAACTGCGCGATACACCCCTGCTCCATCAAGCCCCCCTGTACTGGCTGGTAAGGGTTGTTCGTGTCTCCCGAGTCGTAATAGGCCTGCATGTGGGTTCCGCCGAAGAGCATGGGCTCGCGGAACGCCACCAGAAGCGAGACCAGATTCTCCGGGAACACCGATACCTGCGAAACATAAAGATCGTTCCAGGTCGCCGCGTCGTTCAGGTTTGAAAGCTGCACCCGCGCCGTGCCCGTCAGCAGCGCCATGAAATAGCCGTCCGTGTAGGCCACCTGCGAGATTGGTCCCAGCGGTCCGGTACCAGCCCCTGGGTTGGCCTGGATCTGGGCAAACGCGCCTGCAGGGACGGCCACCGTGTTCATCACTGCGGCCACCAGCTGCAGCGCGTAGATGTTTCCGCCACTGGCTACCAGAAGCTGTATCGACGAAGCCGCCAGCGAGGCGGGATTGCCATCATCGATCAGTCCGGCGTAGCTCGCGAGAATCGCTCCCTTGGAAGACAGCTCATAGAGCGTCGTTCCCGCTACGGCAAAGAAGCGGCCGTCGATGGCGAATACCCCGCGCACCGAACGCCCAGGCAGATTGGCAAACAGCGAGAGCCCCGGCGTTCGATAGAGCACATACGCGGCCTTGCCCATCCCCGATTCGACAGACTCCGGGTACAGGTTCATGCAGCGCTGGCAATCCGCCAACACCGATTCCGAACTGTAGGAAGCTCCAACAAAACCGAAGCGCGCCATTTACTGTCCCGTGAAGTAGTTGAAGATTCCGCGCCGTTTTTCCGACATGCCAAAATCCGCCGTCGAGATCCGCGGTGACTTGCTGTTGTTTCCCTGTATGGCCGCAATCGCCTCTTTCGCCTGTAGTAACAGCCCTTGGCTGTTCGGACCGATCAGTGAGGCCGCCAAGGACATCGTCAGCGCTTCCTCGTATCCCGGAGGCAGGTTGTAGCTCGTCGCCAGGGTAGCGAAGGTTGAGACGACCTGCCAGGTGCGCAAAACAACCTGGTAGGCCACATTGGGCACCGGCCAGAAATACAGCGACCCGTTCGGCAAATCCGCCTCGTAATACAGGTCGGTCGGGATTGCGGTGGCCAGCGACTTCACCCGCTGGTTGTTCCACCAGTCCGCATCGCGGATGTGAATTGGACAATCCACCGCCGGAGCAACGCTGTTCAAGCGCAGCGTTGCGCCAAGAATCCGTACCGGGCGCACGGGGACAACAAATACTCCCGTCGGCCCGATCGTGTGCGGTGCCAGGTTGGGGACAAGGTTGTAGACCGCAAACTGCTCCGCAAAGGCAAAGATCTTCCGCGCGCTCCATTGGTCAAGAATGCGGTTGAGCTTGCCAAGCACAAAGTTGGCGTCCGCAGCATTCGGGGTCTCACCCTGGGCCAGCCATCCCGCCTCGATCAGCGCATTGGTGACAATCCGGCTGCCCGAGACGGCCCCAACGCTTCCACCAGGTGTCGGTGAGCTTCCCGGCGGCGCCGGCGAGATCTGCGAGATCCCATTGACAACCGTGAGTTGCCAAAGCCCCCCTTGCGCGTCGCTAATAATCAGTGCCATATCTCTTTTGCCTCAATTGAATAAGCCGCTAACTTAGGCAGCTCTACGTTCCCTAGTAGTTAAAGCTCACCGAGCAGTTGGCCAGCGTCTCGCTCGCCTGGGTGGTGAATCTCACCGCAAGATGGTCCCCTGCCGCATAGTTGTAGGTATGCGTTGTGTCCTGCATCACGGTGTTGGTCGAGGTGGTGCCGTAGGTCACCGTCACCGGCGTCACGGTCGCGGTTCCCGAGCCATTCGGATAATCCAACAGGGTAAACACTCCGCTGGCCGAGCTAATGCCGCCTGTAATGCATCGCACGCTCAAGTTGCTCGCCGTCCCCGCCCCGGCCATCACCGGCGAGGCCGCATAAGTAAGAGTTGCCCCGCTGCACGTCGAAACTGTCGATCCGAGTTCAAACACCCCGAGTGTGGAAGAGGCGCTCGCGGTTCCCGTGCAGAAGCCATAGGCCATGCGAGTACCGCCGCTGACCGTGTTATAGACGGCTGTCCACGCGCCGCAGGGATTCCCTGTCGCGGTACACATCCAATACATCGGTTGCGAGCCGGACGGCGCGTTGGTATTCCACACTCTCTCGCCCGCGAAGTACGATCCGCTGGTGGGCTGTGTGCTTGCCGTATTGCCGCCAGGTGTCTCCCGGAACGTACATTGCTGCCGGTTGACGGTTGCCGCTGCAACCGAAGTCGAAGCGTTGTCGACAATCGTGATGCTGTACGGTGACGTGTAGTTGATCGCCGTGACCTGCGTGGTCAGGTTCGCGCCGGATGGCCCTGCGCCGAGGACTGTCACATTCATTCCCGGAACGACAAACTCGCTTGGTATCGCGCTCAACGAAATCACGTTGCTGCCCGAAGTCACAACCCCGGTACTGGTAACGGTGTTAGCCACTCCCGCACACGTTCCCGTTTGAATCGGCACGCCGGAGCTGTTCAACCCTGTTGCGGTGACATAGCGAATCGGGCCTTTCGCGCCCGCCGCCGCCTCGCTTGCCGGATGCAACACAATGTCATTGGCTGAAAACGAAGCATAGCTTGTGCTGCTGTTCGGATCAGGGAGGGACTCAATCTTTTGCAGCCCTTGGCTCGTCGAACCTAACTGGACTCCGCCCTCCTGCTGCCCGTTGTAGCCATAGGACAGCTTGGCGACTTGTCCGCAGTATTTGTCGCCATACCAAGTTTGCGTGTCGATGTTTTTCAAACACGCCCGCACGTTGAAGCCTGATCCGCCTTCCACGGAAGCCTGAATCGGCCCACCAGAAAACGAAACCATCGCTTCGTTCAGGCCCGTGCTGGCGTAGCCTTCCACACCGCTCACGTCCAGTACGCCTCCCGCTGTGGGAGTTGTATTGAATGCTCGCAGCAGAAATCCGTTATCGAGATTGCCCTGCACGATCTGTGGCGAGTTCATCTCCACCCGCGCATCGGAGAGACGAATCAGATTGCCCTGTGCATTGTTCTCGCAGACTACCGCATCGCCCCAGTTGGTTCCATTACCCAAACTGTTCGTGGTGAGCCAGGTGCTTGCCGGAGCACCCGGATAGTGGTTATCCAGGGTGAAGTGGGCCATCGAGAACGGACGGTTCTCATCGTAGACTGAGCCGTTGATATACACCGCGCAGCCGCCGACACCATCGAAGCGCAGCCGCTCCATGTGCCAGTTGACATAGCCAGTCTGATAGTTCTTCGCAATCACCGCCGTTCCGGTAATCGTGGTCGAGGGAGCCAGTGCAACCGTGATGGTGTTCGCTCCGGTGTTGATCGACGACACGGTAGTCGAATAGTTCGCTCCTGCCACACCCGCACCAAGCAGCCAGATCGTCTGCGATGCAACCAACCCGGAGGTTGCCACCGAGGGTACGGAAACCGTGGTGCTCCCACTCGTGGTGCTGGCATTGGCGCTGTAGGTGATCGGGTTGGAGTAGATGGCATGGCTCAAGGTCTGGGCAAAGCGGGCATGGTTGAGCCGGAATCCGTTATCTGCTCCGCCCGTCATCCATACACCATAGCTTGCCATGGCCCCGGTGGTTGGATTGTTGCCGTAGATGCCCAGGCCCTCAACGCCTCCGAACGACATTGCCGGAAGGCGCACGACATACTCACCTACTCCGTTGGCATTTGTGCCTGTGGTGGTGTTGCCCCCGTATTGCAGGGTCGCCGAGTTGTCGTCCAAGCCCCAAAGCATCGGCGCACAACTGAGACCCGAAAGATCAAGGTCAGTGACAAGATAGATGCCCGGTGAGAAGTAGAGCGGCACCACCCGCCCACTGGCCACGCCTGAGGTTGAACAGGACGCCACCGCAGCATTGTAGATTGCGGTCGTGCTGTCCGTGGTCATACTCGGATCGGCCCCATACGCTCGCACGTCAATGACCGGCGTCGCGCCGTCAATCGTGTTCACCGCACAAACACTGCCCGCTGGCACTCCGCTCGGACACGCCGCGCCCACCACGACGCTGCTAAACTTTGCTGACAGGGTCCCGCTGTTGATCGCTGCATTTCTCGCACCTACCGTGTCCCCATCGGTTGGATTGGAAGGAGTCGCAGTGATTGTGATGTCCTGCGTAAACGTCTTTTGGCCCGTCAACGTTTGCGTGTCTTCGAGCGTCGTTGTGGTATGCGTCTGAGCGATCGCCGCCACGCTCCACAGAACCATCACAATCAATCTGCGCATCATTTACTTCGTCGCCTTTGGCTTTCGGGCTTCCTTGTCTAGACGTTCCACTTCCTTCTTCTCCGCGAGAGGCAGCTCCGGAGCTTCCACTTCCACCGGGAAGGGCTCGTTTACCCAGTCCTGCTCGAGGTGGGCTTCATGCTCCGCAGTGTTCTTGACGATTTTGTGTTGCCGCGCGGAATGGTTGTAAACCATCTTGGGAAATTCCTGATGGCGGTACGGCTTCTTTGGGGGATTGTTTAGATCAAACTCGTTTACGGCTTTTCCGTTCGTCGCATCATGTTCGGCCACCAGGGATCGCATTTTCTCGACTTCTTCAGGCGTTAGAGCGGACATATTCGATTTCTCCTGCAGGCCAAAGATGGCAGCCATCGCCTGCGATTTCTGTTCTTTTGTGAGTTTGCTGCGCGGCGCACCGCTTGATTCGTTGAGAGGCATAGGTCAAAGAGCCCGGCCACAATCTTCTGCGGCCGGGCGGGGGAGGCTAGTACGACGGGTAGAACTTCGCCGTGTTCGCGTCGTAGGTATAGCACAGCACTTTGCTGACTACGCCCGTGGACGCGATCGCGATGTTATTGGCGTTGGTGGTGGTGAAGGCGCCGTCAGGGATGATGCAGAACCCGCCGCCACCCTTGGGATCAAAGCCCACCGGGATGTTGAACCCAGTGATGGCCAGTGCTCCGGTGATATGGAACAGTGGGCCGCTTGGGGTCACCAGGCCAGCTGCCGAGGCTACCGCGGTTGTCGGCTGTGGGCCGTCAAAATAATTGGCAAAGCCCGGAACGACCTTGCCGGTCACCGATGAACAAAGCCACTGATTCCCGGTCCGCAGATTCACCACCGGGGAATAGGCAAAGATGCCGCTCCCGTTGGTGCAGGTGCCGCTCGGGTCGTAGCTGACAAATGCATTCGGAGGACCGGCCAACACCATCGCTCCGGAGATGTGCGGGTTAGCCATGGTACCGGCTGCACCGCGCTGGACGTGAACAGTGGTGCCGCTGATGGAGATGACCGACATCGCCTCGTTGTCTACCACCAGCACAGTGCCCGCTGAGGTAGCCGATGGGGCGGTGATTCCAGTGGCCGAGGCCACCTGGAAGGTCGTGAGCTTACTGGCAATCCCGGCAGACAGCGTGGTAGCCGTCAGCGCGGTTTGCCCGAAGGCGCAGGCCGCCACGAACAGCACGGCCACAAGAAAGAGAGATTTGAAGATATTTTTCATATTGTTTTTCCCGTGCGGAGGTTCTGCTGCCCGTCTCCAGGCAGCAGGGATCCTTCAGCGCTGAACGGTTACGCTCCTGCCACGCAAACTGCACCCTGATCCTGGTACAGGTTGCCGAAGCCACACAGAGAATCGAGGCGGTTGACCCTGATGCTGCGCACCGGGTCCCACGCAACAACCTTACGAATGGCAATGCCGCTATCTTCGTCCTGTGCCATCCCCTTTTCTTCCACCGCCTTGGGTAGGTACAGCTTTGCACCCACCAAGGCGAAGGCGTACTTCGAGAGGGCCAGTCCGACGGTGCCGACTGCTCCGTTAGGGGCAGCGGTGCCAGGCCATAGCGTCAGCGCCGCGCCGTCAGCCGGAAGTGCGTCGACGTTCTGGTACTGGCTGCCTGGCCCGTAGATCGCCGGCAGGATGTTGATCACATCCACGCCGCCGCCAACTGCCACCAGCGCCTGGGTGATGACAAACTGCTTGGCTGCCTTTTTGCCGGGGATGCGCCGGGTCATCGGGTTGACCTGGTTCACATTCAAGATGGAGATCTTGTCGCCCACGTTGAAGGTGTCTCCGGCAGTCGCGGTCACCACCAGCGAAGTACCGCTCTGGTTGGCGCCCTTGACCGAGTTCGCCGCGGCCCAGGTACCGGCCGTGACCGAATACAGCGACTGCGATTCGAAGAAGCTGAATCCCGCCAGCTTGCCGATCGAGCCTTCCTTCCACATGCGGGTGATTTCATCATCCGGGTGGAAGATCGAGGTTATGTTCGAGCCCAGTGAGGTCATCATCGAAGACGAGATCATGCAGGCGCGTTTTCCCGCTGGGCAGGCCAATTCCATCAGGCGCTGCTTCAGGGAGTAGTAGGTGCCCACCGAAGTCGGATCGGTGCCGAGGGTGCCGAACACGTTGTTCGCGTTCTGCCACGCCCAGTTAGCACAACGCGAGTCCAGTTCCTGCGCCATCGCGGCAGCGGCAGGCTCCCAGTAGTTCTCACGCAGCTCGTCTTCGGAGCGTTCGAGTTTGACTGCGGTTTCGTAATCGTCCCACTCAAAGGCGATCTGCAGCCATTGATCGAGAGAGACAGTGGTGGACAGCCGGGAGATTGCCTGTGGGGCGTATCCCATGCCGTCAGTGACAGTCGGGCGCCAGGGGAATTTCACGGTGACCGAGGAGCCTACCGCAAATTCCTTTTCGAATTCCTTCTGCCATTCACGGTTGAAGTACTCGGAGACAATCAGCTTGTTGAGCGTAAGCCTGAGGATCTCCATGCACACCCAGTTGGTGTTCAAATATTGATTTGGCACTTATTTACCTTCCTTGGCGTTTGGCGGCGTCCTTCCGGTTCTGCGCCTCGCGAAAGGCCCGGAAGTTATTAGCCTTTACGGCACTGTCTGCCGCATCCGGAGGCGTAGTGCCCCGGGCGCCCACTTCATGGGGCGGCGGCGGTGCCTTGGTTTCCTTCTTTTCAGGAGCCGTGCCGACTGATTCTGCGGCGGACTTGAACTTGCCATCCGCGCCGCGCTCAGCCGCTGTTTCCGTTCCCTTCAGTTGCTCTTTGACCAGCGACTCGGTGAGTACGACCTTGCGGATAGCCTCTTGAGGGTCACTCTTGGCCAGCGAGATAAAGCTGTCCAACTCAGCCTTGTCGCTGCCCAGGACGTACAGCAAATCGAGGAACACCTTCGATCCGTCGATCACCGTTCGCAAGGTCAAGGGAATACCCTGATCCTTGAAAATGGCGTCAGCGGCCGGCATGATGACCTCTTTCGCGTCCGGGTAGCGCTTGACAACGTCGCTGAACTTGGACTGGAACTCTTTGTTCGCCGCCTCGGTTGCCTGCTGCTGGCGATAGTCCTGCAAGGCCTTCTGCGATTTGTAGTCCGCGAGCTTGTCAAAGTACTCATCCTTCGCGGCCTCGTATTCGTCGTAAGTCTTGAAGTCGTCCAGTTTGGGCTTCTTCGGTGCTTCGAGCTTGTTCTCCGGCTTTGGCTGTTCCTGAGTCTTGGCGGTTGACGACTCCACCGGCTTCGTCTCTGTCTTGCCCTCGGGAGGTTTCCCTTCTGCCAGCTTGCGTTCCAGTTCCTTCTTTTCGGCGAGCAACTGCTTGATGCGCTTTTCAGCGCCCTTGCCTGGCTCCTGATGTGTCGCGGTATCCGACTCCGCTGCGCTTTCAGCTTCGCCTTTCGACGTCGCTTCGGAAGATTCCTTTGCGGCTGCCGGGGCCGCGGGCTTCGGCGTGATCTTTCCGGTAGTGCGCCATGCGGCATACTCCGCGGTTCCAGCTTTCGGGGATGACATGGGTTCAGCGGTTGTCGATTCCGCTCCAACTGCTGTTTCGACGTCCATCGATTTTTCTCCAATGTAAAAGCCGCCTGATGAGGGCGGCCTCGGTTGAATTACAAAAGTGTTGAGCTCTATTGCCCCGCGGCTTGCGCACCTTGCTGCGCGCTCTGCTGCTGGGCGGTGGCTTGCTGCTCCTGGGCTGCTTGCGCCTGTTGCAGTTGCTGGGCGTCGGCCTGCTGCTGAGCGTGTTGCTGCTCCTGGGCTTGGATGCCAACATCGTGCGCCTGTGCGTGCAGCTGCTTCATCATGTCTTCGAAGGTCTGCATCCGCTCCAACAGGTTCTGGGCTTTGGTATTCACCTCGGCGATCGCCAGTTGGTTCTCGAGCTTAAGCTTCTCCAGGTCCATGTCCGCCTGCGACTGCATGGCAATCTGTTGCATCTTGCCCTGGTGTTCCCATGCCTTCGCCTGCTTCTCCTGCAGGAGCTGGTGGAGCTGCTGCGACAGCTGCTGAATCTGCCCCTGTGCCTGCTGGATCGCAGCCTGAGCCTGTGGAGGCAATTGCTGGCCCTGGTCTGGAGGCGAGATGATCTCCGCCATCTGATCACCCTTGGGACCCAGTTGCTTCATCTGAATTGCGAGCGAAATCAGCTTGTTCTTCTGCGGGGGCGCCAGTGGAAGCGCCTCAATGTTCGTGATCAATGTCTGTAGGAAGTCCGCCGCGGCCTCGCGCTGCGATTCATAGCTCGGCCCGGTCGAGATCGTGCAATCGTAATCCTCGTCGCCAAGCTGGACATGCGATGGTTTGCCGTCGGCCCCCATCATTGGCTCGTCCGGCGAGACCTTCACCATCTCACGCGTGTCGTCAGGCTTGTGCATCGGCACCGTGCGCTCGGTGTCGTAGACCACTGGAATATAGCTCTCTATCACGCGCGCCGCATACTCAAGGGCAGCGTAAAACGAGTCCACAAAATGGAACGATCCAACTTGCTCCTGGCTCTGAATCTTACTCAGAGCGACGCCGGACTTTTCATTCTGCCGCTGGGCGGCCGTGGGCAGCGGAGAAATACCCATCGCCGCCTGGATGTCGCGCTTATGCGCTTCCTTCAGAACCTCATAGGCACCAAAGTTGGGCTGAAACTGCGGGCGCGTCGGCAATGGAAGCACTTGCCCAGTGGCGCCATCCACCACCGGATCCACCTGCACATAAGCGTGAGGAACCTTGGTGAGCTCTTCCCATGTCTCAGCGTCGCTCTCGAATTGCCCCTTGTATCCAACGAATGGAGTCTTCGGTGTCAACCCCGCCTCTTCTGCTTCCTGCGAGCAGGCGTAGGCGTAATTCATCTGCGGGTCGCGAGCCCGCCGTACCAGTGATAGGAATCTGCGCTCTGCCGTGCCATCTTCATCGGTCCAAACCTGTTCACCCCAAACCGGGATGACCGGGATATGATGTCCCGGCTGTTCGGACGCCTCGAGTATCTCCACCCCGTTGGTGACGTACTGCATTACCTTGCGCTTCTCCACCACGCGCTTGCCGCGCTTCTCGGTGGTGATGACAACCTTCCAGTACTCGGCAACCAGCACGGACTTGTCGTGGATCCACTGCGGCGCTACCCGCGCATCCTCGGCACTGAAACTTTTCTTTATGGCATGCGGGTACTTCCGCACAAACTCCGCTTTCGGTAGCGGGTCCAACACGAAGCAGCCCATCGCGTCCGAGCCATCGATCTCCTTGAAGTCCGGGTCGTAGAGCACCGAGTCCGGATTCGCAATACCTTTAATCCAAATCTCCTGCTCATCGCTCTCATCGTTGACGTATTTGCGGGAGATCCGGAAAAATCCGTAGGAGCGGCGCAGGGCCTCGACAAACGCAGGAACGTAGGCTAGCCTCTGCGCCTTGGAACGGTACTCGATCCCGCGGATCAGGTTCTGCCGATTCTCTGCCTTCTTTTCGTCGGCGCCGTCGCCGGCAGGTTCGATCTTGATGCCTGGAGGATTCTGGCGCTGTCCGTTTGCTGCCTGGTTGATGTACTGCGTCAGTTGATCGTGGTTAATGCAAGGACGGCCCGCGTCTTTGCGGAACTTGCGGTCAACCTCATCCCAGGGGTCGCCTAATGCATAGCGGACGTCGATTCGCGCTTCCGCGCGCGGCTTCTCCCACCTCTCGGCGTAATACGCATAGGTGTCGCGGATCTCCTGCAGGAGTTCCTGATCACCGGCCACATCGCGGGCAGACGTTGCATCGTTCTCTATCGGCGATTCGGGGCTTTGGTTTAGCTGCTCGTCCATTACTCTCCGCAGGCGCGCATATGAAAAGGCTGTCCAGTAAAGGACAGCCCTGCTCTGGCGTACACCGCGTCTCCTTTTAGTTTGGGATTACCAACACTCTGGCCATCACTACTGCAATAATCTCACCGCTGGGCACTTCGGGCAGATCTCGCTATTGTTCTTTGCGTCATACACCCAGCCAGCCTTGCGCGCTGCGATCGTGGCTGCTACCAGCGTCTCGCCAACAAATTCAGCCTCGGTCGTACATTTCGCACAGATCACCGTCAGCTTGCGGCCACCCGCCTTTGCCAACGCCACGGCTTCCGTAATCGCCTTCTCGGCGAGGACACTCAATGGCCTCTTCGTGGGGTTATAGTCCTCGTAAGCCGAGAGCGTTCCATCTTCGTTAAGCGTTGGAAGCTTCTCGGCGTCAGCCCTCGCGCGCGCACCAGAGATGTATTCGTCGAGCGAGAACGCCTTGAACTTCAGGTGTGGACGCAACGCCTCGTACATGATCGTCCGGTCCTCGGGAGCGCAGCGCAGCAGCATATACACCAGGTGCTGGTGATCGCGAACCATCGAAGCCAGCTTAATCGCCTCCTCTGCCGTCAATGTGAAGCGCATCGGTTGCCACTTGCCTGGCTTGGTTCCCTGCAGCCGCTGGGCGTCGGCCGCGCTGGTGATGATTCCGCTCACTCGCCGTCACCATCCTTGTCGATAACCTTGCCTGGCTTCAGGCCGAGGTGCTTGGCGATGTGACCCAGCATCTTCTCGTCCTCATCTTTCCCAAAGACAAACTTCTCTGGCTCGATATACTCCGTCCCCATGCCTTCCTTACGGCTATGCGAAGGACGCGATTTGTACGAGTGTTCCACCGTATGACCGCCGGTTTCAGCGGGTTCAATCTCCATCCGTCGAATCTCTTTCTCCGCCATCACTACCCTCCTAGAATCTTGTTTGCCTTGGCTCGGATCTTCGCTGCCTGGGCGCTTGACAAGTTACCAGCCTTCACCTGCTGCGTTGCCCGCGCCTTCGCATTCGCAGCGTGGCTTTTGTCCGGCATCGGATACGCCCGCTTGCCGGGCTCGCCAAACTCACTCTTCGGAAGCGCGCTCCGGTCCTTGCTCGATAGCTTTGCCATGATTACCTGCTCCTCTTCGGATATCCACTCTGCATGGCGCGCGTAGACTGGCTGCCCACCAGCGCACCGTTTGGGCGCCCAATCTTTGGCGCCGCAATCGTTGCTGGAGTGCTCAACTTCGGCCCGTTCAGTTGTGGGGCACTTTGCGGCTTAAACGCCGGCGAGGCCTGCGCCTTCACGATGATCGATTTGATCTTCTGCGGGCTGAATCCGCTCATCTCGGCCTTCCAAACTTGTTCTCTTTGTTCCAGACCGGTGGCCATTTCCACCACGTCCAGGACCATGGCTTATAGCGGGATCGGGTGGTAATCCATAACTGGACCCAATATCGGCCGCACAAACATGAATCATAGCCAAGCACTGCTACGTAAACCCCGAAGTCAAACAATGTGATTCCAAATCTCATCTCAACTCCATGCACTCATAGGCCTTCGCTGCCCACTTGGCTTCTTCAAGGGCTTCAATGGCGCCACCGCCTGCGCAAACGTCAAACAAAACGCGTCTGCGTCATCCGGCGAGGCCTCGCCGCGCTTCTGAATATCCGCCTTCGACTCAATTACCAGCTTGCCACTGCTATTGATGTGGTAGCCAGGTAAACAAAGCTGCGAACAAAGACTCTCATCATCCGGTAATGCACCCAGCAGCAACCACTCCTTACCTTTCTTCCACATATTCGCGCGCATGTTCAGCGCGTGTGGATCCGGACTGGGGCCACCGAAGTTCACCTCGTGAACATTGGTGAATCCAAGCGCCTTCAATCGCTCCACAATTGGAGATCCGAATGCCGAGTCCACAAACATCGCAGCGAGCTGGTGACCCGGCCGCCTATCTCTGAGCAGCTCGGCGCACAAGCCAACTCGCTGCGATCGCTCCGGATCGTGCTCACCCGGTATCCGGATCGGCGGAAGATCGGCTGGTTTGCCGTCTAGGCCGCGGCGAAAACGGATAACGTTCCAGGCCCTGCCTCCACCGGAAACATCAAAGCCAGCGACGAGTGGATCATCAGACAAAGCTGCGATGGTGCGCTTCCGCGCAAGCTCGACGCGTCCCTTATCGATGTATTGCAGCTCAGATGCCGAAGGGGGCAGCCCAAGCACGCGGACCTTAACGTAATCACTGTCGATTCCATAATCATCGATCCATTGCTGCAAAAGAGTTTTATTGGCGAAGCGGCTCGATCGGCTATCCACTCGCCGATGATTCCATCGCACCGCTTTGTCACCGAAGCAAACCTTGTAAAATTCACCACTGTTGCGTACCGGCTGCCCCCAGGCAAAGAACATCGGCTCGCCGTCTGTCAATCCACCTGAAGCCGTCTCCCAGATCTTGTCTGGAACCTCACTCGCCTCATCGAACAGATACCAGCTCGTCGACGTTCTGGCATGCTGGCCGGCAAAGCTCTGCGCGTTTTCCTCTTTGCATGTCTGGGCTACCACTTTCCAGGTCTCTGGTGAGGATTTCCTGTGGATACTGTGCGCCTGAATCTCGAACCAATGGGAAGTGATGCAAAGTTTTCCCCAGGCCCGTATCGCCGCCCATGTTCTGGACTGCAGCTGCGCATTCGTGCCAGCCGTAACCGTGCCAATCGAATCCGGCCGAGTACTCAATAGCCACCAGGCAATCCAAGCACCCATGCAGCTCTTGCCAGTACCATGGCCCGATGTCTCTGACATCAAGATAGGCATCACCGGATCGACGCCGTTAAATAACTGGCAGGCCTTTTGCCCGCAACGTGATCCTTTGACTTCCTCTGCCAGCGAAGTCAGAAACTCAATCTGGTTGTCGTCCGGCCCAGTCTCATTCTCCAGCTGGCCAGGCTCGCCCCACGGAAAAGCAAACATGACGAAGCCGAGCGGGTCCGCATATAACTTCGAGAGCTCTTCTGTAAGTTCGAGATCTGCGGGCAACTCAGCTGCATTACTTCTCACCCGATACCCTCTTGCGCCCCGCTACCAGCCGCTGCCTGATCTCTGCATCCAGGTTGAGGGTTAGCTCTCCCTGGTGGGTCACCGCCTGCGAGGGCAGCCCTAGCACGCGATCCAGCAGCGACTTCTCTACCTGGAATCTCAACCGCAGATCCTTGGCCATGGCAAGTTTTCTCCAGCGGCATTTGAGGCAGCAACAGGAGCCGTGGTGCTTAACCTTGTCTTTGTCTAGGGCGAGGAATGCCAGAATCTCATCCGCCACCGTCTTACTTACCGCCGCCGGCTTCGTGGGCTTTGCCTTACGCCCTGCGTTCGGCCGCGATCCACCTCGTCCCGCCATAAATAAATTCTCTTTTGTATTGCGATTTTACTTGACATAGCCAAGCGGCTTTGCTATTTTATCTTTATTGAGAGCGGCTACCAGCCGCATGGAGAACAAAATGACGAACGAAGAATTCATCAGCTACGCCCGTAAAGCCGAAGTGAACGACAACGCAGTTCTGAAAGTCACCCTTACCGCTCGATATAAAGGATACAAGTATCTGACCGTCAAGAATGGCCGTGCGGCGGCTGCAAATGGAAACCCACATGACCTTTGGTTCGAGCGCCGCGACGGGACTTGCATTAGTCGCGCTTACCTCGGTTCTGCAAATATGAAGCAGAATCTTGAGGGCTGGCCTGAGCGTATTGCTACCGTCGAAGTCTTTTATATTTCGACGCTCGACGAACTTGAAGAACTCGTTTAGTCTCTGCTGCGCGGTCTCCACCGTGCGTGGAGCGTCCGGCGTGGTAGCTGGGGCCGATACGTAACTCGGCGTTTTTTGGAGATTAGCATGAATGTACTAACTAAATACCTCGCCGAAATTGGCCGCAAGGGTGGTCAATCAACCTCGCCCGCTAAAACCGACGCCGCGCGCGCCAACGCCAAAAAACCACGCCCACGAAAGAAATCCCCTAAATAGCCCTAATCATTCTCACGCGCCAACCGCCAGTGCGCGACGCTTGACTTCTTTGCGGTACTTGCGCGCCTGCTGAGCCATCACCGGGTCTTTGAAGCTTGGACAGCCACTGTGATCAAGAGCGATCAGTTCCTTCAAATTCAGGAGCGTCTCGGGGTCACCAGCATCCTTCCGCCGCACCTCGATGGTCTCCATGCAGCCGGAACAATAAAAACTGCAAGTCGCCGGGTTGTAGGTCAAAAGGCTGCTGGGCATGGCTTTGAAAACGCTTTCGGAAATCAAACAAATCAAACGCTACCGGTGCCCCCCCCCTCCCCCCACCGCTCCGGTCACCGCGGAGGAAGAAGATCGATCATCCACCTTTAGATAGGCTCCCGTGGAGCTGATGGATTTGTGTCCGAGGTACTGACGGACATTCTCGATGCCAGCATTTCCAATACTTTGCATGGCAATGCTGTGCTTAAGAATATGGGGATGAGAATTTCGCCTCGCGATGCCCGCGGTTGCGGAGTAGTCCCGGAACAGCCGGTAAAACTGAATCCGGGAAATCGGAAATAATTTTTGATTTCCGTGCATTTCGCGGCTGAATTCAAACAGCCCCACGGCCTCATTGAGCAGCGGATCCGCGTGCTCCACCAGTGGCTGCACGGTCTTCAAGGACCCCTTTAAGCGCGCCACCGTAAGGTGCCCATCTGCGATGCAACTGGCTGTGATTCCAATGACTTCACTTGATCTCAACCCATGCCAATACCCGACGAGGATCATCAGCCAGTCGCGTTCGCGGTGTGCCCTGGCCACCCTTAAAACCTCGTGAATTTGGTCCTTTGAAAGGTGTTCCATAATCAAAAAACGTAACAAAACCGCATTTTGTTACCTCATCTGCTCTTCGGCTGGCTGCGGAAGCGATGCGCAGCCTCCACACTTCATCCCGTCTCGACAGCGATAGGTAGGCTTGGGAGCAAATACGCAAACAATCTCCATGGCGTCATCCATGGGCTCCGCGTCGAACTGTTCCGGCTGCTCGCTCATGCCAGGTCCTTTATTGTCGAAAGCTACTTCGCCGCCTTCTTATTTTTCGCCTGGGGGGCCGAGGTCTCGGGGTTTAACATAAATACTCCGCTTGCTCCGGGCGCCGCTTTTCCTGCCTCAATAACTGAATACGAATACTGCGGGGCCATGTCGCTCTCGATCTGCGCCGCGGCCGCCGGTCCGTTGAGCGCAATCAGCTCTTCCTTCCACTTCGGATATTTGCCTTCCGAGGTGTTCTTGATCGCAAATTCAGCCAGCGCTCCATCAAAGTGAAACGCCTTCCCCGCCCGCTGTCTGATCGTGGTGGCCAGGACCTTCGGACTTAGCGCCTTTACTTCCTCTAGGCTGGTAAATCCAATTTTGAAGAAGATCTGCGCCAGCGCGCCGTCGCGAGCTTTTTCCGCTACTTCTTTCGCCTTGTTTGCAGCAGTGCATTTGGCACACGCCGTGGCCGCCGCCTCAAGCTCGGCGCGGGTCAAGACGGGCAACTGAATTATTAGTTTGCTCATAAAAACAAAACTCTCCATATCACATAAAAGTGATATTCATCCATGACTGCATTGCTCATACGCCCGCCGAATGTTCGCGCGGACTGGTACTTTTGTTGGGCGCAAAGTTCATCCCGCCTGGCGTCCGCCCAAAGTGCCGGGACATCGAGCCGTACGTTGGCTTCATCTGCCAGGTCAGTCCGCATGGCGCCCACACCAGGTTCCGGCCGTGGCTCACCGTCCGGTCGTAACCAACCTCGGATTCACTGCGCGGCGCCGGCGCGTCCACGAACCCAGCCCGGTCCGAGGTGTACTGCGCGGATTTTCCGCCAGCCAGCAGCATCATCACCCCGGCGTCAATGCGCGTCGCCACCCAGTTGCGGCTGCGGTTGCAGAAGGGTTTATCCACCGCCGGATTTGCGTTGTGCAGAAAAACAGGAATTCTCATAGGGTTTGAGAGATCACCGCTGGTGCGCGCGGGAAGACGCTACAGCCAAAGTAATCAAATGTGAATTGAGTTTCGGGTACTAAGGAATTTGCCGCAATCCTAAAGTTCAGCTAAAGGGTGTCGAAGTTCAGGCGTCGCTGCCTGGCGAGTCCACCACGGGCCCTGAAACACGCATCACCAGGATCGCCATCGGTTCACTACAGAGTTTGATTTCAATCTGGTAGTAGCGCGCGATCGCGTAGATCGACTGGCGGGCGCGCAACCGCCCTCGGCCGGTGTTCTCTTCATTCCGGAGACAGACGGAAAAAGCCTGGCCATCGGAAGCGTGTTTCAGATTTTTAATCAGGAGTGCCCAGCGTGAGCGGAGTCTAGTCTTCCGCCGCTCGAATTCATCGGGGGTGATGTCGACCAGTGTGATCATAGGCCGATTCAGTTTCCGCGCAGCCAGGGTAGATGTACTCTGAATCTTACCCTTAAACCCCTGCACGTCCAAAGTTTTCTGTCAGCCTTGCCCAGGCCTTTGCGGTTGCTCTTGTTTTTGCACTTTGTTGATGAATTCCTGAACTTCATGTGTTCAGTCGGGTGGTTTGGCAGCGCGCTTGCGCACCTCGATCTTCAGCCAAGGGGGAGTTTGAGGGGCCGTGCCCCTCAATGTCTGAATGCCTTTGGTTGAGATCCGTTTGCGTAGCAAACGTACCGAAGAGCTTTTCCACAGTGTGCTCACAGGTGAAATCAAGCTGCTGTTCTAGCAGAATAAGAACTCAACATAAGCCAAAGGCATAAACCACTCCCGAAGATTGCGCGCACTGGATGACGAAGTTTGACTCCTGGATGCCCGAACGCTGCACAGACTGGATACCGAACTCTGACATCATCCAACCGCGTTTTTTGCACAGAACGGCCATTATGTGACAACTTTTGTTGTCGTCACGGCAGTTGCATCCGTCCGCTGCATTTTGTCCGGTCATAATGACAACTTTTGTTGTCATCGTCAGAAGAAGCTCTATCGGCAGACGTGCGTATTTCCTGCTTTTTAGACACAAGAGAGGCCGGAGACACCTCCGGCCTTGGCCTTGCCATCTGCGCTGAAATTTAGGGGGTTGTTACCAGGTCAGTTCGGCGGCCGCCATTCGGGGAAGAGTAGTTCTAACGATTTACCTGGCACGCCGCGTCCGTTCAGTGAGGCCTCTGCTAGCAGTCTAACCCTGCACTGCTCCCAGAGCGTGCGCTGGAGCCTCTCCGTGCCGATCCACTCCCGCAGCAGCGTGCCATGGACGCGCGCCACGTGCTCCCACCATAGCTCGCTCTGCATCTGGTGGGCTGCGGCGATCGCCAGCAGCCTCTGCGTTTCCATGATGCCCGTGCGCTCGTCCAGCATGGTGTTGCCGATATAAACGATCTTATTAGGCGGCTGCTTCAGCTCCGCGCCAGCCTCAAAGCGATCCAGCGCGCGCCCATCCTTCTCATAACGCGCCGGAAGGTTAATGATGCGGAAAAGCGGAAACTCACCGCGCTCCTCGATCCGCACCGTCTTCATAAATCCGGTTCCCGGATCCAGCGCCTTCTTGGCACGTAGATGGCCTTCCGGGTTTCGTTCGAAGATCTTCCGGGTGTATATCGCAAATTTACGCAGGATCTTGCAGATTGTATCCGGACTCAATCCGGTCTCTGAGACCAGATACCGCTGGGTAGCGTCTTCCACCAGGCCTTTACTGAAAGCCCCCAGCTCAGCCATCTTGCTCAATACCACCCGGTCATTTGGGGTGCCGGGAAAGCGCTTATGCCAGATAAACCCCGGCCGTTGGTGGTAGCCGCCGCCGCCGGCGTGGCGGAAGTATCTGCCTAGCGTGGTGTGCTTGCTTAGCTCGCGAGCAGAGGGCATGTTGTGCCCCTTCCACGGCCGCTTGCCGCGTTCACGCATGCTCGGCTCAAATGCCCACTGCCGCTCGCTGGGAGAGCCCCACTTCCGTTTGGTACGGATCAGCGGGGGGCAGCGCTTCAGCGCCCGTGCCAGGCTGGATGCATGCTTGTATCCCGCCGCCGCTGCAATCTCACTCAGGGATCGATCGCATATTTCCTTGAGCGGTACTCCGTCACTCGGAAGTACACGCAGCGCTTCCATTACGAGATGGGTGCGTAGTACCCGGCTCTTGTCGAGGCGCGCCTCGTGGCGCTCGCCGCGGGCACATACCTCCTCGCCCTCGAAGTCCCAGATGTCGTTCCATGCACGCACTGGGGCGCGCTCCGCCTCGACATACTGCTGGAGTACCAGCGGTGTCGTCATCCGCTGCGCCCGCGGCGCGCTTCCTGATTGGGAGTCTCTCTTAATGGCTCTGTCAGCCTTTCACTTTTTCAGCTCATTCGTCAATCACATTTATTGTCATGTAACAGCACGCTCGCGTATTGTTACTTTCCGCGAGGCTTCAACACCAAGCGGTGTCCGCCCATGGCGTGAATTACAATTACCACATCATCGGCGTCCAGTGCGCGGCCACTCAGATATTCCTCGCACGTCGCACAGTACAACCGCAGATCTACCCTCCGTTTAGAATCTCCGTTGCCATCGAAAGTCTCATTCATGCGAGGTATTTACCGCTGCCATTGGGTCTGCCCGAGGAGATCTCGGGCAGACTCGGCTTGAAGAAGCCCTCGCCTTGAACTGCCTCTCCAGTTACTTCAAGAAACTTCACCTCGACCCTGGCCGTATCGATCAGCTTCTCCGCAACCAGACATATCGTCTTGGCGCGGTCTATGTCCATTGGCTTGTCTTCGTCCTTGAGCGCTTCGAGCGTCTCAAAGAGATGGTTACGCAGGTCCTGAATTCCGTTCTTCGGCATGAATTTCCCTTTTCTGTCTGTTCGTGATCACGTGCCTGATTGCGCCCTTGATCTGGATCACTTCGACCAGCTCCTTCGGCAGGTTGTGAATGGTGTTGCGCCGCATCAGATCGGCGCGCGTAATGAGCTCGAGGTTTTCGATCACAATGTTGGCTTTGTCGCCGTCCCTAAAGACGAGGGCGTGGGTGTTGGCAGGCGGAAGCGGCCCGTGTACTTCCCGCCAGAGGAGCTGGTGCACCGGCCGCCAGTCGCGCGGCGGATAGCCGGTGTCTGAGATTTTGATCTGCAAGTAGCCGTCATCGTCGTGGCGAGTGCTCCCGATCGGTTTCCAGGTGTGCGGCCGCGCGCCCTTCTTGAATTGCGTCGACGCCATGCGACCAGGCGCGTAACCAGGTTGGCGCGTACCTTTGTTCGCCGGCACGTGCCCAGGCGGAAAGCGGTGAGCAATGCTATTCGGATGACTACCCACCTTGCGCCCTGATTCGAGACTCGCCAGAAATTCCTTGCTTTTAGTGAGGCCAAGCTTTGCCGCCATCGCATAGACGCGGGAGACATCGCAGCAAAGAGCGAGCGCGAGCTTGCGGCCGGAGATATCGGCATAATGCTGGCGCAGCCAGGAGATTTCAGCGTCAGACCAGAAGCGTCTCGTCATTGCTCTCTTCCCCCGTCGGTATCGCTCGCCGGCGGAAGCATCTTTTGTGAATTTTCCATGAAGGCCTGGAACATCGTTTGTCCGTTTTCGCGCACCACGTAGGCAAGAAAGACCTCAGCCATCTGCGCATTGCCGGCTTCGACGAATGCGAGCTGTGAGTCGATCCAGTCCTTGACAATTCGCCAGGCCACCCGTCTGGACTGCTCCCGAAACTTCATATCCCTGAGCTTCGAATCGATTGTCCATCTATTCTTGAACTGACCGGCGAGAGCCTTCAATACGCCGTCGAAGTTGCAGGGAAGCCTGAACGGAAAGAACAGCTCGCCAACCTTGATTGTGAATGCGATGGCCGGTGGACGGCAGTTCTCATATTGGATCTGAATGTTGCTCGCACCTTTGCGCGCCAGTAACGACTGGATCTCCGCCACTGTCTTGTGCTCATCGATAGAGGTTGTATAGTTTTTAATCATTCGATTATCTATGTTTGCTGCAGTAACGCCTTCGCGTATTGCTCACCGCTCGTGTAGCCAAAGGTCCAGGCCACCGCGTCGCGGGCTATTGTCTGGTCAGGCGGAACACGGAGGAAGTACGACTTCCGCGACCCATCTGGCTCTGGCGTGGAGTTCAGTACCTTCACCATCACCAGCGGTTCATCGTTGGCGATCTCGGTGCGGTAGAGCGTACCGAGTTCATCCTCATGCACGAGCTGGGCGCCGCTGTCTTCGAGGTAGCGGCTCAGACCATAGCGCTCCATCATCACCCGCCGAACCTCTGCGTTTTCCTCCGCGCGGATCTCCTCGATCGTAATGAGCTCTGGAGTCATCACCACTTTGCCTGGCACCATCACGCCATGCCAGAAGTAGAGCGGCTCAATATCTGATTCGAGCGCAGCCCCGGTCTCACAGTGCAGCCGACGGCCGTTCGGAACCTTTTCGACGCGGACCCGCGGTTTTGCCACCCAAAAGAGCGTATCCTCGGTCCAGTGCAGCATCCAGGCGCCAGCAATATAGGCTTCAAAGAGTGGCTGCGACCAGGCGATGACTGCAGGCTTCCGGATCTCGACCGCACCGAGGTAGGAGGTAACAATCCATGAAAGATCAAATCGCCACCATCCCCACCCGTAGGACTGTATGCACCACGCCGCGAAGCGGTGCCTTGCCCGCGCATCCAGCGCATCCCGCGCATCCCGCGCAGCCAGCGCATCCAGCGCATCCAGCGCATCCCACGCAGCCCGCGCAGCCCGCGCATCCAGCGCAGCCAGCGCAGCCCGCGCAGCCAGCGCAGCCCGCGCATCCAGCGCATCCCGCGCAGCCAGCGCATCCCGCGCAGCCAGCGCATCCCGCGCATCCCGCGCAGCCCGCGCAGCCAGCGCAGCCCGCGCATCCAGCGCATCCCGCGCAGCCAGCCAATTTCGCGGCCTTCGCTTCGCGAAGTCCGCGAGGACGTCGTCAACATATTTCGCCAGCGATGGGTTTTCTTTGAGCGTCCAACCAGCGGTGAGGTGGATGATCTTTCTCTCTACTCCTAGCGCCTGGAGGTAGATATGTAATTGATGCTCTACCCTGGCCTCATCGAGACGGCCAGGGTAGTTGCAGGCTTCCGTGAAACGCTCTGCCGGAGAACGCTCTGCGATCGTCGCCACCACGCGGCGATGTTCCGGCTTAGTCGGCGACATTTCGAATCGCCTCCGGCGAGTATTCCCGTTGGCGTACGATCTCAAAATTGCCAGGGGGAAGTGTGATCGGGCTGTGCTCCTCGTGAATGATTCTGGCGCCCTCCGGCCCGATGCGCAGATAAAGTCCGTTGCCAACCTCAAGGACTTCCGCCTTAGTGACATCCTCGAGACGGTGAATGTGGTTAGTGGCCTCGCCCTCCAGGATCTGGCCATTGGCCCGCTTCACGGTCTTTTGCTTCGGCAGGCTGTCAATTCGCCGGATTAGGACATCGCCTTGTCGATACAATTCTACTTTCTTCATTTCACCGTCCTACAAAGTCGCGCGACGAGATGCGGAAGCATATCGAGGCGGCTTTAGGTTTCTGCCCGGAATCTGCCGGGCGCACATATACATCAATGCTCGATTCATTGCGATAAAACCAAACCTTCGCTTCGCCCTGCCTAACCCGCACACGATTGGAAGCTCCCGTCGTCTGCTTTCCCTTCCGGGCTATCACAGGTGCCCACCTTCAGGAGTGGCATACCAGGGGAGCCACCTTTTCAGCAACCATCCAAACATTCCCCATCTCCCCTGCTCCGTGTTACCCTGTAATTCCTTAGTTGTTATGTTGTTTTCCGAACGGTGGCGCGCTACAACGCGCTGCCGTTTTAACCGAAGCCCGCTTCGAATACAAGCATTCAGCCTCCACTTTTCCTCCTTGGTTTTGCTGCCCTAACAACACTCTCTGAAATCTCAGGCTCTTCGCGCGGCCCCGGCTCGTCGAAGGCGGGTACGCGCATGGTTGTGCGCACCCCCGCGGTGTTCCTTTCGATCAATGTCACCAGGTCTGCGCGCTCCGGGTGGTGCTTCAACATGCCGCGCAATTCGAGATAACGCACGTCGCGCTCAATTGGCTTACGTGCGATCGGAGAGACGCTCTCAATCATCAACCACTTCGTCTCTGGGACGTCGTAGCGGCAGCCGTGATATTGGAAGAGGTGACAGTCCAGCGAGGCCACTGCAGCTTCATCCGCGATCGCGTACGCCAGCTCGTCGAGCTCCACGCCGTCATCTGCTTGATTTGGCATTTATGCCCCCCAACTGTCTATCCAGCTCAATCCGTCGCTGCACGGTCAGCCTCGCTTTCCCAAAGCCTCCGCACGTCGCGCAGACGCGCACCTTGTAGGGAGACTTCGGGTCCGATTGCAGGCCCGTGCAATTGCAGTTCGGGCATTGATAAGTGAAGCGCTTGTGTTTCATCCGCGCCCTCCCGTCCGAATCTCCATCTCGCGATCGCAGTGCTGCGGCCATCCGTTCGCCAGGTATCTCAGCGTCGCCTCGATCGTCAGCATCTCCTCCTGGCGGCATGAGGTGCACACCAGGCGCGCCTTACTCAACGAGCACAGGCTCTCGGCCGCACGGCGTCGCGCCTCGTTGCCGCGCGCCATAAAGCCCTCCAGCACGTCAGCCGCAATCTTGGCTGTCACGTCGCTCATTGGGCTTGCTCCTCGCGGAAGTGCTCACGAAATTTGTCCAGGTCGACTGCATGGTCGGTGCTGTAGGTGTACACAATGTGGCCACCGGCATGGATGTGGATCATGTGCGGAGTGCGCTCGATCTCCACCGGGCCAACCTCGCACGCGGTACGTCCGGTGAAATAGAGCAACTTCTTGATGCACTGGCCCCTGACCCTACCCTTGATGAAGGACTGGACTACCTTGGGGTCATTGGTTGGGACCGGGCCAGTTGCCCCGGTAACTGCTCGCTCCATCGCTGGCTGAGCTACGGGAGCCATGTCAAAGAGCGAGGGTGTAAAGAATGTGGTGGGCTTTCTGCTCACAGGGCACACTCCCTGGCACGGGCGCGAATCATCCGGAGAGCTTGACGTGAGATCTTGATGCGCGCGCAGGCTTTCTTCTGCGAGCGTCCGGATTGTTCCAGTGCGAGATCGGCGAACTTCGCGCGTACGATCGTCATCGATTCGCGGTAGTCAAATCCCTCTGCCAGCAGCGCCCGCACCCCAGAGCGCACCGCATCCATCGCGATGTAAGAAGGTTTCCGTGGAAGGGCACGCGACTCGGCGTCCAGTTCGGTAATGGACTGGGCCTGTACTCTCGGCGCGAGCGAGTTTATCCCCTTTCTTTCCCACACTGAGTCCATCATGGGCGTGCCTCGCTATCCAGATCCTCTTCCAGCGCGGCCTGCGGTCCAAAGCCTTCTTCGTAATAGTCCTGCCACCTCGCGCGCTTGTTGGGCCCATTGCGGTCAACGAGCTGCTCCGCGGCTTCGCGAGAGAAAAAGAAACCCTCCACCGCGGCCTCTTCGAGTTGTGCGCACCAGCTTTCGTAGTCCAGGCTCATCGCGCGGCTCCTTCGGCAAGGTTCAGGTGCTTATAGCCAACCGTAATTTCAGGAGGCAAGGGAATCTCCGCCTGGACGGGGCGCCACATGTGCAGGCAATAAGGGTGATTGTTGATCCACTTCGACTGGGGCGGATGAAGCTGCATTGCCGTCTCCTCCGCGTCCCAGAACAAGCCTTTGATAAAACACATCTCGGGCCAGTTCGGACACCGGTTGGGTAACGAGACAGACACGTGTTCCCAGGGAATGCCAGCGTCCGCGTCGCCAGGGGAGGCAATAACCCGCAACGTTCTTCCGCAAGGCCCCGGCACCTCAAACGCTCCGTAGTCAGCGCCTGCGGGCGAACCATATGCCCCCCCGTGTAACGAAAAGGTTCGAGCTCGGGAGAAAACTTCATCGCAACCTCCATAAGATAATTGCGACCATCACCCAGAACGGGATTGCAAACACGCAGGCAAAAACCACGCCCCGTACCAGGCTGCCATCGCGCTCGTTTCCGGCCGGATCGAGGTTCATAACGCCACCGCCATTGCGTCCACGCGCTTAAGCAGGCATCCCGCCCCACATACGAGCTCAAATTCCTCCATCTCATCTTCGGGAATTTTGCTGAACGAGATGATCACCACAGTCCCGAGGTTGGGATGATGACGTACGCCGAACCAATGATTGGTTTCCCCTTTAACCTTCTCGCAGGCATCGCATTTGTAGGTCACAACTTTCATGCCCCACCGCCTTTGACTCGGACATCGAAGGCGCCACATACCAGAGCGATCGTTGCGCGGCTGCGCTCGCGGTGCGGAGAAACACATTTACCCTGTTCATCGCGGCACCAGTGGCCGTTCCCGCGATGGCACTTTGGACACTTCACGGACAGCACGGCGGTATGAAACTTAGAGCCCATCATGCCGCACCGCCTTCTCCACTGCAGCTCGCGCAGAGGTCAACATCGTTGTTGTGAAAATTGATTACACCGGCACGTGAACGTTTCCATCCGGCTTTTTTCGCTGCAGCGCGGACCTGTCCAGGCGTGAAGAGGGCGCGTTCGTGTATATCCTCAAAACGTGTTTTGCAGCGGTCGCATATCAGTTCGAAGAAATGGCGGACGCTCATGCGGCACCGCCGGATTTACGCGCGCGCCCACTAAGAAAATCGTTGAGTTTTCCGGAGTGAATTGCGCTTTTACCTGGCAGAGGTTTTTTCTCGCGCCAGAGACTCCAAATGCACTCGAATTCTTTCTTGTAGCCGAGTGTGTCCGGATAGGAATGCGACGCCTGGATGATCCGGATGACGGCAATCATGTCGCGAGCAACTTCCCCATCGACGGCCCAAAGCTCAACCAGGTCGAAGCCGCCATTTTCTGCAGCATTCCACCAAGCCAAGAGAAAATTGGCGACAATGCGGGATTGGCCTGTATCACGCTGTGCGATTGTGATCAGGCGCTCGAGTGCGAGTTTGTAGGTTTCCGGAAGAATCGGACGTGCGTGCGCGGCGGTGCTCATGCGGCACCCCCGCGGGAAGGCCGGACGGCCGCCGGCAGCGAGGTAACGTAGTCCTGCCAGTCTTCGAGGTCGACCAGGCGCTGCAGCTTTGCCGCACTCTTATCGAGGTCCCTGGCAATATCCCAGCACTCCGCGACGAAGGCGGTGAGCTGCTCGACGGAGTAACCTGGACTAACAGAACCAATGGAGGTCGACGCGCTTGAAGCGGCCGCGATCAATTCAGTAATAGCATCGCGAGTTTCCGTTTTCATGCGGCACCGCCTTCAGCGGCTTCGTAAGTAAGGCAGTGGCAGTCGGCTGAATTGCAGTCCAGACAAGGCTCTGCAAGCCGTTGCGGCAGCCGCGCACTGCCCAGCTCGCTGTTACACCATCCGTGGGCGACGCCATTCTTTTCGATTCGATCGTCGCGCAGCCCTCCGCCCATGCCGCGCTTGCCCTTGTGCTCCGTGGTGGCCTCGTCGAGCGCCGCAATCGGTAAAAGGCAGATGCAGCAGATAGCTTCGTCGCGCAGGTACATCTTCTCCGTGCGGCGTTTGTATTCAGCCCTGCCGGCGCGCGTGTCCTGGCAAACTTCGCGCCCGTCGGGGTACACCTTCACCGCTGCCAGTGTGCGCCGATGGGTGCAAGGCTTCGAAAAAGTCAGCCGGGCGGTCGTGGGCGCCTTCGGTAATCCAAGTTCGCGGAAGAGAGGGGCGAGGTTCATAGCGCACCTTCCTTCCGGCTGGAAAAATAGGCGCGCGCTTCGCGTGAGACCGCACAAGCGGCATCCGCGATTGCAACGGCCAGTTCGCGATCGGCGTTGGTGGCAAGGCTAAGAGAGGAGCGTCCGGGAAAGTTGACGAGAACCCAATATCGGCCAGGAGTAACCTCTTCCATGGCAATGATGGGGATTTGGGTGGGTGGCTGTTCAGGCGATGAATGGGCGGGTACGTCGCACAAAACTTCTTTATCGTTGAGCACTGGATGTTCTCCCAATCCAGTGTCAGTACCGAACTTTGAGAAGAGTCTCTTTGCTTTTTCCGATAGAGAACCTGCTTAGAAGGCAGATGCTCTATCCAACTGAGCTACGCTCCCACAGAGGGCTAGGCGGAAACGGAAGATTCTCTATCAACTTCTGGTCTGACACTAGCGCGTTTTTTACTGGTGCGTATGAACTCCGTGCGATTCCAGTTCGGGCTGTGGCATTTCTGATTGGGACATCTGTCAGGCGGCGTAGTCTGCCGCGGGTGCCATTCATGCCCACAGATCAAGCACTTCAGAACCGGTAGTTGGATTTCATTCGTCATCAGTGACTCCCTTTGTATCCCAGAGCCGCACTCTCGTCAAGAACTATTTTCCTCATTATATTTATCTGTTCCATTTTTGGCTCTCCCATCGAGGCGGACGCGGGCGGTTTCTTACTCAGTTTCAGTTCCAGCTTCGCCGTGGCCTCGGACTTGGGCTTCATACGGATATGCGAGTAGCGCTTCTTCATCCTGGATGAGAGCGCGTGGCCGGCCATCTCCTCGATCGTCTGCTCGGAAATGTCCGGGTCCTCCATCAGCTTGGTGATGACGTGGTGGCGCAGGTCGTACATCCGGAGTGTCGGCATGCCGGCCTTGGTGCGCAGCGAGCCCCACGCCTTTTTCCAGCTCCCCATCGGTTTCCATGGATCATATGGGCTCGAGCGTGCGCGGCCAGGCAGCAGAAAGTGCTCCTCGACGGATTGGATCTTCGCGCGACCGCAGATCTTGAAGTAACGCTTCAGCAGCTGCCCCGCCGCCCAGCGCGATGAAGCATTGAGGGGCACAATCCTTTCACGGTGGCCGTTCTTGAGGCCGTCGCGGATACGCACGCTTCCGAACGGAGCGCCGGGAGACTCACCCAGGCAGATGTCATTGACGTGGAGATGTGTGATCTCCGCCGGTCCGGCCGTCGTCGTCGCGGTGAGGATCGAACACAGGTAGGCCACCTTCCAGCGCGGCTCCGTCGACGCAATCTCGAAGAGGAGCTGTTCAGCCGCTGGCTCCATCGCCTGGCCAACCGTCGGCTTGCCAACTTTCAGCGGTTTGTACAGCTTCTCAATTTCGCTCCATACCCCCGCGCGATCGAGAACCTGTTTCACGGTATTCAGCTCGTGATTGATGCAGCTCGCCCCTGCACTCTCTAAGCGCTCGTCCACGTAGGCTTGCAGATGGCCAGCATGGATCTCGTCCAAACGAAGCTCGCCGAAGAACCGGTTCAGCATCCGGATGTAGTATTCGTAATCGGTAAACGTCTTATGCGCGATCGACGCAGAATGCTCTGCCAGCCAAGCCGGGGCGGCCTCGCGAAAGAGCATCGAGACTCGCAAAGCGGGGGCTTGCGCGCGGTGCAGATAATCCGCGCAGGCAGGGCAGTGAATGTGATTCGGGGTGTGATCCAGTGAAATAACTTGAAGGGAATTCATGACCGCGCTACCATAAAAGCCAGCAGGTGGCTTTAACAACTTACGGAGGTACACGGCCCCATGGCACAACCAACGTGTCCAATTCACACAGCTACAAAGCTCGTTTGTCCAAGATGCATCGCCGAGAAGGGTGGCAAGGCTACGGCCGCCAAGCACCCGGAGAAGTTGAGCGGGTGGGGGAAGCTTGGGGGACGCCCAAAGAGCGACGCCGCAAAATGAAAATCCCCCCGGTGCTCAAGCCGAGGGGATCTCAAAACAACACTTGGATTGGGAAATCCACGCCTAGAATAGCACGGTCCGCTACGAAGCGGGTGAGGCTTCGATGGTATTGATCGCCACCGGCTGGGGAGCGTTATCCGTTGACTGCGGCGCGGGCGCCGCCACGGGAGCGGCCGGCTTCTTGACCAGCGAGTCAAACAATTGCGCAAAGCTGGATGCGATCGCCGTAACGGCCACGTTGTACTTCGCCTCATCAGCAATGGCGTGAGTTCCGAACAATCCGCTGGACTTGAGGAGCTGGTCGGT
>VFSW01002395.1_pt1 | contig 28298 bp, 28 predicted proteins | sample 5358111 | NCBI WGS metagenome assembly VFSW01 (sample SAMN11554181, study PRJNA540505) | mine drainage metagenome | isolation source: sediment from site ElyBrook_90M | place: USA: Ely Copper Mine, Vershire, VT | collected 2017 | reverse complement strand
AATTGTTTTGAGCGCAACTACAACCAGCCGTCATTGCGAAAATTTTATGTCACCGCCGCATCACGTCACAGAACTCAAAATCTCAAGGGGCAATACTGCCAGAGCGCGGTCGGTCCAGAGGGCTGCGGCATGCAGCGCTGGCGCGAGATCGAACGCTGCCGCGACCCCGCCCGCCTTCTGCACCTCAGGCATCGCAGCCAGCACGCTTTCAAGCGATTGGCCGCTGCGCCGCACGCTGTCGGAGGCGCGTTCAACCAGATGATGCGCGCCCTCGCGGCCGAGCACCGGGCCAAGGCTGGCTGCCGCTGCATCGGCAAAAATCAGGCCGTGGGTCAAATCGATGGTGGCGCGCATCCGCGCTGCATCAATCTCCAACCCCTCGGCCAAAGCCACCGCCTCGCGCAACGCCCCTGACGCCAGCCCGAACAGCGACGGCAAGGCGTGCCACTCGCCATGCCAGGCCCCTGCCGGGCGCTCATGGGCGGCGGTCATGCCGTTCATGAGCGTCGTCACAAGGCCGGGTGCGGCCATCTGCGCCGCCAGAATCAGCGTGCAGCCAACCGGGTTGCGCTTGTGCGGCATCGCCGATGAGCCACCGCGCCCCTTGACATAAGGCTCAGCCACTTCCGCCACTTCGGTGGAAGCCAGATGGGCGATATCACCCGCCATTTTGGCCAAAGCACCAATGAGCCGCGCCAGCCATGCCCCCAGTTCCACCATGCGGTCGCGCCGCGTATGCCAGGCTATGGCGTCAAACCCGAGGTTCAGATGTTGCGCAAAGCGCTCCAGCACCTCTGGCCCGCTGTCACCCAACGCCGCCAGCGTGCCGACTGGCCCGCCCAGCGAGGCTTTCATGATGTGGCTGCGCACCAGCGGCCATTCTGCCGCCACTTCGGCAATGCCGCTGGCCCAGATAGCCACCTTGTAGCCGAAGCTCACTGGCGCGGCATGTTGGCCATAGGTGCGCCCGATGCAGGGCGTGCGCCGATGTGCCCGTGCCATCTGCGCCAAAGCCGGCAGAATGCGGTTGAGATCGGCGCGGACAAGCTCCAGCCCCTGGCCGATCATCAGCACCAGCGCGGTATCGGCAATGTCCTGCGTCGTCGCGCCTTTATGGACAAAGGGTTCCAGTTCGGATGGCAACAGGCGCTGCAAGGCCCTGACAAGCGGGATGGTGGGGACGCCCGACAGCGCCGTTGCCTGCCCCAGCAAATCCGTGTCAAACTCCTGCACCCGCAAGGCTGCCAGCGCCACGCCCAGCGCCGCTGGCACCAGGCCTGCGGCAGCCTGCGCTTTGGCCAGCGCCACTTCGGCCTGCAGCATGGCACCGAGCCGCGCTTCATCTGAAAAGGCCTGCCGCATGGCGTCCCGCGCAAACAGCGGGCCGAGCAGGCTTGAGTCCAGCGCAGCGAAGCTCATCCCCCTAAACTGCCCGCAGGCGCAGCATGGCACGTGCTTCGGAGGGGGTCGCGGGCCGCGCGCCATGGCGGGCTGCCGCGTCTGCTGCCAGGCGCACCAGCTCGGCGTTGGACGACGCCAGCCGATCACGGCTGATGCGGATATTGTCCTCGAGGCCGGTGCGGATGAAACTCACGCCGCGTTGCAGCGCCCAATCTATGACCTTGGCCTGGAACACGCCGATTCCCGCCGCTGTCCAGGTGGCGCGCGGCAAAATCCGCCGGGTTTCGGCCAGCAGCACGTCCAGCAAAGGTTCTTCAGCCGGCATGGCGTTTTTGACGCCGAGCACGAACTGCACATGCGGCGCATCATCGATGAGGCCCGCATCGACCAGCCGCTTGGCCCCGTGCAGATGCGAGAGATCGAAAATCTCGATCTCCGGGCGAATGGCATGCTCTTTCATCTTGCCTGCCAGATCCACCACCAAAGTGGGATGGTTTTCATAAATGATCGTCGGGAAATTCACCGATCCGGTCGAGAGCGAGGCCATGTCCGGCTTGAGATACAGGGCCGAACCGCGCGCCGCCTGATCGCGCCCTCGCCCGCCGGTGGAAAACTGCACAATCATGCCGGGGCACTGCTGCTCGATCCCACGCTGCACCTCATGAAACCGCGCTGGATCGGACGACGAGGTTTCATCATCGTGGCGCACATGAATATGCGCGAGCGCAGCTCCGGCCTCGTAGGCTTGCCGTGTCGAGGCTATCTGCTCGGCAGGCGTGATCGGCACGGCGGGATTATCGGCCTTGCGCGGCACGGAGCCGGTGATGGCGACTGTGATGACAACAGGACGCATAAATAAGCCTTTTCATAAGGTTAAGTCAGTTTTTGATGCCGTTGAGCTCATGCGTCGTCATGGCGAGGCGCACCGCCACGAAGCAAACCAGGGGTTCCCTAACCCTCCGGCTTGCTGCGATGCGCTCGCTATGATTGCGAGGCAGTGTGACTGCTGCCCTCGCACCGCCCTCACACATCGAAAAACACCGTTTCATGGGCGCCTTGCAGGTGGATATCGAAGCGATAGACAATTTTGCCATCGCGCGTGCTGCGGTGACCAAGCAGGGTTTTGCGCCGGGCGGGATGCTCGATCAGGTTCAGCACCGGATCGGCGGCGTTGGCGTCGGTCTCGTCGTCAAAATACATCCGGGTCGAGAGCCCGATGTTGATGCCGCGCGACACCATCCACAGGCTGACATGCGGGGCCATCGGCTTGGTGCCCGAGCGCCCGTTGACACTGCCCGGTTTGATGGTCTCGAAAGTATAGAGCCCGCTGGAAAAATCCGTTCCGGTGCGGCCCCAGCCGCGAAAGCCTGGCTCAAGCGCCTTGCCGTGCTGCCGGTCAGCGGGGTGGTTATAGCGCCCTGCCGCATTGGCCTGCCAGATTTCCAGCATCAAATCACGCACCGGCGCGCCGGTGCCGTCGAACACAAATCCCTCAATGGTGATGCGCTCACCCTTGGTATCTGCTGCCAGCAGATTGTTGGAAAAGTTGTTCTTGAAAATCTCGAACCCTGCCTGCTGCGGGATCAGGCCAATATGCACATAAGGCCCGGCGGTCTGCGAAGGGGTTTCCTCAAGGGGGTTGATCGAGTGCTTCATGGCTCAGTTGCCTTGCAGTTTGTTTTCAAAGAGGGTCGAGCGCCGCCCGCGCAACACGATGTCAAAGCGATAGGCGAGGCTGTCGAGCGGAATGCTGGCATTGAGATCCAGCTTGGCCACCAGGCGCTCGATCGCCGCCGGATCGGGAATGGTCTGCGCGATGGAATCATGCCGGATCAGCGGATCGCCTTCAAAATACATCTGCGTGATCAGGCGTTGCGCAAAACCCGAACCAAAGATCGAGACATGCACATGGGCGGGACGCCATGAATTGATGTGATTGCGGAACGGATAGGCACCGGGTTTGACCGTGCGGAACGCATAGCGCCCTTCAGCATCGGTGATGGTGCGGCCACAACCACCAAAATTCGGATCAATCGGCGCGAAATAGCGGTCATTGACATGGCGATAGCGCCCGCCGGCATTGGCTTGCCAGATTTCCACCAGCACGCCGGCCTGCGGGCGGGCATTTTCATCGAGCACCTGACCGTGGATGATGGTGCGCTCGCCAACCGGATCGCCGTCGTGGGCGTAGTTTTTGATCAGATCATGATCGAGCGGCCCCAATTCATCGGGGCGAAACATCGGACCGGTGACTTCCGACAACGAATTTTGCAGCGACCACAAGGGAATACGCGGCGAACGCAGGGCGCTGGTCTTGTAGCCCGGCGTGAAGGCGGGTGGCTGAACATCCCGATTGCGCTGATAAAACTCGCCAAACTCATCGACCATCTCGAAGTCTCCCCTGGGGCTCAAAACCGTGGCACGGATGCCGGTGCGGCAAGGCGCGTCTGCGCTGCCAGCCTGATCGGCGCATTGGCCGCGCCAAAGCCGCGATAGGCGCGGCGCTGGACAATTTCGAAGAAAAACCCGCCTTCAAGCAGGTTTTGCGTGTAAATCTGGAAAAATTCGCCCGCGCCCTCGCGGTCATACAGGATGTTATTGTCGCGCAGGCGCGCAATCTCCGCATCGCTCAGGCCGGTGCGCGCCTCCAGATCATCATAATAATTTTCCGGGATCGCCAGCACCGGCACGCCGTTCTTGCGCAAGGCTGCGGCGGTAGCGAAAATGTCATCGGTGCCCAGCGCGATATGCTGCACGCCCGAGCCAAACAGTTCGGTCAGGAAGCGCGAGGCGAGAGTCTGGCGGCTTTGCGAGCCATTCAGCACGAGACGCAAGGCGCCATTGGCGGTTTCCACCACCTGGCTTTGCACCACACCGCCGGGGTCGAGCACGTCCTGCACATGCGATTTTGCTACGTCGAACAAGGAGTTATAAAACAACAGCCACGTCAGCATTTCCTCATATTGCATCGACTGCGAAATATGATCGAAACGGCTGATCCCCTGCCCTTCATGCTGGGGTGCGCTGGGCACAGCCTTGAAATCCACATCGAACCAGCGGGCCAGCGCGGACGAGCCATCGACGAAATAAATCAGGCTGCCACCGACGCCACGCACGGCGGGAATGTCGATCTCGCCGGGCGCAACCCGCTGATGGAACGGCTGATCAAGCAGGCTCACCGCACGGGCCAGGGTCTTGGCGGCATCGCCCACCCGCAGCGCCAGCGCGCACACCGACCCGCCATGCGTGATGTTGAAGGAATGGGCAAAGCCCTCTTTCTCTCGGTTGACGATGAGATTGACGCCGCCCTGCGTCCAGCGCTCCACCGCCTTCGAGCGATGCACGCCGCTCTTTTGAAAGCCGAGGCCCGTCAGCGCCGCCTCGAAGCTCGCCGCATGGGTGTCATCGACAGCAAATTCGACAAACTCGACACCTTCAACCGGCGCACGCGGCGGCAAGGCCGGTCGTCCGGTAGCAGGCTTGCCAGACGTCGCTGCCATTTCATCGAGCATGAAAATCAGCGAGCGATGGCCATCCACCGCGACCGAACGGGCGGAGCCCGCCCGGAAACGATCATTGAAAATCTCCAGCGACAGCGGCCCCTCGTATCCGGTCGCCTGCAGCGCCACCATGAAATCATTGACGGGCAAATCGCCCTGCCCCGGAAAACACCGATAATGACGGCTCCACGAAAGATAATCCATATCGAGCCGGGGAGCGTCGGCAATCTGCACCAGAAAGATGCGATCCTTCGGGATCGAGCGGATCGCCCGCAGATCGGTGCCACGCGCCAGCACATGGAAGGAATCCAGCACCAGCCCGACGGCCGGATGATCAGCACGGCGCACCACTTCCCACGCGTCGCGATAATCATTGACATGGCGGCCCCAGGCCAATGCCTCGTAGGCGATGCGCATGCCGCGCCTGGCGGCGCGCTCGCCCAATTCACGCAAATCCGCCGCCAGACGGTCAATCCCGCCCTCGCTTTCGGGCGAAACATTGGAGCAGACCATCAGAAGGTCGGTACCAAGTTCGGCCATCATGTCAAATTTACGCTCAGCCCGCGCAAAGCCGCGCGTGCGCTGCGGCTCGGGCATGCCCTCAAAATCCCGGAACGGCTGCAAGGTGATAGTCGCGAGGCCAAGGCCCTCGATCACCGCCCGAGCCTCGGCGGGCGAACCATTGAACGACAGCAGATCGTTTTCAAAAATCTCGACGAATTTGAACTGCGCGGCGGCGATGGCCTCAAGCTTCTCGCCTAATGTGCCGCTGAGACTGACCGTCGCAATCGCCGTCTGCACTTTAGCGCACTCCCTCAATGTCGCGCCTGAAATGCGACCAAGGTATTTTGCCCCCAAGTGACCAAAACTGCAATGCAGCCCAGGGCACGGGCAACGAACAAGCGCGTGATTTGGCTTGATGCGGCGTTGCGGACGGGCGTGCAGCCTGGCCCGTCACGCCAGGTTTCCTCACGCCTGCAAATCACCCCGAGACCGTGGATCGCTTCGTGCCGCGCAAGTGTGCGGCGCAGCTTTCCTCACAGTGACGGCGTGATTTGTGCTTCCTCTCAGATGCCCCGTCCGCGCAGCGCCGTCTCGATCTCTGTCAGAATCGCCGGATCATCAATGGTTGCGGGCATGGTCCAGGCATCATGATCGGCAATTTTCTTGATGGTGGAGCGCAGGATTTTTCCCGAGCGGGTCTTGGGCAGGCGCTGGATGACGAAGGCGAGCTTGAAGGAGGCCACCGGCCCAATCTTCTCGCGCACCAACGCCACCAATTCGCGCTCGACCTGATCAGCGGGCTTGTTGACACCAAATTTCAGCACCACAAAGCCACAGGGCTGCTCGCCTTTCAACTCGTCCTTGATGCCGACCACGGCACATTCGGCGACATCAGGATGGCTCGCCAGCACTTCTTCCATGCCGCCGGTCGAGAGCCGGTGGCCTGCGACATTGATGATGTCGTCGGTGCGGCCCATGATATAGACATAGCCATCAGCATCAATGAAGCCGGCATCGGCGGTTTTGTAATAGCCAGGAAATTCAGTGAGATAGCTTTCCCTGAAGCGTTCGTCATTTTGCCAGAGCGTCGGCAGGGCGCCGGGCGGCAGCGGCATTTTGACAACAATCGACCCCATGGTTCCGGCCTTGACTTCATGGCCGCCCTCATCGACCGCGACAATGGCATAGCCCGGCATCGGCACGCTCGGCGAGCCGTGCTTGATCGGCAAAAGCCCAAGGCCAATGGGATTGCCGACCATCGGCCAGCCGCTCTCGGTCTGCCACCAATGGTCGATCACCGGCACTTTCAGCGTCTGCTCGGCCCAGACCAGCGTGTCAGGATCAGCCCGTTCCCCGGCCAGAAACAACGCCCGGAACTTCGATAAATCATACTGGGGCAGCAATTTCGCCTGCGGATCTTCCTTGCGGATGGCGCGAAAGGCGGTGGGGGCGGTGAACAGCGTCACAACCTTGTGCTCGGCAATCACCCGCCAGAAGGCCCCCGCATCGGGCGTTCCCACTGGTTTGCCTTCATAAAGCACAGCCGTTGCTCCATGCAGCAGCGGAGCATAGACGATGTAGGAATGCCCGACGACCCAGCCGACATCCGACGCCGCCCAAAACACTTCGCCGGGCGCAATGCCAAAATGGTTGGCCATCGACCAACGCAGCGCCACCATGTGCCCGCCATTGTCGCGCACCACGCCCTTGGGCACGCCCGTCGTGCCGGAAGTATAGAGGATGTAGAGCGGATCGGTCGCCATCAGCGTCACGCAATCGGCCTTTTCGCCCTTGGCTTTGGCATCAGCGACGCTCAAAGCCCAATCACGGTCGCGCCCGGCCACCATGCTGGCAACGCCTTGCGGGCGCTGCAAGATCAGGCATGATTCCGGCTTGTACTTGGAAAGCTCAATGGCCTCGTCGAGCAGCGGCTTGTAGGGGATCACGCGCGTTGTCTCGATGCCGCAGGAGGCCGCCATCACCAGCTTTGGCTGGCAGTCATCAATGCGGGTGGCGAGTTCCTTGGGCGCGAAGCCGCCGAACACCACCGAATGGATGGCCCCCAGTCGCGCGCAGGCCAGCATGGCGAAAGCCGCCTCCGGCACCATCGGCATATAGATGATCACCCGGTCGCCTTTGACAACGCCGAGGTCGGCAATGACCGCCGCCAGTGTCGCCACCTCGTCGCGCATTTCCGCATAGGTGAAAACGCGCCTGGAATTGGTGACGGGCGAATCATAGATCAGCGCTGGCTGCTCGCCGCGCCCGCCATCGGCATGGCGATCCAGCGCATTGTAGGCGGTGTTGCAGGTGGCATCAGGAAACCAGCGACCATAGACGCCAGCCTTGGCATCGAAAATCACGTCGGGTGCTTTCACCCAGTCAATGTCTTTGGCCGCCTCGCGCCAGAACGCTTCCGGATCCTTCTTCCAGCCCTCATAGACATCATAATAGCGTGTCGTCATGCCCCGTCCCCGTTGGTTGGATGTTATTTTCAGCTTTGATGAACAATAGCATTAGCTCATAAACAACGGCTTGGCCTGTTGGCTTTTAGGCTGAATAGTCTGCCAGTTCGGCTGGCGAAGACACGCATTGCGCAGCTTTCAGGGCCACTTCCGGCGTCATCATGGCAAACTGCGGCAATTGGTTGCGCGCGAATGTGTGCTGGCGACGGGCATAGGCGCGGGTGTCGTCTTTGGCGCGGGTCGTCGCCTCGTCAAGCGCCAGCGCCCCGTCGAAGTAAGCCATCAAATGCGGCACGCCATGCGCCCGCATCACCGGCAGCGCCGGATCAAGCCCGCGCGCCCGCAAGCCGCTGACTTCATCGAGCGCCCCCTCCTCAATCATGGCGTCAAAACGCCCGTTGATGACACCGCGCAAGGCCGTGCGGTCAGGCGCGAGAAATACGCCGCGCCACGCCCCTGCCCCCAGCAAGGGCTGGGAGCGCTGATTCTGGAAGGTCGCCAGCGAGCGGCCGGTCGCCGCAAAGACTTCCAGCGCCCGCAGGATCCGTTGCGGGTCGCTGGGGCGCAGCTTTGCGGCCATCAAAGGATCAACTGCGCTGAGTTGCTCATGCAGTTCAGGCGCGCTCGCCCCCTGCGCCGCGCGCCGCACGCTCTCGCGCACCGCTTGGGGCACTATGGGCATGGGCGAGAGGCCCTGCGTCAAGGCCTTGAAATAAAGCCCGGTGCCGCCGACCAGAATCGGAATTTGGCTCTGCGCCGCAGCTTCCTTAAGCCTGGCACCGACATCGGCAAGCCAATGGCCGACCGAATAATTCACCGCCCCATCGACATGGCCATAAAGCCAGTGCGGCGCACTGGCTTCGTCACCCAGCGAGGGCCGCGCTGACAAGATCCGCAAATCGCTATAAACCTGCATCGAATCGGCATTGATCACCACACCGCCAAGGCGGCGCGCCAGCGCCAACGCGACGGCGGATTTGCCCGATGCTGTCGGGCCAGCGATAAGCAGGGCCATTTGTGTCACGTCTCCGGGATAACCCCTTCATGCAACATGCCGCAACCCTGATCTGCCAGCCCGATGCAACATCTGGCTTTGCCGCGGAAGCCGAAGCTGTGGCCAAAGCCTTGCCGCAAGGCCAGTTTCTGCGCTGGCTGGCACCCGGCCAGGTTGCCGATGTGGCGTTTGAAGCCGGTTCGCTGGCTGAAGCCAAAGACCTGGCGCTGGCCCGCGTCACAGCGCTTTTCGGCACCCGCCCGGTCGATGTGGCGATCCAGCCTTTGACCCCCTTCCGCCGCAAGAAGTTGCTGCTGGCCGATATGGATTCCACCATGATCGGCCAGGAATGTATCGACGAACTGGCAGATTTTGCCGGCGTCAAGGCAGAGGTCGCGGCCATCACCGAGGGGGCGATGCACGGCGAAATCGCCTTTGAGCCAGCCTTGCGCGAGCGCGTCGCCTTGCTGAAAGGCATGGCCACCACCATCGTTGATCAGGTCATCGCCGAACGCATTCACCTGACGCCGGGCGCCGTGACACTGGTGGCCACCATGAAGGCTCATGGTGCGTTCACCGCCTTGATTTCGGGCGGTTTCGACGTGTTCACCAGCAAAATCGCCGCGAAAATCGGCTTTGACGTCAACCGCGCCAACCGGCTGCTGGTGAAGGACGACCACTTCACCGGCCACGTCGCCGAACCGATACTGGGTCGCCTCGCCAAAAAAGCGGCGCTGGAGGAACTGGCGGCCACCCACAAGCTCGACATGCGCGCCACCATGGCGGTCGGCGATGGCGCGAACGATCTCGACATGATCACGCTGAGCGGCCTAGGGATAGCCTATCACGCCAAGCCCAAAGTAGCCGCGGCCGCGCAAGCCAGCATCCTGTACAACGATCTGACGGCGCTGCTCTACGTGCAGGGATACGGCAGGGAAGATTTTGTAGGCAGTTGATCATATCAACGCCATCATTGCGAGGAGCAAAGCGACGAAGCAACCCAAGGGGTTACACAGGCCCTGGGTTGATTCGCTGCGCTCGCAATGACGGCGACATTATCCCCAGCCCAGCAACATAAACCCGCTTAGGCCCGCCCGTAAACAACATCCGCCCGCGCTTCGAAGGCGGCGGAGAATTTGCGGAAGGCGGTGTCGAACATCGAGCCCATCAACATCGCGAACGTGCGGCTCTTGAATTCATAGCTGATGAAAAACCCCACCTCGGTAGCCGGCCTGTCCGGGCTTCCGGCATCCGTAAAAGTCCAGCGGTTCTGCAACGCCGAAAACGGGCCATCGACATATTCCACCAGAATTTGCCGCCCGGCGCGATCCAGTGTGACGCGGCTGGTGAACGTCTCGCGGATTGCCTTGTAGCCCACCGTCATGTCGGCGACGATCAGCTCGCGACCGTCCTCCAGTGTGCGGCGGGTTTTCACCCGCAGGCTCTGGCAGAGCGGCACGAATTGCGGATAGGCCTCGACATTGGCAACAAGCGCGAACATGTCGTCAGGCTTGTGGGCAATCTTGCGGTTGGTTTGGAACTGCGGCATCACACACCTGCCCGACTGGCTTTGAGCCGCGCAAAATCTGCGCCTGCATGGTGCGAGGAGCGCGTCAAGGGTGAAGCCGAGACCATGCTGAACCCGCGCGCCAATGCCAGCATTTCATAGGCCTTAAACGCTGAAGGCTCGATGAACGCCATCACCGGGTGGTGCTTGCGGGTCGGCTGCAGATATTGCCCCAAAGTGAGAAAATCGACATCGGCGACGCGCAGGTCATCCATCACCTGCATGATCTCGGCGCGCGTCTCGCCAAGGCCGAGCATCAGCCCGGATTTGGTAAAGATCGACGGGTCTTGCTCTTTCACCCGCTGCAACAGCCGCAACGAATGAAAATACCGCGCGCCGGGCCGCACGGAAGGGTATTTGCCGGGCACGGTTTCAAGATTATGGTTGAACACATCGGGACGGGCCGCAATCACCACATCCAGCGCACCCTCCTTGCGCAGGAAATCCGGCGTCAAGACCTCGACGGTGGTCTGCGGCGCTGCAGCCCGCAAAGCCGCGATCACATGGGCAAAATGTTGCGCCCCGCCATCGGGCAGATCATCACGATCCACCGAGGTAATCACGACATGCGCGAGGCCCAAAGCCGCCACGGCATCAGCAATACGGTTCGGCTCACCGGCATCCAGCGCATCGGGGAGGCCTGTCGCAACGTTGCAGAAGGCGCACGCGCGCGTACAAATCGCGCCCATGATCATGAAAGTCGCGTGCTTTTCTTCCCAGCAGGAACCCATATTGGGGCAGCCCGCCTCCTCGCAAACCGTCACAAGCCCATGTTCGCGCACGATCTTGCGTGTGACGTGGAAAGCCTCTGAACCCGGTGCCTTGACCCTGATCCAATCGGGCTTGCGCAAGAGCGGGCTTTCGGCGCGGTTCTGCTTTTCGGGATGGCGTGCCGCGCCCGCAGCCCGACCGCGCGAATCAATGTCGAGAAGAATGGTGTTCATGAACAGCCTCGTTCGAGGCCGGCCGCGTCTGACGCTGGCGACCCGCGTGTGATTTAAGCTTGAAGTGCACGATTTTCAATTGCGACCATCTGCCGCCAAACCCGTTTCCAGCGGCCTCATCCCTCCACGGCGCTGCCGAGCGCACCACTCACTGGCGGGCGTTCCTCAATATAGCGCCCGCGCAGATTATGCGCCATCGCCACACCGGCTATGCCCACGACATTGACCCACCAGATTTGCGACAGCGTGAAATGCGCGACGGCGATGGTCAGCGCGCTGGCAATCCCCGCCACCATGAAAGGCGCAAGCCGCCCGCCGACGCGCGCCGCGCCCAACAGGCCAAGCCCGATGAGCACCGCGCCAAACAACGCCCCAAGCACGCCAAGATCAAACCATATCTGAAACAAAATCCCTTGCGTCGCCGCCACAGGCAGCAGCCCCGCCATTGCGCTTTGCGCAGCCGAATCAACGCCATGGCCAATGATCAGCCCAGCACCCTCCTGCGCAAAAATTCCGCTCCAGGCCGCAACGGCGGCAAGTGGTGCCTGCACCTGCGGGAAGCTGGCCATATGCGGCATGAGCCAAAGCGCCAAAGATGGCAGCACCGGTGCGGTCAGCATCAAAACCGCCGTGACACCGGCCACTGTCCTGGCCGCCGCCATTGGACGGTTCATGCCCATCGCAAACACCAATATCCCCATGATCAGGGCAAAGGCGGCCAATGTCACCCCGGCAACGAGGGCCAAAGCGGCGACCGTGCCTGCCAGTAGCACCGCCAGCCCCCAGCGCCCACGCTGGGCCAGGGCCCCAAGCGCCGGCCAGAGCAGCACCACCGCACCCAGCGTGCCGCGCACCAGCGAGGCATCATCCGCAAAGCGCCCTGTTTCACCGCGCAAGCGCCACAGCAAGGCGAGAACAATGCCGACAATGGCGGCAAGGCCCAGGCCAATAGGCGCCAGATAGAGATTGGCCAGTCGCGTGCGGGTCGGCATGCAAGCGATGGCGATCAGGCCTAGCAGCAGGATGCCCATGACCTTGCCGTAACGCAGGGCCGCATCGGCTTTATCGGGCGCCCACAAGAGGCTCACCCACGACCATAGGAAAAACAACAGGAAAGCTGCCATCACCGGCGACATCAGACCGCCGCGAATCTGCGCAGCGGCGTGGCTTTGCGGTTCAACCAGGGCCGCGATGATGATCAGCGCCATGCCTACGGGAAACAGCACAAACACCGGATGACGCGCACCCATCAGCAAGGTCGGCACCAGCAACGTCAGCACACCTATACCGATGCGATGCAGCAGCGCTGCCGCGTCTGCGGCCGGGTTGGCACGAATTTGTTGACTGGAATAGGTCATAGACCGGCACGAAATGAGAAAATGAGACAAAAGACATTACAGCAAGTTATCAAGAGCGACTGTTGCTGCGCTGCAACAGCGTTCAGGAATCCCTCAACCGGCGCTCGCGGGCTTTGTTCCCGCTCAATCATCGGTGGGCGTGGTTTGCCGCATTTTTTTGATGCCGCCGCGCAAGCTTTTGCCTTTGATGCGCCGCTCGATTGAAGCGCGGGTTGGGCGCGTCGCGCGGCGCGGCTTGTCAACATGGGCTGCGGCGGCGACAAGCGCCACAAGGCGCGCCAGCGCATCGGCGCGGTTGCGCTCCTGGGTGCGGAACCGGTCGGCCGAAATCACCACCACGCCCTCGCGGTTCATTCTTTGGCCAGCGAGACGATCGAGCCGCATCAATACCCCGTGCGGCAAGTGCGGTTCGACCTTGGTGTCAAAGCGCAATTGCACGGCCGTGGCAACTTTATTGACGTTCTGCCCGCCGGGGCCGGACGCCCGGATAAAGCTCAAACTGATGGCAGCCTCCGACAGGCTGATATGTTCATTGACAGGAATGACCATGCTGGCACCGGCTCGGCTGCGCGGCCTTAGTCCTGCCCGCCCTGCGGCAATGTTTCAACCCTTTTGCCATAAATTAACTTGAAACTCAGCGTCTGATGCTATTGTGATGTCGTCGGTCAGGCGACAACTCCCGGCAAGTTGAAGGCTCATGCGCAATTACGCCAATCCGACAATATTCATGGAGACCGTGGCCCGCTGGCTGCCCTGGCTGGCGGCGTTGACAGTCGCGCTCATGAGCCTGGGCCTGTGGATGGCATGGCGCGCCCCGCCCGATTATCAGCAGGGCGACACGGTCAAGATCATGTATGTCCATGTGCCCTCCGCCTGGCTGGCCTCGCTGATTTACACCGTCATGGTTGGCGCGGCCCTCGGCACTTTGGTCTGGCGTCATCCGCTGGCCGATGCCGCGCAACGCGCCGCTGCACCGCTGGGTGCAGGATTCACGCTGATTTGTCTGGCGACCGGCTCGATCTGGGGCAAACCGGAATGGGGCACGTGGTGGGTTTGGGATGCACGGCTGACCTCGGTGCTGGTGCTGTTTTTGATCTATCTCGGCCTGATTGCCCTGTGGCACACAATTGAAGATCAGGTGCAGGCCGCACGACTGGTGTCGATTCTGACACTGGTCGGGGCGATCAACATCCCGATCATCAAATTTTCGGTCGATTGGTGGAACACGCTGCATCAACCGGCCTCGGTCTTCCGGCTCGGTGGCCCGACCATTGCCTTGCCGCTGCTATGGCCGCTGCTGGTCATGGCGCTGGGCTTCACTCTGCTGTTCGTCTGCTTGCACCTGATGGCCGTTCGCAACGAAATTTTGCGGCGCAGGCTGCATCGCTTGACCCTGAACGCGGTGCAAACCCCGGCATCTGGCTTTTCCCTGGAGGCAACCTCATGACCAACCATGATCACATCCCCTTCATCATCGCCGCCTATACGGTTGCCGGCGTGGTCATTGCTGCCATGATTGGCAGCGTCCTGGCGGATCACCGCCGTCTGGTGCGTGCCCTGGCGAAGGTGCAACTCCGGACGGTGCGACCCGGCGACCCGGCGCAACGGCGCTAAGGCGGCTCCAGGAAGATGAAACCATTGGTTTTTGCGCCGCTGGCGGTTGTGGTGGCCTTGGCTGGGTTGTTCGGCTGGAGTCTGCTGCGTTGTGGTGACCCTGCGCTGGTGCCCTCGCCGCTGATCAACAAGCCTGCCCCTGAATTCAGGCTGCCTGCCATTGCTGGCTTGAATGGCGTTCCCGGCTTCAGCAGCGACGAGTTGCGAGCCGGGCATGTTACCGTGGTGAATTATTTCGCCTCATGGTGCGTTCCTTGCCGCGTGGAAAACCCGCTGTTGCTGGAACTCGCCCACAACAAGGAACTGCAAGCCAAAGGCGTCAAGCTGGTGGGGCTGGATTACAAGGACGACCCCGCTGCCGTCCGCACCTATCTGGAGCACGACGGCAACCCGTTTTCCGCCATCGGAGCCGATGTCAAAGGCCAGACCTTCATCAATTGGGGGTCATATGGCGTGCCGGAAACCTACGTCGTGCGCGGCGACGGCATCATTTCCTATAAACTGGTCGGACCGCTTGATCCGACAGCCCTGCGCACCAAACTGATCCCGCAAATCGAGGCCGCGCTGAAATAAAGGCGTAACCCTATTCCTCCTCGCCAAAACGATTGGCGATGAGCGCCTGCAGCGCGTCCAGTGCCTGCTCGGCTTGCACGCCCTCGGCGCTGAGACTGATCGTCGTGCCAATGCCCGCCCCAAGGGTCAGAATACCCATGATCGAGGTGCCGCCAACCGTCTCGCCGGAGCGGGTGACGCTGACGGTGGCATCAAATTTTTCCACGCACTGCACAAATTTGGCGGTGGCGCGGGCGTGCAGGCCCTTGCGGTTGATGATGGTGACTTCGCGCACCAAGGGCGTTGCGGCACCGGTCATTTGCCGCTCAAAACATGACTGGCGACATTGATGTATTTGCGGCCCGCTTCCTGGGCCTGCGCCACCGCCACGTGCAGCGGCACCGCCTCGCGCAGGCGCGAAAGCTTGATCAGCATGGGCAGATTGATGCCCGCCAGAACTTCGATTTCGACATTGTCCATCACCGAAATCGCCAGGTTGGAGGGCGTGCCGCCGAACATGTCTGTCAGCAACACCACACCGCCGCCACTATTGACCCGCCCCACGGCGGCAATAATATCGTGACGTCGGCTTTCCATATCGTCTTCGGGGCCAATGCTGACGGTTTCAAGCTGTTTGAGCGGGCCGACGATATGTTCCAGCGCCGCACGAAACTCGGTGGCCAGATGTCCATGCGTTACCAGCACCATGCCAATCATCTTTGGTCACCCGCCACAAGCAACGCGCTGCGAGCACCACCGAAGGGCATTCGCCGCGAATGACGCCTGAAAATCAATGCTGTCAAAAAGCACCTGTCAAGCCATGCTGTTCCAGCCGCATCATGCGCGACAACACCGCGCTGATTATTTGGGCCCGATCCATAGAACTACCACATTCCATGCGCGGCACTAGCACAGTTTCGAGTTCAACGACAAGCGCTGCGGGATCAGGAATACGTTCGGTCATAGGCAAAGCGGTGAGGTCAACCACAAGGCCGATCAACGCTCTGGCCTCCCGCGGGGCAGGTTCGATGCCAAAACCGCGCCGTTCAATCTGGCCTTCGATGGCGGGGTGCCCGCGCGCGATAACCCGGCCACCTGCGACATCAAGGCCGATGCGATCATCGCCGACCAAAGCCGCAAACCAGCCGTGCTGCACACCTGCTTCCAGCAGCGCCAGCGCCAGCGCGCTTTTGCCAACCCCGGAACCTCCGCGAATCAGCACGCCGGTCTCGCGCACCACCACCGCGCTGGCATGGATGAATGTCACGCCGCCGCCCCAGGCAGCCAAACAGTGAAGCGTGCCCCACCGCCAGCGCGGTTGCCTGCCGTGATCGTGCCACCGTGCGCCTCGACAATCTGGCGCGAGATCGACAGGCCGAGCCCGGAATTCTGGCCGAATCCCTGCTCTGGCCGGTCCGTATAGAAGCGCTCGAAAATGCGCTCCAGCGCGTGCTCTGGAATGCCCGGCCCCTCATCTTCCACAAGCACTTCAAAGCCCGCACGCGGCACACCGGCGATGTCTGCGGTTGCCGGACGCAAGGCGAGATGCACGGTGCCGCCTTGCGGGGAAAACGAGCGGGCATTGTCAATCAGGTTGTTGAACACCTGAACCAGCCGCGAATCATGCCCTCCGGGCAGAATGCAGGGCGAGGGCGGCACGGTCAGGGTGACCGTGACACCATCCTTGCGGCCGGATTGATTCGCCATGCTGACAACAGCATCAAGAGCTGCGGCCAGATTGACCGGCGCGGTTTCGGCCCGCGCCAATTCGGCATCAAGGCGCGAGGCGCTGGAAATATCGCTGATCAGTCGATCCAGCCGCCGCACGTCATGCAACGCAATCGCCATCAGCCGGTCTCGGGCTTCAGCCTTGCGCGCCATAGGCAAGGTCTCGATCGCGCTGCGCAGCGAGGTCAGCGGGTTTTTCAGCTCATGGGCGACATCGGCTGCAAAACTCTCGATGGCCTCGATCCGGTTATACATGGCGCGGGTCATGTCGCGCAACGACGCCGATAATTGGCCGATCTCATCGGTGCGGTCGGAATAATCCGGAATTTCCTCGCGGGCATGCTGGCCACGCCGCACCCGGTCAGCAGCTTCCGAAAGGCGCCGTATCGGTTCGGCAATGGTGCCCGCCAGAAACAGCGACAGCAAGAACATCACCACGACGTAAACCAGAAACACCCGCAAGATCGCCCAGCGCTCCGAGGCGATGATCCGGTCAATTTCCCCGCCCTGCGTCGAGAGCAGCAGCACACCGCGTACCGACCCCAGGCGTTGCACGGGCTCGGCCACAGAAATGATGGTTTCGCCATGCGAGTTCTGCCGCACGACCGTGCTGGCAGCGCCCTTCAGTGCTGTCTCGACTTCCGGGTAGCGCTTGCCATTGGTGATTTCGATATCATCACCAAGATAGGCGTCGCGGCGAGGAAACAGGCTTTGCAGAAACGTCCAGCCGCGCATCAGCAGGCCGGTGGGGGTCTGGCCTGCAAGCGGCACCGGCTCACGGCCAAAATTGCCGGGAACGCGCAATTCGCGGGTATCGACCAGGAGATAGCCATCGCTGTCAAAAACCCGCGCGCGCGTGCGCGGCGGCACCACACGCACCAGCAAAGGGCCGGCCTTTTCAGGATCAAGCGAGAAATTGAGCGAGTCGTCGTGGTGCGCATGGGCGCGGGCCGAGGGCACCAGTTGCAACAATTTCGAAGGATCGAGGATGATCGTATCTGAATCGACACTGCCGGAAGCGGCCAGCGCGGCTGCTATGATCGAGGCTTGCGCTTGCAGGCTTTGCTCGCGTGCCACGATAAGCCCGGCGCGCAACTGGTTGAGCAGCAAAAATCCCAGCAATAGCGCAAACAGCCCGCCAAGATTAAGCACGATGATGCGCCGGGTCAGCGAAGAGGAGATCCGCGCCGTGAAGCGACGCAGAATCACCCGCGCTCGCAAGCCCAGCCGCAACCGCACCCGGCCCTGCCAGGCCGCAGGGCGCGCACCGTCATTGCTGCGGGAATCTGCCTCTGGGGGCATGGGTACCCTCACATCCGGCCATCAGCCTGCCCTCAAGCTTCCTTGAACCGGTAGCCGACGCCGTAAAGTGTTTCGATCATGTCGAACTCGGGATCGCTGGCCACAAACTTCTTGCGGAGCCGCTTGATATGGCTGTCGATGGTGCGGTCATCGACGTAAACCTGATCGTCATAGGCTGCATCCATCAACGCATTGCGGCTTTTCACCACGCCGGGCCTTGTGGCCAGAGCCTGCAGAATGAGAAATTCCGTCACGGTGAGCACCACCGCCTCACCCTTCCAGGTGCTGGCATGGCGGTCAGGATCCATGCGAAGCAGGCCGCGCTCCAGGATTTTGGCCTCTGATTCCTTGGTCGCGGCCGCATCTTTCGGGTTGGCCCGCCGCAATATCGCCTTGACCCGCTCAACCAGCAGGCGCTGCGAGAACGGCTTGCGGATAAAATCATCCGCACCCATTTTCAATCCGAAAAGCTCGTCGATTTCCTCGTCTTTCGAGGTCAGGAAAATCACCGGCAAATCGGATTTCTGCCGCAGGCGGCGGAGCAGTTCCATGCCATCCATGCGCGGCATTTTAATATCGAAAATCGCCAGATCAGGCGGATTGCCGCGCAGACCATCCAGCGCCGAAGCGCCATCGGTATAGGTTTGCACGCGGTAGCCCTCGCCTTCCAATGCGATGGAAACCGATGTCAGAATGTTGCGGTCATCATCGACCAGGGCAATTGTCGGCATTGAGGGGCTTCCTTGCTGTCAACATCTATAACGTCCGCGCGCACTCCTGCAACATATAATGGCCGAAACGTGTCAGGAGCGTCGCTGCAGGGGCGGTTTTCCCGTCCCTGATGCAGAGAAACGGCTTATTCGAGGGTGCCGACGGCCGCTTCCACCGCCGCAACCACATCATTGCCGCGCAACAGCGTGAGCGCCTGGCTCATGTCGGTCTGATACCAGCGGTCGCCCTCCAGGCTGGGGGAGATCGCCGCGCGGATGGCCGCCATCGCCGCGGCACTGCCCCGCCCCAGCGGAAAGCCATCGCAAAGCGGTTCAACCAGGCTCAGCGCCTGCGCCGCCATCAGCATTTCGCAGGCTATGACCTGCTCGGCATTTTCCACGATGGTGCGGGCCTTGCGCGCCGCATAGGTGGAATTCGACACATGATCCTCGGCATTGGATTTGCCGGGAATTGAATCGACTGAAGCGGGCATGGAGAGGCCGCGGTTTTCCATGACCAGGGCTGACATCGAGCATTGCACCGTTGCCCAGCCCGTATTGAGCCCGCGCTTGCCCGCCAGCAGATTGCGCGGCAGGCCATAGCTCAAGGTTGGATCGACCAGCCGCGCCAGCCGCCGCTCGCTGATTGACGACAAATCCGTCAGCGCCAGCGCCAGCACATCCATCGCCTGGGCGACATAAGCGCCATGGAAATGGCCCGCTGAAATAGCACTGTAGCCGCCATCTTCAGCAATAATCAGCGGGTTGTCCGTCGCCGAATTGATCTCGCGGCCGATAATCCCGTCGACATAATCGAGGGCTTCGCGGAACGGGCCATGCACCTGCGGCGTGCAACGCAGCGAATAGACATCCTGAACGCGTGGCGCGGCGGACTGGCCGGGTGCGCGCGCCTCATCCGGGAAGACAATATCGCGGGCCGCCGCCCCGCAGCGTTTCGAGCCGTCGATGATCCGCAAGATGTTGCGCGCCACCAGGGACTGGCCCGGATGCGGGCGGGCCCTGTGAACGCGCGGATCGAAGGCGGCCTTTTCGCCGCGCATCGCCTCCAGCGACAGGCACATGGCAATATCAGCATGTTTGCGCAAGCGCCGCGCATCCTCGACTGCCAGCACGCCGACCGCCAGCGACACGGTTGAGCCATTGATCAGGGCCGAGGCGTCCTTGGCCTCAAGGACGAAATCAGGAGGCAGGCCCGCTTTCGCCAAAGCGGCACGCGCCGGCAGGCGCTGGCCGCGAAACACCATCTCGGCCTCTTCAAAGCCGCAGACGGCGCCTGCCATGTGCGCCAGCGGTGCCAGATCACCAGATGCCCCGACCGAACCCTTTTGCGGGATCACCGGATGCAGCCCGGCATTGAGACAGGCAATCAGCCGCTCAACCATGGCAACGCTCGGCCGCGAATAATTCGAGGCAAAGGCATTGGCGCGCAGCAGCATGATAGCGCGGGTGACATCCTCGGCAAAAGGCTCGCCAATGCCGGTAGCGTGGGCATAGACCGAGCGGCGCTGGTATTCGGCCATGTCGCGCATCAGCACGCGCTGATCCTTGAACAGGCCGACGCCAGTGTTGAAGGCATACATCAGCGGCGCGTCATCGCGCATGAAATGCTGATCAATAAAGGCCCGTGTCGCGGCGATGCTGGCGCGCGCGCCGGGTGCAAGCCGCGCCTTCTCGAACCGCCCGGCCTTGGAGCGGCGCGCCACCCGGACCACATCACGGCCCTTCAGTTTGCAGCCGTCGATACTGACGCTCATGATGGGGTTCTCCTTGGGATTGGTATGCCGCGCGCGCTCATGATCCGGCCAGCCAGCGGGCCAGAGTGCCGCGCTCGCGGGCCGTGATGGCGGAAACATTGCCCGGCGGCATGGCATGGGTCATCACCGCCATGCGCTGAATGGCAGCGGCCTGAACAGCTATATGCTGCGGCGTATCCAGCAGCACATGATACGGGGCATTATCAAGGCCCGGCCAGAACGGCTGCGCCGCATGGCACATGGCGCAGCGGCCCTCGACAATAGCGACGACTTCAGGTGGCGGCAGGCGCAGCCCTGCATCATGCACCAGTGGCGCCTCGGGCAGCGGTGCCAGCCCCAGTTTCTCGCGCCACCCCGGACTGGCGCTGGCGGCGACAAAAAACGCCGTCCAGATCGCCAGTGCCGCCACCAGCCATGCCCACCATGGTGATTTGTCGTGGTCTTTATGGCGAAGATTATAGAAATGCCGGATCATCGCGCCGGTGAGAATGACCAGCGCCGTCAAGGCCGGGATGATGGCCGGATCGGCGTAAGTCACCGGATAATGATTCGCCAGCATCATGAAAATCACCGGCAAGGTGATGTAATTATTGTGCAGCGAGCGCGCTTTGGCCTGCTCCCCCCATAACGGATCAGGCTTTTGCCCGGCGCTCAGCGCCGCAATGGTCTTGCGCTGATTGGGCATGATCACGAAAAACACATTGAAGGTCATGATCGTCGCCATCAGCGCACCGGTATGAATGACCGCCCCGCGCCCTGAAAACACTTTTGAAAAGCCGTAACTCGCCAGCACCACAAAGCCAAACCCCACCAGCGCCAGCAGATTGTCATCCGCGCGCAACGGCGAACGGCAAAGCCCGTCATAGACCAGCCACCCAGCCAGAAGCCCGCCCATGCCGATCGCCGCGGCCTGCAACGGCGTCAATGCCATCACCGCAGGGTCAATCAGGAAAAGCTGCGACTGCGCGTAATAGACAGTGGTGAGCAGAAAGAAGCCGGAAATCCACGTCCAGTAGGATTGCCACTTGTGCCATGTCAGGTGCGCGGGCAGCCTGGCGGGTGCAACCGCATATTTGCGCATCTCATAAAAGCCACCGCCATGCACTTGCCACGTGCGCCCGCCGGTCCCCGGTTCGATGTCGGGTTCGGGCCGCAGGCTGGCATCCAGATGGATGAAGAAAAACGACGCGCCGATCCACGCCATCGCCGTCACGACATGCAGCCAGCGGATCAGCATGGTGATCCAGTCGAGAATATAGGGGTCCATTGGCCATTTTCTTTATGGATTTGCACCGTTTGGCAAGGCAAAAAATATGCCAGCCCCTCGCGAAATGCGCCCGCCCTGTGTTACCAAGGCCTCCAGCTTGAAAAAGGCCCATGCCGTGTCGCGACTTTCAACCCAAATCCTTTCAACCCAAGTCCTTTCAACCCATGTGCTTGATCTGGTCTCCGGCAAGCCAGCTTCCGGCGTCAGGATCGAGCTTCACAGGCTCGCAGACGACGGGTCGCGCCATCTGGTCACCGCCAGCATCACCAATGCCGACGGGCGCACCGACACGCCGCTGATGGCAGGAGCCGCCTTTGCGACCGGCACCTATGAACTGAACTTTCACATCGGCCCCTATTTTGCCGCGCGCGGACAGACCGGTTTTCTCGATATCGTGCCGATTCGCTTCGTCATCGACGAGCCCGCCGGGCATTATCATGTACCACTTCTCGCCAGCCCCTGGAGCTATTCGACCTATCGCGGCAGTTGACTTTTCCGCAGCTGGCCTTAAGAGAATGAACGTTCATTCTCAACGGATAGGCCGATGCTCGAACCTGGTGTGCCCATTCCTGGTGTGCCCATTCCTGGTGTGCCTATGCCTGGTGTGCCCATGGCGGGCAATGATGCCCGTCGCGAGGTGATTTTGACCGCAGCACGCACCTGTTTCGTGCGCGCCGGATTTCATCGCGCCACCATACAGGATGTGGCGCGGGCCGCGGGGATGAGTCCGGGCAATATCTATCGCTATTTTGCCTCGAAAGAAGCGCTGGTCGAGGGCATGTGTCAGCAAGACAAGCAGGCCATGCGCGGCGATTTCGCCAAATTGCGTGCTGATGCGGATATGTTTGCGGTCATGACGGCGGTTTTGCGCCATCACCTTGTCGAGGAACCGCGTGAACGATTCATTCTGCTCATGGAAATCTGGGCCGAAGCGGCGCGAAACCCGCAACTGGAGTGGCTCCATCTCGAAGTCGATGCGCAAGTGCGCGCAGAATTGCGGCAATTCATTGCGCACGCCCATGCTGCGGCGCTGGTGGCACCGGATTTGGATGTCGAATTCGCCATCAATGTGCTGCTGACGCTGATCACCGGCCTGTTTCGCCGCCGGGCGCTTGAAGTCGATTTCGATGGCGAAAAAGAGCTCAAAATGGCTTTGGCCGTCTGCGGGGCGGTGCTGGCAGGGTCAGTGACCTCGCCCTATGTACTGTCTTCGCCCCAACCTTGCTCGCAAGATACTCACCCGGAACAGGCAGCATGAAAAGATCAACACAGGTAGCGGTTCTGGTTGTGTGCCTTGTGGCAGCGGCGGGTGTCGTTGTCTTCAAAACCACGAGCTCGCGTGCAGAGCATGCCCCCAGCAGCGCCGCCCGGGTCGCCGCCACGCCGCCCCCGCCGCTGGTGACGGTGGTGAAAGCCGAGACCCGTGACTTCAAGGACCAGATTGCCCTGACGGGCTCGCTGGTGGCGCGCGAAGAAGTGCTGGTCAGTGCCGAGGTCGACGGGTTTGCCATTGTAGCCCTCCACGCCGACGTTGGCGACCATGTCGCCAAGGGTGCGGTGCTGGCAAACCTGTCGCAGGATCAGTTGAAAGCGCAAATCGCCCAGAACAACGCCGCCGTGGTGCGAGCCGTTGCCGCCATTGCCCAGGCGCAGGCCACCATCGCGCAGGTCAAGGCCAGTGTCGTGCAAACCGCCGGTGATCTCGTGCGCATCACCAGATTGCGTAACAGCCCGGCCTTCGCACAAGCCACCTATGACCAGAAACTGGCGGCAGCCGATGCCGCCAAAGCGCAGTTGAACGCCGCGCAGCAGGCACTTGCGGCGGCACAATCGGACAAGATTGCCCAGGAAGCGGCAGGCCAGCAACTGGCCATCAAACTGGCAGAAACCAGTATCAAGGCGCCGGTTGCGGGAATCATCAGCCAGCGCAACGCGCAGATTGGCGCGATGGCCTCTGCCGCTGGCGGGCCGTTGTTCCGCATCATCCGCGACGGCAAGATCGAGCTTGCCGCCGATGTGCCCGAGCAGGATTTGGCCCGCCTGCGCCCCAATATGCCCGCCCTCATTACCGCCGTCGGCACCGCGCCGGTCAAAGGCCATATCCGGCTGATTTCACCGGCCATCGATGCCACCACGCGGCTCGGCCAGGTGCGCATTGCCGTTGATGATCCACAAGCCGCCGCAGCGCAGGGCCTGCATAGCGGGGCATTCGCGCATGCGGTCGTGACCATCGCCGAGCGCCAGTCGGTCGGCGTCCCCGCCACCTCGGTCATCACCGGCCCGGCAGGTTCCAGCCTGCTGGTCGTCAAAGGCACCCAGGTGGCGCGGCAAACGGTGGCGCAAGGCGTCACCAATGGCGACTGGACGGAAATTCGCAGCGGTCTGAAACCCGGCGTGATGGTCATGCAGCGCGCGGAAGGGTTCTTCCGCACCGGCGACGTTGTTCGCCCCGAAGTGAGCAACAAGGTTGGGCCGTCATGAGACTGAACATATCAGCCTGGTCAATCAGGCGCCCCATCCCTGCGATCATGCTATTCTTGATCCTGACGCTGCTAGGACTTTACAGCTTCTCGGTGATGCCGATCACCCGCTTTCCGAATATCGACGTTCCGATTGTGCAGGTTCTGGTGACGCAATCGGGCGCAGCGCCGGCCGAGCTTGAAACGCAGGTCACGAAAATCGTCGAGGATGCGGTGTCAGGCGTTTCGGGCGTGAAACACATCACCTCAACCATCACCGATGGCGCGTCCTCGACCATCATCCAGTTTCATCTTTCGACGCCGACCGACCGCGCCCTGAATGATGTCAAGGACGCCATGGCGACCGTGCGCTCGCAATTTCCAAGCACCATTGATGAGCCGATCATCAAGCGCATCAACATCGAAGGCCTGCCGATCGTCACCTACGCGGCCTATGCGCCAACCATGTCCACGGCGGATCTGTCATGGTATGTCGATGATACGGTCACCCGCGCTCTCCAGGGCATTGCCGGGGTCGGCGATGTCAGCCGCATCGGTGGTGTTGACCGCGAGATTCGTGTCAAGCTCGATCCCGACAAGCTCGCCGCCCTGGGCGTCACCGCATCCGCCGTCAATGCGCAATTGCGGGCCACCAATGAGGATGTCTCGGGTGGCAAGGCGGAAATCGCCGGGCGCGAGCAGGCGATCCGCACGCTGGCCGGTGCCCGCACACTGGCCGACCTCGCCCGTCTGCCGATTGCCCTGTCGAATGGCCGCAAGGTGAAACTGTCAGATCTTGCCACCATCACCGATGGCGCTGTGGAGGCCACAACCTTCGCACGCTATGATGGGCGTCCGGTGGTGACATTTGGCATCACCAGGGCCTCGGGCTTCAGCGATGTCGATGTCGCCCAGGCGGTGGCTGCGAAGGTTGCGGCCTTGAACAGGCAAACCCCGGCAGTGAAGCTGCAACTGATCGACGGTCAGGTCGCCTACACCTATGGCAATTACCAATCGGCCATGGAAACCTTGATCGAAGGCGCGGTTTTGTCGGTCATCGTGGTGTTCCTGTTTCTACGCAACGTTCGCGCCACCATCCTCGCCAGCGTCGCGCTGCCGCTTTCGGCGATCCCGACCTTCTGGGCGATGGAAGCGCTCGGCTTCTCGCTGAATCTGGTCACTTTGCTGGCGCTGACCATCGTGACCGGCATTCTGGTCGATGACGCCATTGTCGAAATCGAGAATATCGTGCGCCACATGCGCATGGGCAAAAGCGCCTACAAGGCGGCGCTGGAAGCGGCGGACGAAATCGGCCTCGCGGTCATTGCCATTTCTCTGACCATCATTGGCGTCTTTACGCCAGTGAGCTTCATGGGCGGCGTGGCCGGCCAGTATTTCCGCCAGTTTGGCCTCACGGTCGCCTTTGCGGTTGGCTTCTCCCTGCTGGTCGCCCGCCTCATCACGCCGCTGCTGGCCGCCTATTTCATGGGGCCTGCCCCCGAGCATGTGGCCACTGAAGGCGCGATCCTGCGCACCTATACCCGCGTCGTGCGCTTCTCTGTGCGCCACCGCTGGATCACGGTCGGCATGGGTCTCATCCTGTTTGCCGCGTCGATCATGTCGGTTGGGCTGCTGCCCAAGGGCTTTCTGCCGGGCGAGGATACGGGGCGCACGCTCCTGGCCGTGGAATTGCCACCAGGTTCGCTGCTCGCCGACACGGCGCGCAAAACCGGTATTCTGGCGCAAAAAATCAAGGCCCTGCCGGAAGTCACCGGCGTGCTGGTTTATGGCGGCGAGGTCCTGGGCGGCGTCCATGAACTGCGGCGCGCCACGCTGATCATCAACCTGATCCACAAGGACAAGCGCAAGCTGACGCAAAAACAGATCGAGCGCAAAATTGATGGCATTGTCGCCACCGTGCCCGACATCCGCGCCTGGTTCATGAAAGACAATGGCATGCGCGACCTGCAATTGACGCTGGAGGGCGACCCCGGCGCTCCTTTGGCCGACGTGGCAGGCCGGCTCGCCAGCGAGATGCACACGATCCCGACGCTCGCCAACCCGGTTTCCACCGCCGAATTGCAGCGCCCCGAGCTTCACGTCGCGCCCCGCGCCAATATTGCCGCTGATCTCGGTGTCTCGACTGACGCCATCGCCGACACCGTGCGCGTAGCCACCATGGGCGATGTCGGCCCCAAACTCGCCAATTTCACCGATGGCGACCGGCAGATTCCGATCCGGGTGGAACTGCCCCGCGCCGCCCGTGGTGATCTTGAGCTGTTAAAATCTCTCAACGTGCCGACAGTGCGCGGCAAGCCTGTGCCGCTCTCCACGGTCGCTGACATTTCCATGGGCGAAGGCCCGTCCTCCATCACCCGCTATGATCGCTCGCGCCGGGTGACGGTTGAGGCCGATCTGAACGGCACGGATGCGCTCGGCGGCGCCATCCAGCAGGTCATGGCCCTGCCCGCCGCCAAAAACCTGCCCGCTGGCGTGCGTATCGTGCAATCGGGCGATGCCGAGGTCATGGGCGAGGTGTTCCATTCGTTCGCAATCGCCATGGGTTCCGGCCTGTTGATGGTGTTTGCCGTGCTGGTGCTGCTGTTCGGCAATTTCCTGCAGCCGATCACGATCCTGTTCTCGCTGCCGCTGTCGATCGGCGGCGCGATCCTGGCTTTGCTCATCACGCACAAGCCGATTTCCATGCCTGTCGTCATCGGCATTTTGATGCTGATGGGCATTGTTACCAAAAACGCCATCATGCTGGTGGATTTCGCCATGGAGGCCATGGCCGCCGGCGTGCCGCGCCTTGAGGCCATTGTCGATGCCGGTCGCAAGCGCGCCCGCCCGATCATCATGACGACGATCGCCATGGTGGCGGGGATGATCCCGCCGGCGCTGGCGCTGGGCGATGGCGGCGAGTTCCGCTCGCCCATGGCCATTGCGGTGATGGGCGGCCTGATTGTCGCGACCATGCTCAGCCTGATTTTCGTGCCGGCCTTCTTCACCATCATGGATGATCTGAGCCTTGGCATAGCCTGGCTGTTCGGGCGCTTTGTCGGCCAGGCCGAGGAGCCCGCAGGCGCGATGCTGCCCGCTGAAACTGTGCCCGAACCGATGCGCCTCGCCGCTGAATGACGGCGGCCGCGAGCCTGGCGATGGTTGTGAGGATTGGCGCTCCCTAGGGGATTCGAACCCCTGTTTTCGCCGTGAGAGGGCGACGTCCTGGGCCTCTAGACGAAGGGAGCGGACACGCCGTCTATAAGGCGCGCCGCGTGCGGGCGCAAGGTGGGGGATGGGTAGTCGGATGGAACCGCGTTTCGGGTCAATATCCCACCGGTTCGGTCCTGCGCCTGCGACACACATCAGTTATCGGTGTCAGTTACGGGCGGGCGCAAGAGTTCTTCAGGTCAGCCCGCGCAACTTCCGCAGGGTTTTGTAACGCGACCTTATCATTTTTGGCTCACCCATCGGTTGCAGTTTCAGGATGGGGTGGTGAGGCGATGGCGGCGGATCAGGCGGTAACGGCGAGCGCGGATGCGGAGGGTGGCCCTGATCGGGCGGCATTGCCGATGATGATCAAGCAGGGAGGATTCGCGCTAAGTGAAAGAAGTCTAATAATGATCCTACTGGTGGGAGTGCTTTTAATTTATTTGGTAATATTGTTCTTCGATTATTCCCAACTTGTTAAGGATCAATCTCAAGTGAATATTGCATTACACGAACATAGACGAGGATATATCCAGATTGCATCAGTATTATTACCTTTTTTCACAGTTAGTTATGCGTTTACGTTTTTTGAATTACTTGCATGTCGCACATATTTATCAAATGATGGCGTGTCCCGGAATTTTGGATTCACCGGCACAGTGCCTTGGGCTGCACTCTTCTCATGCGAACTTGGACGCAGGGAACGCCTTGGAGGTTTTCAACGCCTTCGTTTCCATGTTCGCCCGGAGGCTTATGCTCACATCACCGTGCGCCATTGGCGACTTCTTCCTTCGACAAGATTGCGCAAGGGGCATTTTGATGTCTATTTTGGCCCCTCGATCGCCACGCGCGTCGCCGAGGGCATTGCCGCTACCTGCGCCGCAGAAATTGCTAAAGCTCATGAGCGGGAACCGGTTTGGACGGTCGTTGGTTAGCGGGCGCAAGAGT
>VFSW01002394.1_pt1 | contig 28299 bp, 18 predicted proteins | sample 5358111 | NCBI WGS metagenome assembly VFSW01 (sample SAMN11554181, study PRJNA540505) | mine drainage metagenome | isolation source: sediment from site ElyBrook_90M | place: USA: Ely Copper Mine, Vershire, VT | collected 2017 | reverse complement strand
TGATAGAGTAGATATACTTATAAGCTACAAACTCAAAAAGCTAAATCTCAGAAGCCGCTGGCGGTAGAATTTAGCCGCTGCGTGACACAATCGTCCCACGGCCGCGGGTTTGATCGGTGGCAAACGGCAATCAAACGATCAGACGGATAATTGCTAGTCCGGCAAAAAGTGCGCCAATAGCGAGCGCGACCGACGCGACAACATAGATCGCCGCACCCATGAGCTCGCCGCGTTCATAAAGAAGCGCGGCTTCGAGCGAGAATGCAGAAAATGTGGTGAAGCCACCAAGAATACCGGTCGTTAGAAATAGCCGCCAGCGTTGCGGCAACCCGGCTTTAAGCGCGAAATATTCAGCAATCAGTCCCATCGCCAACGAGCCGACAACGTTGATGATGATTGTCCCGTATGGAAATCCGGCGCCCAGCAGCCGAGCCGCGAACAGATTGACGCCGTGTCGCAGAGCGGCGCCGATCCCGCCGCCAAGAAAAACAATGAGATACCCCATTGCAGCCCTCCAGTCGGTGATTCCTACCGACGCTAAGTGGTTGGTAGGAGTCATCAGCCAGGATGGCGGTTGATGGGGGACTCCATCCCCGAAGCGCATAAATTTTAACCGACAAAACGGGGCTGACAAGCATCCCTGACCCGCCGTTGCATCGAAATAGCGATGTTGAAGTTTATTGCTCAATCTGCCTGGTTGGCCAGTGTAGCCAATGGAACACAAATTCTGTTGATCGTCGGTCTAAATAGCGCGGCCAAGGAGCAGTACGCGCGTTGCCGAGTTATCCAGCTACAACAAATGGAGTTCACATGGATCGCGAGCACATCAAGGGCGCGGCCGATAAGGCAAGGGCGCCATCAAGGATACTGCCGGCAAGGTAACCGGTGACAAGGAGCTGCAATCCGAAGGCAAGCTCGATAAAGCCAAAGGCGAAGCGCACAACATCGCGGGCAATATCAAAGATTCTGCCCGAGATCTGACGAAGTAAAATAAATCTGGCGCGTTCTGCCTGGAGTAAGAGGCCGCCCAAACGGTCGGCTTCTTATTTATGCTCGGTCGCGATGAGGACTTGTGTCACCCGGCGCGGAGTTCTCGCGCCGGCGAATCATCCGGAAACAGCCGATCCGATTCGACGACGTATTGCGCCGCGCTCTCGTTCAGCCTGGAATTGTTGGCTTCGCGAAGCGCCGCATCGGCCTCGCCGTACAGGAATGCGAGGAAGGCATAGCGCCGCCCGCTGGTGATAGGCGTGACTTGATGCAGCGCGCCGCATGAAAAAACGACGGCTCCCGCAGGCGGGGCCCGGTACTGGCGGCGGCCGAATTCCGGCAGCACGAGATCGCAGCCTTGGTAATCCTTGTTGAGGTTGATGGTCACGGCGAAACGCCGATGTTGCGCGCCGACATTGACGTTGTCACGGTGCCGATAGAAGTGCCCGCCGACGGCGCTGTCGTAGCAAGCGACGATATAACGATCCATGCGGGTGGCCTCGAACTGGAAAAAGCGCTCGATCGCCGGCAACAGGCGGCGAACGATCTGGCTGCGGATCGCTTCGCGCAATTGCGGGTGCGCAACGGCGAGATCGTTGCGCCGCTTGATCCGATAATCGACGATCCGCGAGGTCTTGCCGTCAACGTCGAGCAGAAAGCCGGAATCTTCGCCGCCGATCTTTTCATAAAACTGCATCAGCACGTCGCAAAGCTGAAAATCGAACACCCGCGGCACAATCAAGACCGGCGCACTCAGCGGGACGCCGGCGAAGCCTTCAACGTCCGGCAGGCCCTTCAGCACGTCGCGCACAGTCCGCCCATGTCCCTCGGCATAGTCCCAGGGGATGTCGGCAACGGCGCGCAGCATCGGATCGAGAATGATCGTGCGCGGCATGATGTCGGCGCCGAATAAATGGCCGATCTCGCCGTCATAGTCGGAGAGAAAGGACGTCGCTGCGGTGCTCAGTTTCAGGTAAGGCGTCGGATCGGCGGGCGGAGCGGTGAGTACACCGTAGAAGACCAGGCGATCCTCGTGAAAGAGATTGAAGGCTTCAAGCATTTCGGCCAATTCGCGTTCGGCACGCTGGTCGGCCGGCGAGCCCAGAAAGCTGAGCACAATCCAGCGGCCGGCTGCGACTGAAAGGCTGAACGATCCCCCGGAGATCACGGGTGCGGTGAACCAGGGAACCGGATCGCCCAGGATGATCTTGCGGGGGCCGGCTTGAATCTTTTCCATATTGGCGCCTTCGCGAGCAACGCCGCCGCGCGTCGCATCATTCGCCGTCATGGTAAATTTTGTTCTAATATCCGGCCGACCGATTCGCCGCTTCCGGGGTCAATTTGGGCCAGATCATTACAAATCCGCGGCCGGCCTCTGTTACTTCGCGGCTGCAGGCGCTCGATCGTTCCATCGAGCAGAATCCCGATGGGCTGAAAGCCCGCTTTGAGCGCGCCAGCCTGCTCCGCGAGCAGGGCCTGTTCGAAGAAGCCAAGCGCGACTATCTCGAAGTGCTGCGGCGGGCACCGACCGATTTTGGCGCGCTCAATGATTTCGGGACGTTGGTTCTCAACGCCGGATATAAAGCAGCCGCGCGCTCTCTGTTCAGCGAAGCTGTCCGACATCATCCGGACAACCCGACCGGACGCGTCAACCTTGCAAATTTATTATTTCTTCTCGGCGAGCAGGAACAGGCCCGGGCGCATTTCGTGGCTGCGCTGCGGATCGATCCGGAACACATTCATGCCCATCGGGGTATGGGGAATCTCCTCGCCGAGACCGGCGACTATGCCGGTGCGCGCAGACATCGGGACAAGGGATTCAAAGACCATTTTTTGACCGCGCTGCCATATCGCGGCAACGGGGCGGCAATCCCGGTCCTGCTTTTGGTTTCAGCCGCCGGCGGCAACATACCGACGACGTCTATTCTCGATGATCGCCAGTTTCAGACCACCGTTCTGGTGACGGAATACGCGGATCCGAAGGTGCCGTTGCCTCCGCACGACCTGGTGTTCAACAGCATCGGCGACGCCGATTTATGTCGGGAGGGGCTCGAAGCTGCGTTTGCGGTTCTTGCCCGAACCGATCGGCCGGTCATCAATCATCCCGGTGCCGTGCTTAAGACCGGACGCGCTGCTAACGTGGAACGCCTGCGGGGCTTGTCCGGTGTCGTCGTTCCGCGCATGGCCACGCTACCGCGAGATTCGCTTGTGTCTTCCGGTGCGGCGGCGGCCGTTGCCGGTGCCGGATTTACCTTTCCGTTTTTGATGCGGGCACCGGGCTTTCACACCGGTATTTTTTTCGTCCGCGTCGAGAATCTGACGGACCTGTCGCGCGCCGCTGCGGAATTTCCCGGCGATCAAGTGTGCCTGATCGAGCAACTTGATGCCCGCGACGCTGATGGGTTCTATCGCAAATGCCGCGTGATGATCATCGACCGCAAGATTTATCCATTGCACCTGGCAATTTCGCGCGATTGGAAGGTCCACTATTTCCGCGCCGACATGGCTGATTCTCCACAGAACCGCGCGACGGACGCTGCATTTCTGACCGGCATCGGCAACGCCATAGGGTCGCGCGGCATGGCGGCGCTGCAGCGGATCAACGCGGCGCTCGATCTCGATTATTGCGGCATCGATTTTGCGGTCAACGCGGCAGGCGACATTCTGTTCTTCGAAGCCAACGCGACGATGGTTATGGTGCCGCTTACGGCCGACCCCAAATGGGACTACCGGCGGCCGGCCTTTGACAGCGTCTTTGCTGCAATCCGCTCGATGCTGATCGAGCGGTCGCGCCCGACGGATCGGCTATCGGTGCGGGCGTAACCATTTTGATGCAGACGGCCCGGCAAACGGTCCAATTCGGCATTACGCAGGCCGCGACATTTCTGCCTATTTTTTAATCAGAGATCGTCGCAAATGACTGCCGGTTTCGTGCGCAGGCCAACGGCGTCTCGAATTGTATAGCTATTTCAGAGTGATCGGTGGGCGACCTTGGCGGCGCGGCGCTGGCACGAGCCTTGCGAAGCTGCTCGCTGCCAATCGTAAGAATGCCCATCGTCCTGATGGCCAGCCAGCAGCGGCGCCGCCGGCGCTTGCCTGCATATACAGGGAGCATCTGATGAATTTCGACAAACTTTCCCGCCGTCACGTTTTGCAAGGAACCGCTGCATTGGCCGTTGGCACGGCGCTGCCCTTGCGCCAAGCCTTGGCGAAAGACACCACCATCGGCTTCATCTACGTCGGGTCGCGTGACGACTATGGCTACAACCAGGCCCATGCCGCCGGCGCAGCCGCTTTGAAGAAGGTTTCCGGAATCAAAGTCGTCGAGGAAGAGAAAGTCCCGGAAACCGACGCTGTCGAAAAGACCATGGAGTCGATGATCAATCTCGACGGCGCGACGCTCTTATTCCCGACGTCGTTTGGCTACTACAACCCGCACATGATCAAGATGGCGAAGAAGTACCCGAAGCTCCGTTTCGAGCACTGCGGCGGCCTGTGGTCGGACAAGGACCCGAAGAACGCCGGCAGCTATTTCGGCTATATCGACGAGGCCCAGCATGTCAGCGGCATTGTCGCCGGCCACATGACCAAATCCGGCAAGCTCGGCTTCGTCGCCGCCAAGCCGATCCCGCAAGTGCTGCGCAACATCAACGCGTTCACCATGGGTGCCAAGCTTGCCAATCCGAAAGTCACGTTGCAGGTGATCTTCACCGGTGACTGGTCGATGCCGGTCAAGGAAGCCGAAGCAACCAACAGCCTGATTGATCAGGGCGTCGACGTCGTCACCTGCCACGTCGACGGCCCCAAGACTGTCGTTGAGAACGCCGCGCGCCGCGGCGCCATGGTTGGCGGCTATCACGTCAATCAGGCGGTGCTCGCTCCGCAAGCCTATCTCACCGGCGCCGAGTGGAACTGGGAAGTGCTCTATCCGCGCTTTGCCAAGATGTTCACCTCGGGCGAGACCATCCCGAACTTCTACCGCGGCGGCCTTAAGGAAGAGCTGGTGAAGGTTTCGCCTTACGGCCCGATGGTGTCGGAAGCGGCGCGCAAGCACGCCGACGAGGTCAAGGCGGGCCTGACGGCCGGTACCTACGTGATCTTCAAGGGTCCGATTGCCGACAATAAGGGCAAGACCGTCGTCGCTGCCGGCACCTCTCGCGGTCAGACCGATCCGGAACTGGAAAAGATGGACTATCTGGTCGACGGCGTGATCGGAGCGACTTCGTGAAAGCCGACGTCGGCCTACCCCTGGCTCCGTCGGGGGTAGGCCAATCTCTCCGCTTGCCGGCCTACGGCCGCAGGTTTGCGGGGGCGGCGGAATACATCGTAATCCCCGTGCTCGCCGTGGCGGGTTCACTCGTCCTGTTCGGTGTCTTTGTCGCGCTGTTCGGAAAGAATCCGCTCGACCTTTATTTCTATATGTATCAGGGCGCGTTCGGCACCTGGTTCTCCTGGCAGAATACGCTGACTCGCGCTGCTCCGCTGATCCTGACTGCATTGTGCACCGCGCTTCCGGCGCAGCTCGGCATGGTGATCATCGGCGGGGAGGGGGCGCTGCTGATCGGCGCGCTTGCTGCAACCAGCGCGGCATTGGCGATGCCGGGCGCGCCGCCGCTTGCCGTCGACGCAGCTATGGCGTGTGCCGGCATGATCGGTGGCGGATTGTGGATCATGCTTTCCGGGGCGTTGCGCCAATATCGCGGCGTCAATGAAACGATTTCGAGCCTGCTTCTGGTTTACATCGCGCTCGCGATTCTCAATTTCCTGGTCGAAGGTCCGATGCGCGACCCGACCAGCCTCAACAAGCCTTCGACCCCCGAGATCGGTGCCGCCAATATGATCGGCAGCATTCCCGGCACCGATGTGCATTGGGGCTTCGTGTTCGGCATCGTCGCGGCCGTTCTTTCCTACATCCTGATCTATCACACCGTGTTCGGATTTGCCGCGCGCGTCGCCGGCGGCAACATCCGCGCGGCCAAGGTCGTGGGCTTGAGCGTCAGCAAGCTCATTCTCATCATTTGCTTTCTCGCCGGCGCCGCCGCCGGTCTTGCCGGCATGATGGAAGTCGCGGCCGTGCAGGGGCGCACCAACGCCAATCTCGCGGCGGGTTACGGCTTCGCCGGCATTCTGGTTGCCTTCCTGGCGCGGCAGAATCCGCTGGCAATCATACCGGTGGCGATCCTGCTAGGCGGCATCGGGGCCAGCGGCGGCCTGTTGCAGCGCCGGTTGGGATTGCCGGACGCCTCGGTTCTGGTGTTGCAGGGCATGATCTTCGTCATGGTGCTTGCCAGTGACACGCTGTACGGCCGCTGGAGCCTGTTCAAAGGAAAGGCGACCTGACCATGGCCGGTGCGGGCGATATCGGGTTGTGGACCGTGCCGGTTGCCGTGCTCGGTGGCGCGATACGCGTCTCGACACCGTTTATTTTTGTCAGCCTCGGCGAGTGCATTACCGAGCGCAGCGGTCGTATCAATCTGGGCCTCGAGGGCACTCTGGTGATGGGTGCAATGGCGGGCTACGGGGTGTCCTACCTCACCGGCTCGCCGTGGCTCGGCGTGCTCGCTGCCGGCATTACTGGGGCGGGCATGGGCGCGCTGCATGCCGGTATTTGCGGGCTGCCGCGCGTCAACGACATCGCCGTCGGTATTGCCTTGATGCTGTTCGGCGTCGGGCTCGCGTTCTATCTCGGCAAGCCGCTGATCGAGCCGACGGCGCCGCGGCTGCCGTCGATCGACCTCGGCTGGTGGACGGATATTCCGCAATTGCGCGCCGCCTTGCGGATCAACGCGCTGTTTATTATTGGCGTTTTGTTGGCGCCGATCCTGGTATGGGCGCTACGGTCCACGCGCTGGGGTCTGATCATACGCACGGCGGGCGAAAGCGCGGACGCCGCGCTGGCGATGGGCTACTCGGTAAACTTCATCCGGCTGCGCGCGACCATGTTCGGTGGTTTTCTTGGCGGCATCGGCGGCTCGTTCCTCTCGCTCTACTATCCCGGCAGCTGGAACGAGGGACTGTCCAGCGGCCAAGGCATCACCGCCGTGGCACTGGTAATCTTTGCCCGCTGGAATCCCATGCTGTGCCTGGGGGCATCAATCCTGTTCGGCGGCGCCGCGGCACTCGGTCCGGCGCTGCAATCGGTCGGCTACAGTCACGGCTATCATCTGTTCAATGCCGCACCCTATATCCTCACCCTGCTGATCATGATCGCAACCTGTTCGCCGAAGCGCACGCTGATCGGTGCGCCCGCAGAACTGTCGATTACGAGGTAAGTCATGGCCCAACTGGCGCGCAAAGAGAGCATGGACACGGCGGAGCGTTATGTGACCGCCAATCCGTATATGTGGCCCTACAATGGCGATCTTCGTCCGCAGAACACTGCGCTCGTCATTATCGACATGCAAACCGACTTCTGCGGCGTCGGCGGCTACGTCGACAAGATGGGCTACGATCTGTCGCTCACCCGCGCGCCGATCGAGCCGATCAAGCGCGTGCTTGCCGCGGCGCGGGCCAACGGCTTTCATGTCATTCACACCCGCGAGGGCCATCGGCCCGATCTCGCCGACCTGCCGGCCAACAAGCGCTGGCGCTCCCGCCAGATCGGCGCCGGCATCGGCGATCCCGGGCCCTGCGGGCGCATCCTGGTGCGCGGCGAGCCCGGCTGGGAAATCATACCCGAACTGGCGCCGCATGAGGGCGAGCCGATCATCGACAAGCCGGGCAAGGGCTCGTTCTGCGCCACGGATCTGGAACTGCTGCTCCGGCTGAGCGGCATCGCCAATATCGTACTGACCGGCATCACCACCGATGTGTGCGTTCACACCACCATGCGCGAGGCCAACGATCGCGGCTTCGAATGCCTCCTGCTGGCGGATTGCTGCGGAGCTACCGACCGAAGCAACCACGATCACGCGTTGAAGATGATCAAGATGCAGGGCGGAGTGTTTGGAGCAGTGTCGGATTCGTCGAAGTTCATCGAGGTTATCGCGTGACCAGCCTGGCGACGCCGGACACGTTCGGCATCGAAGCCATCAATATGACCAAGCGCTTCGGCGAGTTCGCGGCGCTCGATCAGGTTGCGCTGAAGGTGCGACCCGCCACGTTCCACGCGCTGCTCGGGGAAAATGGCGCCGGCAAGTCTACGCTCGTCAAATGCATCATGGGCTATTACCAGTCCGACGACGGCGAACTCCTGGTCAGCGACCATCAAGAAATCATCGGCAATCCGCGCGCAGCGCATGCGCTCGGGCTTGGCATGGTCTATCAGCACTTCACGTCGGTGCCGGCGATGACGGTGGCCGAGAATTTTGTGCTGGCGCGCGATCATGTGCCCGCCGTGGTGGATTGGAACCGCGAGCGCAAAGCGCTGGAGGAGTTTTTGGCGCGCATGCCGTTTCGCGTGCCGCTCAACGCCAAGGTCTCGGCAATTTCAGCCGGCGAGCGGCAGAAGTGCGAAATCCTCAAGCAGCTTTATCTGCGGCGCCGCTTTCTCATCCTGGATGAGCCGACTTCTGTGCTCACCCCGGGCGAGGCCGATGAAGTGCTTGGCATGCTGCGCGACATGGTCCGGCGCGGCGCGCTAACGATCCTGATGATCACCCACAAATTCCGTGAAGTGATGGCGTTTGCCGATGAGGTTACCATCCTGCGGCGCGGTAAACTCGCCGGGCACGGCTTGGTCAAGGATCTGACGCCGGACGCTATGGCACGCACCATGATCGGCGCCGAGGAGCTGACGGTTCAGCCGCCACGCACCGGCGAGTTCGGTTCGCCGCGGCTTGACATACAGAAGTTGAACGCGCTCGACGACGGCGGCCAGCCGGCGGTGCGCGACGTGTCGTTGTCGATCCGAGGCGGCGAGATTGTCGGTGTCGCCGGCGTGTCGGGCAACGGGCAGCGGCAATTGATCGAAGTCCTAGCCGGCCAGCGCGACGCCGAAAGCGGCCAGATCTACCTGCAAGGCGAGCTTTATCACGCCAACCGCCAAGAGATGCGCGAGAACCATCTGTCGGTTTTGCCCGAGGAGCCGCTGAAGAACGCCTGTGTCGCACGCATGAGCGTCGCCGACAATTTGGCCTTCCGCGAATTCGATCGTGCGCCGTTCGCATCAGGCGGCTGGTGGCTCAATCGCACCAAATTCCACGAGAACGCGCTGCGCAAAATCGAACGCTACAAAATCAAGACGCGCTCGGACGATACCGCGATCGGGGAACTATCCGGCGGCAACGTGCAACGCACCGTGCTGGCGCGCGAGCTTGCCGGCGAGGTCGATATCCTGGTCGCCGCCAATCCGTGCTTCGGCCTCGACTTCGCGGCGGTAGCGCAAATCCACGCCGAGATCATGGCGGCGCGCAACCGCGGCGCCGCGGTGCTGCTGGTCAGCGAAGACCTCGACGAACTCCTGGAACTCGCCGACCGTCTGGTCGTGATCTTCCACGGCGAAATCGTCTACGAAGCCCGCGCTAGCGAAGCGGATCTGACCGAGATCGGCCGCCATATGGCCGGTCATTAGCGTTCCCGAAGCCGCCACAGCGCGGCGGTGCGCTACTTTCTATTCGCCGACGGCAGCCGCCGATAGATCGCGTAGACCGGCTCCCACATCATTGACGCCACTGCCGCGTCCAGCTCTTGATCCGGCACTGACTGCGCCAAGCCTTCGCGCTCCGCCTGTTTCGCGACGGCGATCGCCACGGCAAGCGAGACTTTCCGGATTTCGGCGAGCGGCGGCAGGAGATTGGCGCGCGGGTTGCGTTTTGCGGGAGACAGTTCGGCGATTGTGCGCGCGGCAGCGAGAAACATGCCGTCTGAAATCCGGCGTGCCTGTACGACAATGGCGCCGAGCCCCACGCCAGGATAGACATAAGCATTGTTTGTTTGGTCGATCCGGAACGGACGGCCGTCGCGGGTGACCGCGGGAAAGGGGCTGCCGGTGCTGATAACGGCGCGTTCTTCCGTCCAAACAAGAAGATCTTCCGGCGTCGCCTCGCTGCGCTCCGTCGGATTGGAAAGCGGAAAGATGACCGGCCGCTGCACCTGGGCGGCCATCGTGCGCACTACCGCCTCGGAAAACGCATGGGCTTGGCCTGACGTGCCGATGAGCACGGTTGGATGCGCATTGGCGGCGACTTCGGCGAGGCCGATCCGGCCGGCGGATTTAACCTGCCACGCGGCGATGCGGTCGCGGCTTTGAGCGAACTGGGCCTGAAACGGCTGTAATCCATTCATGCCTTCCAACAGCAGGCCTTCGCGATCGACCAGATAGAAGCGGCTGCGGGCAACGTTCTCGGCAACGCCCGCCTCGACCATGGCGCGGAGCAGAAGAGCGCAAATTCCTGTTCCCGCCGAGCCGGCGCCCAGTACGGCAACGCGCTGATCGGCAAGCGGCACGCCGGTCACATTGATCGCGCTCAAGATCGTGCCGACGGCGATCGCAGCGGTGCCCTGAATGTCGTCGTTATAACTGCACAGCTTGTCGCGATATTGCGCGAGCAGGCGGTTGGCGTTGCTGAAGGCGAAATCTTCCCAATGCAACAGCACGTGCGGCCATCGGGTGCGTACGGCGTCCACGAATGCCGCAACGAACTCATCGTAGGCCGCGCCGCGCACGCGCTCGTGACGCCAGCCAATGTAAAGCGGATCGGCGAGGAGCGTCTGGTTATCCGTTCCGACATCAAGCAGAACAGGCAACGTTGTCGAGGGATGCAGACCGGCGCAAGCGGTGTAGAGCGCGAGCTTGCCGATCGGGATGCCCATGCCGCCGGCCCCCTGGTCGCCGAGGCCGAGGATGCGCTCGCCATCGCTCACCACGATCGCTTCAACTTCATCGAAGCGCGGATTGGCGAGGATGCGGCTTATGCGTTCCTTGAGGGGAAAGCTTAAGAACAGGCCGCGCGGTTTGCGAAAGATGCGGCTAAATTGCTGACAGCCGAGGCCCACGGTCGGGGTATAGACCGTCGGCATCAGCTCTTCGATGTGCCGGGTAAGGAGCGCGTAGAACAGCGTTTCGTTGGTGTCCTGCGTGCCGCGGAGGAAGACGTATTTTTGCAGGTCGGTGCCGGGGCCGTGAAATGCGTCGAGCCGCCGTTCAACCTGCAGGTCGAGCGTGGTGACGTACGGGGGCAGCAGGCCATGGAGGTCGAATACGTCGCGCTCAGCCTCGGTGAACGCCGTGCCTTTGTTCAGGAGCGGATCGTTCAACAACTCGTACCCGCTCAGCGCGGTTTCGATGATCCTCGGTGATTGTGCGCTCATCGGGCGATGCTTACCGGGTCAAGTTAATGAACGCAGGGGATTTGGACCGCCGCCGTTGTGGTCCATCCTAGCGGCGATTTTCGGTTTGCGGGCGGCGCGGCACCATGGCGTTGGCTATCATCTCTTGTACCGCTTCGCCGTTCTGGTTGAGAGTACGGGTCCGCAATTTCATCAATCCGCTGTCGGGGCGCGACTTGGAGGGCCGCATCTCCACGACCTCGCTTTCGATGCGCAATTCATCGCCCGGAACGACCGGAATTGGCCAGCGCAGGTTTTCGAAGCCGAGGCCGATGGTGCCGCCGACCGGCCGAAATTCGTCCCGCGCCACAAGGCTCATGGTCATCGCCGCGGTGTGCCAGCCGCTCGCCACCAGCCGCCCGAATATCGACCGGCGCGCCGCTTCTTCGTCGAGATGAAACGGCTGCGGATCGAACGTCTTGGCAAAAGCGATAATCTCGTCTTTCTCGACCCGCACGCGGCCACTCGGCTTGAAAACCTGTCCGACAGCGAAATCCTCGAAGTATCGTTCGCTCATTCCGCATTCCGCTCCTGGTGGAAAATGCCCGCGCCCATTTTATCTACAGTGCCTGCAGCCGATTGGCGACCGGCGAAACGTCTGCCACGGCCGTTGCTGCCGGGCTCTTTTCTTTCGTAGGCTCTCGCGGTTATCGTCGCCAGATCCATGGGGCCGAGGCTATGACGATCAGACTTGCGGTTTTCGCATGTGCGGTGTTCTCCCTTGCCTGCCTCGGATCGCGGGCGGAGGCGGGGCAACATTGGCGATGGCGCCACGGCCATTGGCGCGCAACTTACGAGACCATCTACCAGCTGCAGAGCGAGATCGCACTTTTGGAGGCCGACCCGGCCGTCGACGATGGCGACAAAGCGCCAATGATCAGCAGAGCACGCGCCGACATTCTAAAGCTGCGCGCGACGCTGCCGCCGGCGTATTGGCGTTGGACGGTTCCCTGCTGCTACAGCCGCAGGCCAATCCACATTCGATGATGTGACGGCGTAACTTTCCGGTGGACGCCGACGGGGCCGGTCAATGACGAGCGCCAAAGCCCCACCAGCGAGCAACCGCGCTCCGAGGATGATGGTTGCTGCTACTCGGCGGGAGCGACCGAGGGGCCGGGCCGCTGCCGCGGCAATTCCGGTCGCAGGCGCGACCACCACTCGCTGACGCGATCGAGATACAGGTAAAGCACCGGGGTCGTGTAAAGCGTCAATATTTGACTGATGACGAGCCCGCCGACGATCGCGATACCCAGCGGGCGGCGGATTTCTCCTCCGTTGCCGAAAGACAGCGCCAGCGGGATCGCGCCGAGGATGGCCGCCGAGGTCGTCATCAGAATCGGCCGAAGGCGCAGCAGACAGGCTTCAAAAATGGCGTCATAAGAGCTCAGGTTGTGCGCGCGCTTCGCTTCGATGGCGAAGTCGATCATCATGATCGCGTTCTTCTTGACGATGCCGATCAAGAGAATGACGGCGATCAGGCCGATGATGTCGAACTCCGTCCGGAACGCCATTAATGTTGCGAGCGCGCCAACGCCGGCCGATGGCAGCGTCGACAGGATCGTGACCGGATGAATGTAGCTCTCGTAAAGCACGCCGAGAAGGATATAGACGGCGGCAATGGCGGTTAGAATAAGAATGGGCTCTTTTGACAGCGACTGCTGAAACAGTTGCGCCGTGCCGGCGAGCGTGCCCCGGACTGCGGTCGGCATGCGAATGCGGGCGATAGCGGCATTGATCTCTTCGGAAGCTTCGCCGAGCGACTTGCCCGGCTGCAGATTGAACGAGATAGTCGAAGCCACGAACGATCCCTGGTGATTGACCGACAGCGGCGTATGGCTGGGCCGGTAATGGGTGACGGCGGCCAGCGGGATCATGGTCTCCTGCGTGGTGGAGACCGCGGCGCCGACCGAGGTGGAACCGTGACCGGTATTGGCGAGCGCGTTGGTGAAGGCGTTGCGAACCGCGGCAGCGTTGGCGGATGTCGCAGCCGTAGCGCCCGATGCTCCGGCCGATGAAGCCGCGCCCGACGGGGAAGTGGTCGGAACCGCAAGAGACCTGGCAGCGGCGCCATTGGTGGTTGCCGGAGTGATCGTTCCGCCCGGTGCATTGGTTGTCGCGGTGCCTGGGGGCGTGGCCCCGGAGACGGACACGTAAACGTCGCGCAGCGAATCCGGATATTGCGTATAGCGCGGGTCGATCTCCATCACCACGTGGTATTGATTGATGGCGCTGTAGATGACGGATACCTGACGCTGCCCGAAGGCGTCGTAGAGGGTATTGTCGATTTGCAGCGGGCTGATACCGAGGCGCGCTGTGGTATCGCGGTCGATGTCGAGATACGTCTCCAAGCCGCGTTGTTGCTGATCGGAACTAACATCTGTCAAAATGCGATTGTGCTCAAGCGCGTCGACGAGTTTTGGCGTCCATTCGTAGAGGTCCTGAACGTCTTCAGATTGCAGCGTGTACTGATATTGAGCGTTGCTCTGCCGGCCGCCGGCCCGTAGATCCTGAACGGCGGCGAGGTATAGGCGTCCGCCGGAGACCTGCCCCAGCTTCGGCCGCAACCGCGCAATCACCTGGTCCACTGTCACGTTGCGCTCGGATAGCGGCTTTAGCGAAACGAAGACGTTGCCGGTGTTGAGCTGCGCATAGCCGCCGCCGCTGCCGACCCCGGTATAGCCGACGACGTTTTGCACCGCCGGATCCTGCTGCACGATACTCATCATCTGACGCAGCTTCCGGCTCATCGCCTGAAATGAGATGCTTTGATCCGCCTGCAGCGATCCGACCATCCGGCCGGTGTCTTGCTGCGGGAAGAACCCCTTGGGCACGAAAATATAAAGCTCCACGTTCAGGCAAATGGTGGCGATGAAGATCAGCAGGACCAGTGCGCTGTGGCGCAGTGCCCAGGTCAGCGACCACGCATAAAAGTTGCGCACCTGCGTGAAGACGCCGGTGCGTCGTTCACTTTCGCGCTGTCGCACCGGCGGCGAGCGCAGCAACAGTCCGCACATCATCGGCGTCATGGTGAGCGAGATTGCCAGCGAAATGAGAATTGCAACCGACAGCGTGACGGTGAATTCGCGGAACAGGCGGCCGAGGATGCCGCCCATCAGCAGGATAGGAATGAACACCGCGATCAGCGAGAAGCTGATCGACATCACGGTGAAGCCGACCTCGCGCGCGCCGCGAAACGCGGCATCCATCGGCGACAGGCCCGCTTCCATATGCCGGGAGATGTTTTCCAGGACGACGATCGCATCGTCGACCACGAAACCGGTGGCGATGGTGAGCGCCATCAGCGACAACAGATCGAGGCTGTAGCCGAATAGATACATGACGCCGAACGTGCCGACGATGGAGACCGGCACCGCAACGGTCGGTATGATCGTTGCACGGATGTTGCGCAGGAACAGAAAAACGACGACCGTAACCAGGAAGATCGCCATCACCAGCGTCACTTCGGTATCGTGCAGCGACGCCCGGATGGTGGTGCTGCGGTCGATGGCGACGGTCACGTTCATGTCGGCCGGCATCGCCGCTTCGAGATGCGGCAATTCGGCGGTGACGTTGTCGATGGTCTCAATGATATTGGCGTTCGGCTGCCGGAATAGGATGACGAGAACCGAGGGTTGTCCGTTCGACATGCCGAGATTGCGCACGTCCTGAACCGAATCCTGCACGTCGGCGACATCAGACAGGCGTACCCCGGCGCCGTTGCGATAGGCGACGACCAGCGGCGCATAGTCCGCCGCCACATTGGCTTGATCGTTGGTGTAGATCTGAAAACGCCGACTGCCGTCGTCGATGGTGCCTTTGGGACTGTCGGCGTTCGCGGAAGCGAGTGCGGCGCGCAGGTCTTCGAGGCCGATGCCGTATTTGTAGAGCGCCTGCGGGTTGAGTTCGACCCGAACTGCCGGGAGCGTCGAGCCGCCGATGATCACGTTGCCGATGCCGCTAAGCTGCGAGAGCCGCTGTGCCAGAATATTGCTCGCGACGTCATACATCTGGCCTTGCGTCATGGTCTTGGAGGTGAGCGCAAGGATGAGGATTGGCGCGTCGGCCGGATTGACTTTGCGGTAGGTCGGATTGCTTGGGAGGTTCGACGGCAGGTCGGCGCGCGCGGAGTTGATCGCCGCCTCGACGTCGCGCGCCGCGCCGTCGATGTCGCGGGAGATGTCGAACTGCAGTGTAATGCGGGCTTGTCCGATTCCGCTTTGCGCCGTCATTTCGCTGACGTCTGCAATCTGCCCGAGATGACGCTCGAGCGGTTCGGCGACGCTGGTTGCCACGGTGTTGGGGCTGGCGCCCGGCAGCGTTGCGGTAACGGAAATGGTCGGGAAATCGACTTGCGGCAGCGGCGAGACCGGCAGCTTGGAAAATCCGAGGAAGCCGCCAATGGCAATGCCAAGCGTCAGCAGGGTGGTTGCTACCGGACGCGCAATGAACGGCGCGGAAATGTTCATTCGGCCGGCTCGTCGCGCGGCGCCAGCGGATTAGCCGGCCGCCGACCGGTCAGACGCACTGCCAGGCGGTCGAAGTAGAGGTAGATCACCGGCGTGGTGAACAGGGTCAGCAGCTGGCTGAAGATCAAGCCGCCGATGATGGATATCCCAAGCGGCTGGCGGAGTTCGGAGCCGGTGCCGGTTCCAATCATCAACGGCAGCGCGCCGAGAATCGCGGCCATCGTCGTCATCATGATCGGCCGGAATCGCAGAAGACAGGCCTGGTAGATGGCCTCGCGCGGCGGCAGGCCCTCGACGCGCTCGGCCTCCAGCGCGAAGTCGATCATCATGATGGCGTTTTTCTTGACGATGCCGATCAACAGAATGATGCCGATGATCGCGATGATATCGAGATCATAGTGCAGCAGCATCAACGACAGCAGCGCGCCGACGCCGGCCGATGGCAAGGTGGAGAGGATGGTGATCGGGTGGACGAAGCTCTCGTAGAGAACTCCGAGCACGATGTACATCGCGACGATGGCGGCGACGATGAGAAAGACCTCGTTGAGTAACGAAGATTGGAAAGCTGCCGCGGTTCCCTGGAATGCGGTGGTGAAACTGATGGGAAGACCGAGGTCGCGCTTGGCCTGCTCGATAGCGTCGACCGCTGCGCCCAGCGAAACACCGGGCGCGGTGTTGAACGAAATGGTGGTCGCAGGCAGCTGGCCGAAATGCGTGATCAGCAGTGGTCCGGTGCGCTGTTCGACATGCACGATGGCGGAAAGCGGCACCTGTCCGTTTGTTGTCGAGGACGACGATGGCAAATAGATCATCGACAGCCCGTCGAGTGACAGCTGCAGCGAAGGATCGACCTCGAAGATTACACGGTACTGGTTCGACTGGGTATAAATGGTCGAAATAATCCGCTGGCCGAAGGCGTCGTAGAGCGCATTGTCAACGGTCGCCGGAGTGATTCCGAATCGGGCGGCAGTGGCGCGGTCGATGACGATATCGAGCGCCAGCCCCTGCTGAGCCAGGTCGCTGGCGACGTCGGTGAGTTGCGGCAACTGGCTGAGGCGGTCCACCACCCGCGGAACCCAGGTATTGAATTGCTTGGAGTTGGCGTCCTCGAGCACGAAGTGATAGGGCGCGCGGCTGATGGTGGCGTCGATGGTCAGGTCTTGCACCGGCTGCATGTAAAGTGCGATGCCGACGATGCCGGAGATCTCCTTCTGAATGCGCCGCATAATCTCGGTCGCGGTGAACTTGCGCTCATCGTGCGGCTTTAGATTGATCAGAAGGCGGCCGGTGTTCTGTGTTTGATTGGTGCCGTCAACGCCAATAAAGGAGCTTAAGCTTTCGACGTCGGGATCCTTGAGAATCGCTTCGGCGACGCGATTCTGCAGGTCTGCCATGGCCTTATACGAAATGCTCTGTGACGCCTCGGTGATGCCCTGGATCATCCCGGTATCCTGCACCGGGAAGAATCCCTTCGGGATCATGATGTAGAGGAGCACCGTGACGCCGAGCGTCAGCACAGCGACCGCGAGCGTCAGCGGCTGCCGGTCCAGCACCCAATTAAGAGCACGGCCGTAAAGCGCGATCACGGCGTCAAACGCGCGTTCAGCGTGGATATCGAAGCTCGAGCGCTCCGCTTCGCTGTGGTGTCGGATCAGCTTGGCGCACATCATCGGCACGAGTGTCAGCGAAACCACGGCGGAAATGACGATTGTAACTGCGAGCGTGATGGCGAACTCGTGGAACAGTCGGCCGACGACCTCGCCCATAAACAGCAGCGGGATCAGCACCGCGATCAGCGAGATGGTCAAGGAAATGATGGTGAAGCCGATCTGCGCCGAGCCGTGCAGCGCCGCCTCGACCGGGTGCATGCCGTCTTCGACGTATCGCGCGATGTTCTCGATCATCACGATGGCGTCGTCGACCACGAAACCGGTGGCGATCGTCAAAGCCATGAGCGACAGATTGTCGAGGCTGAAATTCAGCAGGTACATCACGCCGAGCGTGCCGACGAGCGACAGCGGCACAGAAAGGCTCGGAATGATGGTGCCCGGCAGCGTGCGCAGGAAAACGAAAATCACCACGACGACGAGGATGACGGCGAGCGCGAGATCGAATTCGACATCGGAGACCGACGCGCGAATCGTTACGGTCCGATCGCTCAGCACGCCGACATCAACCGCCGCCGGAAGCGTGGACACGATTTGCGGCATAAGGCTCTTGATGCGGTCGACCACCTGGATGATGTTGGCGCCGGGTTGCCGCTGAACATTGAGCAGGATCGCGGGCGTCGTATTGGCCCAGGCGCCAAGCTTGGTGTTCTCCGCGCCGCTGACGACGTTCGCAACATCCGAAAGTCTGACCGGACTGCCATTGCGGTAGGCGATGACCGTGTTGGCGTATTGCGCTGCGGTCTCCAGCTGGTCATTGGCGTTGATTGTCGTGGCTTGAGCCGGGCCGTCGAAATTTCCCTTCGGTATATTGACGTTAAAATTACCAATGGTGGTGCGGACGTCGTCGATATTGAGGCCATAGGCGGCGAGCGATTGCGGATTGAACTGCACGCGCACTGCGGGGCGATGTCCGCCGCTGATACTAACCAATCCGACGCCGGTCAGCTGCGAGATTTTCTGCGCCAGCCGCATCTCGCTTAAATCTTCGAGCTCGGTGAGCGACAGCGTTTTCGACGTGACCGCAAGCGTCAAGATCGGCGCGTCGGCAGGGTTGATCTTGGCGTAAACCGGCGGGATCGGCAGATCGCTCGGTAGGAGATTGTTCGCGGCATTGATTGCGGCCTGGACTTCCTGCTCGGCCACGTCGAGGCTCAGATCAAGGCCGAACTGAAGGGTGATCACCGAAGCGCCGGCGGAGCTCGCCGACGTCATCTGATTCAAACCCGGCATCTGGCCGAGCTGGCGCTCCAGCGGCGCGGTAACCGAGGACGTCATCACTTCCGGGCTGGCGCCTGGATAGAAAGTCTGCACTTGAATCGTCGGATAATCGACCTCCGGCAAGGTCGACAGCGGCAGGAAGGTGTAGGCGACGATGCCGGACAGCATGATCGCCGCCATCAGCAGCGTGGTAGCGACCGGGCGCAAAATGAAGGGTTCGGAGACGTTCATCGCATCACTTCAACGTCGCGCCGCGCCGTATGGCGTCAGAGCATGCTCTATTGGCTTTTGTTATTGCGCCGATTTTGCGAATTCTCCGATCCTTGGGGCCGAGCGCCTGGCGCACCAGCGCCTTGTCCGGAGGACGGATTGTTGGCGGCGGGAGCGCCGGGCACCGTGATGCGCGCGCCGTCGCGCAAGCGGTCGGTGCCGTCGACGACGACCTGCTCGCCGGCGGAGAGACCTGAAGTGACCGCCGCCATCGGACCGTCGGTCGGACCGATTTTGATCGCGCGCACTGAAACGGTGCTGTCGGGATTGATCACGTACACGTAGGTGCCGGGAGCGCCGCGCTGGACAGCCGCCGTCGGAACGACCACGACGTCGTGCAGCGTCTTCACCAGGAGCTGGGCGTTGACGAATTGATTGGGAAACAGGGCGTAGTCGGGATTGTCGAACTGCGCGCGGACTTTGACGGTTCCCGTAGTGGTATCGATCTGACTGTCGAGCGCGATCACACGCCCGGTTGCGAGCAATTTCACGTTGGCGCGGTCGTAGGCCGCTACCTCAAAAATGGCGCCGGCGTTGAGTTGCGGCACGATGTCCGGAAGATCGTCTTCGGGGATTGGGAAGATCACCGTTATCGGCTGCATTTGGGTGACGACCGCGAGCCCGGTGCTGTTGGTGGTCTGCACGTAATTTCCCGGATCAACCAGCCGAAGCCCGACACGGCCGGTCACCGGAGAGACAATATGGCAGTAGATGACGTTCAGCTTCTGCTGATCGATCTGCGCCTGATCGAGCTTTACCGTGCCCTCGTACTGCTGCACGATGTAGATCTGATCCTCAAATTGCTGGCGCGCGATCGAATTCTGCTCGGCCAATTTCTGATAGCGCTGCAGATCGACCTTCGCTTGCGCCAATAATCCCTGGTCATGCGCAAGCTGACCCTCATACTGGGCTTGCAGCAGCTGGTATGGCCGGGGGTCTACCTGCGCCAGAAAATCGCCGTTCTTGACAAGCTGGCCTTCGGTGAATCCGACTTCCATCAGTTGGCCGTTGATCTGCGTTTGCACGGTAACGGTTGCAATCGGCGTAACCGTGCCGAGCGCATTTACAACGACGCGAATATCGCCCTGTCCGATGGTTGCGGCGCCGACCGACTGGGCCGCCGAGAATTGACTGCGCCCGGCGGTCGATGGCTGGCCCGAGTAAATCCACCGCAGCAGCAGATAGGCTCCGGCCACAACCGCGATCAGAACAATCAGACCAATGACAAGACGAATTGGTCCGCGGCGCCGGCTTTTAACGATCGGCGCCGGCGTTGCCGGGCGAAGGTCCGGCGTCACCTCGTCAGCTGTTCTGCGCGTTCGCTCGTCCATATTGGCGCTACGTCATTGGCGCTACGTCATTCTCGATGCCGTGAGTATATAACGGCTGGCAGATGACCCCGCCTAATGAAAATTCGCTAATGCGCGTTTGACTAGCAAATAAGCAGACGATGCTAAGTGCGCGATTAAGCGTGCCTTTTGGCGGGCGCTGGGTTCCAAAACGGCGCGCCCGAGAATATAAAACGAATCAATGCGTTGCCGGCTGGCCAACAGGCGGTTCGAGCCTCGGCCCGGCCTCGTTAGGGGGAAGTTGTGGCAGCAATGAGAAGTCCTTCTCGAGGTCCTTTCTTGTCGGTAGCAAGGTGGTGTCCCAGCCGCCGCCGAGGTTCTCGATCAAAGTGACGCTCGCCAGGAACAGATCTTGTCGTATGGTCAATTCGGTTTCCTCATACGCCAGCAGCGTAATCTCCGCCGTCACGACGGTGGTGAGCGCTACGGTCCCTGCCTGAAACTGATTCAAGTAAACCTCCACCGCCTGGCGTGCGTCCCTGACCGCTTTCTGCTGCACGGCGAGCTGTTGTGTCAGCAGACGTATGGCGACCAGTTGATCCTCAACTCCCTGAAAAGCGGTGAGCACGGTTTGACGATAATTGGCCACGCTCTGCCAATAGACGGCGCGCGCAGCGTCAACCTGCGCGGCAGTAAGCCCGCCGTTGAACACTATTTGCGTCCCGGCCGCGCCGAGCGACCAAACTTCGTTGGCGACATTAAATGGCAGCGGATGGGTGCCGATCCATCCCAAAGCGCCGGATAGGCTGATGTCAGGAAAGAAAGCCGCCACCGCGACACCAATCAGCGCGTTTTGCTCCTGCATGGTTCGTTCCGCTGCGGCGATGTCGGGTCGTCGCTCGAGCAGCGTCGAGGGAACCGCGACCGGAATTTTTGGAATAGTACCGGTGAGCAGGTGCCGGCCGATCGTGAGTTCGCCGGGTGGCCGGCCGATCAGCATGGCGATTGCATGCTCGAATTGCGCCCGCTGCACGCCGACATTGATCGCCTGCGCTTCGGTATTCAGAACCAGGGCCTCGGCGAGCGCCACGTCAGCGATCGTGCAGCAACCGGTACCGGAGGCATAACCGGCATTGTATTGATTCCGGGTGATTGTGAGCGTCTTGTCGTATTCTTTGACCGTGCGATCGAGGAGGTCGCGCAGTGAATCCGCGGCGCGCAGATTGAAATAGGCGGTGGCCAGCATCGCCTGCTGCGAAAGTTTGGCGAAGTCGAGATCGGCTGCGGTGGCTTGCGCAGCCGACGCGTTGCTCTCAATTTGCCGGCGTAGCTTGCCCCAAACGTCGAGATCCCAGCTGGCGGTGAGCTGCGGATTGTAAGTTGTCAGATATATGGGGCTGCCGCTGGCTCTGCCGCCCGCTTGTGTGTTTGTGGATGCCGGCCCCGTCATCGAGCGGGTGAAGGTGTAGCTTCCAGTCAAGGTCGGGAGCAGGGCCGCTTGTGCCTGCCGAATGACCGCACGCGCCTGCTCGTACGTCGCCGCCGCCGCCGCGACAGTCTGGTTGGAGATTTCAACCTGCTTGATCAGGACGGTAAGGTTAGGGTCGCGATAGAACGACCACCAGTCGCCGCGCCCGGGCCCATCGCCGGGCGAGGCGACTTTCCAGCCCTTAAGCTCCTTGTATGTCGTAGGTGTAGGCGCCGCCGGGGGCACATAGTCAGGGCCAACGGCGCAGGCCGCGAGCGCGCAGGTCAGCAGCAATAGGCCAAAGCGGGCTTGCGCACGGGAAACCGCTCCGCATCGCACCCTTCCGCTTCGAGCATAACCAGCATGGGTCGACGCAACCACTGCCGCAAACCCGTCGCTGCCACCACGAGAAAAGAGCCACAGACGCCAACGCTCTCAGCAGCGCCCGCCGGCGCTACGTCGATAACTCGAGTGTTTTCGTTGCGCCCCCCGGCCCCAAACGATCGCGTTAAGCATAACCATGCCCGACGACCTGGTGAATTACAACATCGGGGCGGTATAGCGAGACGCCGGTAACAGTTTCGTCGGAGGTTGTGCTGTTTGGGCGACAGCGACAACAATTCCATGGCGCAACCGGAGCGAGGGCTCGGGCGTTGGCCCATCGTCACACACGTGGCAACCATGGCCGCTTTCGTGTCATGCTGCCGCGATCCCGGCGACTTATAAAATGCAAACGTCAAGGATGGCCGTGCTGGCTCGTTCCGTGGAAGATTCGCCATCATTGGCACCCTCGCGTCCCAGGAGGTAACAATGCCGTATACATTCACACTGACCGCCACGATCCCGGCTTCACCCGAGGAGATCTATGAGGCATGGCTTGACAGTCTCGGACACTCCGAGATGACCGGCGGCGAGGCGAACATGTCCGATGAGGTCGGTGCTGAGGTGTCGGCGTGGGATGGTTATATCAGCGGCCGAAATCTCGAACTGATCCCCGCCGAGCGCATCGTCCAGTCGTGGCGCACAACCGAGTTCGCCGACGAGCACGAAGACTCGGTGATCTCGATTGTGCTTACGGAGATTGGGGGTAGCACGCTGTTGACGCTTGAGCACAGTAATGTGCCGGATAACCAGCGCAGTTACGAGGAAGGCGGCTGGCAGTCTAATTATTTCGAGCCGATGGTGGCCTACTTTACCGGACTTCGGGGAGCTACGGCCGCTGAGCCACGCGAAACGCCTGCACAACAAAGCGCGCCGAAAGCTTCGCCCAAACGCGCGGCGAAGCGATTGGCAAAAACCGGCCGCAAGGCAAAGTCGGTTGCAAAAGTAAAATCAAAGCGCGCGGCGCCGCGTGCCAAAGCGGCCAAAAAGAAACTCAAGAGCAAAGCAACGACTCGTCGTGCCGCTGTGAAGTCCCGCAAAAAGCCGGCGCCGGCGGCGCGCAAATCCGCTCGGAGCAAACGGCGATAAGGCCGACACGAGGCTTCCGTTCGTTCGAACGGAGCCTCGCTAAACGGATAATTATTGAGCGAAAGCCGCGCGTCGGCGCGCGCCAGATTGAGGTTGGGCGACTGGGGCGCCAAACAGCCGCGAGAAGAAGTCTCCGCCGCCGCCGCTAAAGCCGCCGCGGCCGCCAAAGAACGATGTTTGCTCGGGCATTGCTAGAAGCTCGCGACGAACCACGTTTTCTTTGCGTTCGATCGGAATGTCCGCCACTTTGCGCTCGTCGCTCTTGAGGATAGCCAATAGCGCCTTGTCGCGGCCATAGACGTCCTCGCGGAATTGAAGCTTGCCGTCATCGTCGACAAAGGCGGTCTGGTAGGTCAGGTGAACCGGGATGAGAGTCGGGAATTGGATATCCAATTCGCTGTTGCCGAACATCGAGCGGATGCGCTCCTGCGTATAGCCGTCGTGTGGCCGCACGATCGACAGCAACACCTCGGCGTATTTCACCGGATCCTGCACGCGCATGCAGCCGTGACTGAACGCCCGTTTGTCGTACGCGAACAGCTGTTTCTCCGGGGTATCATGCTGATACACGAGGAACTTGTTGGGGAAATTGAAACGCAGGCGGCCGAGGGCGTTTCTCTCGCCGGGCGGCTGCGCGATGTGCACGGTGCCATCGGGGTTGGTCGAGACTCTCAGCCCCATCCGCTCCAGGGCCGTGGAATCCTGTTGCAGCACCGGCATGTATTCCTTGGCGATAATCGAGGGCGGCACATTCCAGGTCGGATTGACCGTGATGTACTTCATCTCCGCGCTCATGATGGGCGTCGGGAGATTGGGCTTGCCGTCGACAATCTTCGTCATCCACAGCTGATGACCGTTTTGCACGACGCGTAACGTGAAGTCGGGAAGATTGACCATCACGTGGGTGTTGCCGAGGTCGTGCGACATCCACCGCCACCGCTCCAGATTGGCGATGATCGTATCGGTTGGCCGATCGGGCTTGCGGCCGTTAAGCGCTTCTACCGTCGCCGGCGTCAGCATGCCGGTGGCTTTTTGTTCATGCTCCTTCTGATACTTCGCGACCGCCTCGGCGAGCGCCTTGTCATATGTCGCACCGTCGCCCGACACATGCAGCCGCTCGCGTAGCGACGGCACCCTGTCATCCTGCATCCCGATCTTGAGGACTGGCCCATTCGCGATGGCGGCTTGGCCGCTAACCTCCTTGCCGGCACGGATCTCGGCGAGCTTGGCCTTCAAGGCAACGTAGCCCGCAGCGTTCGGCTCGTAGGCTGCGAGCGCTTCGCCGACATCATTGGCATGCGCCACCCTGGCGAGGACGTCGGCGGGGTTCGGCGCTTTCTGCTCATAGAAGATGTCGCCGCTGACGCGGCTCCAATGCACGCGTCCCACCTGCGCGTGATGCGCGTAGGTAACGACGGACATCGTCAGCTTGAGTTCTGCCTCCGCGAGCCCTGCGGGATCTGTAAGTGAGCTGAAGTCCGGAATAGGATAGTCAGCCGGATCGAGACCATCGGCATCGACTTGGCCGAGATAGGCGATTGCGGCCTTCGCGCGCGCGTTGGCCTTGCCGTCGGTGATCCAAAGCGGCGCGTAGCTGCGGCCGGAATAGAAGCCTTCGAAAGCCGCCCTTTCTTTCTTGCCGCCGAGGATGCGGTCGAACTTGCCATTGGCAAGCTCGTGCAACAGGCCGCTGACCGCGGTGTCAACATCGGATACCGCGGCGGGAGTCGCAGCGGCGGGCGAGGGTGCTGCTGCATTGGAGGTCGCGGCCGCGGCCGGGGGTGCGGCCGCAGGGGTAGATTCGGTCGAGGCCGCTATTGGCGCAGTATTGACGGCGCCAGTCGTCGGTACTTCGTCGCCTCCTGATGCGGCCTGCGGCTTGTTCGCCGGTGCTTCAGCGACCGGTAGCGCCGGAGCCGGCGACATTGATTCGGCAGGCGCCGCCGATTGGGCGGCTGATTCGTCGGGCTTCGCCGCCGCTTGGTCAGGCGCCGCCGGCGCGGTGGCGGGCATGGCGTCCATGCTCATGCCGGCCATCGGTTCCGCCAGCGCGCCGCCGGCACAAAGCCATGCAACAAGGGCAGTTGACGCGAGAAATCGATTGAGACGAACGGCCGGCATTGCAAATTTCTCCTGTGAAGCCCGCAATCAGCCCACGGCCAAGGCTCTAATGCACATTCAAGCCTCCAACGCGATCGGAGCTGATGGTCTCCGTGACTCCTTGCGAACCAAAGTCCTCTTCTGGGGTCAGTTTACGCGATGCTGCCGAACTTGTCGCGGCGCAAGTCCGAAGGTTGCGCAAAATCACGCAATTTTGCGCGGCTGTCACTCCGCGGCCACGTTTTCACCCTCCGCATTCTCGTTGCCGCAATCGTTACCATGCAGCCCCAGCACTTCCAGCTTTCGGTAGAGCGTCGAGCGCCCGATTTGCAGGCGTCGTGCCACTTCCGACATCTGCCCTCGATAATGGGCAACGGCGTACCGGATCAGCGCGGCCTCAAGTTCCTCAAGCGGCCGCACTTCGCCCTCGGCATCGAGTAACGGGAGCGCATCGATAGGGCCGGGTGCCGGCGCGACCAGCGATGTCGCCGAACTGTCGTCGACAACGGCCAAGTCGGCAACCAGATCGTGCGATATTTCTCCGGCAGGCGCCTCGGGTTGTCCTTGAAGCTGGCTTGCGCCCAGTCCGGCTACCTGCGCGGCGATTTGAGGAAATTCGGCGACGCCGAGGCTGTCGCCTTCGGCGAGTACGACGGCACGGAAGATTGCGTTCTCAAGCTGACGGATATTGCCGGGCCAGCGGAACGCGGTGAGGAGTTGCAATGCCTCGGGCGTGATCAGACGAATACGCTTTCGCTCGTCGGCAGCGAACAGCGCTAAAAAATGTCGGGCGAGTGCGGGAATATCCGCCGGCCGTTCGCGCAGTGGCGGCACCGTGACGGGAAACACGTGCAGCCGGTAGAACAAGTCCTCGCGGAAACGGCCTTGTTTGACGTCTGCGATCAGGTCCCGATTGGTCGCCGAAACCAGCCGGACGTCGACCTTGATCGGTTTGCGCGCGCCGACCGGCTCGACCTCGCCTTCCTGAATGGCGCGCAACAGCTTGACCTGCGCTGCCGCCGGCAATTCGCCGACTTCGTCGAGAAACAGCGTACCGCCCGAGGCTTCGACGAATTTGCCGATGTGGCGTTCGGTAGCGCCGGTAAACGATCCTTTTTCGTGTCCGAACAGGATCGACTCGATCAGGTTTTCCGGCATGGCGCCGCAATTGACCGCGACGAATGGTTTCGTGCGCCGGTCACCGGAGCCGTGAATCGCGCGCGCAATGAGTTCCTTGCCGACGCCGGATTCGCCGGAGACAAGAACCGGGATGGCTGAGGCGGCAGCCTTTTGCGCCATGCGCAACACCGCGTGCATGGCAGGGCTTTTGGTTATGATGTCGGTAAAGCCGAGCGTACCGGAGCGCCGATGCCGGATGCGGGCAAGCTCGCCTTCGAGCGCCCTGGTGTTGAGCGCATTGCGCAGGCTTACGTGCATGCGTTCGGCGCCGACCGGTTTGACAACGAAGTCGACGGCGCCGGCGCGCATCGCGGACACCACGTTGTCGATGCCGCCGTGCGCAGTTTGCACGATCACCGGTACGTGGACGGCTCTTTGGCGTAAGCCGGCAAGCACGCCAAGACCGTCGAGGTTCGGCATCACCAAATCGAGGATCACGCAATCGATGCGCGCGCCGTCGGGACCGGTGAGCAAGGCGAGGGCAGCTTCGCCGTTATCAAGCGTCACCACCTCGTAGCCGAATTTCTGCAACAGGCCCTCAAGCAGCCGGCACTGCACCGGATCGTCATCGACGATGAGGATTGCCATCGGTTCCTCGGCGGTTTTGCGCGCTGCGCGTGAATTGTTGTGCCGTTTCGGGGCACTGTCGCCGAGGAGACTTAACGAGCCATTAAATAAAATATTTGCGTTTACGGAGCCTGGCGGTGGCACCTTTTCCTAAAGCCACGATCAGGGCACGCTTGCCGATTGGTTCCCCGGATCGCGCTGCCAATCCCGCGGAACACACGACGCGCGAACGAAAGGCCAGGGCGATGGCTGATGTTGAAATCGACGCCATTCGGAAGCTTTTGACTTCCAAACCACGGCCGGTCGGGTGGGCGCAACGTCGCCAGCGTCTCGACGAAGTCGGATCGGTTTGGCCGATCGCTGACGATGTCAAGTGCTCCGCCGTCGATCTCGGAGGCGTGCCCGGGGAATGGTCGATCGTTCCCGGAAGCGACCTCAGCCGCGTGCTCTTGTTTTTCCACGGCGGCGGTTATTGCTCCGGCTCCATTTCCAGCCACCGTCGCATGGTCACCGAGGCTGGGCGCGCGGCCGGCGTGCGCACACTCGCCGTCGGCTATCGGCTGGCTCCGGAGCATCCATTTCCGGCCGGTTTCGACGACGCCCTTACCGCGTGGCGCTTTTTGCAGAAAGAGGGAATAGCAGCGGCACACGTCGCTGTCGGCGGCGACAGCGCCGGCGGAGGCCTGACGGTCGCGTTAATCAACCGGTTGCGGCAAGCCGGCGGCGAGCAGCCCGGATGTGCGTGGCTCGCGTCGCCGTGGACCGACCTGACGATGTCCGGGTCGACCTTGAGCGCCAAGGATGCCGTCGATCCGCTGATTCACCAGGGCTACCTCGACGAATTGGCTGATGCATATCTCCCCACGGGGTTTGACCGGAAAGACCCGCGGGTCTCGCCGCTCTATGCTGACCTGGAAGGCTTCCCGCCGACGCTGATCCAGGTGGGATCGGACGAGACCTTGCTCGCAGACGCCACCCGTTTTGCGGCCGCCGCCGGCGCTGCCGAGGTAGCCGTAACGCTTGAGATTTGGCCGCACATGATTCACGCTTGGCCGTTGTGGAACGCCCGTTTGGAGGCCGGCCGCCGCGCACTCGCCAATGTAGGTGCGTTCATCCGCGCTCATCTTTGATACGCGGCTATGATTTTCGGTCACGTTCCGCTCTTGGCCGATGCGATCTGCGCCGATTTCATGCCGGCCCGCGGCACGGCGGACAACGGCAAGCGCCGCCCGGATTGCCGACAAAACTTTTATCCGCCGCGCTCGGCCAAAACAGCCGCAAACTGCCGCGCGAAGGTGTGTGCGTCGCCGGGCCACCGCGCCGACACGTAATTGGCGTCGCGG
>VFSW01002393.1_pt1 | contig 28299 bp, 30 predicted proteins | sample 5358111 | NCBI WGS metagenome assembly VFSW01 (sample SAMN11554181, study PRJNA540505) | mine drainage metagenome | isolation source: sediment from site ElyBrook_90M | place: USA: Ely Copper Mine, Vershire, VT | collected 2017 | reverse complement strand
GTCGTGACGACGGCCACACCGGCCGGCGTCGGACTTGGCCGTCACCCGCCCCGCCTTCATCTGCATGATCGTCCCGACTGTGGTCACCAGGCGGCCGGGTGCATAGTCAATGGTCTCGAGATATCCCTTCTGCTGTAAAATAAAGCGACCGAGCGGTTTTCTGCCGCGGTCAGGCCGTGCCGAGCGATTCAGCGGATAGGCCAGTATCTCCAGATCGGTCCGGTCACGCAGGTTTTTCGCACTAACAATGATCCCGCCCCACTCTACCCGATGGCCCTGTGCCGTACTGATGTCGGCCGCTGCCTGCGCCGGTGTCAGTGCTGTGTCGACACCCGTCAAGTCGAGCCGCGGTCCGGTCGCGCAGGCTGCGAACAGGAAACCACCGATGCACGCCAGCGCCAGAGTTGCCATGTATCGCATGGGCCCTCCCCTTCAGTAATAGCGTCGGCCGTAAGGGAAAGGATAACCCCACGGATACCACGGATTCGGCCAGAATGGATCATAGTAGTAGCGCTGCACCGGCACCGGGCGTGGCCACAGATGAATCTGTTCAGATCTGACCACTGGGAAAGTATAGGGATATTCGCCGATAGTGCGGGACAGAGGCGTTTGTAAGGTACCGCTGACCGTGACGTCCCGGCCGCTGGCATAGATCGAAGGGTCGAGAAAACCCGGCACTAGCGCAAGAAAACGTCCGCCAGTCTGATCAGTTTGCCGCGGCCTTCCGTCACTCTCCAGGGGGCGTTCGACGACCTCTATCCAGGTTTCCGATGCACGGTTTTCGACACTCGCGATTGTGCCACCCCAACGCACCGGATTGCCGGCCAGGTGTTTGCCCGCGGCGCGCGCTTCGGTAACCGAAATGTTGCCGGGAGCGGGCTCCCGTATCGAGCTGGGTATCGTTGTGGCGCAGCCGGACAGCACCAGCGCCAAGCCAAGTATGACACTGAGCTGCTTCATAGGCCTACATTACTCCGTCGCGAGCGCCGGTGGTAGGTCCGCAAGGTGTGCGGCACAGGGCCGCCTAGGGTGCGTGCTCGGCGCAAGTCGGCCGCGATGCCGGGTCGTGGCACCGGGTACCCGAGCGGCCGCTATAGACCGTGCGCAACATTTCCACGGCCACGAAGGTCGGATTGCGGGATTCCTCCCTTATGATAGGGATGACGAAGTGCGCAGACCACGGCTAGAATTGCTGGTGAGCGGCAGGAAGCCCGGGAGTTCCCCGGTTTAGTCGTGATAAGGGGTAATCAATGGGCTGGTTTGTCGACTTCAAGTGTCCGTATTGCAAATATGAAGAGATCGGAATTGGAGTGGGCTGCGGACAGCATCCGTATCCGTATCTCGCGCTGTTTCTCTGCGACAATTGCAAATCGATCGGCAGTACCTGGATCGATGAACACAAGATACCGCGCTGCGGTGCCTGCTATCACGAAGGCGTGACGCTGCTTGCAGACGAGGTGCGGAGTATCGATTGTCCCAAGTGTGGCGAGCCGGCGATCTTTACTCGCAGCGAAGCGGTTTGGGAGTAGCTTCAGGCGATACGTACCTGCGCGCGGGCCTGCTGACTTACGATGCCGGAGAGTTCGGCAAACAGCTCCGCGCCACTTTGATCGTTTACCCAATGATCGCCGGTTTGGTGGTAATCGTAGTGGTAACCACCGGACTTGGCAGCGACCCAGATCTGGGCCGCCGCGCCCTGCTTGTTGACGATGATCTTGCTGCCGTCCGCGAACTCCAGCGTCAGAATGTCTCCGGCATTCTCGAATTCGATGTCCGCGCCGCTTGCCTCCACGGCTTGTTCGATGCGCTGCAGCGTCTTCTCGACCCTAAGATTGAATTCGGTCTCACTCATACATGCTGCCCCGGGCTGTGATTAGTGACGCCGATGGTACCGGAGTCCCGGGCAGAGCAACAGGCGGCGTGGCTCCGGCACAGCAAGCCGCTGTTTATCGTTGCGCGGGGCCGGGCTAAACTAGCGGCTGGTTCGACTTCGGATGCCCGTATGAATCTTCACCGTTTAGCATTGTGCTTGCCGCTTCTGGCCGTACTCGTGGGCGCATTTGGCCTGACGGGTTGTGGGCTGAAAGGCCCGCTTTATCTACCGAGCCCGCCGGCGCCGCACAAGCCCGTCCCGGGATTATCTCCGTCTCGCTAGGGCCCGTCGCCATGGACCCGTTCGAATACCAAGACAACCGGCTGCACGCGGAGGGTGTTGCGCTGTCGGAAATCGCCGACTGCGTCGGCACTCCCTGTTACGTCTATTCCCGGGCGTTCATCGAGTCCGCCTGGCGCAGCATGGATGATGCTTTCGGTGTCCGCGACCATCTTGTCTGTTATGCCGTCAAGGCCAATTCCAATCTCGCGGTTCTGGGTGTGCTCGCGCGCCTCGGTTCCGGTTTCGATATCGTGTCGGCAGGAGAGCTCGAGCGTGTTGTGCGTGCCGGTGGCGATCCGGCCCGGGTGGTTTTCTCCGGGGTCGGCAAGACCGAGAATGAAATGCACCGTGCTTTGCAGCTCGGAATTCATTGCTTCAACGTTGAGTCTGTGCCGGAGCTCGAGCGTCTGAATCGCGTGGCTGGCGGGCTCGGCAGATGCGCACCGGTGTCGCTGCGCGTCAATCCGGACGTCGATGCCCGTACCCATCCCTACATCGCCACCGGACTCAAAGAAAGCAAATTCGGAGTTGCCATGGCCGAGGCACTCCAAGCCTACCGGCTGGCTATGCAGATGCCGCACCTGCAGGTCACCGGTGTAGATTGCCACATTGGCTCCCAATTGACCGAAGCTGCACCGTTTACCGACGCCGCTGCACGGGTAATGGCCCTGGTCAGGGAACTCGCTGGTATCGGCATTGAGCTGCGACATGTCGATCTCGGTGGCGGCCTTGGTATTCGCTACCGCGACGAAACACCTCCTTTGCCGCGGGAATACGTTTCGGAGCTTGTGCGCGGCGTGGATGGCGCCGGTGGCGGCAGGCTGCGGATCCTCATTGAGCCAGGGCGGGCAATCGTGGGCAACGCAGGTGTTCTACTGACCAGGGTGGAGTATCTCAAGCACGGCGAGACCAAGAACTTTGCCGTCGTCGATGCCGCCATGAACGACCTGCTTAGACCGGCGCTTTACGATGCCTGGCACGACGTTGTGCCGGTGTTTCGGCGTACCGGTACGTCGCAGGTCTACAACGTCGTCGGACCTGTCTGCGAAAGCGGAGATTTTCTCGCGCGCGAGCGTACTCTGTGCGTCGAGCCTGGCGACCTGATCGCCCTGCGCTCGGCTGGCGCCTACGGCTCGAGCATGAGTTCCAGTTACAACACGCGACCGCGCTGCCCTGAGGTGGTGGTGGACGGCAAGCGGTTTCACGTGACGCGCCGCCGCGAGACTGTCGACGAGTTGTTGGCGCTCGAGTCGGTACTTCCAGAGTATTGAACGGCCCACGCACTCGAGCCGCGTGTTGCCCCGCTGCTGATCGACGTGCCCGCCAGATCCGATTGCGCGCTGTGCCACCTCCCGTGAGCTTCTGACGCCTCATTGCCTGCTTCCAAGAGCGGTTCTGCGGACAGGCCTGCGCTGCATGCATGGCCGGGCTGCGGACCGGAAGTAGCGGCAACAGGCGCCGCGCGCAGGACTGCAATCCCGGATCGGGATATGGCCCAGACGTCGTCATCGGTCGGGCGTACCGAGAGACCAGGTTTCATTGATAGCCGGAGCAGGGTAATCTACCGGCATATGTATCTCGCCTTTACCAAGATGCACGGCTTGGGGAACGACTTCGTCCTGTTCGACGGCATCAATCAGACTGTCAGCGTCACCGCGGAGCAGGTGCGCGCGCTGGCACATCGGCGTACGGGCATCGGCTGTGACCAGATTCTCATCGTCGAGCGTCCGACGCGCCCAGACGCCGATTTTCGCTATCGCATTTTCAATGCGGACGGTAGCGAGGTTGAGCAGTGCGGCAACGGTGCCCGCTGTTTCGTGCGCTTCGTGCGTGACCAGGGCCTGACGAGCAAAGACGAGATAGCTGTAGAGACCCTTGCCGGATTGATTTATCCGCGGCTTGAGGCCGATGGCCAGGTCAAAGTGAACATGGGCGTGCCGCGCTGGCAGCCTTCCGATGTGCCGTTCATCGTAGACGCCGCCCCGCATCGTGGCATCGTCTATGATCTGGATATAGGTGGTGCGGTTGTGCCTGTGAGCGTACTGTCCATGGGTAACCCGCACGCAGTGCAGGTAGTCGAGGACGTGGACCGGGCGCCGGTCCTCAGCGAAGGGCCCATGATAGAGTCGCATCCACGCTTTCCACACCGGACGAACGCCGGGTACATGCAGGTTCTGGACCGTGGCCACATACGCCTGCGTGTGTATGAACGCGGTACTGGCGAAACTCTTGCTTGTGGCACGGGAGCCTGCGCGGCGGTGGTGGCCGGACGGTTGCGCGGGCTGCTTGACGCGGTCGTCGAGGTTTCGGTGCGCGGAGGGCTCCTGCGCGTTGTCTGGCAGGGCGAGGGCGAGCCGGTGTGGCTGACTGGTCCCGCCATCCGGGTTTTCGAAGGGCGTGTCGATCTGCAAGCACTTTGAGGGAAATCAGGTGAACAACAAGCCGTCGAGCGGAGAACAGGACAAGGAATTATCCTGGGAGGATGCCGTTGCCCGTTACCTCGAGGATAATCCGGATTACTTCCTGCGTTATCCTGAGTTGCTCGAGGCATTAAGTATACCGCATCCAGGGGCTGGAACCGCCGTTTCCCTTATTGAGCGCCAGGTTCAGGTATTGCGCGACCGGAACCTGGAGCTGTCGCAACAGCTGCGCGAACTGCTGAGCATCGCGCGCGAGAACGATGTATTGGCAGACCGGTTGCACCGCTTCGCACTGGCAATGATCGACAGTGTCTCGCTCGACGATGCCCTCGGTACGGCACGCGACATGCTCCGCCAGCAGTTCAAACTCGATGCTGTCGTGATCCTGCTCAAGGCCGGCTCTGAACACCTGGCTGGCCGGCCCGAATTCGTCGATGCCTTCGACCAGCGCTTCGATCAGCTGTTACGCCAGCTCGGTTGGGTTGGTGACAACACGCCGACTGCAGGTCTTTCGAAACCGCTGTGCGGCGCGAAACATGGAGCCGATATCATGAGTTACTTGTTTGCCGGCCAGGCACAGACGATCCGCTCGACGGCCATGGTGCTGCTTTCGGGGACGGAGATGCGCGGCATCATGTGCCTCGGCAGCGCTGACCCGCTGCGCTTTCACCCGCAGATGGGCACGGTCTATCTGGCGCGCCTCGGCGAACTCCTTACGTCGGGCCTCGGCCGTTTGCTTTAGGCTGGCGACCGCCGGACGCGGCTAGCATGACAAGCCCGCGTGTACCGGGACCGGCGCAGATCGAGGGTTTCCTCGAACATCTGCGCAGCGAGCGGCGTTTGTCGCCGCATACCATCTCTGGCTACACTCGGGACCTGCAGCGCCTTTGTATTTTCTGTGGTAACAAGCCGATCGGAAACTTGCCTGCGCTCGACGGGCACCATGCCCGTGCGTTCGTCGCTTACCTGCATCGGGCTGGCCTGGGGGGGAAGAGTATTCAACGCGCGCTTTCAGCGTCGCGTTCCTTTTATCGCTATCTGCTGCGCTCTGGTGTGGTGCCTAACAACCCGTTCACCGGTGTCGCCGCGCCGAAGTCAGGCAAGCGATTGCCAAAATCCCTGAGCGTGGACCAGACCGCGCGCCTGCTGGCGGTGAACGCCGGCGAGCCTATGGGCGTACGTGATCGGGCGATCATGGAGCTGCTGTATTCATCGGGTTTGCGTCTGGCAGAGTTGGTATCGCTCGACGTCGCGGACGTGGACCTGGGAGATGAAGTGGTGCGTGTGACGGGCAAAGGCGCGAAAACACGCGTCGTCCCAGTCGGACGGTTTGCGCGCGATGCGGTCAGGCTGTGGCTCGCGACGCGCGCGGTTGCTGCGCCGCTGGGAGAGCAGGCGCTGTTCATTGGGCGCAACGGTCGGCGTCTCGGGGCCCGCTCCGTGCAGCTGCGCGTGCGTTATTGGGCACGCCGGCAGCAGCTCGGGGCGCCGGTCCATCCACACATGCTGCGCCACTCATTCGCGAGTCATCTGCTGGAGTCAAGCGGTGATCTGCGCGCGGTTCAGGAATTGCTGGGGCACGCCCATATCTCTACAACCCAGATTTACACCCATCTCGATTTCCAGCACCTCACCCGTGTCTACGACGATGCCCACCCCCGCGCGCGCAGGAAGGATGGCGCTCCCGTCCGTCGTCCCGGCGTGCGCGCTGCTGCCGTACGCAACAAAGCCGATCGATGAAGTTCACGCAGAGCGGTCGCCGTGGCGCACTGGCGGCAGGGCCAAGCCTTGTGATAACGTAAAATGCCTGCGCCTGGAAGGAAGGCAGAGGTGAAAAATCATGAGTGGCAGCTGTAGTGAATTAGAGCCTTACGCGTTGCGGGTCCTTGGCGACAGCATGGCGCCTGAGTTCTGGGACGGTTGCATCATCATTATCGATCCCGGTTCCCCTGCCCGCGACGGGGCATATGTCATCGTGGATTACAAGGGGGAGTGCATCTTCAGTCAGTTGCGGATCGAGTCCGGTCGTCACTACCTCAAACCCTTGAACACGTCACATACTTCAGTCGATCTAGTCGAGCCTTATACGGTTCGTGGTGTCGTCATTCAGCGCGCTGGCCGGCGGCGCGCCGAGCATAAGCACTACGGCTGAGCAGACGGCCCCCGGGGCCGTGTCCGCGCTTCGAGTGCGGTGTCAGGAGCCGTGCGAGGGAACGAGTCAACATGCAAAAGCTCTATAGCGCGGCGAATCTGCAGGAGGCCCACCTCATAAAGGGTATGCTTTCGGTGGCAGGCATCGAGGTGCGCATATTCAATGAACATCTCCAGGGGGGACTTGGCGAACTGCCGTTCTCCGAGGTTTATCCCGAGTTATGGCTCGAGGACGAAGCCGATGCCGCACGTGCGCGGCGCATTCTCGCCGATTACGAACGTCCGGCGTTTTCACGGGCCAACCAGCATTGCCGCTCCTGCGGCGAGGAGAGTCCGGGAGCGTTCGAAATCTGCTGGTGTTGCGGCAAGCCGCTCTAGCGTGACGTCGCCGACCGTATTTAATCGATCAACACAGGAGCGAAGCTTTATGGCTGACCATGTCTACAAGGTTATTGAAATTGTTGGCTCTTCGACCCAGGGTACGGACGAGGCGATTCGCAACGCAATCGCACGTGCGGGTCAGACGCTCAAGAATCTTGACTGGTTTGAGGTCGTGGAGACGCGTGGACAGTTGGAGAACAGCAAAGTCGCCCATTTTCAGGTCAAACTGAAGGTCGGCTTTCGGCTCGAGTAGCAACCCAGCCGCAGGTGTGCAGGTCTCGGTGCATCCGCGTTGCCTCGAGTCCGCCAGGAAAGATTGCCATGTCCTCATTGCAGCCTTGACCCCGCGGACGAAACACGTTGTCGCAGTCCAGCGGTCGTCGGGTCCGGCATCACCGCTCCTTTGCGTGCGCCGTTCCAGTCCGGCGGTGCCCTCACGATGTGCGGCACTGCGGGTGAATAGACCGCTGGGCGCATGCCGAACGCACACGCGGCTGTGCGCGGATTTTGCTGGTTTCCTGAAGACAGCTGGTGTTTTACCCCGAAGCAAACAATCCGTGGTGGCCGATGCAACCGGCGCGAGCGAGCGGCGCGCCGGGGTTGTCGGGCGTACTGGTCGACGAGGCCAAGCCTGGCGCGCCAGCCGGGAACGCCGTCCGACCGAGCGCTTTCAAGCCGCAAGATCGCGGGTGTCGGGCTGCGCATGCGGGCGCTACACGGTCTGCAGGAATTCCTATAACATTTTGGCCGATGCCATGGGTACCATCTTCGAAAAAGGAACATATTCGACCATGATCGGGCTTCTCAACACTTTCGTCATGTTGTTCGTGGTGATCGATCCCATCGGACTGGTGCCGATGTTCGCCGCGCTGACGTATGGCGGCTCAGATCGCTACCGCCACCGCATGGCGGTAAAGGGCACGATGCTTGCGGCCACGGTGCTTGTAATCTTTGTGTTCGTAGGCAAACCGCTGCTGCACGTTCTGGGCATAGGGCTGCCGGCGTTCCAGATTGCCGGCGGTGCGCTGCTGTTCCTGCTGGCGATAGACATGGTGTTTGCACGCCAGTCGGGACTGCGGTCGACGACCGCCCGCGAACAGGAGGAGGCGGAGCAGCGTAAAGACATTTCAGTGTTTCCGCTCGCGGTACCGCTAATCGCTGGTCCCGGAGCCATTACCACCGTGCTGCTTATGTCCGGGAGCTCCGGGCAGACGTTGATGGGGACCATGGCAAGGCTTCTGGTGCTGATTGCCGTGCTGTTCCTTACGCTGGGTTCGCTCCTGTTGACCACGCGCATCATGCGATTCATGGGCGAAACCGGCGCCAACACGTTCACACGTACTGCCGGCGTTATTCTCGCTGCGCTCGCCGTGCAGTTCATGCTCGACGGGTTGACCGCCGGCGTCATACCGCAGCTGAGGTGAACACCAACCAGGGCGGGCAGGCTGTTGTGGTGCTGTTGAGTGGGGGTGTGGAAAGCACAACGCTCCTGTACGAGGTTGCCCGGAATTCGACGCCGATCGGCGTGTTTATCGACTACCACCAGCGCGCGGCACGGCGCGAACTGGCCGCGGCGCAGACCCAGTGCCGTGCTGTCAGCGCGCGCTTTCAGCGTCTGGACATGGCTGCTGTCGGCAGGAGCTTTTGTACTGGGCAGACGCTCCGTGCTCACGTACCGCTGCCGCACCGCAATCTGGTAATAGTGAGTCTCGGTTTGAGTTATTGCGCGCAAATCCACGCACGATGCCTTGCAATCGCGCTTGCTCGCGAGGACGCTGTGGGCAATGCCAGCGGTGCGCCGCGGTTCGTCAGGGCGTTCAGGCGTCTAGCCCAAGACCTCGGCGATATTACGGTGGTCGCGCCGCTCATTACGAAAAGCAAGGCGCAGATCATCCGGCACGGACTCGACCTCGGCGTCGATTATGCCCACACCTACAGTTGTCTGCTCGGACATCACAGGCACTGTGGCCAGTGCCCGCAGTGCCTGAAGCGGCGTGCCGCATTCGCAGCCGCCGGCGCCCCGGAGGCACCGGGTTTCTATCGTGCGGGTGACTGAGTTATGGCCTATACCGCATGGGGGTGCAGCGAGGGCTCACTCGGCGCGGATTTCCACCGACTTGCCGGGGCGGGTACAATTCCTATATGGCTTTGAAATGGAGTGCCCATGGACCAATTTCGCGGTACTACTGTCCTCTCGGTACGGCGAGGCAACCAAGTTGTCATCGGCGGTGACGGTCAGGTGTCGATGGGCAATACGATCGTGAAGGGCAACGCGCGCAAGGTACGCCGTCTGTACAAGGATCAGGTGATCGCTGGCTTCGCCGGGGGCACTGCGGACGCCTTTACGCTTTTCGAGCGATTCGAGGCGAAGCTTGAGAAGCACCAGGGCAATCTGACGCGCTCGGCGGTGGAGCTTGCCAAGGACTGGCGAACCGACCGCGTGTTGCGACGACTGGAGGCGCTGCTCGCCGTGGCGGACCGCACCGCGTCGCTGATCATCACCGGCAACGGCGATGTGATCGAGCCGGAAGGCGGTTTGATGGCCATTGGCTCCGGTGGCCCGTATGCCCAGGCCGCGGCGCGCGCGCTGCTCGATAACTCCGAACTCACTGCGGTCGCCGTTGTCGAAAAAGCCCTGAACATAGCCGCCGATATCTGCATCTACACGAACCACAACCTTACAATCGAAGAGTTGGAAATCTGAATTGCCATGTCGGAGATGACACCCCGTGAGATAGTCCAGGAGCTGGACAAGCACATCATCGGCCAAGCCGCAGCCAAGCGTTCAGTGGCCATTGCGTTGCGCAACCGCTGGCGCCGCGCGCAGGTGGCAGACGCGGACATGCGCAGCGAGATCACACCGAAGAATATCCTCATGATCGGGCCGACCGGCGTAGGCAAGACTGAGATTGCGCGCCGCCTGGCAAAGCTCGCGCATGCCCCATTCGTAAAGGTCGAGGCCACGAAATTCACCGAGGTGGGTTACGTCGGACGTGATGTCGATTCCATCATCCGTGACCTGGTCGATGTTGCAGTCAAGATGACCCGCAGTGAGGAGACGGACAAGGTGCGCAACCGCGCCCAGGACGCGGCCGAAGATCGCGTACTCGACATTTTGCTGCCACCGGCGCGCGAGGTCGGTTTTGCCGCCGCCGGCTCCCCACGGCCGGCGACCGACGGTGCGGCGCGTCAGGCGTTTCGCAAGAAGTTGCGTGAAGGTGAGCTGGATGACCAGGAGATCGAGGTCGAGCTGAGCACGCAGACTATGGGTGTGGAGATACTCGCGCCGCCCGGCATGGAAGAACTGACCAGCCAGCTGCAGGGCATGTTCCAGGGCATGGGTGGGCGGCGCACACATCCTCGCAAGGTCCGGATCAAGGATGCGATCAAACTGCTGACCGAGGAGGAAGCGGCGCGCATGATCAACGATGAGGACCTCAAGACACGTGCCCTTGAACGTGCCGAGCAGCACGGCATCGTGTTCCTGGATGAGCTTGACAAGATCGTGGGCCGTTCCGAAAGCCATGGACCTGATGTATCGCGTGAGGGCGTGCAGCGGGATCTGTTGCCGCTCGTGGAGGGCTCAACGGTCACGACCAAATATGGCATGGTCAGGACCGATCATATCCTGTTCATTGCCTCCGGCGCATTTCATCTGGCCAAGCCTTCGGACCTGATTCCAGAACTCCAGGGCCGGTTGCCGATTCGCGTTGAGCTGAACGCCCTGACCGTCGATGATTTCGTGCGCATTCTCACCGACACGGACGCTTCGCTGACGGAACAATATGTGTTGCTCATGGCGACCGAAGGTGTTCAGCTCGTGTTCACGGAGGATGGTGTGCGTCGCATCGCCGAGGTTGCATGGCAGGTGAATGAGACGACTGAGAACATCGGCGCACGCCGCCTGCATACCGTGATGGAGCGTCTGCTGGAGACGGTTTCATTTGAGGCCGCGGACCGCAGTGGGCAGGTAGTATCCATCGACGCCGCCTATGTCCAGGAGTACTTGGCCGATCTGGCTGGGAACGAGGATCTCGCGCGCTATATTCTCTGAACCCCTGGTCGGGTTGTTTTTCCGGGGTTTATTCTGCAGGAAAGCGGCTGTTGGCGCCGCTTGAAAAAAGCCGGTACATCCCCATTTATGAGTTGGGTCAGCGCTAGGCGCTGGCGGCACATCGAAATTGCTAAAGTCGAACCTGAATAGGAGGTGCAAGCCATGAGTACGTTGATTCGCAACCCGGCGCGTGAGCGAGTAACGCGGCGCGTGGGGGATGATTTTGACAATTTGTTTGAGGGTTTTTTCCGGCCTATGCGGTGGCTCGAGGAACCGGTGAGCGAGGGTCTAGTACCCCGCCTGGATGTAGTCGAGAACGACAATGAGTTCATCGTTCACGCGGAGTTGCCAGGTGTGAAGAAGGAAGATATCCATATCACTCTCGAAGGTGGCGTGCTGACGCTTGATGCCGAATCGAAGAGCGAGACCGAAGAAAAAGAGGGCAGTCGCGTGGTGCGTCAGGAACGGCGCTATGGAAAGTATGTCCGCAGCATGCGGCTCGGCAAGGAAGTTGATGAAAGAAAGGTCAAGGCTAACTACAAGGACGGAATTCTGGAGCTCATGCTTCCCAAGGCGGAGGAAGTCAAGCCGAAGAAGATCAATGTTGATGTAAGCTGAGCGTGCAGCATTCACCTGGCGAAAAAAGGCCGCGCGAGCGGCCTTTTTTTTGGCGCCCACGCCTGGTGCTGCCACAGCCGCTTGGTTACCACGAAACGACTTCAGTCGTGAAAGCTGTCGGTTGGACCCGGAGGAAAGGAGATAACCGCGTGGCAGAGGTATTTGGCGCCGGGCGGACGGTGAAGGAAAAGCTACCCGGCTCACCAGGGCGGTGCGCTAGTAGTCAGGTGGGCAGTATCTTGACACACTTCCACGGCCTTGAAGCGTGAGGGAGGACGCCAGTGGCAATGTGCTGACATTCAAGCGCGAATGCGGTAACTTGCGCCACAAACAAGCTTCAGATCTCCAGAAGCTCCAGATCACCGGATTCTGGAGCCGGCGACAGCGGTACGCCGGGCCGATATGCCTGTCCAACGGGAATTTGCTATGTCGCTGTCTCCGAAGTCGGCCGCCGAGCGGGCTCAGATTCTGACCGAGGCGCTGCCCTATATCCAGCGTTTTCACGGAAAGACCGTGGTCATCAAATATGGCGGCAATGCCATGGTCGATGATCAGCTGAAGCAGAGTTTTGCACGCGACGTCGTGCTAATGAAGCTGGTCGGCATGAATCCGGTCGTGGTGCACGGGGGCGGACCCCAGATCGGCAGGCTGCTGGAGAAGATTGGCAAGAAGAGCGAGTTCGTTCAGGGTATGCGCGTTACGGACCGCGAAACCATGGACGTGGTGGAGATGGTTCTGGGAGGCCTGGTCAACAAGGAAATTGTCAGCCTCATTAACAGGCATGGCGGCAAGGCGGTTGGTCTGAGCGGCAAGGATGGCGGCCTGATACGGGCGCGCAAGATGGTGATGCGAAAGCTCCAGGCCGACGAGTCGCTGCCGGATGAAATCATCGATATCGGTCAGGTAGGGGAAGTGGAGAGCATAGACCCGGAGGTGGTTGCGTTGCTCGATACACATAATTTTATTCCGGTCATTGCGCCGGTGGGTGTCGGCGCTGAAGGCGAAGCCTATAACATCAATGCGGATGTGGTAGCGGGCAAACTTGCCATCACGCTACAGGCGGAGAAACTGATCCTGCTCACGAACACGACCGGCGTACTGGACAAGGATGGAGTGCTGCTGACCAGACTTACGGTCAAGCTGGTCAATGCGCTCATTGAGGACGAGACGATACACGGCGGGATGCTGCCGAAGGTGCGCTACGCGCTAGATGCCGTCAACAGTGGGGTCAAAAGCGCGCATATCATTGACGGACGCGTTGATCACGCGATACTGCTCGAGATATTCACCGACGCGGGGGTCGGAACACTAATTCGTCCCTGATGAGGATCCTATGGATAGCGATTCGCTGCTGAATTTCTTCGCCTGTACCGCGGACCTTACGGCTGTCTGCACCCAGAACGGCTGGCCCGACCCCGCATCTCTGCATGTCGAGATCCTGGAACAGCGACCCGGCGAATTGCTGTGTGCGGTAGCGTTCGAGGAAGTTATCATGGAAGGCTCCGGCTGCTGTGCCGGCCGCATTGGCTGCTGGGGCAGGTATCGGGTTGAATTGAACGCTGCCGGAACCATAGCCCGAGCGGAAGCGGTGGTGGGGGCGCGCATGTAAAGCGCTTTGTCGGTACCCGCGGGCTGGAGCCCGCGGCCGCGCGCAGCGACGACCCGCTGACATGCGAGCAAGGGAGTCTCTAAAAATATGGCCAGAGCCCGAAGTGGTGAACGGCGCCAGGATATCCTGCAATCTCTGGTGCGCATGCTGGTAGAACTGCAGGGCGAACATATTACCACCGCCGCTCTGGCACGCAGCGTCGGGGTCTCCGAGGCGGCACTGTACCGCCACTTCCCGAGCAAAGCCAAGATGTTCGAGGCGCTCATCGAATTTATCGAGGAGTCGGTGTTCACGCGCGTGAACAAGATACTGCTTGAAGAGTCGCAGACCGAAATGCGTGTACAGAAGATCATGTTGCTGGTCCTCGGGTTTGCCGACAAGAATCCGGGTCTTGCCCGGCTGATGCAGGGTGATGTACTCGTGGGTGAAACCGCGCGCCTTCGTCAACGTGTGTCTCAGATCTACGATCGCCTTGAGACCCAGCTGCGGCAGGTCTTGCGCGAAGCTGATCCGGCAGGCGTATCGTTCGCAGCTGCCGATTCCGCGCGCCTGCTGCTAGCTGTCGTAGAGGGACATATCGCTCAGTTCGTCCGCAGCGGTTTTCGGATGTCGCCGGTGGAGGGATGGGAGCAGCGCTGGCAGCTGCTGTGCAATGGGGAATTCAGCAAAACGCCGAGAACCACGGATTAGGCGATTGTGCAGTGCCTATGGGCAACGGCGGCCTCAGGGATTGCCCCGGTCCCGGCCGCAGGTGATTTCGCATCGCGGCCGGCGCGATTCGCCTTTCATTCGGCCACTGTGGCCAATGAAGACGGCCCCACCGCGAGCCAACGTGACGGAGCCCGGGATCACGGCGGTGCTCTGTTCAGGGCGCTAAGTGCGTCCAGTGTCCACTTCTACCTCAGCGCGCCGCGCTCTGTACCCAGAATCAGCTGCACTCGGGGCACGCCGGATCCTTGTGTAGTCGGACGCTGCGCCACTCCATGGTCAGGGCATCCAGAAGCAGCAGGCGACCCGCCAGCGATTCACCGATATCGAGCAGCACCTTGAGCGTCTCCGTCGCCTGGATGCTGCCGATGATCCCCGGCACAGGTGCGAGCACCCCGGCCTCGGAGCAGGTTTCGCCAAGCTCGTCCATGTCCTTGTACAGGCAGCGATAGCACGGGCTGTCAGGGCGATCCGACCGGAATACCGCGACCTGCCCCTCCATGCGAATCACCGCGCCCGAGATCAGCGGCTTCTTGTGCCTGATACAGGCGCGATTGAGCGCGAAGCGTGTGGCAAAGTTGTCGCTGGCGTCGACGCAGACGTCCGCCAGATGCACTTCTCTGTCGAGGGTTTCCGGATCGAGCCGTGAACCGATGGTAGTGACGTCGACGTCCGAGTTGAGGGCAACAAGGGCCTGACGGGCGGAACGGACCTTCTCCTGCCCGATGGTGGCTGTCGTATGCACGATCTGGCGTTGCAGGTTCGATAGTTCCACCAGATCGTAGTCTGCGATGACAAGCTCCCCAACACCGCTCGCGGCAAGGTACAGAGCGACCGGTGAGCCCAGTCCGCCCAAGCCGATGATCAATACGCGCGAGCCAAGCAACTTCTGTTGTCCCTCGTAACCAATTTGCGGCAGCAGGATATGGCGGCTGTAGCGTAGCAGTTGACTGTCGTCCATAGTGGGATTCTACCAGTCCGCGACCGAAAAGAGTGACCCATTCAGACCGTCAGCGGTAGCACAGTGGAGTTGTCGCCCCGATCCTTCATCAAATACGCCGGTATGCGCACGAGAAGACTGCTAACGGGGACGGGTTTCGCTTCGCGCCGGATGAGGCAGCCATGCAAAAGATCCGCTGTTTTTCTTGCAGCGCCTCGTTCTCGGCATGGTTGGCTTGGCGGCAGCGACAGCCGGTCAGGCGTTCCGAGCCACGTTGTCCGCGAAGGCGTGGGCTGCCGAAGTGCCATGACGCTACCCAAGTCCCGGGAAAGCCGATGGAAGGCCTTCACCGCTTCACGTTTGTATACCGGCTTTCAGTCCCCTCGGCAGCTGAATTTCCGTACCACCCACAATGCTTTAATGGCGGTCGATCTCAAGGGTAATGTCAGGACGTCGTACGCCACCGAACGTGGGGCCCCTTTCGGAATGACTTACAGGCATGTAGTGCAAATATACGGTTCGCCCGAGGCCGCTGCGGACAACCAGAACTTCTACTACAGTCGGGAGGGGCTTCTTCTTCGACGATTGCGGCAAACTCAATGAGCTCAATATTTTCCCCGCGCGCAGCCGCTAACCGGCATCAGCCGCCTCGTGCCCGCTGGCCGGCGCTGACGCGGACGTGTCCAGCCAAGTCTCGGTAGGACGTGCAGTCGCGATATCCATCCCGGATCAGGATTTCCCTCACTGCCTGCGCCTGATCGTAGCCATGCTCAAGCAGCAGCCACGCGCCAGGCTCAAGGTGCTTCTGTGCGCCTGCCGCGACCTTGCGGATCGCATCGAGCCCGTCGGGTCCGGCGCGAAGCGCGAGATCGGGCTCGAAACGAACATCGCCCGCGTCGAGATGCGGGTCGTCTTCGCGTACGTAGGGCGGGTTGCATACGAGCAGTTCGAAGCGCTCGCCGGAGAGCGCCGTGAACCAGCTCCCTTCCCGGAATATCACCCGGTCGAGTCCGTGACGGCGGGCATTCTCGCGGGCTACGGCGAGGGCGGTGTTCGACACATCGGTAGCGACCAGCCGGCAGCGTGGCCGTTCGCAGGCTAGTGCCAGCGCGACCGCACCGCTGCCGGTACCGAGGTCTGCAATATTCCAGGCGGCTTGGTCCGGAATACGGGCCAGCGCCAGCTCCACCAAAAGTTCGGTTTCCGGACGCGGTATCAGGGTCTGGGGCGTGACTTTCAAGTCCAGCGACCAGAACTCGCGTTGGCCCGTGAGATACGCGATCGGCTCCCCCGATGCGCGTCGCCGCAGGAGCGTGTCAAGCCGCTGTACCTGCTCCGGAGTCAGCGCATACAGGCCGCGGGTGATCAGCCCCGCCCGATCCAGACCACAGACGTGCATGGCAAGCGCCTCGACGTCCGCGTGCGCCGAGGGTGACAGCTGCGCCAGCTTGGTGCTGGCGCGGATCAGGTATTGACTCAGGGGTATTTCCAAGGCTGCTCAGTTGCCAAGGGCCGCGAGTGACTCGGCCTGGTCTTCGGCGATAAGAGGGTCGATGAGGTCGTCCAGATCGCCATTGAGGACCTGATCGAGCTTGTAGAGACTCAGATTGATGCGATGATCAGTCACGCGGCCCTGCGCGAAGTTATAGGTGCGAATGCGTTCCGAGCGGTCTCCGCTGCCGATCAGGCTTCTGCGTGTGGCGGCCTCCTGTTCCCGCTGCTTGCGCCTTTCAGCGTCCAGCAGACGTGCGTTGAGTATGGCCATAGCACGTGCGCGATTCTTGTGCTGCGAGCGTTCATCCTGACACTCGACAACGATGCCACTGGGCAGGTGGGTAATGCGGATGGCGGAATCGGTCTTATTGACGTGCTGGCCACCGGCGCCGGATGCACGATAGGTATCAATCTTCAGTTCCGCGGGATTAAGTTTTACGCTCTCGACCTCGTCCGGTTCCGGCAGGATCGCTACCGTGCAAGCTGAGGTATGAATGCGGCCCTGGGCTTCGGTGGCCGGGACGCGCTGCACGCGGTGCCCGCCAGACTCAAATTTCAGACGTGAGTAGGCTCCCTGTCCGGTCACGCGCGCAATGATCTCCTTGTAGCCTCCATGTTCTCCGGGGTTGGAACTCACTGTCTCCACACCCCATCCATGGCGCACCGCGTAGGCGCCGTACATGCGGAACAGGTCGCCGGCGAACAACGCTGCCTCGTCTCCCCCGGTTCCGGCGCGTATCTCGAGGAAGACGTTACGGCTGTCATTTGGGTCTTTGGGCAGAAGCTGCTTCTGCAGCTGCTGCTCGAGGCCCGTGGAAACGGCGACCAGCCGCGCGCTCTCCTCCTCGGCCATGGTCCTCATGCCGCTATCCCTGTCCTGGCGCAGCGCGCGCGCTTCCTCCAGGTCAGCCTGGGCCGAGCGATACTCCCGATAGAGTTTTACCACTGGAAGTATTTCCGCATATTCCATGGCCAGTGCACGGAATCGGTTTTGATTGGCGATTACCTCGGGATCCGACAGCATGGCATTGATTTCATCCAGCCTCAGGTCGAGGTTCTCCAGCTTTGACTGGATCGACGGATTCATTCGGGGATCGGGACGATCACGCGGGATTCAGTCGTCATCGCCCAGGTTGAACAGCCTGCGCGCCGCACGCAGCAGATCGGTGTTGCCTTCGTGGTCGGCCTGCCTGAGCGCAGAGGTCGGGGCATGGGTGAATTTGTTGGTCAGTGAGCGCGCGAGGTGAACCAGGATGCTCGCAGGATCTTCGCCCTGGGCAAGACGCTGCTGCGCGCGATGAAGTTCGGCTTCGCGTACTGTCTCCGCGTTTGCGCGCAAGGCACGGATCGTCGGTACCGAATCGAGGGACTTGACCCATTGCATAAAGCTGGTGACCTGCAGGTCTATGATTTTCTCCGCCTCCTTGGCGGCCTCCTGACGCGACTGCAGATTTTCTTGCACCACCTGTTGGAGGTCATCAACAGTGTAGAGATACACATCATCGAGCTTGCTGACCTCCGGCTCGATATCTCGCGGCACGGCGATGTCGACCATGAAGATAGGACGGTGCTTGCGTATGCGCAGAGCGCGTTCCACCGCTCCTTTGCCAAGGATCGGCAGCTGACTGGCGGTCGAGGAAATCACGATGTCCGCCTCGCTCAGGCGCTCGGGCATTTCGGCCAGGGTGATGGCCTCACCGCTTCCAATGGCGGCGACCGCCTGTGCCCGTTCGAGGGTGCGGTTGGCGACGATCATGTGTTCCACACCCTGTTCCCGGAGATGTCGCGCGACCAGTTCAATGGTTTCTCCGGCGCCGATCAACAGTACGGTCTGTTCAGAAAGTCGGTTGAAAATGCGGCGGGCGAGGCTAACGGCTGCATACGCCACGGACACGGCACTGACGCCGATCGCGGTGTCGGTTCGCACCTGCTTGGCTACTGCGAAAGTCTGCTGGAACATCCGATTCAGGATCTTGCCGGTGGCACCAGCCTTGTGTGCCAGGGCAAAGGCCTCTTTCATCTGACCCAGGATCTGCGGCTCACCCAGCACCATTGAATCAAGCCCTGAGGCGACACGGAACGCGTGCTTGACTGCGGAGCTGCCTGGGTGCACATACAAGTGTGAGCGGATTGTCGTTGCCGGGAGTTTGTGGTATTCGCAAAACCAATTGAGCGCGCGGTTGCTGTCGCCATTTTCGAGCTGGCAGTAAAGCTCGGTACGGTTGCAGGTCGATAGGATCGTTGCCTCGCTTACCCCGCCGTGGCGGGTCAGCTCATGCAACGCCTCGGGCAGGTACTCGGGCGCGAACGTAGCTTCCTCGCGGACCGAGAGCGGTGCAGTCTTGTGGTTCAGTCCGAAAGCGACGAGGCGATGCATGGGTTCAGCCACAATTCCAGATTGGACGAAGCACTTGATCTGGCGCTAGATCCAAATATAGGCGCCCGGCGGACCGGGTGCCGGTGCAACAGCACCTCGCACTTTCAATCCCCGCCTGGTTCTGGGCGAAAGAAACCATGGAAACCGGCATTTTCCAGCTTCCTGGCAAAAAAGTCCATGAAGTCACCGCGGACCGGGATCGATTGTCCCTCCGGGCGTGGCTGAAGCCCGGTTCAGGCTCGTCGGCCAGATAGGGCTTTGTACAGGGCGGCCCCGGTCTGCCAAAGGGCCAAGGCGATCGCGAGTACCAGCACAAGGTAGACTATGAACAGTCCCCACTGATGCCTTGACCAGGATTCGGCCAGCTCGAGAGCCAGCGCCCAGACGCCAACCCCCAGCACGAACAGCAAAGGCGCGAGGACGAGCGCGAGCGGGCGATGCCGCTGTGCCAGCGCCAGCGCTATCAGTGCCAGGACCGCTGCGGCGACCATCAGTCCCACAGACCCGAATAGCGGCCAGTATCGCAAAGCGTCGCTGTGGCTGGCCTGTGCTGCGAGTGCTGCGGCCAAGATCACGCCGATGCCGAGGATTCGGGTCATTGCCTTCCTGGACAAAGCTTTGGACTGCACCATTTCTTCGAGTGCATGGTGTTGAATGCGGATCCCGCTGATGATGGTTGTCGTGCTCAGGCACATGAGCATCAGCGCCCCGAGCGATGTGGCGAATGTGCCGTTCATACCGAGTGCGTGGCCGAAAACGGCGAAGCCACTGATGTAGATCTGCAGGACCCGGCCGAGATGATCCACATTGTGCCAGTTGCCATAGGTCTGCTCCCAGGTGTGCGGGCTGGAAAACGCGGCGGAGGCGATGAAAATTGCGCTCAACGCGATCATCGCATCTGCAATCGCGCCCCCGTAACCGATGCAGCGTGCGTCGTTTTCGCGCTCAAGCCGCGGTGCGCTAATACCGCCGGCGACCAGGGCATGCCAGCCTCCGATAGCGCCGGACGTAACCGTGACGAACAGCCACGGCAGCATTCCTGGAGCTTTGCTGGGCGTGTAAAAGGAAGGGGCCGCCAGCATCGGGTGCCCGACCACAATCGCGGCAAACAGGAACAGCAGGGCCGCTCCCAGAAGCCCCGCGCTCAATAATCCGTAAGGAAGTGCGAGCTTCCATGGTGGCTGACGCGCGCTGTGCCAGGCAAAGACGAATACCAACACTATCCATGCAATGCGCGCATTCAGCGACAACGCGCCGTCGGCAGTCGATTGAAGCTGCAACTGACCAACCAGCGCGAGGGGCACTCCGTGAAACAGCCAAAGCACCAGGAAGCTGGCTGCAAGCGCAATCAGCGCACCCGACACCATTCCGGAGCCGGCGCGCCGATGCAGGAACAGACCAAAAGCAAAAGCGATTGCTCCCTGCAGCCAGAACGGTATCGTGCTTGCCGGGTAGGCGACGAGTACGTCGGCAATCGCCAGCGCCATTACCGCGTTGACCAGAACTGAAAGTACGGCGAAAAGCGCCAGTATCAGCGCCCCGGCGCCTCGCCCGGTGAGGTCATGATGGCTCTGGTGGCCGGCCGGAACCGCGTCGCGGTGCCTTGTGGCCAGCCACAGACTGCCCATGCCATAGGTCCCTGCGGCGACCACGCTCCCGACTACCACCCACAGGAAAACCGGTATCCAGCCCCAGGCCACAGCCAGTGTCGTGCCGACGATGGTAATGGCCGCTCCCAGCGAGCCGATATGTTGCGCAAACAGCATAAGCCTTGCGCGTGGCACGGGCTGGCCACTGTCCGCCATCAATGGGACCGGTGTATTATAATCAGCATCCAGGCGGAAAATTCGGGCTGCCAGGAACTTAGCGAAGAAACGATAGCCGAACGCAAATACGACGAGCGCGGTGAAAAGTACGAATACGGAATTGATCATGGGGTACGAGCGCGGGTTTCTGGCGCAAGGCCTTCTTATATAATACCCCGGCTACATACGCAAATCTGCCTGCTGCCAGGATGAATTGGCGCCATGCACAGATGTTTGCAGCGTTGATCGGCTTGGTTGTATCTTCGTTAATGATTTGGCAAGGCGAGAATCGCCGGAGACTCTGATGAACAAATCCCCCTATCTTTGGCTGCTGGGCGCGGCATGCCTGGGTCTGGCGGGCTGCGCAAGCGTGGCACCGCATCCTGTTGCGGAGGCGATCGTCCCGGTGAAGCCCGTACGTGCCGCCCTGCCAAAAGTGGCGCTCACGCCGGATGTCCTATACGAATTGCTTCTGGGCGAGATAGCGGGTCAGCGTGGCCACCTTAATGTTGCAGTCAGTGAATATACGCGTGCGGCAATCGAGACGGGTGACCCGCGGATCGCCGAGCGCGCCACCCTTGTGAGTCTGTATGCGCATCGCCTCCATGAGGCGGAGCAAGCCGGGCGGCTGTGGGTGAAGCTGCGGCCGGACAGTATTGAGGCACACGAGGCGCTCGCGACGGTTATGATGGACACTGGCCGGATGCCCGAGGCTCAGGCGCAGCTCCAGAAGATCCTGCAGCTGTCATCGGGCAGCCAACTTGCCGAAGCTTACCTGCGCATCGCGGTCGTGATGGATCGGGTTCCCGACCACGTCGAGGCGCTGCACGTCATGCAATCTCTCGCGCGGCTGCACCCCAAGCTGCCCGAGGCGCAATTCGCCGTTGCGAGCCTGGCGGCGCGCAGCGGGAACGCGAACGTGGCAGTCCAGGCCGTCGACCGTGCCCTGCAATTGCGGCCAAGCTGGGAGCAAGCTGCCGTGTTCAAGATGCGCATCCTTGCCCTGCAGAAGGATCCGCAGAAAGTTCTGGTCTTCAGTCACGAGTTCCTGCATTCCTATCCTCATGCGACCAGATTCAGGATCAACTTCGCGCGGTATCTGGTCCACCTCAAGCAATGGAACAAGGCACTGAACCAATTCAAACGCGTCGCCGCCGAGAATCCGAATGACCCGGATGCCGTATACGCAGTGGGGTTGCTTGCTTTGCAGACCGATAATGCGGAGTTGGCCCGCAAGTACCTCGAGCATGAACTCACGTTGCAGCCCGACAACAATCAGGCCCGCGTTTATCTTGGTGAAATAGCGGAGCAGCGCAAGCAGTACAAGGAGGCTGCTCGCTGGTATCGCCAGGTTCCAGCTGGAAACAGCTACTTCGAGGCGCAGATGCGGCTGGGCGTGGTGATGTCCGAAGAAGGTAATCCCGACGACGCGCTGGCGCACCTGCGCCAGCTGCATCCTGAATCGGTCGAACAACAGGTCCAGATTGCCCTGATCGAAGGGCAGATACTGCGTCATGCGAAGCGGTACGGGCAGGCGGACAAGGTCCTCACCGCGGCTCTCGAAAGTCAGCCCGACAATATCGATCTGCTCTATGCGCGCGCGCTCATAGAGATCAAGCTGAACGAGCTCGATCTGCACGAGGCGGATCTGCGCAAGATCCTGAAGGAAGATCCGACCAATGCCGATGCTTTGAATGCGTTGGGATATACACTCGCAGACCGTACCAATCGCTTCCAGGAAGCGCTGGCGCTGGTTCAGAAGGCGCTGGCATTGCGGCCCGGTGATCCCTATATCATGGACAGCATGGGCTGGGTGGAGTATCGGCTTGGCCACGACGCCGAGGCGGTGAAGTATCTACGCGCAGCTCTGCAAAAGCGCCAGGATCCCGAAATTTCCGCCCATCTCGGGGAAGTGCTATGGGCCATGGGCCAGACGACCGAGGCCGAGTCGGTTTGGAACCGTGCGCTGAAGGTGGCACCTGACAACCATAAGCTGCTGGGCGTCATCAAGAAATTCAAGCCGTGAGGGTATGGACCCTCGCAGTCGTCGCGTTTTTGCTGGGCGGCTGCGCCACCGCGCCGTCGCCGGCTCCGGTGGCCAATCCGGCGCTCGCATGGCGCGCCCGCGTTGCGAAGCTTGCTCCACTCGGCACCTGGGACGTTCGCGGTCGCCTTGCGTTGCGTACGGCCCATCATGGCGGCGAAGTATCGCTGCGCTGGGTCAGGGACGACAGCCGCTACACCATCCATCTCAGTGGACCACTGGGCCACGGGTTGGTGCAGCTGCAGCAGGGGCCCGGTGGTGCGCGCCTTGAGGATGCCCACCGGCACGTCTATCGCGCCGCGAACGCCGAGGTGCTTCTGTTCGAAACGACCGGCTGGCACGTGCCGCTCGATGGCCTGACCTACTGGATCCGCGGCCTGCCCGTGCCGGGAATACCGCATGAGCAGAATCTGGATGGTGCCGGGCAACTGCAATACCTTCAGCAGCTGGGCTGGACCATCAGGTTTCTTGCCTATGCGCGCTATGGTCGCTACATTCTTCCGCGCGACATCGAATTGATGCGGCCGGCTCCGGCGAACGCAACCCGTACCACGGGTGCGCACCCACCCGGCGAAAGGCTCGGCCCGGTGGAGGCCCGGTTGGTGATCGAGCGTTGGGCCTATTTGAGATGACGCCGCCGTAAAGGCACCATGCTCCCCTCGAATCTTGAAATCTGGTCGGCACCGGCAAAGCTTAATCTGTTTCTGCATATAACCGGTCGTCGTCCGGACGGGTACCATACGTTGCAGACTGTGTTCCAGTTTCTTGACTACGCCGATGAGCTTGCGTTTGAAGTGACTGCGGACCGGCGCGTCAGCCGCGTCACCGCAACCCCGGGGGTGGCTGAGGAAATGGATCTGTGTGTGCGTGCCGCGCGCTGTCTGCAGAACGCCGCAGGGGTCAAGCGCGGCGTGCTCATCCATGTCGTCAAGCGCATCCCGCAGGGGGCTGGCCTTGGCGGGGGAAGTTCCGACGCAGCTACGACCCTGCTGGCGCTCAACCACCTGTGGAATCTTGGATTGCCGCTGGTCGAACTGGCAGCGCTTGCCCTGCAGCTCGGAGCGGATGTGCCAGTGTTCGTCCAGGGGTATGCCGCTTGGGGCGAAGGTATTGGCGAAGTACTCACGCCCATCAACCTGCCGGAGCCGTGGTACGTGATCCTTGCCCCTCCCGTGCATGTGTCTACTGCGGCAATATTCGCCGAACTTGATCGCGACGTGGCGGCGCGATTGACACACTACACCCAGACTATCACAATACGCGGTTTTCACGCCGGTCATGTGTACAACGACCTTGAGACGATAGTGCGTCGGCTTTACCCTCAGGTTGATAAGGTACTGAATTGGCTTGGTAATTTCGGGGATGCGCGCATGACGGGTTCTGGGTCCTGCGTTTATCTGGTGACGACAGGCCCGGTCCAGGCCAAGGACATCGTTGACCGTTGTCCGCGGGATTACGCTAAAGGTTTTGTTGCGCGCGGTATGAATGTTCACCCGATTCGCCGGCGGTACGGCGACGTTTGATTTGGGGTGTCGCCAAGCGGTAAGGCACCGGATTTTGATTCCGGCATTCCCAGGTTCGAATCCTGGCACCCCAGCCAATTTCCGGAGGTGATGACTCGGAGTGCCGGCCGGGCGCCATGGATGAGGTTCGACATGGCAGTCCATGCAGGTGGCGGGTTACGATGCCCGAAGCGGGTTCCAGCGCGGCGTTATTAATCACGCCACGCATGCTCGCCGTACCTTTTAGACAGCTGCATGCGGATCCACGGGACGAGGTATCAGCGGAGAGGCAAGTGTCGCTAGACTACATGGTAGTATTCACCGGGAACGCCAACCCGGCGCTGGCAGAGCGGGTGGTTCACCACCTTGGTATCCCGCTGGGCAAGGCGCACGTCGGCCGCTTCAGCGACGGCGAGACGCTGGTAGAGATCATGGAAAACGTGCGCGGCCGCGACGTTTTCTTGCTCCAACCCACGTGTGCGCCGAGCAACGACAATCTGATGGAGCTCCTGGTGATGATCGACGCGATAAAGCGCGCGTCGGCGCGGCGCGTCACCGCCGTTATCCCCTATTACGGATACGCCCGTCAGGACCGACGACCGCGCACGGCGCGTGTTGCGATCACCGCAAAAGTTGTCGCGGATATGATCACTATTGCTGGCGCTAGTCGCGTGCTGACGATGGACCTGCATGCCGATCAGATCCAGGGATTTTTCGACATCCCGACGGACAATATTTATGCTGCCCCGGTGTTGCTGGGCGACATCTGGCGCAACAAGTACCAGGACCTGTTGGTTGTCTCGCCGGATGTCGGAGGCGTGGTGCGTGCCCGTGCGTTGGCCAAGCACCTGGAGGCGGGCCTCGCCATCATCGACAAACGCCGGCCGCGCCCCAATGAGGCCAAGGTGATGAATATCATCGGTGAGGTCGAGGGACATACCTGCGTCCTGATGGACGACCTTGTCGACACCGCCAACACGCTGTGCGAAGCGGCTGCGGCGCTCAAGGATCACGGCGCGCTGAAGGTTGTCGCCTACTGTACGCACGCGGTGCTGTCAGGTCCGGCGGTAGAACGTATCGAGAAATCGAAGCTCGACGAGCTGGTCGTGACGGACACCATACCGCTGCGTCCGGAGGCCAAGGCCTGCCGCCGCATCCGCCAGCTCACTGTCTCCGAGATCCTGGCTGAGACAATGCGCCGCATCGCCAACGACGATTCGGTCAGTTCGCTGTTTATGGATTAGCGAAACGCAGGACGGAACAGGCCTGGTATGTGTATGCATGAACAGGATCGTCGGGCATCAAGAACTTGACGTCGCGTCGATGTATGGGCGCGGGCAGCATTAGTTGTAGTTCCGGGTCCGGGCGAGAGCGGTGTCTGAACAGCAGATACCGCGTCCAACCTGGAATCATTTAGGTTCGCCAAGCCTGGTCGCGGGAGAGGCGAAATGTGTGATAAATACTGGAGAAAGACCAATGGCAAAATTTGAACTGAACGCAGAGCCGCGTGATGCGAAAGGTACGGGTGCGAGCCGCCGCCTTCGCAAGGTCGGCAAGATTCCCGCAGTCATGTACGGTGCCAGCAAGGAACCAGCGATGCTTGCGCTCGATCACGATTCACTGTTCCATCAGGTGCAGAACGAATCATTCTACACATCCATCCTGACTGTGAATGTTCGTGGTGAAAAGGAACAGGCTGTGCTGCGCGACATCCAGATGCATCCTTTCAAGCCGCGTATTCAGCACATGGATCTGCAGCGCATCAGTGCGACCGAGAAGCTGCATATGCACGTTCCGCTGCACTTTATCAACCAGGACATCGCACCCGGCGTCAAATTGCAGGGGGGTATTGTCGCCCATCTTATGGCCGAGGTGGACGTAACCTGTTTGCCGCACCAGCTACCGGAATACCTGACGGTCGACCTGTCGAACCTCAACCTGGGTCAGTCCGTCCACCTCACCGATGTTCCATTGCCGGAAGGGGTCGCGATCACCAGCCTGACACACGGTGGTGCTAACCTGGCGGTGGCCACGATCACAGTGGTGCGCGCGGCCGTCGAGGCGGAGGCCGAGGCTGCAGCTGCGGCTGCCGCTCAGGCTGAAAGCGCGGCTGCTGCGGTGGCGGCGCCGCCGGCCGTCGAGGCGGGCAAGAAGGAATCCAAGTAACGCCGGCCGGCGGCGGGCTGTGCCAGGCAGGGTGCGCCGATGGTGCACGGGGTATCCCTCATCGCAGGTCTCGGCAATCCGGGCGCGGAATACGCCGGTACCCGTCACAATGCGGGCTTCCGGTTTGTCGATGCCCTGCTGGGTGAGCTCGGCGGCAGTCTGCGTCCGGAGGGGCGATTCTCCGGGCGTGCTGCGCGGCTCGCCATTGGTGGTCGCGAGATCTGGCTGCTTGAGCCGGATACTTTCATGAACCATAGCGGAGAAGCGGTTTCGCGGCTGGCGCATTACTACAAGATTCCGGTCGAGGAAATACTCATCGCCCACGATGAGTTGGATCTGCCCCCGGGAACGGTGCGCTTGAAGCGGGGCGGGGGCGCCGGTGGGCATAATGGCGTGGCCGATATTGCCGAGAAGCTGGGGGAGCGGGAATTTCTGCGCTTGCGCATTGGCATAGGGCGGCCCGCGAGCAGCGCGCAGGTCGTATCGTATGTTCTCCGCAGGGCGCCGGTCGCCGAGCGGGAATTGATAGACACCGCGATCCGCGACGCTCTGGGACATATCGAGGACATCGTGCATGGTCACGTGCAGAAGGTGATGAATGCCCTGCACACGCACACGCGCTAGGTAGGCTCAGCATGGGAATAAAATGCGGTATAGTTGGATTGCCGAACGTCGGCAAGTCCACATTGTTCAATGCGCTCACCCAGGCCGGCATTCAGGCCGAGAACTACCCCTTCTGCACTATCGACCCGAACATAGGCATTGTCGAAGTGCCGGACCCGCGTCTGGCGTTGCTTGCGGGTATCGCTAATCCTGAAAAGATTTTGCCTGCGACCATTGAGTTCGTCGACATTGCCGGTCTCGTGGCCGGCGCATCCAAGGGTGAAGGCCTTGGCAACAAGTTTCTCGCGCATATTCGCGAAGTCGACGCGGTGGCGCATGTAGTGCGCTGTTTTGAAGACGAGAACATTGTGCACGTACGCGGTCATATCGATCCCTTGGCAGACGTTGAGGTCATTAATACAGAACTTGCGCTCGCAGATCTTGAAACGGTAGAGAAGGCGCAAACGCGCGCCGAGAAGGGAGCCAAGAGTGGTAACAAGGATGAGATTCGTCTGCGCGAACTGCTTGTGCAGGTGCACGCGCACTTGAATGGTGGTGCACCGGTACGGTCCATGAAACTGGGCGACACGGAGCAGAAGCTGCTCAAGCCCCTGTGCCTGCTCACTCACAAGCCCTTGATGTATATTGCCAACGTCTCTGAGGACGGATTTATGGGTAATCCCCTGCTGGAGGCGGTCGAACAGCGCGCGCGCGACGAAGGTTCTGTTGTGGTTCCAATCTGTGCCGCGATCGAGGCGGAACTGGCGGGAATGAGTGCTGATGAGAAACGCGAGTTCCTTAAGGAAATGGGGCTCGATGAGCCCGGTCTGAACCGAGTCATTCGGGCTGCGTACACTCTGCTTGGGTTGCAGACGTATTTTACGGCGGGCCCGAAGGAGGTGCGTGCCTGGACAGTGCCCGTAGGTGCGACGGCACCCCAGGCCGCAGGGGTCATCCACTCAGACTTCGAACGAGGATTTATCCGCGCGGAGGTGGTGGCGTACGAAGATTATATCCGCCACCATGGCGAGCACGGGGCAAAGGAAGCTGGACGCTCCCGTCTGGAAGGCAAGGATTACGTTGTACACGATGGGGACGTCATGCATTTCCGGTTTAATGTTTGATGGGACACGCAGTGCGACGCTGAGGGTCGTGATTTTGCCATACCCCTCTTGTGTCACATGCGTTGAATCTTGTATCTTATGCGGCCCTTTTTTGGCTATGTAGCTCAGCTGGTTAGAGCGCGGCACTCATAATGCTGAGGTCGGTGGT
>VFSW01002392.1_pt1 | contig 28322 bp, 19 predicted proteins | sample 5358111 | NCBI WGS metagenome assembly VFSW01 (sample SAMN11554181, study PRJNA540505) | mine drainage metagenome | isolation source: sediment from site ElyBrook_90M | place: USA: Ely Copper Mine, Vershire, VT | collected 2017 | reverse complement strand
TACTTCCTATAGAAAAGGCCAGTAGAAGAGTTTACTTGTAAGTCATTGTGACTGCGGGTACGATTTAAGCAGCGACATTCCATAGGGAAAATGTTTTGAAGGTCCATGCCCTTCCTGAGACTGGGCGTTCTGGGTATGGCTCTCCAAGATGGGATCTGAGGCAGCGAGCAGCATCGTTTCGTCTCCTGCCTTTTGTCACGCCTGAGCGCGAAGTCCTGGCGGGGCCGTACCTACCAGGGATGAGGGGCCTTGCTGAAGCTGGTCTCAACTCCGTCGCTGACGTACCGCTACCAGGTGATCCGTGCCGATGGTCTTCCGGATGTCGAGCTGACGCTGTTTGCGGATGATCAGCTGAAAGCGCTGTCGGCATCGTCTGTGCCGGTTTATCTTCGAGAGATCCTCTCATTCATCAACTGGTCCGAATCCGATCCGATTGTGGCGGGGAACCACTGGACCCTATTCGGCCCGCCCGCGGAAGCACGCAACATCGTTCGGCAATACCTGACGGTTGCCGCTCACTGCAAGGTGGCGGTAAGGCCCGATATGGCAGGGCTGAAGGCGACGTATGTGAACGAGACGAATGGCACCCGGATCAACGTTCGCGTGCTCCTGACCGGTCTCAAGCGTTTTTATGATCATCTGATTCTCAAGAACGTGTACAGCCACGCCAACCCGCTGATCCACGAGTCTGCGGCTGGCATATTTGCCGAGGCTCGCAATAGCTATCGGCGCGCCGTCCGGGAGATGGAAGGCCGGGGCCCGATGCCGGCAGTCAGCGGGATCGATCCTCCATCTGGAATACGTTTGTCGCAGAATTTCTTCCGCTGCGTGCAGAAGGAATGGCTACCGCAAACAGTCGATGACCCGTACTTCCCGAGTCTGATCTGTCGCGCTGGGAAGAACGCGGGCTGGGGCCTCCGGGAGATGTGCATCGTCAGGACCCTGTTCGAATCCGGCGGCCGGATCAGCGAGATCCTGGATCTGACAGCCCTGGATTGGGCGGTGAGTCATTTCCTAAACCGGTTCCGGGCGCGTAACAAGGGCAGCTTCGGCGAGAGAACAAAACACCTGGTCGTGTCCCAGGCGACCGCCAAGCTGTACAGACGCTATTTTGATCACGCGACCGATGGCCGTCGCGCCTGCGACCCGGACCATCTTACGGTGAACGAACTAGAGAAGCTGTTCGCGATAAGTCCCAGTCGCCTGGAGCAGATCCCGCTATTCCTCACGAACCACGGCACGAGGATGACAGAGAAGTTGTTCCGCGATTGGTACTGGAGGCCCGCGCTGCGCGCGGCAGGCCTCCACGCTCATCCGCATCAGGGCCGCCACTGGTTTGTGACGAATGCGCTGCGGAACATCGAGGAGTTTTCAAGGAACCAGGGCGAACGAGAACGGCGCAAAGAGGAGTTGATCAAATACATGAGTTGGAAAACGGGTGAGAAGACGCTTAAAGCCTATGAGCATCTCCAGCGCGAAGAAGGATTCGTTGCGAACACGCTGCCGGGTATCCACGCAGCGATGAAACGGCGCGAACAGGAAGCCACGAAAAGACCGCTGTCGTCTTCGGCCCCCCAGGCCGCGCCGGCTGCGGATTCTCTTCCGTACGACGACGAGCTTGCCACTCTGACGGGGTGCTTCGATGAACACTGAAGCAATCGCGGCACGCATTCAGTCGGAGCTCGGACCGAACTGGCCGAGGATCAAGGCGGTTCCGCTCAGTGTGCTAGCACCACTCTGTGAAGCGTTATGGGAACAGGGCAAAATGCCCACCCGGAGCGTTCTCAAGCAGTATCTGCCGGACTTGAGCATGCAGTCACTGGCGCCCGCCGGCGGCGCATGGCGCAGGGAGAAAGGGCTCTCGCAGATGGGCCGAGGCGCTCGTTCTCAGGTTGCGACCGAGTTGCAGGATGTTGCCAGGGTAGTGAACCCCGCCATCGCGACGGCCCCGCTCACCTGTTTTGATCGAGCGAACGACGGACGATGGCTCTCCCCTTCGACGAAGGTTCTCGCCTACTTGGTCCGCATCGAGAAGCGATCGATTCGCGATGTCATGGCGCTGTTTGCCGTCCTGAAGGCCGAGTTTTCACAGAACTCCGTGCTCTCGCAGATTGCCGGATTCACCTTGACGTGGCGGCACGTGATGATCGAGCAGAACATCGAGGAGATCTGCTCTGTCGATCCGAACGATCTGCTATTCCGCATCTATTCGGGGCAAGCAGGCAAAGGGCTAACGCGCAGACAGCGGCAGACAGTATTCGTGCAGTGGAAGGTCGTGCAGCACGCATTCGAAGAGTACGGCGAGAGGCTGTCGGAGGGACAGCGTGTGAGACTGGCGCCATTTTTCATTAAGCCGCTCACGAGTCGCCTGAAGCTGTTGCAGGCCCGCGCCTGGGCCTCATCCAACCAAGAGCGGGAGGCGCGGGCCAAGCTCAAGACCGATGCTGTGCAGAGCCAGTTTTATCGAATCCGGCATCTGGCTTGGCTTCGGTGTAATCAAGTGGGGCGGCTCCATGCCGCCGTCGGGCAAACGATAGCGCGTGTAAATGGGATCCACCGCTGTCCATATGACTTCAGCTATGAGGAGTCCGTCGAAGACGGATGCGGCCGGAAGATCCGCCAACGCGTGGAGCTGACCCTATGGGACTGCGCTGCACTGTTCGAAAGGGCCTCCACTCACGGATTCGAGGAAGGGCTACCCAATCGACGTCGACGAAGAAACCGCGAAGGCGTATTCTCCCGGGAGAATCCCACGTATGTAATCGAGTACCGAGGGACCGTCAGCCTCACAGCCGATTGCCCTCCAGAGCCATTCTGGTTTCTGGAACTCTTCCGCAGTCACGTATTTGTAGACCTTGATCGCGAAGGTGATCAGGACCTGCACAGAAAGCGGGCTGAGTTGTATCGCAACTGGGGATATGAAACCCCGGGCCGATGGAGTGACACATCGGGAATGCTGGGATTCCGACAAGAGCTGTTTCGGGTGATCCGTTGTTTGACCCGGAAGGCAGGCCACGAGTTCATTCCCTATGAGGGCATTTACGCGGCGACGCACTTCGGCGGCTTCGCGGTTCGTATGGCAACCATCACCGGGGCTCGTCTCGGCGAGGTCCAACAGATCGCGCAATCCGGCGACTGCATCAAGAGACTGGTGAATGTCGGTCCCAAGAGGGCAACGCGATGGCTTTTGCGCTTGGTGCCGAAAGGCCAAAAGACGAGCCGGGCGGATTACTACATCGACGAGGACACCAAGAACCTTCTGCTGAACGTGATCCGTTTTCAGATGGAGAGGTGCGGGGACAAGTCTATCCCAATCGTCGCGGGTGAGTTCAGCAAGACACCGCCTGACCACTACGTGCTGCAATGGCGAAAGCGGGCCGTCGATCAGGGTTCACTCAACACTTTCATCCGCTTCCTCCTGCATGGGCTGGCGTTTCGTGCGAGTGATGGAACCGCAATCCAGCTTACCTCGCATGTCTTGAGGCACGTTTTTGCGACTGAGTTGGCGACATTGAATGTGCCCGTGGACGTCATCGCCAAAATACTTCACCAGCGGGATACAACAGTAACGAAGTACTATTCGCAGCCGACGGCAACACAGGTTCTGGCCGCTTCGGAACTGATCTTCATCGATCGGATCGACGTGGGCGCAGAAGCCCTGCGAAGCCCCGAGGAGATCGGTCGGGCGCTCGAGGAGGCGGCTGGCAAGGTCGGCGCGCTGACGGAAGTGCTCGGAGGAACGTGTGTCGTCGGAAATATGTGTCCGGCCAAATTCGCCTGTATCGGTTGCCCCGGTAATGCCCCGGACCCGAACAAGCGGCAGCAGATCGAACGGAAGATGGAATGGGCAGGTGAACAGGCTCGCCATGCGGCCCAGCAACAGCTTCCGGCGGAGGAGCGCCAGATGGAAAAGATCGTTGCCGACTGTCGGCTCATGCTTCAGGAAATGGACCTCATCGAGGCTGCGAGAGCGGATCAATTCCAACTGGTCCGCATCGAGCATGGGCCGCAAGGAAGACAATGACTTCAAACGCTGTACCGCCGGTGTGGCTGACGGGCGTCTGGGAGCGGAAGAAGACCGAGACGGCCGCCCGAATCGCAAGGGCGGTGAGCAAGCTCCGTGCGGACGGCTGCGAGGTCACCTATGCAAGTATCTGCGCCGCAGTTCGGACGATCGATGGGATTTCCATATCGCCCAACACGATTAAGAGAAACGACGGCGCATACGAGATCTACGTGGCGCATCGGCGCCCGCAGCGGCGGCGGTGCCTGCCGGAACCACTTTTGGCGCAGGCGATCACCGCGGCGAGTTCAGGGGAGAAGCGATCTCTCCGGTCGCGCATTGTACGCTTTCGGCGCGAAACCAAAGACACGCTGATTGCACGGCTCCTCCGCCTGGAGGGCACAGTAAAACAGCAGAAGGCTGCTGAGAATGCGCTTCGTGACGAGGTTTTAAGGCTTAGCGTTAACGCGGGCATTCCGCGAAATGACTGACCACCGAGGAGCAAAGCTGAAACACCCGACCGGCTGGTTTGCCGCCGGTCGCGAAGTGATCCGGGCCATTGGTGTGCTTTCGGACGGGGCCTTCAGGCTCTACATTCATCTTTGTCTCAACGCTGATCGCGCTACTGGACGACTCCGGGCCGGTCACGGAGATCTGGCCACGGCTTTGCGAAAGAGCCGACGATCAATCGTTACCTACCTGGAAGAAATGCGCCAACTCGGAGTCTGTGCGACTCGGCCAGCCGTCAACCAGTACGGAGTTGGCGAGATAGAGCTCTGCGATGCCTTCTGGCCTTACGAGCGGATACCGCCTGTGGAGGTCCCAAACCACGAGGCCAGTTACACCGAGCAGGTGCGCCATTTGTTTCAGGCACACCGCTGTGTAGAGAGCTCATTCTCGCTTCCAGACCAGAAGCTGGCGGCTGCCTTCCTTCATCAGGGGGTCGGTCTCGAGCAAATCGAGCTGGCTCTGTTGCTGGGGTGCGCGCGAAAGTACGTCGCCATGCTCAATGGAAGGATCAGCGGACCGATCACAAGCCTCAGCTACTTCCAAGCAGTGGTCGATGAGGTCGGCAAGCTTCAGATGTCTGCAGACTACACGAAACACCTACGTCAACGAGTGGCCCGCCTTGAGCAGCAATGGCTAGACCAGAGCGCAGCTCGTAGTAACCGTCCGGTCTGACGGCCCGCAGTTCGTCCAACATCTCAAACTACAAGCCCGTCCAACCCAGACAGTCTCCGGCCGCGCGGCCGTGAGTTGACATGGGGCCAAGCCGCTGGCAGCGGCGCCATCCGAGCGGCAGCTCGGAATGAACTCGATAGGAGGAGTTATGTCGGAGAGCAACACTTTGATTTCCTACAACGGAAAAATCACGCGGGAGGAACTGGCACACGTGCCAACGCCTATCGCAACCGCAACGCATCAACCGATTCCACATCATCGCGTTGTGGAAGCGCTCGTCGAGAGCTTGAGCTTTCGGCATATCGGCGTCGTGGACGAGGAGTTCGCGGTATCGAAGGACGGCATGGAGATGTTCGGCGTCCTCGATCTGGAAACCAGCTTCGATGGATGCCGATTCGCGATCGGGATCAGGAACGCGAATAACAAGCGGTTCCGGCTGTCTTGCACCGTCGGCCTGCGCGTATTGGTCTGTCAGAATCTCGCGTTTCGGGGCGACTACAGCCCGGTCCTTGCAAAACATTCGAAGAAGTTCTCGCTCGAGGACAGCCTGTCGGTTGGCGTGGACCGGATGCAACGCAATTTCGAGCCGATGCGCCGTCAAGTCGAAGAGTGGCGCGCCAGACAGATCTCGACGACGGCAGCAAAGCTGATCATCTACCAGGCGTTCATCGAGTCGGACTTAGACGTCCCGAAGCACCTCGCGCGGCCGGTCCATGAACTCTATTTCCGGCCAACCCAAGCCGAATTCGAACCGCGCACGCTCTGGAGCCTTTCGAATGCATTCACTTCGGCGTTCAAGGAGCTCGATCCGATACCGCAGTTCAAAGCGACTGCCAAGCTCGCGGGCTTTCTGGAATCTGTCCGCCCCTAGACTGCCGAACTTTCGAGTGGTGCTCATGCAAGGTCTGCACCGCCTCCACAAAGACGAAATGAGGCTGCCTATATGGCGACGCCGCATTGGATGAACCCGGCAGGACTACAACCTTGCAGCTTTTTCGTCAAATTGGTGGAAACAGTCCGCAATACGAAGGTTTCCAGCCTCGAACGATGTGGAGCCTGTCGAACGCGTTCACGAGCGCATTCAAGGAGCTTGACCCGGTCGCGACGAGCGTGATCTTCCTCGACAGCCCGCGTACAGCTGATGCATTGGCCGAGGCGCACCAGCAATCTGGAACAAGGGCATGCTCGAGGAAGAGTGGTAATAACCTTGGAATAGATCAATCAGAACCCGGAGGCGCCGGTCTTTTGCGTGCTCCGCTGCGTTTGGCAGCGAAGAAGGAGTAGCGGATTGCGGTCGTCACAACGCTTATGACGCTTGACTGGTTCAACCGGTTCGTGGGGGGGTGGCTAAACCCTCTTGACCAGCGGCGGATTGTCGGCCACTCTTCCACAATAGGGGCTCGGCTCCCGTTGGGCGCCGGCCCAGCCTGTTATGGAAGAGTGGTCCGTGACACGCTCGGGACCGCGCCGCGCGGGAGCCAGATGGGCCAGTCGAGAACTTCCTCGCTTATGTAGATTGCTGAGCGATGTGCGGTTCCGCTGTCGGAGCGCCGGCCGTCGCTGACTTGGCTTCACTAGTCTGCTTAGGATCACAAGCCCTTAGACGGAAGTGGCAATCACGGGCACCGAGGGGCGTTCTAGCCTGAGCCTGTGAGTAAGGAAAGGATTGCTGCTCCTCGGGCCGAGATGCATGTGCTCCGGCCATCCATCGGGTGCTGGGTTTCCGGATGCTCCGGATTGATGCGTATCAAATGCGCCCTCGGGTGATGCGCCACGATGGACTCACAGGGCCAGCGGATGACTGTCGGAGTGCTGAAGCCGGCACCAATCTCGATGACGACCAGACGCCCAGTCGCTGCTGCGCGCAACCACGCGAGAAAGGCGCTTTGCTGCTTTTCGTACGGCTTCTCCACAAACCATTTGCCTTCTCGCACGTTCAGCATCATCTCACCGCTGCATCTGGGGCACCGCGGAATCAGGGAAGGATCGGTAAGATCTCCCGTAACCAGGTCCACCTTGGGGAGCAGGCGCTCCACGTATGGAGCGGATTCCCACACTTCGTCACAACAGGGCCGGAGACATTGGAGGTGCGCGAATGTGCCCTGCCGCGTCCACAGGCGCTCAGGGTCGAATCCCAAGCGGGGGAACAGGTTGTCCGCATTGCTCGTCAGCACCCAGCGATCCGCGTGGCGGGTGATGGTCTCCAGTTGGACATACGGATCGGGATTCGGCGGCGGAGTGTAGAGGATGTCTTGCACAAAGCGGGCGTAGAAAGCCCACTTGATGGATTTCGACGGCCACGGGAAGCCGATGGAATGACCGGGCGTGAGGAGACCGAGCGGGCGCAAGTACGAGTATCTGCGCTGGAATTCCTTGCTTTCATGAAAATCGAAGCCGGCATCGGCACTCATCCCCGCGCCCGCTCCGATCAGAATATAATCGGCCTCGGCTATGAGGCGGGAGACCTCTTCGACGAGCTTTTGGAAAATCTTTCGGTGCGTCATTCGGGTATGCTCTCAATGGCCTCCCGGTAAATGCGCTCGTCGTCCGCCGTGAAGGCGACCAGCACCACGTGCAGTGAACTGTCACCGTGCGCCGTCTGGAATCGCCCGATTTCGCGCAGAGAAACCGATGCGGCTTGGCGCTTGGGGTAGCCGAAGATCCCCGTCGAAATGGCGCAAAATGCAAGACTGGCGAGCCCCAGCCCTCGCGCCGCTTTGAGGCACACACGATAGCATTGCGATAGTGCCGCTTCCTCTTCGGGCGCCGGGGGAGGAGTCTGGACGACTGGCCCAACGGTGTGGAAAACGTGACTCGCGGGAAGGTAGAAACCGGGGGTCACGGTTACCGTGCCGGTTGGCTCCGGACGCCCGCGCGAGCGCATGATCTGCTCACACGCTTCTCTCAACCACGGACCAGCGGCGGTGTGGATGGCGTTATCGACACAGGCATGGAAAGGCACGTAGCACCCGGTGAGGCCTGAGTTCGCCGCGTTGACAATCGCCCCCGATTGCAGGCGCGTGATATCGCCCCGCCACAGAGATAGAGAATCCGTCCATCGCCTGTTGTTCGTGAGGCGAGGCAGGCCGGCTGCACGTTGATACGGCTTTTCGCCAGACTCCCGGCGCCAGATCTCATGCAGGTGCGGCCACGCTTCTGTCGGAATCTCCGCAGTCCTGCGCGCGGTGAGCAAGGCGGTCAGGCGGTGCCGCCAGGTGCCCGGACTTCCTTGCGGCTTACCCCCGTCGAAGATCGACATCAGTTGGAGGAGGACACTGTCAGCGCCCTCCTCCCGGACGGTCTGCATGAGCGGCCTGCTAACGTTTTTCGCTCGACGGCGGCACCAGGCCCTTCATGCGCAGGTACGTCACAATGTTGCCGTAGTGCTCGTTGTTGTGCGCGGTATTGAACGCCAGCACGGTCACCTTGGCCTGGTCGGCGCCGAAGAACTTCACCAGGGCGCCGGCCTGGGCGTCGGTCAATCCGTCATAGGCTTGGTCGCAATAGGCAAACGCGGCCTTCAGTGCTTGCACCAGGTCCGCCTTCGCCGTCTTGGACTTCTCGATGCCCGGCGCGGGATTGGGCTTCCCCAACACCGCAGAGCAGAACAGGTACTGGGAATCGGCGACGTGCCCGATCAACTGGCCGAAACTGCGTACCTCGGGCGTGGGCTTGAACGAGTAATTCGCCTCCGGCATCTTCTCGGCGGAGCGCACGAGATTGTCTTTGGCGCTGGAATAGAGGAACTTCTGACCCGCGGAGATCGGGTTCTGGGCAAAAGCGGCTGCGTAGCCGCTGAGAATCATTACGGAAATCATCAACGCTGGTTTCATATCGGTTATCTTCCTTTTCTTGCAGATAGGTGTAAGGCCGGGCACTTGGCGTTCCGGTTCATGCGAGCGGTTTCACGAAGAGGCCGGCGCCGATTTTGGCAGCATCCGATCCGGCGGCCGGGTGCAGGTAGTTCCGCTTCGTCTGATCACGCTCGAAGACTACCGGCTGGTCCGTGACCTTCGTTCCGACCAGTTCGAGGAATGAAGGATCCATGTCCTGATATTCGAGCCTGGCTCCCGTGCCCGAGCCGGCGAGCCTCCTGTTGTTGGCGAAATAGCTGTCCACAACCTTGTAGTGGATGAGTTCCCGCGGCGTGGCGGACGAAGGAGCGCCCTGCCGCCCTCCACGGCCTCCGGCATCCGCCAGGGCCGAGGCCCCGCCTTGGTAGGTCCAGCCGTAATTGCCGTTCGCTACGACGTTGTTTCTATAGTCGAAGTCGGCGGCGATGCCCGCCGTCCACACCCCGCTCCCGTATACACCGTCGCAAAAGCAGTTTTTCATCGCGTGGCCACTGCTGCCGCCAGTCCAATAGACCACGGAGATCTTCAGGCCGCGGAAGATGCAGTGATGCACGTTCACTCCATTCCCGTTCGCAATGATAGCCACGTGGTTGGGGTTGGTCAGATCGTCGCCGGCAAACACGCACTGCGCGATTTCCAGGTCTTCCAGGTCCCTGCGGAGCCGGCTGATGGCGTAAAGGCGCTGGATCAGCCCGGGTTTCGGGGTCTCGACCACCGGCAAGCCAAGAACCTTAAGACCCTGAATGGTGACGTGGCTGGTCTCAATCATCGTGCCGTCCGCCGCGCCGCCCAGAGGGTCGGGCCTTCCGTTCCATGTCTTGGGAAGCGGCATGGTGTGGATGAGGGTCGGCATCCGGCCGGTATGCCAATCCTGGTCGTCCGGAAGCACCTCTGCGCGGATGGTCAGCCGCTCCGTTTTGGAGAACGACCGGCGCTCGGGTTTGAGCAACGTCGTCTCACCCACGGCATAGATTCCCTCGGAGAGGACGATTGTCATCGGCCCGGCGGCGCTGCTCTGGTTCACGCGCCGCGCCGCCTCAGCCAGCGTGCGGAGAGGGTTGCCTTTGGCTCCGGAATTCGCGTCTGCGCCGGTCGCCGGGTCCAGATAAATGGTGTTCCCTTCCGCCGCCATAGCCTTGGCGCCGGCCTGCTGCGCAGCGAGTACTCCTGGGCGGAGTACGGAAGCGAGCGCCGCTGTACTGAAAGTAGCCTTCATTGCCTGTCGTCTGTTCATTAGCCTAACCCTTTTCTGATTCAGCCTCTCGTCACGGAATCCCGCTTGAGGCACGCATCGGAGTTCCTACATCGGTACCGCGCGGATTTGCTGCAACAGCCCAAGAAGACCGGGAGTTTGTGATTACCCTTCGCGATAAGCTGGCCCCGACAGTCCGGCGGCACGTCTCGTCTCGCCTCTCCAATGGCGGCCTTCAGTGGATCAGCTTGAATCCAATCTCGGTGCCCATCTTGAGCATGTAGCCGAGCTGGATGTTGAGGTACCCGAGCGTCTCAAGCCACCGGGCGTTGTTGAGCGGCCCGGCGTCCACGGCGTCGAACCCGATGTCCCGGCCCAAGCCCAGAACCTGCTCTTTGGCGCCTTGGTCGTCACCGGCCACAAAGAGCGTAAGCGTCGTACCCTTCACCTGCCCAGTGGCCATGTGTTGGGCGAAAACCGTGTTGAACGCCTTGACTACCTTGGCGGAAGGCACCTTCTTCTGTAGCTCTTCCGCGCCGCTCGTGGTGAAACCGAGGGCGAGCTGGAAGTCGGGGGTGAGGACGTTGGTCGCATCGACGAGGAGCTTGCCGCTGGCGGCGTCGCCCATCTCGCGGATCACGTCATCGAGAACCCCGTAGGGTGTTGCCAGAATGATGACTTGTCCCCACGCGGCTGCCTCGCGCGCACGCCCCGGGTCTTTTCCGACTAACCTCACGTCGTACCCGGCGCGCTCGAGCCCGCTCCCGAGCGCACTTCCCACGTTCCCCTTGCCGACCACTGCGATTTTAGGCTTCGTGTTGTTCACCATCGAATCTCTCCCGTTCATCCTTTTGACGACAGGGAGGGCCACTCTGTGAAAACAAAAATAGGAGATTGCGCGAACGCCAGGTAAATGGTACAGACACAGGGGTTGCTTCGGGCCAGACGATCAGGCGCCCGGATGCAGTTCCCGCCGGGCATCGAGCACGTCGATCAACCGCCGTGCGAAATCGACTGAAGATGCGCGAGGATGGCTGGTGCGATGGACTTCGAGCGCCCATCGCGCCTCATCCACCTGCCTTATCATTACCCGAGTCTGCTCAAACGCCGACTCGGTGGCGGCGAAGTCGCACGAATCAGGACGGACTTTGCCGGCACGCAACGCCGAGGGTAGCTGCCGGTTGCACCGGCACGCGGCGGTGTCTGACACGAGACCACAATAGGTCCGGGTAAATGTCAGGATGGCGGAGCGCGCGTGCTGCAGACGTTTTCGGAACAGGTCCGGAGAGATATCCAATGCCTCTGCGGCCTCAGGCCCCGGCAGTTCCATAATCTCGCCGAGCACGTACGTCAGCCGGTGCGTCCGGTCTAGGCACTGGAGCATCCCAAGTGTGCAACCGACCTTGACCTCCTCAATGAGCAACGAGCGCTCTGTCTCCGCAGGCGCCTCCAGACTCACCCCCTGCGTGAGGTCCTCGGCTAACCCCGCAAAGCTCAGGTGCAACCGCTCCACAGGGCTCTTTTTCACGTCGAGGATGTAATTCACGGCGACGCGGTAGGCCCACGTCTTAAGCTGGCTGCGAAAGTCAAACTGCGAAAGGCGCGTGACGATCCGGACGAGAATCTCCTGGGTCGCATCCTCGGCATCTTCCCGGTTGCACAACATGCGCAAGGCAAGGCCATAGATGTCCCCTTGAATTGATCTGACGAGCCTATCCAGGGCGTCTCGGTCCCCGTCGACCGCCCGTCGGGCCTCATCTTCGATCACCATCGCCTTTGATTCGTTCCCGTCTTCTCTCATGTTGCGCGCCCTCGCCGAGTTCGATGTCACGACTAGAATACCGCGAGTCAGTCGGCAGCATAGGCGAAATCAACGTCACCCCGTGCAACCGCCCGGACGTTCCCGCGCTTGCGTGTGGCAGGCGACTTCCGGTTACGCGCCATCCGTACGCTGGGCTGTTCAGTCTCGAGTTGCCCGGAAACGCCTCATTTGCGGAACTGTCGGCACAATGATTTCTGGATGAATTGTCGGCCGCTCTTCCACAATCCGGTAGGGGAAGAGTGGCCGTGATCCAGGCACGACGCGCGAAGTCGTCTCGAACCGGGGGCGGCGTGCGCCGGGTTTGCTTTGCGTTCAACCAGCCCGGTTTCACGCCGAAATCGCGGTCGATCTGCGAAGGTCAGTTTAGCATCGTCCTCTACCGCTCACAGCCAGAAAAGAGCCGGCCGTGCGTGGCCCGAGTCGTTAACATTGTCCCAGGCGTGTTATCGCCGAGAAGTACTAATAGCCCTTTGCGCTCCAGGTGCGCCGGGCACCGATCGCCGCGCGTCCAAGACGTCGTGCCGCCATGGGCAAGGGCCGCAATCCGGACTTCCACGTCCGATCAGAATTGGATCGTAATGAGACTAGCGTCTTGTACGTTCCATGCGTTTTCTGAGCTTTAAGAATAGATAACTTACGCGTATTCAATGGGTCTTTTGGGTTCGAATCCCACCCTCACCCTGCTCTGAAAGCAGGTGCGCTTCCAGCGAGTGGCAACCAACAGAATGATCAGTCTACGGTTGGGCAGGGCGGCGCCACAGATTTCGTTGCCGGCCCCGACTCACCTTTGAGCATTCGCTCGAAGAACTCCGCCGGACGTAACTCACTGATATTCCGACGCTGGAGTTTTGCCACGGTCTCCGCCCAACATCGCGTTTTGCCACGGTTTTGTCACGGGCACGAGCCGAGGCCATTGCATGACTGGGGAAAGTGATTTAGAATCAGAGACGTAGAATGTCGGGGCGTAGCGCAGCCTGGTAGCGCACCTGCCTTGGGCGCAGCTTGATGTCTTCCAAGCGCTCCTTCAGCTTCTTCGATTCCTAACAATTACAGCAACTTGGGGAATCTGCTCTTCGCTCAAGCCGAACCCAAGTGGCTTCAACGGAAGCGGTTTTGGCACAGTTTTGACACAGTGCCATGGGCTGAACCCCTGCGTTGAGACAAAGTGGAATTGGCACGTTTGCCAGGCTGAAACCGGTTTGGTGTGCCTGCCGTTTTCGAATCTACTGGTGCGGGTGAAGCGCGAAGGAACCGCTGAGTCTGGGGACGCTGCTGGCGCGGGGCGTGTGGGGCCTGGCATTGGCTGCCGCTCGGACGAAGACCGCCGCGGTCCTACGCGTGCCTCCCGCCCAGAATACCTACGCGTGCGCCTTCAGTGATCCCCTGAGCTGCAAGGACACCACGGGCAACCTGGCAGGAAAAGTGTTCGGTCATCGGCGACACTAGCGACTGGCTGCGTGATTCCGTGTCGGCCGGCGTGTCCGAGTTGGCACACGGGGCAAAGGCCGACGCTGCCGATAAGGCAGTTGTCGGCGTCCAGTCTCCTGTCGGTTCCAGTTCACTCTCAACCCCACGGCATCAAGGCGGACAGGTAGTGGGTGAATTCGATCGGACAGATCACACGTTGACGACACGGGCCGACCAGCCTTGACACCATCGAAGCGCGGGAAGTAGACTACGCGGTAGAACGGAGGCCGTGGATGATGCCCATCTCCGGTCGCGGTGAAAGGTTCGATGTCACCTCGTGTCCGAGTCCCTTCCACTCGGAGGCCCCATGTGGAAATTACTCCTTCTGGTTGTTGCCATCGTTGTGCCCGCCTTCGCCGGTCAGGCGTATGTTGACCCCCGCACCGGACGCTTGCTGCTCACCGAAGCCGACCTCGTTCTCCCGGCCGGCGCGATCGAGATAGAGATATCTCGGACCCTGGTGAGCAAGCCGGTCGGATCCGGTTTGCTGGGGCCGGCCTGGAGGTTGAACTGGGAAGCCAGCCTGTTTCGCGCCGGCCGTTCGGCTGTCATTGATGAGTCTTCCGGCAGGCGCTACTTCTCGCAAGACACGGATGGCCCGGGCTACAGGTCCGCGGACGGCCAGACGTTGGTGTTCCGCCAGGATGGCAGCGCGGTTCGCACCAGAATGGACGGTACGCTGGACAGCTTTGACAGTCAAGGCCGCTGGGTGCGGCGCGACTTCGGCAACGGGAACATTCTGAGCCTGCAATACTCTCGCGGCGCCCTTCTGTCGCGTGTCGAGGGGCCTAAAGGCATCAACCTGAATCTCCGCACGACACCGAGAGGACTTCTCGCGGAAATCCGGACGTCGAGCGGGCTCCTGCTTCAATACACATACGCGAACGATCGCCTGACCGCCGTGACGCTGAATGGTCATCCGCTCGCGCGCTACGACTACGACACGTCTGGAAGGCTCGCTCGAGTCGATGAGACGGGCCGCGGCGCCGTTGAGTTCGCCTACGACTCGGAAGCCCGCGTGGCCAGCCGTCGATGGGCGGATGGCAGCATCGAGCGGCACGTCTACGATCCGCCGAGTAACTCCTACAGGCTGACTGATCCGACGGGTCGCACCACGAACATCCGCTGGAGTCCGGACGGGCAGCGCGAGGAGACGACCGACCCCGCTGGGGTGAAAACCGTCGTTGAATTTGACAGGTCGGGCCGTCCTATCTCGCTCACCAACCCTGCCGGCGAAACCACCAGGTTCAGTCACGATTTGCTGGGCAGGGTGGCCAGCACATCAGACAGTGGCGGTAGGATTACGTCCTTCCAATACCTCGGGGACACAGCGCTCCTCCAGGCGATCACATACGCCGACGGCACACGTCAGACTTACGAGTACGACCAGAACCGCAATCTCACCGCAATAAAGAAGGGCACGGAACTCATCCTCGCCTGTACATATGCACCCGACGGATCCCTGACCTCGACGCAGGGTCCGCGGTCCCCGCAGCGAAAGTTCGCCTACCATCCGGATGGACGTCTGCTATCGGAAACAGACGCGCTGGGGGCGACGGTCCGCTACGAGTACGACGAGCGCGGCAACCGGATGCGCGCCGTGAATCCACTGGGCGGAGTCACCGAGTGGACTTACGATGAACGCGGCCGGGTGACGAGCGTGACGGATGCGGCCGGCGGCAAAAGACAGTACACCTACGACGCGCTTGGGAGGCTGGTGCGGGATACCAACCAGGCCGGCGGCGTCACGCGGCACGAATACGATGTCCGGGGACGCCTCGTCGCGTCAACGGATCCGGCCGGCCGCACTATGCGCTACCAATACGACGCGGCGGACCGCATGGTCAGCACGACCGATGCCGCCGGTCACACCTGGCGCTCCGAATACGATGCCGCCGGCAACGTCACCCGCCTGATCGACCCGTTGGGCGGCGCCATGACGAGCACTTATGATGCCGGCGGCCTGCCAATCACTGAAACTGATGCCACCGGCGCGACGCTTCGCTTCGAGTACTCGCCGGATGGACGGCTCATGCGAACGACCTCCTCCACGGGTCAGTCCGCCAGATACGCCTACACGGGCACGGGGCGCCTGGCGGGCATCACCGACGCAGCCGGGCGCAGCGTCCGCTACGAGTACGATCCAGCCGGGCGCGTCGCCAAAATGACCTTGCCCGACGGTTTGGTTCGCAGCTTTGCCTACGACACCGGCGGTAACCTCGTGCTCGAGTCCGACAGCCTGGGGCTGAGCGTCCGCTATGAGTACGACGTTCTGCGCCGGCTGATCCGCGAGCGTTGGGCCTCAGGCCTCGAGGTCTCATATCAGTACGACGCCGCGGGCAACCGGACCGGATGGAGCGACAACGCGGGCGGGGCCGTGAAGTTCCAGTTCGATGCCCTGGGACAGATCATCGCGCGCACCGATGCGGCGGGGACCGTCCGGCGCCGTTACGATGCCTCGGGCAATCTGATCGAGCGGATCGATCCGCTCGGGCAGATAAGGCGCTTGACCCACGACCCGGCGGGCCAACTGGTTCAGGTCGCTGACCCTTCGGGTGAAGTGGCGCGATACAAGTACGACCAGGCTGGCAGGATCAGTGAGATCCTGGCCCCGAGCGGCGGTGCAACTCAGCTCGCTTACGATCCGCTGGGGAGACTCGTGAGCGAGAAGGGGCCGAGCGGCGCTGTGACGCGGTATGCCTACGGCCTGGGCGGGCGGCTCGAAAGCCAGACCGATGCCAGGGGCCAAACCACAACCTATGCCTATGACGCGGCTGGCCGCCTCTCGCAGAAGCGCACGCCCGGCGGCGCTGTGGTCGATTACAGGTACAACGCACTCGGGCAGCTCATCGAGATCGACGATGGCAGCTTCCCAATCCGCTACGCCTACGACGCGGCCGGCCACCGCACCGAAACCCAATATCCCGCGCTGAAGCGGGTCCTGAAATACGAATACGGAGTCGGCGGACTGTTGAAGCGCTTTGTGGACTCCGAGGGCCGGACTTTTCAGTACGAGTACGATCTCCATCAACGACTGGCGACCTTGCGCGGTCCCAGCGGCGCATTTGAGTTCTCATACGATCTGAAAGACCGCCTCATCGCGCTGCACTACCCGAACGCCCTGAAAGCAACCTTCGCTTACGATGCCGCGGATCGCCTGATCAACATTGCCTACTCCCATTCATCTGGCAAGATGTCTTCGAGCTGGACATACGCATACGACGCGGCCGGCAATGTGAGCGATGTGACGGATGCCCAAGGCGGAGTGACCCGGTACGACCACGACGGCGCGGGGCGGCTGGCTGGCGAGACGAGCCCGGCGGGTGCGGTCCGATACCGCTACATCGCGGGCGGCAGCCGAGGGGAACGGCAGACAGCCGGCAGGGTTGTCCGTTACGAATACGATGCGGCGGACCGGTTGCTGCGGGCAGGTGAGGAGACGTTCCGGTACGATGCGGGCGGGAATCTGGTCGAGCGCAACAGCGCGAGCGGCCTGACCCGATTCTTCTACGATGCCGAGAACAGGTTGCTGAGAGTGGTGAAGCCCGGCGGTGCGGAGGTGACGTTCGGTTACGGCCCGACAGGTGAGCGCATCTGGCGCAAGGACGCTGGAGGGCAGACCTACTTCGTTACCGACGGATCTAACCTCCTTGCCGAACTGGACGCGAGCTTGCGGCCCAAAGCCTCCTACGTGCACGGGCCCGGCCTGGACCGGCCGCTGATGATGTCAAAGGACGGCTCGGACTATTTCTACATCGTGCGCGAGCTCGGCACGATAGCCGGGCTCATGGACGCCGGAGGGGCCAGCCCGGCTACCTACGACACGGATGCTTTCGGAGCGCTCCGGAGCGGCCTGGGTAAACTGCCCAATCCTTTCATCTTCACAAGCAGGGAGTATGAACCGGAGCTCGGGCTGTACAACTTCCGTTCCCGCTACTATGATCCGGCCCTCGGACGATTCCTCACGGAAGACCCGTTGCGGGTGGCCAGACGGGACCCCTCCGACCTGAACCCATACGTATACGCGGCGAACAAGCCGACCCGGCACCGCGATCCCCTCGGGTTGGACATCTGGAGCTTGCTTGCCAAGTCGCCCAGCCAATTCGAGAGGGAGATGCTCGGCAGCAGGGCCGGCCGGGCCCCGGGCGTAGGCGTTGCCATCCCGAGCCCCAGCCCTGCACCCGCGCCGACCCCGAATTGGGAGCCGTGGCCGCCGCCAGGGCTCAGCCCGCCCCCCGAGTGGAATCATCTGTACAAAGGCCTTGCGCGAGACGGAGTTCCTCCTCAGGAGACCCACAACCTGCTGATGCAGGAACTGGCGCGCATGAATCGCCAGACCCAGCTCCTTACCGGCTCTCCGCCTCCGAATCCCTCGTCTCCCGAGAACCTTGCCAGAGCCGCCGGTATTGTGTCCCTGCGGGCCAAGGCGGCTGCCGTCGCCCAAGGCGTCGGGGCCCACCAGCGCCTCGATTCAGCCGCGATGGTTCAGGATGTTCAGAGCGGTATTGCCAAGGACCTGATGGATATGGAGGCAAACCTGCCGGCCGGCAGCAGCGGCGCGTCGAGCCAGAATCTGCCCGTGCCCTACCGCCCCCAGCCCCCGGCTGTGCAGGAGCCAGCAGGTCCGCCCGCCACTACGGGGCGTGGCGGCGACCCCACTCGCTCAACGCCCGCCGAGGTCTCGCCTGCCGGCCGGCAGCCTCCTGCCTCGCCGCCGCAGGGCGCCGGAACACCGCCCGCCGGCGAGCCGGGCTTCTTCTCGACCGAGGTCTCGGCGTCCAGAGTCGGGACTAGTGTGGCTAGTGCCTTCGCGGTCGCGAGCATCGTCTCGCTCCACATGGCCTGTCTGGACGCCGGCGGTTCCCAGAGCTATTGCGCCGGCCAAACCGCCCGGATGATTGCCCAGGCGGCCGTCTACGGAGTGACAATCGTCGCTGCGGCGGCGGCCGTGGTTCTGGCAGTTGGGGCTGTGGCCCCGGCCGCTGCGGCTGTATTGGCGACTACTTTAGCCGGAGCCGGCATCGTGGTCGGCGTTGTCGGCGGCGGCTATGGCGCCTATAAATCAATCGACGCCTGGGCCAACGCGACGGAGGTGGAGACGCAGTCTCGTAAGGCCGAGATGTACAAGGAACTGCTCTCGCAGTTTGAGAAGACTATTGACCGGCAGCTTCAGGAGGACCTTACACGTATCCTGGATCTGCAGGCCCAGGCATCAGGGATCTGCCAGAGGGAGATCCAGGCCCCGGCGGGCGTGCTCAGCCAGATTGGACCGGAAAGCAGAGCCGGAACCGAGGCGCTCAAGGGCTTGGTGGGCAGAATCGAGACTGTGGCGAGCGACTGTCAGCGTGCCGCTTCATACCGGACTGAGATCGAGAGTATGGTGTCCCAGGCTGCCGAGTACCGGCAGGCGGTCCAGGCCGATCTCGAACTGGCTCGGGCGGGTTCCGCTACGTGCAGGACGGCGGACGATGCCGCAGCCATTCGGCAGGCCTACACTACGTCCCAGGGATACTCAACGAGGATCCGTAACCACCTGGCGACCGCGAGCGCAAGGAACCGCGATATCGCCGGCGTCAAGGCCAACGTCGAGGCATGGACGAGTACCTTGGCGGACTTCAGGGGCAAGGCGAGCGCTAGCGTGGCGCGAGCCCAAGCGCTGGCTGGAGATGCTCCCAGTAGGGTAGAGACATTCCGGACCGCCCAGGCTCAGTACGTGTCGCTCAGGGCGGCTTTGGTCGCGCGCGTCGACAAGATCGGCAGCTTGCTGCCGGGCGACGACGCTCCAGCGGCGCTCAGGCAGCAGGCGCAGCAGGCGCAAACCGCACTGGGCCGGATCGCCGACTCGGTCCGCGCACTCCCGGAATCCTTGGAGTGCGACATGCCTGACATGGTTAGTCCCCGACTAGCAGCCGAAGCATATTACAGCGCCGTCCAGGAAGCCATCTCCGACTTGGGGGCCACCTCATGTCTTAGCCTGGAGTCGGCTGACGGGCTGGTCGAGAATCTCAACACGGCCCTGGGGGCCGCGGACAGCGCGTTGTTGGAGGCCCAACCGATCCTTCAGGCGGCCGTCGATTGCGCGGCCAGAGCCTCGGGTGCAGCGCCTCGCGGAGGGCCTTCCCAGCCGCCCGCCGCCGAGGTAAAGCCGCCGGCAGGGCAGACGCCTGTCACGCCCACGCCGCCGGCCGGCAGCGAGCCACCCCCGCTGGTGAGGGGTTCGACGACCGGGACTCCGGGCGTCACGACTCAAACTCCACCTCTCGTGGGGGCGTCCAAGCCAGCCCCGTCGCCCGCCCCGCCTGCGGCCGAGGAGAATCCTATCGCTCGGGTATATGCGCTGGTGGACGGGTCCTCAGTTCAAGGGCAATACCGCGTGCTGGCGGAGGGGCGCGAGGGTACGGTGACCGCCTCTGTCGGCTATCGGGACGGGACCCGGCAAGTTATCAGCGGCAAAACGGCGTTCGATGCCTGCCTGCGCTTAGGTTACTATGTCCGTGCTCCAGGCATCCGCGGCTGGGTCCGGAGTGGCATGGCCTACGCAGTGCAACCCGGAGGCCAGCCGTCCGGGCAAAAAGCCGAAGCCGGAGAGGGGGGGAGCGGCCGCGCCGGAGGTTCGCCCGGAAGTAGCCCACCTGGTGCAGCCGGAGGGAGGGGTGACGCCGGACGGGGACCGGCATCCGGCGCTAAGCCCTCTGACGGCGGCCGGGGGCTCCTCGGCGTCGAGTTCGAAACGCAAAAAGACATAGACATTACGTGCTATCAGGAGAACCGGGAGGTCTATGGATGCCAGGAAGACTGCTATTTTTTTGCGCGCTTGGACGCGGAGAAGTTCTCCGGCTGCATGAGACAACGATGTGCCCGATTGCAGGAGGCTCTAGATAGATGCAAAGCAGCTCAACCGGAACGCAAGTGATTCGATGCACAGGGCTCCTTCTCGCAGCCGCCGCGTGCTTGTGCGTGGCGGCATTCGCCGGCGAGTTTGAGGGCCTCAAGCCCGGAGCGTCGAAGAAGGCGGATGCGGACCGCGTGCTGGGGCCGCCCGTGCGCGAGGTGGTCCCCGGATAGCGTTACGACTACAACCCAGCGAAGCACGACGCTCGCCGGATATCGATCAAGTTCCGCCGTGACGGACAGGTCATTGAGACGATCGACCTGTACTTCAAGACCGACTATCCGAAGCGCCAGTATCAGCAGTGGTTCAAGCTGGCGGCACCGGCACGGACCTCGTTTGACGCGAACGGTAACCTCGTCGAGTACTATTCGCCCGCCGACCTGGCCCTGCACTTTGCCGGACCGGACGATCAGGCGGCGGTCGAGTTTTTCAGCCACTTCGACCAACAGGCGCCCGCTCAGGAGCCTCGCCCTGTCGCGGCGGCACAAGCCCCGGCAGCGCCCCAAGCCCCCTCCGCTCCTTCGCCGCGGTCCTACCTCGGGCTGGTTCTCGTCACGCATGAAGGGCAGGGAGTGAAAGTACTCGAGGTCGCAACTGATTCACCCGCCTCGCGTGCCGGGCTCCGGGCGGGCGACGTGCTTTTGGAGTTGGGAAGTACGGGATTCTACAAGAACCGCACGCCGGCCCAGCAGCTTGGAGTCCTCGCCGGCGCGCTCGCGCCCGGCCAGCCCGCCCGGCTACTGGTGCAGAGGGGCACTGGCCGCTTTGAGACGGCCTTGACGCCGGATGACATGAAGACGGTCAGGCAGCAGAGCGACAAGGCTCGCGCCTTGAACGAGCAGGGTCGCAAGCTCATGGACAAAGGCGATTACAGAGGCGCGTCCGGCTTTTTTGACCAGGCCATCGTTCTTGAGCCGCGGCAGGCGGCGCAGTACTCTGCGCTCGCGGAATCTCACTACCGCAGGGGCGACCTCCCCGGAGCAATCAAGGCGCTGCAAAGAGGAGTGGCTGCGGCACCTCAGTACCGCCTCTACGCCCTGCTCGGCTTCAACTGCCGTGAAGCGGAACGCTTCGACGAAGCCATCGACGCGTTCTCCAAAGCTGCTGCGCTCATGCCCGGCGACGCCAAGGACATCGCCGTTTTCGAGCAGCTTGGATTTTCCCTTATGAAGAAGCGCCGCTATGCCGATGCGTTGCGCGCCTTCGAGGCCGCTTACCAAATCAACCCACATTCTCCGGGCGCGGTCTACTTTCTCGGCGGCTGCCACGACGTTCTCAAGAACCGCAACCAAGCCACCTCCTTCTACTCCGCCTACCTGAAGCTTAACCACGACAATCGTGATTGGAACAATTACGCACGCCGCCGCCTGGACGCTTTGGCCAAGGCCCCGCAGGGCGGAAGCGATGCGAGCGAGAAGCTCTTGCAGATGCTCGACGGCCTAATCAAAGGGGCAACCACCAAGAAGTGACGCTGGAGCGCACATGCGAATCCCACTTGCTTTGGCTCTGGCGTTGATGATTTCAGGGACAGATTCCAGACAGGGCCGCACGATCATCACGACTGGGGGCGACGGATCGTCTGAGGACATCCCGGCTTGGGCGGCGGGTTTTGGCGCAGTTGGGGAGGCTGCGACCGATGCTCCGGGCAACGCGGGCTTTGCTCTCGAGAAGTACCACGTTGTCATGCGATTGGATAGCACGGGCAGGCTCACTCACATAGCCGGGACCGGCACTCCTGGCTATAGCGGGGAGGACGGAGCTGCCACCGGTGCGCAACTGAAATCTCCGTTGGGCATCGCCGTCGATTCCGCCGGGAATCTGTACATTGCAGATTCCGGCAACTTCCGCATTCGCAGAATCTCGAACGGACTGATGACCACAGTCGCGGGAGACGGGACCCAGGGATACGGCGGGGACAACGGCCCAGCCGCCAATGCGCAATTCAGCTATCCGGCAGGCGTCGCTGCGGATCTCACCGGTGATCTGTATGTCGCCGATGTCCTTAATGATCGCGTCCGCAAGATCTCGAACGGGGTGATTACCACAGTCGCAGGCGACGGGACCAACGGGTACAGCGGTGACAATGACCTCGCCACCAGTGCGCAGTTGAGCTTTCCCTGCAGTGTGGCCGTCGATTCCGCCGGCGATCTGTACATCGCGGACGCCGGGAACAATCGGGTTCGCAAGGTCTCGAACGGGGTGATCACAACCATCGCGGGAGACGGGATCCAGGGCTACAGCGGGGACGACGGAATAGCCACCACAGCGCAATTGGATTAACCCATCGCATTCGCAGAAGATTCAGCGGGCAATCTATAAATAGCTGAAAACGGCAAATACCGCATTCGCAAGGTCTCGAAGGGGATCATCACAACCGTCGCGGGCGACGGGACTTACGGCTACGGCGGGGACGACGGCCTTGCCACCGATGCGCAATTGAGTATTCCCTGGGCCATCGCCGTCGATTTCGCCGGCGATCTGTACATCGCGGATACGACCAACTATCGCGTGCGCAAGATCTCAAACGGGGTGATCAGTACTGTGGTGGGAAACGGGAGTGAAGGGTACAGCGGGGACAACACTCCTACCGCCACCGCACGGTGGGGTGAGACGTACGGCATCACTGTGGATGCTTGGGGGACCGTTTACTTGACTGCCATTTCGAGTCATCAGCACAACTGAACCCTGCAGCGGTACGCCGGTCGCCTCCGCCGACTTCAACACCACCCTGGAAGGAACGTGGACTTGCCCGTCCCGATGTTGGCAGGGATGTAGTAGAAGGGACCGATTCCAGCGCGTGTGCGATGGAGAGTCGACAACCCACCCAGAGTTGCACGGACGGGATGGCTGGATGCAAGCAGGCGAAGGCGACCGATTCTCCTGAACCCAAGTCACCCGTTGGACGCCGTTTGGCCAAGAAACTCGTCGCATGCATCATGCCCAGCACGATCTTCGACGTTGATGGAATTCCGGCCTGGGGCGGGCTGCTGCTCTGCGCGGGTTCCGCGATGACCTGGACGCACAACCCCACTCCAGAACAGAGGCTGGCACATCACGCTGAGGACACCAGACACGATGATCAGCTTCCATCGGCCCGAACTCAACCAGAACCATACCGTCTCCTAATGACCCTCGATTCGTCCCAGCAGGTTGTCCGCGAGAATTAGGAAACTCAGCACCGCCGTCATTTGGCAACCGGACTGGTGCTGGTCTTGGCGGATCGTGACTTGCTCTCCCGCTGTGCCGTGGTCGGCTACTGCTCTGAAAGCAGGTGCGCGGAAATTGCTCCTGCTCCAAACAAATCAATGGCTTACTTTCGGGGATGGGTTCTCCACCGAGCCTTCCCGGTCTTCGAGGTCGTCACCGAACCATCTGCGGCGCAGAAGACCGCCTGAAACCACCTGATAAGACTGACCCAGAGTTTCGGCACAGCTTTCATCAGAAACGGAGGTTTGGGCACAGTTCCAGCACAGTCCCGACAGAACGCGCTTGTGGCCCCAGGGAAAGTATTTTAGAATCAAGGATGTAAGATGTCGGGGCGTAGCGCAGCCTGGTAGCGCACCTGCCTTGGGCGCAGGGGGTCGTGTGTTCAAATCACACCGCCCCGACCATCGAAGCGTGGCCGGGCATCGCATGGCGCGGAAGACTTCCAGATCGAGGCCGGACCCACGAGCTGGCTTGCCGGAACGCAGCGCAGACGGCGTGGACCTGACGCTCATACGCTGGATGCTCTCGCTAACCCCCGCCGAGCGGTTGCGCGCCCTCCAAACCAATGCGCGTTCCCTCATGAGGCTTCGTGCCGGCCGAACCAGAACTTGACATCGAGGCTATTCTCCGGACTCTCGCCGACCATGGGGTGGACTTCATCGTCGTGGGGGGAGTCTGTGCTGTGTTGCACGGAGCCCCCGTTGCGACGTTCGATCTGGATGTAGTCCATTCCCGGAGCCCGGAGGATGTGGGGCGCCTCCTCAAGGCCCTGGAATCTTTGGGGGCGTACTATCGAGCGAGTCCCCAGAAGCGGGTGAGACCTGCAAAGAGCCACGTGTCCTCCGCCGGACACCAACTCCTCATGACGCGCTTCGGACCTCTGGACGTCCTGGGTTTGATTGGCGCTGGGCACGAGTACGCAGATCTGGCGCCGCACGCGGTCGACATGCAGATCGGCGTGGGACTCACGGTTCGGATATTGGATCTCGAGACCCTGATACAAACGAAGCAAGAAACGGCTGGCGAGAAAGATCTCGCGGTGCTGGCGATCCTCCGCCGCGTCTTGCAGGAGAAGTTACCCCTCCCCCGCAATCTGCTGTAGAGTGTAGCCATGCACCGACGGGACTTTCTTCTCAGCCTGGGCGCAGTCGCGCCCGTTGCCACCGCGCAGGAAGGGCCGCCTCGCGAGGAGAGCGTCGAGAAGTCCACCGCACCCGCCGCGCCGGCCATCGCCCTCAACCACCTCGGTTTCTTGCCACGCTCTCCCAAGATCCTGATCTACCGCCTCACGGGAGGCGCGGCGCCCACGGAGTTTACCGTGCGCGACATCGGCTCGTCGCTCAAACCCTTTCACGTCACGAAGCCGCTCCGCAAGGCCGCCTCCGACTTCGGCGATTGTCTCACCGGAGATTTCAGCGAGGTGCAAACCGAACTGATGTGCCAGGCAACCGTCGCGGGCGAGCGCTCGGTGCCCTTCTTCATCCGGCCCGACGTCTGGCGGCGCACGCTACCCAAGCCGGTCTCCTATCACAAAGCGCAGCGCTGCGGAGTGGCCATCCCCAACGTCCACCCGGCTTGCCACCTGGATGACGCGCGCCGCCGCGACGACGGCCGCTCCATCGACCTCACCGGCGGCTGGCACGATGCCGGCGACCTTCGTAAATGGATGGACGCCACCATGATGAACGCCTTTGGTCTGCTCCATCTGGCACGCAATCTCGGCGAGGAATGGGACCTGGCCGGCACCGGACTCGCGCCCATCCTTGAGGAGGTCAAATGGGGCAACCGCTACTTCCTCAAGATGCAGGACACCGACGGTCTGGTGTGGGCGGACGTCGGGGGCGGCCTCAACGGCGACAACAGCGACAACCACTGGACCGACAACGTGCGCGGCACGAGTGACGACCGCTACGTCAACACTTCGAAGAACGCCCAGATCCAGGCCATGTTCGTTACGCTCCAGGCCATGATTTCGCAGGCCTATCGCGCCACCGATCCCGGTTATGCGCAAAGCTGTCTGGACGCCGGCGTTCGTTGCTCGCGAGCGGCCAAGCACGAGGGCAACACGAATGTACTGAGCTGGTGGACTCTGGCGGCCGTCGAGATGCATCGCGCCACCGGAGCGGAGGAATACTCGACCGCCGCCGCCAGCATGGGAGCGCGATTGCTCGCTCTGCAAAACACCGCCTTCGAGGGCGGCCAGCAGCAGGTGCGGGGCTACTTTCTGACGGCGCGGGGGGCTACCCGCGCTCCGTACAGCGATGCGGTCTACGCAGCGCTGCCACCGCTCGCGCTGCTTGCGCTGGCCGCGGAGTTTCCCAAGCACCCCGATGCACCGCGCTGGCGCGACGCCGTGAAGATGCACATCGAGGAGTACATCCTCCCCATGACCTCGCGCTCGGTGTACCGGATCGTTCCGTTCGGTGTCTTCTCCGGCTCTCCGACCGAGGAGCGCTACCGGCCGCTGGCGGGGGAACTCACCTACCGTTACTTCCTGCCCGTACGGCAGCGGTTCTGGTGGCTCGGGACCACTTCGCACCTGGAGTGCAATGCGGTCATGCTCGGCGAGGCGGCACGCACGTTCGGCAACCAGGAGTACCGCAATCTCGCCTACCGGCAGCTCGAATGGGTGATGGGCGCCAATCCGTTCGCGGCCTGCCTGATGACCGGAGAGGGCCTCCGCAATCCCTGCCCGCATTCCCGCTACGTGGGCCTCATCATCGGCGGCATCATGAACGGCATCGCCGGCAACGCGCAGGACGAGCCCATCCTCGACATGGAGTACGGTTTGGACTGGCGCACCACGGAATACTGGAGTCCCCACGTGGGGTTCTACGAGTGGGCGGTGTCCGTGCTGGAACGTGCCTGACCGGCAGCCCGGCTGAGGCTCAAACTTCCGCCACCGTAAAGTACACGCAGTCGGGATGGTGGAAGACCAGGGCACTGACGCTGGCTTCGGGGTCCATCATCATGCCGTCCGTTAACTGAACTCCGATTTCCTCTGGAATCAGAAGCTTCCATATTAAAAGCTGATCTTCCAGATTAGGACACGCGCCATAGCCGAGACTGTAGCGTTTGCCCCGATAGCGGGACGTGAACCGGTCCTGCATGGTCATCGACGGAGGGTCGGGAAAGCCCCAATCTTCGCGGATGCGCCGATGAACCCACTCGGCCGCGGCCTCCGCGGTTTCGAGCGCCAGCGCTCGCAGCGCGTGCGCCTTGAAGTACTCCCCGGCGTCTTTGGCCGCCTCCGCCCGCTGGCGGATGCCCTCCCCGGCGGTCACCACGAACACCGCGATATGGTCCCGGCCAGCGGCTTCAGGATCGAGGATGAAATCGGCCAGCGAGAGGCCGTCCTCCTTCCCCTGCCGCCCGAAATGAAAGGTCACAAGCGGATTTGCTCCCCCGGCTTCATAGAGGCGGACCGAGTTCCCCTCGCGCGCGGCTTCGAAGAAGCGCCACACGGCGCGCACTTTCATGAATTCCGCCGCCCAATGCTTCACCTCCTCCATGTTGCGGAACAACTCGATGGCCTTCTTATCGCGCTCCGCCAGTCTCCGCTCGAAAGCGCCCTTGAATCCGAGGTGCCGGCCGTAGAGCATCTGCGGGTTGACGTAGCTCCAGATCTCCGCCAAGTGCGGCACGTCGCGGACCTTGCGGTCCAGATAGGGAACCTCGGGAACGGGTACGTCCGTCCTCACCTTCGAGGAGCGCTTTGCCGCGAAAACTGCCGCAGGGGCCGGAGGGCGGATCTCCTCTGGAACGGCGCCGGGAAGGTGGGATCGCAGCACCTCCTCGCGCCCGGCAGGGTCCATGATCTGGTTCAACAATCGCAAGCCCGACATGGCGTCCTTGGCGTAGCACACCGCTTCCCCGTACGCGGGCGCGATCTTCAGCCGGGTGAACTTGTCCGAAAGCGCCGCGCCTCCTACTAAGAGAGGGATACGGATTCCGGCTGCCTTCAAGTCCTCCGCCGTTACGACCATCTGCTGGGCGCTCTTCACCAGCAGGCCGGAGAGCCCGACGGCATCCGGCGCATGTTTCTGACAGGCGGCGATGATTTCCTCCGGATGAACTTTGATCCCCAAGTTGATCACTGCATAGCCGTTATTGGATAGGATGATCTCAACCAGGTTCTTGCCGATATCGTGAACGTCCCCCTTCACGGTGGCCAGGATCACCTTGCCCCGAATAGCTGAGGCGGACTTCTCCATGAACTGCTGGAGGTGCGTCACGGCGGCCTTCATAGCCTCGGCCGATTGCAGTACCTCGGCCACGATCAGCTCGTTGTTGTTGAACAGCCGGCCTACCTCGCCCATGCCGGCCATCAGCGGCCCGTTGATAATGTCGAGCGGCGCCACGCCCTCCTGGCGCTTCCGGTCCAGATCCGCGATAAGACCGTCGCGCGTGCCTTCGATGATGTAATTTGCCAGGCGTTGATCGAGCGGGAGGGCCGCCTCCTGGGCCCGCGTGGTGCGGGCCGCGCGCAAACGGTCGGTGATCGCCGCGATGTGGAACTGGTTGATGGCGATCTTCTGCGCGCGAGTCTGCTGGCGCCAGTCCTCCGGAGCGAGGCGCAGTTCCTCGGGGCCGTCGGCGGGCGGCGTGTTGAAGAGCACGTGTTCGGCCAGGCGGCGCTCTTCTTCGGGGAGGGATGCGAACCGCTCGAGCTTCTCCGCGTTCACGATCGCCAGGTCAAGCCC
>VFSW01002391.1_pt1 | contig 28322 bp, 29 predicted proteins | sample 5358111 | NCBI WGS metagenome assembly VFSW01 (sample SAMN11554181, study PRJNA540505) | mine drainage metagenome | isolation source: sediment from site ElyBrook_90M | place: USA: Ely Copper Mine, Vershire, VT | collected 2017 | reverse complement strand
GCCTCCGCCGCCGCCGCCAACACCTGCGCCGGCTGCCTATCACGACCTCTACGTGGCGGGAGACTACATCGTCTCACCAAAGGTGTACAACGAGTTCAGCCCTGGGAACACGTCTAATAACAACCACGACGGGTTCTCGTACCGGCTTCACGGCGCTGCGGAGTTCGATCTCTTCAACATGCCCTGGATGCTGGAGGGCGACTATCGCCAGATCAACTACCCGCATAACTGCCTCAGTCCCGCGGACCCGCAGTGCTATGTCACGAACATCGGTAGCACGGGTAGTTCGTTCGTTCCCGCGTTCACCGTACGTGACTACGACCTCGATACTCGGATCGGCATTCGCGTGCTCAATCCGAGGATCTACGTCGGCGTCGGCTACATGTGGCGAACGAATAACTACGGCTATCCGCACCTCAACAACTGGGGCTTCGGAATAGAGAAACTGCCCGACCTGAACCACCCGTGGAGTTGGTACGGCAGTGCGTGGTACTATCCGAACGTCAAGGGCACGTACGGTGCCTACACCGTTGCGTACAACATGCTGAAGTACGACATCGGCTTCGCGTACTCGATTGTCAACACCCCGATCATGATCGAGGGCGGCTGGCAGGGAGAACGCGGGTATCAGCTCGATGACTCGCCGATCGGTACGACCCAGAACGGTCCGTATCTCGGCTTGGGCATCAAGTTCTAGATCGTTAGCGAACGATCGTGAAGAGCCCCCGGAGCGATCCGGGGGCTCTTTCTTTTTTGTATCGCGTTAGCAGGCTAGAGCGGCGTTACTTCGGGAGCCGGCGTCGCGCTCTCTTCGGGAACCGGAGATTCGCTCTCGTCGGGTTCCGGCGTCTGCGGCTGCACGCACGGCGGGATTATGACGACGACCTTCGGCTGGCCGGGCGGCGTAGGCGTCGTGGTTTCGAACGGCGGAGGCTTTGCCGGACAGGTCTGCGGACTTGCGAACCAATGTTCGGTGAAACCGCGCGCGACGTCAATGCGTAATATCTTCGCAAAGTACGAAGACGGATACGCGTGAATGACGTGCTGCATGTACGCCCAGGCGCGCTGCTGCGCGTCTTGCGTATAGACCTTGCGGTAGACCTCGATCATCAGAAAGTAGCTGCGCGCAAGCTGCGGATCGCCGGGATACCGCTGCTCCCATTGGCGCAGCGCCTCGTCGGCAAACTCGAGACGCGTGATGAGCCCCGGATTCGTCGTGTACGCGCCGGCTTCGATGGCCACGTCGTGCGCCGTGTTGTCGATGCCGAGGTAGCTCATCTTCATGCGACCGAAGTACTCGTCGCCGGGAGCCGAGTTATGAAAGCTCTCGCACTGCGAGCGTTGCCACCGGCTCGCCAGCGACGAGCACGCGTCTTTCGACGGCGCGTGGCGTGGCACGTGCGCGGCGGAGGCCGGCTCTCCCACGGTGACCATGCTGACGAGGGCAACGACTGCGAGCGTGCGGTGCATGCGAGCCCCTTCTTCGCTGCAGCGCCCGGAGACCTGCGCCGGGAAGGCGAATCGAGTCGCGATGACACGGGCTCTTCGCGTTGCGGCACTGCAACTTCGCGCGCACGACCTCGGTTCGTTCGAGCAGGCATTTCGCGACGTCGAGCGGCTCGTCGACGACGCCGCTGCCGACGCGGATCTCGTCGTCCTTCCGGAGGGAACGGCGCCGGCATACGTTCTCGGCGATCCGCACATCGAGGATGCCGTCGTCGATCGCGCGATGGCACGCCTTCGCGAGATCGCCGCTCGGCGAAGGACCGTCATCGTCGTCGGGGTTGCCGTTCGCGACGGTTCTCAGCTCTACAACGCAGGCGTCGCGATCGATTCCGACGGTCGCATCGCCGGCCGCGCCGACAAGGTTTTCTTGTGGCACTTCGACCGGCGATGGTTCGCTGCGGGGACGCACGTCACGCCGATCCAAACCTCGCTCGGCCGCCTCGGCGTGTTGGTCTGCGCAGATGGCCGCATGCCGGAGATCGCACGCGCGCTGGTCGACCGCGGAGCCGAGTTGCTCGTCATGCCGACGGCGTGGGTCTCGAGCGGGCGCGATCCTAGCACGCTGGAGAACCCGATCGCCGACCTGCTCGCACCAATGCGCGCGTACGAGAACGGCGTGCCCTTCGTCGCCGCAGACAAGTGCGGCGTCGAACGAGAGATGGTGCTGTACTGCGGAAAGAGCCAGATCCTCTCGGACGCGGGCGACGTGCTTGCCATTGCCGGCGAGCGCGAGCCGCAGCGCATCGTTGCAACCGTCGAAATCGGCGATCCGCATCCCAGCCGTGTCGCGCTCGTCGAGCCGGCTCCCAGAGAGATGACCGCACGTGGCGCTCTGCGCCTGGCCGTCAGCGCTCGCCCGCTTCCAGACGATATCGACGAGCGCTTACGCATTTTGGAGTGCGAGAACGTGCTCGCACCGGAGGCCGCTCGCCATCTCGCCGCCCTCGACGCGACGTTGCCGGTCGCCATCGTGAGCGATGAGGTGATGCACGATCCCGCAGGCCTCGCGACGTTCCGGCGCGCCGGCTATCGGCTTGCGCTCTGGGCGACGCGAAGCAACGCATGGACCGAACGGGTCGCCCGCGCGCGAGCCGGTGAGACGCGCATGTACGTCGCCGTCCTGGATGCACAGGCCGGGCGCTCCTTCGTCGTCGATCCCGATTACGCCGTCGTGTGCGGAACGTTCGACGGCTATCGCTTGGCTGCGTGCTCGATCGATCTCGCGAAGACCTCGCAGACCCTCGTCGCCCCGGGAACCGACGTCGCCGAAGGTCTCTCACGCGTTCACGCAATGACGCTGCGCTAATGCGGATCGTGCTTGCGGCATGCGCGCTGGCACTTCTCGCCGCCACCCACCATCTCGCCATCGCGCGCTTCGCGAACACGGCCTCGTCTCTCTTACCGGGTAGCCGCTTTTCCGGGCGCCTCTCCAGCGGTGCGATGCCGGATCGCCTTGCCGCGATCGGGAGCGGCATCATAGAGAACGGCGCATACGTCGTGCCGCCCGGTGCACCGCCCGGAAGCGCAACCGTGATCGCGGCAAACGCCTCTTCTCTCGCCGTTCTAACGTTACAGATCGTCGCGCCCCCGCGTGCTCCCGTGCTCGCAGTCGCTTCGTACCAAAACGGAATCACGTTTCACGATCCTCGCACCTTTGCATCGCTCGGTACCCTCGCAACCGCAGGTCACCCGAGCGATGTAACCGCCGCCGGCGGGGAGATTGCGGCGACCGACACCGACGGGAGCGTCATGACGGCGGTGCGCCTCGCGCCGTGGAGCGTTCGGGAGATCTCTGGCGTCCTGCTCGGCGACGAGCTCGCAGCAGATCCGCCGCTCCACGCGATCTTCGTCACGGAACGCGAGCTGAACGCAACGGGCGGCCTCGCCCGCGTCGTTGGCGGCAGCGTCGCGACTGTCGTCACCGGAGCGACCGCTGAAGGCATCGCGATCGATCTTCGCCTGCAACGCGTCTACGTCGCCGACGTCAACGACGACGACGTGGCGATCGTGGACGCAAGGCGCATGCGCGTGGTCGGGAGAATCGCGCACATTCCGCGCGCGTTCTCGCTCGCGCTGTCACCCGACGGGCACCGCCTCTACGCGGTCTCGAACCAGAGTGAGAACACGTTCCTCGCCGCCCGCGGCCGAGTCACCGAGATTGCGCTCGACCTCGGACGGCCGCGCGTCGTGGCGCGAAGCTCCGCGCTCGAGTTTCCGGTCGGCATCGCGGTCGGCATGCTCGGCCGCATCTTCGTCACCGACGAGCAAGCGGACGTCGTCAACGTGCTGGACGCCCGGACGCTGCGCGCCGTGCACGCGCCGGTCCCGACCTGCCGTACGCCGTGGGCGCCCACGCTCGACGCGCGCACGCGCCGGCTGTATATCCCCTGCGCGGGAAGCAACGAGGTCGACGTCATCGATGCGCGAACTCTGCAACGCGTGCGCGGCGCGCCTTTCCAGACCGGCGGCTACCCGCTCGCCGTCTCCGTCGTACGCCAATGATGCGCCGTCTTCCGGCGATGCTCGTGCTCGCGCTGCTTCCGGCATTGGCTTCGGCAGCCGATCTACCACGCACGCTCGATCTTCGCAACCCGTTTCCGCCCGTGACGCTCCAGGCGCCGGAGATCGAGCGCGTCGCTCCCGGCATCGAATACGGCGACTACGAACTATGGACCGATGCCGGGCCGATCTCCGTCCACGTCGTCTCCGCCGATCTCGCAAACCCAGACGTGCACGCGCGTACCGTGCTCGCAGACGATGAACTGGCCTCGGACGGCGAGACGATCTCCAGCATGGCGCAACGCACGGGCGCCGTCGCGGGGATCAACGGTGATTACTTCGACATCGGGCGAACGAACAGCCCGACGAACATCGTCGTGCGCGACGGCACGCTTGCGCGAACGCCGCGCAAACGCTACGCGCTCGCGCTCTTGCGCTCGGGAAGCGCACATTTCGCAGAGTTCTCTTTCACGGGCTCGCTACAGATCGGCGCACGCGTCTTCTCGCTTGGCGGCGTCAACGTCATGCCGTCGACCTCGAGCGAGATCACGCTGCTGACGCCTGAATTCGGAGCGGTGCCGCAAGAGCTCGGCTTCACGAGCGTCGCGCTCGCCCCTACGGCCGGAGCGCCCCCTTTCGCCGCGTACCGCGTCGAATCGTTCGCACAAACTGCTGATGGATCGCAGCCCGCGGGATATTATCTCGTCGTCGGGACCGACGTCGCGCCCGACGCTCTCCCGGCCGTCGGCGACGCGGTGGTCGCAAGCGGGACGCTCGCACCTATTGCGCTCTCGCAGATCGCGGACGCCGTCGGTGGCGGCCCGCTCGTTCTCTATCACGGCGCGTGGTACGACGATCCCGACGGCCCGCGAGGCGGGGTCTTCGACCATCGGATTCCATGCTCTGGAGCGGCGCTCGAAACCGATGGAACGCTGCTGCTCGTCGAAGTCGACGGGCGTCAGCCCGAGCGCAGTGTGGGCTTGACGCGGCCTCAGCTCGCCGAGCTGATGCGCGCGCTCGGTGCGCAGGACGGCATGGCATTCGATGGTGGCGGCTCGTCGGAGATCGCGGTGCGGCTACTCGGTGAGCGCGAGGCAATGCTCCAGAGTTCGCCGTCCGATGGTAACGAACGCCGCGTCGCAAACGGTATCTTTCTCTACAACGATGCTCCCGTTGGAGCTCCGCAACGCTTGGCGGCGTCGCCGCAGGTCGTTCGCGCCGTCCCCGGCGCAGAGATCTCGCTGCACGTAACCGCAATCGATGACGCCGAGCATCCAGTGGAGTGGCAAGCACCCCTCACGGCAACGGTCGAACCGGCGGCACTGGGCCGAGTTCGCGGAGATACGTTCGTCGCAGCCGCGCCGGGCACCGGCGTCATTCGCCTGAGTGCCGGAACGATAGGCGCGCGCATCCCGCTCGAAGTGGCCGCAGCGCCGGCGCGTCTGATTATCCTTCCGCCGAATCCGAACGTCGACCCGCACGGTGCTCTTGCGTTGCAGGCTCGTGCTTTCGACGCGGCCGGTTTCGCACTCGCCCTTCCGGAGCAAATGCACTGGAGCGCGAGCGGCGCAAGCATCGACGGCCTCGGCCGCTTCTCCGCAGGCGAGCGCGACGCAGACGTGCGCCTGGACGTCGGCGGGCGCGTTGCGACACTGCACGTCTCGGTTGGTAGCCACGACGTCGGCGTCGACGTCGCAAGCGAAATCCGCTTTCTCACCTTTCCCGCCGGCGGCATCGGCAGCGCAACGGCGGAGGCCGCGTGCGACGGGTGCATTCGCCTGACGTACGCCATCGGCGAACAGGAGCACGCCGCCTATGCAGTCGTCGAGCGAGAACTTCCCTCGGGCAGCGTTGGCTTGAGCTTCGACGTTCGAGATGACGGCAGCGGCGCCGAACTGCGCGTCGCACTGCGCAACGCTACCGACGAACAAGTGCTTCTCCCCGTCGCGACCCTCGACGATCCAGGATTACGCCACGTCGTCGTCCGGTTTCCGCTCGGCATGCCGCAGCCGCTGCGGCTGGTAGGCTTCTACGCCATCGCCACGCGCGCGCTGCCGACCCCCTCCGGTTCGATCGTGATCGGCAACGTTCGCGCGCTCATCGCTGGGTCCCAATGACGGACGCGGCAGCGCAGCGCGTGCTCGATACCGCCGCGGCGCGCGGCGCGCAGTTCGCGGACGTACGCTTCGAGACGACGCGTAGCGAGCGCGTCGAAGTGCGCAACGGGCTCGTAGCCTCGCTCGCCGATGCAACGTCCAGCGGCTATGGAGTCCGCGCGCTCGTCGACGGCTCGTGGGGATTCGCGGCGAGCGATGACCCCAGCGATGCCGCGCTCGACGCAACGGCCGCACGCGCGTGCGCGATCGCGCGAGCCGGCGCCGCAATAGCGCGACGCCGCATCGGCTTTCCGCCTCCACGCGCGTACGTCGACGCGTACGCAACGCCGATGGGACGCGACCCGGCGAGCGTGCCGCTCGGCGAGCGCGTCGCCTTGTTGCTCGAAGCCGAGCGAGATCTCCACGCAGCAAGCGCCATCGCGGTCGGCCGCGCGTGGATCGATCTCTGGAATGCAAAGAAGACGCTGTACAGCTCGAGCGGATCGCGCATCGCACAGCACATCGTGCAGACCGGCTGCGGGATGGAGGCGATGGCAGTCGGTGGCGGCGACGCCCAGACGCGCACCTTTCCGGGCGACGCGGGACTCTACCAATCCGGCGGTTGGGAGATCGTCGAAAAGGCGAACCTGCGCGAAAATGCGCGTCGCATCGGCGAAGAGGCAGTCGCTCTGCTTACCGCACCGCAATGTCAGAGCGGAGTCCGCGACGTCGTGCTGGGCGGATCGCAGGTGTCGCTGCAGATTCACGAATCCTGCGGCCATCCCGCCGAGCTCGACCGCGTCATGGGCTGGGAGGCGAATTTCTCGGGCACGAGCTTTCTCGAAATCGAGCAGCTCGACCGGCTGCGCTACGGATCTCCTCACGTTACCATCGTGATCGACAACGCTATGCCGCTCGGCATGGCCACGTGCGGCTATGACGACGAGGGAACGAAGTCGGGGCTGTCCGATGTCGTGCGCGACGGCATCCTCGTCGGCTACGAGATGAGCAACGACACCGCGCGCGCAATTGGACGGGAATCGAACGGCTGCGTTCGCGCCCAGAGCTGGGCCTTCGCGCCGATGATCCGTATGTGCAACCTGAGCTTGCTCCCCGGTAACGTTGCTTTCGAACACCTCTTCGACGACGTCCGCGACGGCCTCTACATGGAGAGCAACCGCTCCTGGTCCATCGACGATCGTCGTCTGAACTTTCAGTTCGGGTGCGAGATCGCGTGGGAGATCAAGAACGGCAAACGCGGGCGCATGCTCAAGAACCCTACGTACGCCGGAATGACGCCGCAGTTCTGGGGCTCGTGCGATGCCGTCGGCGACGCCGCGTCCTGGTTCGCCTGGGGCACGCCGAACTGTGGGAAGGGAGAACCGATGCAGGTCGGACGCACGACGCAAGCTGCGGCACCGGCACGTTTCCGAAACGTCGCAGTCGGAGTAGGATACGAGTGAGCGGACCGGCTCTCCAGCCTCGCCCATCGAGACGCTCGTCGCGTTCGTCCAAGAACGCTCCTGCTCCGCCGCTTTTCGAAAACGCCAAAGGAAGTTCGCCGTCCATGGCTTTTTTCGAAAAGTCGGAGGCTCTCTGGTCGAGGTTGGAGAGCCCGTTCGCTCAAAGGCGAGTGCAGCGATGAACGGCCTGGAGCGGGAACGGTTGGCGCGGGAGATCCTCGAGCGCTCGACCGCCGACGAGACCGAGGTGCTCGTCGCCGCCAGCGACAGCGCATTGACGCGCTTCACGCACGAGGTTTCAAACCAGAACGTTTCCGCCGAGGGCGTCGAACTCTCCGTTCGCGCGATCGTCGATGGGCGCACCGGCGTCGCGAGCGGCAACGGGTTCGACGCGCTCTCGCTGCAGCAGCTCGTCGATCGCGCCACCGCAATGGCGCGGCTCGCACCGAAAGATCCGCTGCAGCCGCCGCTCCCGGTGGGCAAGCCTCCTGCCGCGCCGGCCGGCGCGTACGTGCGCGCGACGGCAACCGCGTCTCCGGAGCGCCGCGCGCAGATCTGCGAGCCGCTCTTTGCGGCAGCAGAAGATTCGGGGTGCTGGTGCGCCGGCTACGTCTCCACCTCTTCGAACGCTATCACGATCGCGAACTCCAACGGCACGCTCTCGTCCTTTGACGGGACGGATGCCGCTGCCAACGTCAAGATGGTCGCACCCAACGCGAGCGGATGGGCAGAGTCGCACTCGACCGATGTCGACGCGATCGATGCCGTCGCCGTGGCGCGGCGCGCCGTCGAGAAGGCACGCCACGCGCAAACGCCTCAGAGCGTAGCTCCAGGCAAGTGGACCGTCGTACTCGAGCCGGCGGCCTTCGGCGAAATGCTTGCGTACCTTTCGAGACACTTCTCGGCGCAGAGCTTCGACGAAGGCTCGTCGTTCTGCAGCGACGGGCTCGACCGTTCGTACTTCGGCGAGAACGTATCGCTCTACGACGATTGGTCGCATCCGCTCGCTCCCGGCATGCCCTTCGATTTTGAAGGATATCCGACGCAGCGGCTCGCCATCGTCGAGCGCGGGGTAGTCCGATCGGTGGTCACCGACAGCTACTACGCGCGCAAACTCGGACGCGAGAACACGGGCCACGCCTTGCCGGCTCCGAACGCCTATGGGCCCCAACCGCTCCATCTCGTCGTCGAGCCGGGGAGCGCGTCGTTCGACGACCTCGTCGCACAAACCGAACGCGGCCTGCTCGTCACGCGCTTCTGGTACATTCGTCCCATCGATCAGAAGCGAGCGATCGTCACCGGAATGACGCGCGATGGAACGTTCCTCATCGAAAAGGGACGCATCACGCACGGGGTCCGCAACATGCGATTCAATCAGAGCATCCTGGAAGCGTTGCGCGCGTGCGAGTTCTCACGCGAACAGTACCGTACGGCCGGCTACGCTTACGGTGTCGTCACGCCAGCAGCACGCATCGAAGGCTTCAACTTTTCGAGCGTAACGGACTTTTAGCGCCCCGCAACGAGAACAATCCGATACCGAGCGCGAGCGCGCCGAATCCCACCGCCAGACCCGGCAGCGATGGGATTGCCGTGACGTCGACCGCCGGATACCGTACGATCGTCGCGCGCAGGCGCAGTCCGCCGACCGCGACCGGCTGGCCGTCGTTTGCGAGGCGTATCGCGTGCGCAAGCGGCTGATCGGTTTCGTCATCGACCGCAAAGAGCACGACCGCTCGCGGTGGCCCCGGGATGCCGCTCATCAGCGCGACTTGCTGCGGGTTGAAGAGCACGACTTTCACGATGCGATGTGCGGCCGGAACCGAAAACGCGTCGAACGGAAGATCGAGTCCGGAGATCCGCTGCGTCTGCTGCATCATCAAGACCGGTGACGAGAATGCCGACCCCGTAGGTTGCGTGATCGTGAGATGCGCGTTTGCCGCGTCCCGCGCTTCAACGGCGACGATGGTGCGCACCGTCTGGCTCAAGAGAAACGCGCTGGTGTAGCGCCCAGACGCGATCGGTAGCGGCGCACGCCCAGGGCGGACGAGCTCCGGCGGATCCCCGCTCTGCAATGCGGCGAACCGGACCGAGCCGCCGAGATCCGGAACGGGAATCGCCGAGCCCGGCGCGCCGACGATCTGCTGCGGGTCCGGCGCCAAGAGTCCACTCGCAACCCCGCTGAACGCGATCGCGCCGCCGCCGAACGCGAGCAGCACGACGGCTGGCCGCGCACGCCCCATCGCCTTCGCCGTGGCGTCCCGCGCGCGGACCGCGAGCAGCACGACGAGCGCAACGAGTACGACGCTGTACCACCCTTGGTGCCAGATGACGCGATTCGGAAGTACGAGTTGTAGGAGCACGGCGGCCGCAATGGCGACGACCAGCGTAGCGACGTCTCTCACGTTCCGGAGTGCAGTCTTGGCAGTAGCGGCGCCACCGCGGCACGCATTTGGTCGAACGTCAAGGCACCGTCGTATCCGCGCACGATCTTGCCGGTTGAGTCGATGACGACGGTCGTGGGGAATCCTAGCGCGTCGTACGCACGTCCGAAGGACTGCTCGGCGTCGATCCAGATCGGAAAATGCAGACCGAGTGATTGCGCGAATGCTCGAGCGCGCTCCGGCGACTCTCCTTGATCTACGCCGATGACGACGAGCCCCCGGCTCGCGTCGGCTGCGTACAGGCGCTGAAGGTCGGGAAGCTCCTCACGGCACGGCGGACACCACGTCGCCCAGAGGTTCATGAGCACGACTTTGGAGCGATACTGCGCGAGCGAGACGACGCGTCCTTGGTCGTCGCGCAGCGCAATCAGCGGAGCGCGCTGACCGGCAAGTCCCGCAGGCCCGGCGACGTGCGACCCGCCGCGAAAGAGCGGCGCGAGCACTAGCGTCGCGACGATTGCCGCGATCGCTACGAGAATCCATGGCGCCGACCTGCGCATGGCGGAAGAGTCCAGGGGTAACTCCTTTTGCGGACGAAGGCGACGGCGTGCCCGCTCGCATACTCGACGGTAAGGCCGTAGCTGCCGAACTGCGCGCCGAACTTCTCTCGCGTATTCTTGCGCTGCGGGAGCGCGGAACTCATCCCAAGCTCGCGGTGGTCCTCGTGGGAGAGGACGAGGCAAGTGCCGCATACGTGCACACGCTCGAGCGTACCGGAGCGCCTCTCGGCATTGAGGTCCGGGTCGAGCGTCTGCAGCGGTCGGCTCAAAGGGAGAGCGTTCGCGAGCGGCTCGCGGCCCTCGACGCAGACGCCTCGGTCCACGGGGTTATGCTCCAGCAACCGCTTCCCGGACATCTCTCCATCCGTGCCATCGCCGATGCCGTCCCGCACGACAAAGACGTCGATGGAACGAACCCCGTGAACCAGGGTAATCTCGCTTTCGGCAATTGCGCGCTCTTCGTTCCCGCTACGCCCGCTGCCGTGATGCTCTTGCTGCAACGCAGTCCCCACTGGCCGATACGCGGGCGTGCGGCCGTCATGATCGGGCGCTCCGTCGTCGTGGGAGCTCCGGTCGCGCTGCTCATGCTCGCGGAAGACGCGACGGTCACGGTGCTGCACAAGGCTTCGCGTGCTCTTCAGCCCTACGTGCGCATGGCGGACATCGTGGTCACGGCGACGGGCGTGCCGGGGCTGCTGCGCGCGGACGATATCGCGCCGGGTGCGACGGTGATCGACGTCGGAACGACGCTCGTGAACGGCAAGCTCGTCGGCGATGTTGATTTCGCGAGCGTGGCCGAAATAGCCGGTGCACTCACCCCCGTACCCGGCGGCGTCGGCCCCGTTACGAACGTGGCTCTCCTGCGCAATGTAGTTCTCGCCGCCGAGCGAATGACGCAGCCATGACCGACATCACGACGTATATCGAAGGCGTGCACCTGCCGCCGGATCCCCTCCTCTTGGAGCTGGAACGCCGCGGTCGCGAGGACGGAATACCGATCGTCTCGCGCGAGACCGGCCGATTCTTGGCAACGCTGGTCCACGCGATGCAGGCCAACCGTATTTTAGAAATCGGCACGGCCTACGGTTACTCCACCCTCTGGATGGCACTCGCGCAGCCACCAGCAGGAACGATTTGGACGATCGACGTCGACGTGGAGCGCACAGACGTCGCGCGCTCCTACTTCGAGCGCGCGGGGGAAGCGGAATCGATCTCGGTGCTCAATCAGAGCGCACTCGAAGTGCTCGAGAACTTCCCGCATCGTAACCTCGACATCGTTTTCATCGACGCCGATAAAACCGAATACCGCGCGTATTTGGATCTCGCGATTCCGCGTCTGAAGCGCTCGGGTCTCGTAATCGTCGACAATTGCCTGTGGAGCGGCCGGGTCGCACAGCCCGAGCGCGCCGACGACACTACCGAGACGCGCGCCCTCCGCGATTTCAATCGGTACTTTCTCGCGCATCCCGATCTCTCCGCAACGATCCTTCCACTCGGCGATGGTACCGGAATCGGCGCGCGCGTGCGGTGATTCGCGAGACGTTTGCGGTCGGCCCGCTCGCCTGCAACTGTACGATTCTGGGCGACGAACGAACGCGCGAAGCGATCGTCGTCGACGGTGGCGACGGTGCGAACGACGTCGTGGAGCGGCTGCACAAGTACGGCCTTCGCGCGGTGCTTCTCGTCCACACGCACGGGCATATCGACCACATCGGAGACGTCGGCCGCCTCCGCGATGCTACCGGAGCGCGCGCATTGCTTCACGCGGCCGATCTGCCACTCTACGAAGCGCTGCCGCTGCAAGCGGGTTGGATCGGCCTCGCAGGGGCTCCGCCAGTCGTACCCCTCGACGGTGGATTCTCGGACGGTGAAGAGATCGGCTCGGGCGAGATCGCGTTGCAGGTGCTGCACACGCCTGGTCACACTCCCGGCAGCGTCTCGTTCGCGACCTGCAAAGACGATGCGGTGACGCTCTTCACCGGCGACACGCTCTTTGCCGGATCGATCGGTCGGTGGGATCTGGGCGGCACGTCAATGGAAGAGATCGTCGCGTCGATCGTGCGCAAGCTCCTACCTTTCGACGACGCGACCCCGGTCGTGCCGGGGCACGGACCTATGACGACGATCGGCGTCGAACGCCGCAGCAACCCGTACCTCGTGTCGGCTTGAGGCTACGCGCGAAGGTTGATCAGTAGCTTCCCGTCGCCCGCGCTGCGCGTGGCGGCCGGAGCTGCGGGCTCGCTGCGCGGCGGCGCGGGCATAGCGGAGTAATCGGGAGCGTCGCCGCGCGCGACCTTGGCGCGATAATCGGCAATTGCGAGCTTGAGCGCTTCGAGCGTGCGGCCGGGATAGTCGCGCTTTTTTTCGGGATACCCGCCGAGCGCCTCCATGATCTCTTGCTCGTGGATCGCTTCGGCCTCTTCCAGCGTCTTGCCGCGTGCGATCTCGCAGACCAAACTGCAGGTCGCGGTCCCAAAACCGCAGCCGGTCGTGAAGTAGGTGATGTCCTCGATAACGGCACCGGGGCCGATCTTCAGAAAAATGTTGTACATGTCGCCGCACGAGTCGCTGAAGTACTCGCCGCTTGCAGTCGGGTTTTCCATCGTACGGAATCCCGGACGCTCTTCGACCAAACGCTGAAACTTTGCGAAATCCACGCTTACCCTCCGACCTGCGCTCGTATCTCGAACCGGCACTCCCGGCCACCGGTTGCGAGTGACTCGGTCTGCTCCATCTCACCGCCGATCGTCTCATCGATCATCTGGTGAACGACGTTGCACATCTCGGGGTGCTCTTTAGCGACGGTCGAGTACGGGCAGTTATGCTCGTGGAGCGCGAAGCCACCGTCGATGAGGCTGTACTCGGCTACGACTCCGTCGTGCCGCAGGAGATCGGCGAGCTGCGAGACGCGGTCTTCGGTCCGGGCAGCGGTTACGGTGTGCTTTGCGCGCGCGACGGCCCGCTCGGAGATCGAGTCGAAGATCTTATCGACTGCGCGATCGCCGTATTGACGGCGCACCTCTCGAAGAACCGAGGAAAGCAGGCGATCGTACCGCTGCGGGAAAAGCGCGTCGGCTTCGCTCGTCAACGAAAACTCCAGCGTCGGCTTGGTCGGACCTCGCCGCACCGGTCGTTCGAGCACGAGTCCGTCCCGCTCGAGGACGACCACCTGCTGGCGTATGGCGTTCGGCGAGAGATCGAAGATCCGGGCGAGATCGGCAGCCGATGCCGAGCCTCGACGGCGCAGCTCGGCGACGATCCTCCCGCGCGTGGTCTTGAAGAAGCGATCGCCCTGCATTTGCGCGTATCCTAGCACGGAGCAGCCAGATAGTAAAGTTTATCCTTGACTTTCTCAACGGGCCTTCGCTACGATACTCCAATGAGGGAAGAGCAGGGTCTGGCGGTCGCCGGTCTGCGGTGCGAGGTCGAAGGCAGCGAAATTCTCAAAGGCATCGATCTCCGCGTCGAAGCGGGCCGCGTTCACGCCCTGATGGGTCCAAACGGCAGCGGAAAAACGACGCTCGCCCTCGCGCTTTCGGGTCACCCGAACTACCACATTACCGCAGGGAGCGTCACGCTCGACGGCGAGAATCTGCTCGCTCTCTCACCGGATAGGCGCGCGAAAGCCGGGCTCTTTCTCTCGTTTCAGTATCCCGCCGCCATCCCGGGCGTGAAGGTTGCAAACTTCCTCTATGCCGCGCGACAGGCGGTTCGCCCCGGCGATCTGACGCCGGCAAAGTTTCGGGCGCTTCTCGTCGAGCGAATGGAGGCACTCGGCATGGATGCGTCCTTCCTCGGACGATACCTGAATGACGGTTTCTCGGGGGGCGAGAAAAAACGCCTCGAGATGTTGCAGATGGCCGTGCTCGCGCCGCGGTACGCGATTCTCGACGAAACCGACTCCGGCCTCGACGTAGACGCGCTCAAGCAGATCGGTGAATCGATTGCATCGTCGCGCGGGAAGAACGATCCCGTGGGACTGCTCGTCATCACGCATTACCCGCGCATCCTGCGCTACGTGAAGCCCGATGTCGTCCACGTGATGCTCGACGGTCGCATCGTCAAGACGGGCGACGCCGAGTTGGCGAACGTCATCGAGCGCAGCGGCTACGACGCCATTCGCGCGGAGACCGGCGCCGTTGCTTGAGCGCTCGGCGCCGCCGGCCGACCTTCCCGCGCGCTTTGCCGACGACGTGTTCTCGCTCGAGGCACGCTCTGCGGCATTGGAGCGCTTCGTGCAGACGCGCTCCGGGCGCGAACGCCCGGGGCGTTACTGGCGCGTCGATCTGGACGCCGTTTCCATCGACGATCTCGCTCTCGACCCAGTTTGTGGCGGCGTCAGCGTCCTCTGCGACGATCCCCGCGTCCGCGTCGGCGAACGGCCGCAAACGCTCGGAATGACGCCGTCCGGCACGTCGAAGTTCGGCGCGCTCGCATCCGCCTTCGCGAACCAGTACGCTTTCGTCACGGTTCCGCCGGAGGCGGACGTCGAACGGCCCATCGTCATCACCTACCGCGCGGGCGCCGCGCCGCTCTTTCCGTACACGTCCGTCCACCTCCGTCGTGGCGCTCGAGCGACGATCGTGCAACGTATCGAAGGCGCGAACGGCGCGTTCGTTTGCGGCATCGTCGAGGTCGTGACCGAAGAGGGGAGCAGTCTCCACGTGGCGACCGTTCAGGATCTCCCGCAAGACGCGCGTCTCTTTCTGACGATCGGTGCCTTGCCGGGTAAAGACGCCTTCTTCTCCTGCGCGACGGCCGATCTCGGCGCGGCGCTCGTCGTCGAGGAGATCGGCGTCGAGCTGCTGGCCATGGGAGCGCAAGCGCAGATCGCGAGTATCTTCTTCCCACGAGGGAATCAGCACGTCGACCTGCGTTCGACCGTCGACCATCGCGTCGGCGGCAGCACGTCGCTCACGACGGTGAAGTCCGCTGCAACGGATCGCGGTCAGGGACGGTACGTCGGAAACATCCGCATCGCAGCACGAGCGCAGAAGAGCGACGCATCCTTGCGCGACGACGCGCTGCTACTCTCGCCGAACGCGCACATCGATTCCGTTCCGGCCCTCGAGATCGCGGCAAACGACGTAAAAGCCTATCACGGCGCGACCGTCGGAGCGCTGGACGCCGAGACGCTCTTCTACATGATGACGCGCGGCATCGAGCGCGATGCGGCCGAACGCATGGTGACGCTCGGTTTCTTCGAGCCCGCGCTCGAGCGATTTCCGCAAGAGCTGCGCGACGAACTGCGCGGCCTACTCGCAGCAAAGGTCGCGTGAGCACGCTCCACTTCTCCGAGCGCCAAACGCGGCAGAGCCGAACGGCGCTCGAAATCCGGAACGACTTTCCGATCTTCGAACGGCCGACGGCACGCGGGAAACGGCTCGTCTATCTCGATTCCGCCGCGACCTCGCAGAAGCCGAACTGCGTGATCGAGACGCTCGACACGTATTACCGCGAGTACAACGCCAACATCCATCGCGGCGTGTACGAGATCGCTGCGCTCGCGACGGAGCGCTTCGAAGCGGCTCGCGCGAGCGTCGCGCGATTCGTCAACTGCGCTCCCGGGGAGCTAGTGTGGACGAAAAACACGACCGAAGCGATCAACCTCGTCGCCTACGCGTGGGGCGACGCCAACCTTCGGGCCAAAGACGTCATACTGCTCACCGAGATGGAGCACCACTCGAATCTCGTGCCGTGGCAGCTGCTCGCACGCCGCACCGGGGCCGTGCTGCGCTTCATTCCGGTCGACCCGCGTGGAGTGCTCGTCCTGGACGATCTCGACCGGCTGCTCGATGGGTGCAAGATCCTTTCGCTCGCGCACGTGGGCAACACGCTCGGCACGATCTCGCCCCTCGAGCGGATCATTCCCCGGGCGCACGCGGCCGGAGCGCTCGTCGTCGTCGACGGCGCGCAGGCGGCGCCGCATCTGTCCGTGGACGTCGCCGCACTCGGCTGCGACTTCTACGCATTCAGCGCTCACAAGATGCTCGGCCCCACGGGAATCGGAGCGCTCTACGGACGACGCGCGCTGCTCGAGTCGATGCCGCCGTTTCTCTCCGGCGGCGACATGATTCGCACGGTGGAGTACGAGCACGCGACGTTCAACGATCCACCGTGGAAGTTCGAGGCGGGAACGAGCAACGTCGCGGACGCCATCGCCTTCGGCACGGCAATCGCGTATCTCACCGACGTGGGGCTTGCCTGGGTGCGCGAACACGAGAAGCGGATCACGCGGTATGCGTTGCAGCGCCTTGCGGAGCTCGAACCGCGCGGCCTTGTTGTCTACGGGCCCAAGGACCCGGAGCGCATGGGTGGCGTCATCTCGTTCAATCTCGCCGACGCGCACGCGCACGACGTCGCATCGATCCTAGACACGGACGGCGTCTGCATTCGCGCCGGGCATCACTGCACGATGCCGCTCATGCAGCGGATGGGCTGGATCGCAACCGCTCGAGCATCCTTTTACCTGTATACGACGGAAGACGACGTCGACGCGCTCGCGGCCGGCCTCGAGAAAGCCGCGCGCATCTTCAAGGTTTAACGTGGACGACTTCTACCGAGACTACATTCTCGATCACTATCGCAATCCGCGGAACTTCGGTCGCCTCGAGGCGCCGACGGTAACCGCGGAGGATCTCAACCCGCTCTGCGGCGATCGCATCCGCATGGACCTGCTCGTCGACGCGGACGGCATCGTGCGCGACGTGCGCTTCTCGGGAAAGGGCTGCGCGATCAGCCAAGCCTCCGCCTCGATGCTGACGCAGTCCGTGATCGGTAAATCGCTCGAAGAGGTCGCGAAGCTCAGGAAGGAAGCCGTCCTCGAGAACGTCGGCATCGGCATCAGCCCGACGCGCATGAAGTGCGCGATGCTCGGCTTGCGCGTGCTCAAGAGCGCCGCGATCGGGTCCCTCGCCGCTTGGCCCGACGAAGAATAACCGCGCCTTCCGCTATTTAGCGCGGCTTGACGTAGAAATGGTCGGTGATGACCATTCCTTGCGGCAACGCCGCCACCGTGCACGTGACGCGGTAACTCCCGGTCGCCGCATGCACGTCCGCGGTGACGAGATAGGTGCCGTCGCCGTTCGACGTCGATTCAACGTCGCCGACGCGCGCGTCGCGCATGAAGGGCTCGGCGGGCGACCCCGACGCGAGATATGAGGTCGCTTGCGACGTGTTTCCCCGTGCGAGGGCCCAGAGATACGCGCGTACGACGGAGGCTGGATCGTCAGTCTCCATGCCTCTGGTTCGTTGCACGTGCCGCGAAACTACCGGCGCGCGAGGCGTCTGCGTGCGTGCGGGCAATGCGCCTGGCGGCAACGTGCGCGCAGGCGGCGCGGGGCTTGCGGTGATCACCGCCGGCAACGTCGCTGCCGGCGCCGGCGTCGGAATTCCCGGCGCGGTATGCGCCGGCGTGAGCCGCGCCGTGGGGATGGCGCGCGGAGTTACCGTCGGCGTCGCCTCCGGCGTCGGCGCGGGATTTGCCGTCGGCCGAGGCGTGAGCGACGCAAGCGGCGTTGCGGAGGGACTCGCGTGCGGCGTGGCGCTAGGCCGCGGGGTGCGACGATACGCGAACGGCGTCAGGCTCGGCATCGCACTCGGGGTCGGAACGGGCGTGACGGCTGACGGGCTCATTGCTTCCCGCGCGCCAGAGCCGCGGCTCCCGAAAAAGTGCGCGAGAAGACCACCGAGCAGCAAGCCAGCGAAGACGACGATGATCACGAGCGGAATGACGGGTAGGCCTCCGCCTTCGTGGTGCTCCTCGTCGCCGCGGCGGCGGCGCGGCGTGTAGCGCATCTCCTGCGTTTTCTACGCTATCGCGGCAGGCGGCTCCTCGGGCAATGCAAAAGCACGAAGCGTGATCCGCGTGAGGATTCCGCTCGATCTGCAAGCCATTGCGGAGAGCGAAGCGGCGGTCTTCGCGCTCGCTACGCCGCTACGCGTACGCGAGCTGCTGGCACTCGCCGTGCGTGAAGCAATCGGCGACCTCGCACCGGCCGACAAGTTCTCGCGCAGCGTCCTGCGCACGCTCGACGGCCTCTATGCCGGCGACTTTGCCCTCTCCATCGACGGCCGGACGTATGCCGACCCCGACGCCGTCGTCGTGTGCGCAGGAACGGCCGACGTGCGGTTCTTCGTCAACGATTGGAGGCGCGTTCGGGCGCGGGGACGGGGTCTCCCAATTCGGTGAAGAGCGCGTTCGGCCACGCAAAGTCGGCGCGCGTGTAATGCTTGGGGTCGTTCGGATCGAACGACTCGTGCAGCACGTGGTTACCCGTATCTGAAGCGGCGAGATACCCGAGCACCCGCGCCTTCTCCGCCGGGTCGACGCTCGTCATGGCCTCGATAATGAGCGCGAGCGGCCAGACGTATCCGCGCGGCGTGTGCTCGCTTCCGATTCCCTGCGCGTCCTTCCCACGATAGAAGTACGGGTCCGCGGGCGAAAGCACGAAACTGCGCGTCGCTTGATAGATCGGGTCGCGCACGTCGAGGTAGCCGATGTACGGAGCCGAGAGCAGCGACGGTACGTTCGCATCGTCCATGAGATTCGCGTGGCCCAAGCCGTCGATTTCATACGCGTAGATGCGCCCGTAATGCGGGACGAAGACCACGCCGTAGCGCTCGATGGCGTCGTGCACCTGCACGCTGAGTCCCCATGCCTCCGCTGCGAGACGCTCGTCATGATAGGCATTGCGTTCGATCGAGCTCAACTGCTGGAGCTCGACGACGGCAAACATGTTCTGCGGAATGTTGTACGGGTATTGAGCGGCGTCGTCGGAAGGGCGGAAGCCCGTCCAAATCATGCCGGTATAGGAGAACGGCATGCCGTCGTCGCCCCCGAGGAGCGAGCCGTTACGATAGTTGGAGCGGGTCCCGTGGTGCTGCTCGGTTCGCAGTACGCGTAAGACGAGGGCAAATGCACGGCGGAGCTGCGGCGTGAAGATCGTCCCGTCGTGATCGTCGCGCCAGTACCGGTACGCGAGCTGGACGGGGTAGAGGAGGGAGTCGACTTCGAACTTGCGCTCCGCGACCCGATAGTCTTCGGTGAAGGCATTGGCATAGGGATCGATGAGTATGTACCGTGCCTGGCGAGCGATGGCACCCCTGATCATCGAGCGAACCGCGGGCTTGCTCGCCGCGTCGGGGATATAGGCAATGAGCACCGCGCTGGAATCGCGCAACCACTCCATGTTGATGTCGCCGCTCGAGATGTACGTCGTTCCGTCGCGCTCGAGTATCGCATGGCGGCTGTACGCGGAGTCGGTGGCGTGGGAATAGATGGCCGAGAGCGTCGCGACATCTGAGGGAGACGCGGCGGCGATGCAAGCGAGAGCGGCCACACACAAAAGGATGCTTCGGTAGCGCGCCGGCTGCAGCATTTCGTGTATGATGATACTATGTCGAGCCGAGCCGTCCTTGCAGCCGGAGCGTTTGTCGCCCTGATCGCGCATCCGCTGGGCTCCTCCGTGCAGTACAGCATCGCCGGCGAGGATCTCTACCGCGTCGGCACGGCCCCGCCGACGCACATCGTCTACAGCGGGAGGCAATCGCTGGCAATCGCCCGTGCCACCGGCGCGACGCGGTTTACGGCGCAGGCCGATTGCACGCGCACGGATGCGGCCGGGACGACGACCGAGCACGCGCGCTTCGTGCAAACCGAACTCCCGGACGGGAGCTTCGAGGATCGTACCGACGAAGATCCCGACTTTCTCACGGTTTTGAACCAACCGTTCGCCGTCCGCCTCGATGTGACGATGGTTCGCGATCTGCGCGAACTCCGCGACCCGGTGCCGTTTGCCGCCGCCTCACCGGTAGGTGGCGGCGATCTGCGCGGAACCTTGCGCCCCGGCGTGGACGGAATCCTCAACGGCCGCCGCGTCGTCGGGGTCGAGTTTCGCGCCGACGGGTTCGTGAACGGGCCTCTGACCGAACAAAATGCGAAGATCACGGGACGGATTCATCTGGACGGGACGGCGTACTACGACGTCGTCCAAGCCATGTTGCTCGCCCTCGACGCCCGGCTGACAATCGACGGCGTGCTGACCGGCGAGCACCTTTCTGCGGTACCGGTGCACATCGTCTACTACCGCTCCATCAAGATCGTCTAGCGGCCCCTCGAGTCTGCTAGACTGTCGCGGGCACCGGCAGCCGAAGTTCCAGCGGATGCAGGAACGGTCTCTCGCCGAGCTCCGTCAGCGGCGTGAAAGCCAGGTGATTCTGGTGGCAGTCGACGAGCATCTCGATGCCGCGCCGCACGGATCCGGTCTCGTCGATATACTTTGCGAGCTTCTTTTGAAAGTACGCTCGCGGATCGCGTAAGACGCGCGAATAGTACGGATCGCTCGTCAGGCCATCCGCGCGCAGCCCGTCCTTCGGAACCAGCCAGACGAACCAAGGATCCTCGTGGGCGCGATAGCCGATAAGCACGAGCGGTATCGCCCGCGTCGAGTCGAGGTCGGGTAGAAAGCTGCACATGGTGTACGCGTCGAAGGAGATCTCTCCAACAAAAACGCCCGACTGCGGCTGCAGTTCGGGCGATGGGACGACCTCCGGCGGCATCCGGTGTTGCGTCATGAAAGCAGCTTCCCCATAGGGTCGCGGGAACCTCCGGACCCGCGCGTGAAACTCGCCCAGGGATCGGGTGGTTCGAGCTTAAAGATGAGTGCGCTCGCACCGCTCCTTCAAGGAGCCTTCGTGTCAACTGCGGTTCGCCCCGCACGCCCTGCGGCTAAGCGGGAAAGCAAGAGCGTCGCGAGCGTCGAGAGCTTCGACCAGATCGTCGAGGGCTATCAACGCAGGCTCTACGGCTTCGCTCTGCGCATGACCGGTAATCGCGAGGATGCCGAGGAGATCGTGCAGGATGCGTTCGTGCGCGCCTATCGCGCGCTCGGCAAGATGCCCGCCGAGCAGCGGCGCGAGCTGCGCCTCCAGCCCTGGCTCTACACGATCACCCTCAACGTGACCCGTAATCGGCTTCGCAGCAAGCGACCGGCAAGCGTCGCGCTCGACGCACTTGCAGACCCCGACGCGCTGCTGCGCAACTCCGAGGAGCGCCGGCCGCAGCGACCGGAGGCCATCGTTGAGCAGAATGCCGAGGTGGCGCTCGTGGAGCGCGCGCTTCTTCAACTTCCCATGCATCTTCGTGCGGCAGCGACGCTGCGATTCATCGAAGGGCGCAGCCATCCGGAGATCGCGGAGATTCTGAACCAACCCATAGGAACGGTGAAGTCGCACGTCCACCGAGCCGTGCGAATCCTGCGACGCATTCTAGGGCCGCAGGTCGGCCGCTTTACCCCGCAAGGAGCACCAACCCATGCGATGTCGTGACCTCGAGGCGATGTGGGACGAGACGCGAGGCAGTTGCACGCGCTCGCTGAAGGTCGAGGTGACGACGCACCTTCACGCCTGCCCGCAGTGCCAGCACCTCTACGAAGAGTGCGAAGGCGTCGCCTACAGCCTTTCGTGCCTCCCCGTTCCCGAGCCGTCGTGCGACCTTGCCCGAAGAGTTCTCGGCCATATCGCCTCACTGCGCCAGCGCATGCGCAGCGAGCCGGTGATGCTGACCTCCGCTCGCGTACCCGTCGGGCGGCTCTACGTCGGGTTCAAGGGAGCGCGCATCGCGTATCTCGGATTCGACACGGGTGGAGGCTTCCAGGCCGTTCAGCAGCGCGTCGAGCAGCGCTTGCGCCGTCCGGTCGTGCGCGGACAGGCGCCGGCGTGGCTCCAAGAGACGCTCGACCAGTTCTTCCGGACGTGGCGCGTCGACGACCGCGTGGTCGACATAAGCGATCTGACCCCGTTCGAACAGGCCGCGCTTCGCGCGGCAGCGAGGATCCCTCCCGGGGAAGTGCGTTCGTACGGGTGGGTCGCGACGCAGATCGGCAAGCCTAAAGCGGCGCGGGCAGTCGGGCGGGTGATGGCGCGCAATCCTCTTCCGCTCTTCTTCCCCTGTCACCGCGTCGTCGACTCCTCGGGGGCTCTGCACGACTACTACTACGGACTCGAGATGAAACAGCGTCTTTTGGAACTGGAAGGGTATCGGCGCGCGCGTTAGCCAAAAATCCGGCGGAGTCACATGAGCGACCCACGGATACGCGCAATCCCGGACGTCCACGGCCACGCCAAGGGGGAGCATCGGCCATTTGCCGAGGAGCGCCCTATCGCATATTCGGCGCGGATGCTCTTCCTTTGGTTCTATCAAGCTTGCCGTCGCGGCTGGCCACGTTTCCTCATGGTGAGCGATCACGTCAACTTCCTCACCTTCGAGGATCCCGGCGCGGTCAACACGGTGCGCCGCGCGCTCAAGCTCGCGGCAGCGGGAGACCTGTACGGTTGTGCCGAGACAGCCGGCGTCGAGGTCGGCCACGCGCAGGTCGTCTCCGAAGGCCTCCGCCGCGGCATGCGCTTCTCCATCGGCGTCGAGATCGACACCGATCCCCGCTCGAGGCCCGACGCGCAGAACATCGTGGATGCCATGCGACCGGACGGGCTCGTGCGCTCCGTCCACTTTCTCACGATCGATCACCCCGAGAAGGGCTCAGACTGGCCCTGGCCCTTCGACAATCCCGAGTTCTCCGCGTGCTTCGAGGCCGTCGGCAAGGAACGAACCTGGGAGATGTACGTCACGAAGCTCGTGGAAGAGATCGAAAAGCTGCCCGGCCAGATCGCCGGGCACATCTATGCACCGGCGATCTTCGGACAATGGCCTGAAGCCAAGAAGCTCGAGGAGTACGAAAACCGCGTGCTGGCCGCGTGTCTCGCGCGTGGCATGGCGATCGAACTCAACACGCGCTTCCTTTATCGCGATCATCCCGACGACCAGAAACGGCGCTATCTCGACGCGTACCGGCGCCTGTTGCGCAAGGCGAAGTCGAAGGGTGTTCCGGTTGCGATCGGCTCCGACGCGCACAGCCCCAAGGATCAGGGCGGCGCGTTCGAGGCGGTGCTCAAGCTCCTCGACGACTGCGGCATCAACGAGCTCGTCTTCCCCGTGAACGGACGCCTCGCACGCGTCGCGTTGCGCGCCACGCGGGAACACCTCGAGAAGGCGCAGCAACGGCGCCCGGAACGACCGCACGCGCCGGGAAGCAGCATCACCGGATTCGGACGAGCGGAGCTGGGCCTTCCAGAAGAGAGTGAGGGCGCTCGTGCCATTCGGCTCGGCGGCGCTCGCGCCGCCCGCACCGCAAGCCCGAAACGCAAGGTACCGCAAAAGGGCAGAGCGGCTCCCCCCAAGGGAAGCAGCGCTCGCAGGAGCGCCGAATCGGCGGCCTCGTCGTCGACGGCACGCGCCGCGAAGGCCTCCAAGCCGGTCAAGAAAGCCGCGCCAAAGAAATCCGTCGCGACGAAGCCCGTCAAGAAGGCCTCGGCCAACAAGCGCGTTTTGGTGAAGAAAAAGAAAGCCGTTGCTCGGGTCTCGCGCGCCGCGGCCGCGAGAAAGACGCCGAAGCGGAAAGTGGCCGCGAAGCGCACGGCGAAACCGAAGAAGCTCGCAAAGAAGAAAACGAGCAAGAAGGCGGCCAAACGCCGCCGCTGACACCACGCTCGAAGGGGGAGCATCGATGGCGGATATCTCACGCCTGCGTAACGTTGCATTCGTCGGTCCTCACCACGCGGGCAAGACGACGCTCGTCGAAGCGATCCTCGCACACTGCGGCGCCATTGCGCGCCGCGGTTCCATTTCGGACGGTACGACGGTCACCGACTTCGAACCCGAAGACGTAGCGCACGCGGAGAGCACGACGGTCGGCTTCGCACACTGCGTCGCAGACGGCATCGACCTCACGATCGTCGATACACCCGGCTTCATCGATTTCTTCGAGGAAACGCGCATGGCGCTCAGCGGCGTCGATGCGGCCGTCATCGTGGTCGAGGCAGATCCGTCACGCGTCGTGCAGACGCGCATGCTCGTCGAAGCCGTCGAACAGTTGCGGCTCCCGCACCTCTTCGTCATCGACAAAATGGACCGCCCCGGTGCGAACTTCGCCGGCACGCTTGCCGCGCTGCAGGACGCCTACGGACGCCACGTGATCGCGGAGCAGTGGCCGATCGGCGCAGCGGAGTCCTTCGCCGGTTTCGTCGATCTCGCGGAAATGAAGGCCTATGCGTCGGCTGACGGCGCGGAGCGCGCAGTAGAGATTCCGCAGAGTTTGCAGCAGCAGGTCCAGCAGGCGCGTACCGCACTGCTCGAGGCGATGGCCGATTTCGACGACGCGCTCATGGAAGAGCTGCTTGAAGGCAAGGATCCTCCGCTCGACGAGGTCGAGCGCGATCTGTGCAACGAGTGCTCGCACGATCAGATCATTCCGGTCCTGGTCGCTGCCGGCGCGACGGGTGCCGGCGTCGCCGCGCTCGTGCGCGCGATGGAACGGTGGTTTCCTTCGCCGGCAGAGCGCCCGCACGTCGATGCCGAAGGACGCCCAATCGCGCCCGATCCGTCGGCGCCGTTCGTCGCGCGCGTCATCAAGACGTCGATCCACCCGCAATCGGGTAAGATATCTGTGGTTCGCATACTCGCCGGAACCATGAAATCCGACGCAACGCTCACCGATATCAGCAAAGGAGGCGAGCGCGTGCGCTCCGGCGGCCTCTACCGCTTACAGGGTAAGAAACAGGAGCCCGCGACGGACGCCGGGCCCGGCGCGATCGTCGCCATCGCACGTCTCGAATCCGTCGGCACCGGCGATACGATCACGGCGAACGAGCATAAGGTTCTCCTGCCGCGCGTCGCGCAGGGCGCTCCCGTCTTTGCGGTTGCGATCAAACCGAAGGAACGGATCGACGAAGCGAAAATTTCGCAGATGCTCGCTCGCATCGTAGACGAAGACCCGTCGCTCTGCCTCGGACGCGCCGACGTCACCAACGAGCTGCTGCTCCAAGGGTGTGGGGAGCAGCACGTGAACATCGCCGTCGAGCGGCTCGCCCGCAAGTACAAGGTCGAGGTCGACGTAGCGGCGCCATCGATCCCGTATCAGGAGACGATCGCAGCATCGACCGAGATCCATTCGCGGTACAAGCATCAGACGGGTGGACACGGTCAGTTCGGCGACGTGTGGCTGCGCTTCGAGCCAAAAGAGCGCGGCTCGGGCGTGACGTTCGAAGAGAAGATCGTCGGAGGCGTCGTGCCGCGCCAGTTCATTCCCGCGGTCGAAAAGGGCGTGCGCGAAGCGCTTGCGCGCGGGCCGGCCGGCTATCCCGTTAGCGACCTGCACGTAACGCTGTTTGACGGACAGTACCACGACGTCGACTCGAGCGAGCAATCGTTCAAGACGGCGGCGAGCATGGGCGTCCGTGAGGCCCTGCCGAAGTGCAGGCCCGTCGTACTCGAGCCGATCGTTCGGGTCACGGTGACCGTGCCCACGGCGTACACGTCGACGGTCATTCAACAGCTGACCGGCAAGCGGGGGCAAATTCTCGGTATGACACCGACTGAGCGCCCGGGATTCGACGACGTCGAAGCCGACGTTCCGCAGGTCGAGATGCCGCGATACATCACCGAGCTGCGCACCGGAACGCAAGGCTTGGGAACGTTCCGGTGGCGTCACGAGCGGTACGATCCCGTTCCCGGCAACCGCGTCGGCGGAAAGGCGGCGGTATGAGACGCGCGGTCGCGCTCGTCGCGCTGAGCGTGCTACTGGCGAGCTGCACGCGCAACGCGGGCAGCGTACACGGCGGACAGCACTCCTGGACGCTGCCGGGCGTCCTACGCATCGCAATCCAACAGGACTTGAAGAATCTCAATCCACTGCTCGCTTCGAACACCACCGACGTCTTCGTCGCGCGGCTGATGTTCGAGCCGCTGATCTCGGCCGACGATCGCGGTAATCCGATTCCGATGCTCGCCATCCACGTGCCGACCCTCGAGAACGGCGGCGTCAGCCACGACGGTCTCACGATCACGTATCACCTCCGCCGGGACGCCTATTGGACCGACGGCGTGCCGGTAACGGCGCGCGATGTGAAGTGGTCCTGGCAAGCGATCATGAATCCGAACAACGACGTGGTTTCGCGGCACGGCTACGACGAGATCCGCGCGATCGATACTCCGGACCCCTACACGGTCGTCGTACACCTCAAAGAGAAGTTCTCGCCATTCGTCAACACGTTCTTCGCCGAGAGCGACCAGCCGTATCCGATCGCACCGGCGCACGTGCTCGACAGGCTTGCGAACATCAATCAGATCCCCTTCAACAACGAGCCGACCGTGAGCGACGGCCCCTTTCGGTTCGGCGAATGGTCGCGCGGCGACCACATCACGCTGCTTCGCAACGACCGCTTCTTCATGGGGCGGCCGCGGCTGCAGCGCATCGAGCTGGAGATCGTTCCCGACGAGAACACGTCGGTGAACATGCTGCGCACCCACGCAATCGACTGGATCTACCAAGCCTCCATCGAGACGTATCCGCAGACGAGTCAAATCCCGGGCACTCACATTGCCTGGATGAACGTCAACGGGTACGAAGACATTCAGCTCAACGACGCGCGGCCGTTCCTGCGGGACGTGCGCGTCCGGCAAGCGATCGCCTATGCCCTCGACAAGGAACAGTTGATTCGCACGCTCACGTACGGACAGCAAAAAGAGGCCACGGAGGACATTCCAGATTGGATGTGGGCGTTCGATCCGAACGTGCGCTCGTATCCGCATGACGTCGCGCGCGCGCGCGCGCTGCTCGAGGCAGCCGGATGGACGCCGGGGCCGGACGGTATCATGCGCAAGAACGGTCAGCCGCTCGTGCTCGTGGAGGTGACGAATAACTCGAACGTCACGCGCCGCAAAGAATCGGTCATCGTCCAAGAGCAGCTTCGTCAAGCCGGGATCCAAATGCAGGTCAAGTACTTCCCCGGAGACGTGCTCTTCGCTCCGGCCGGCGAGGGCGGGATCCTTCAGCTCGGGCGCTTCGACATCAGCCTCGCCGGATGGTTCTCCGGGATCGACCCCGACGACAGCTCGCAGTACATGTGCAAGAACGTTCCGCCCGGCGGATACAACTACTCGCGGTACTGCAGCGCCGCGATGGAGGCGGCTCAGAACGACGCGCTCACGCACTTCGACCAAGCGACGCGCAAGAACGCCTACGCGCGCATCCAACGACTACTCCATGACGACGTGCCGGAGATCTTCGTCTACTGGTATCGCTTCCAGCAACCGATCAGCAACGACTTCAAAGGCTTCGATCCCAATCCGGTGGAGGAAAGCTGGAACGCATGGCAATGGAGCATTTAGGATCGCCCGACCAGCCCGTGGGCCCGCTTCCCGAGCTCGTCTGGCTCCGTAAAATCATCTTCGACCGCGCGCTGACGCGCGGCGACTACGTACTTGCGGGGGGCGTACGCAGCGACTACTACATCGACAAGTTCCAGCTCTTCAGCGACCCGCAGGTGCTGCGGCGCATCGCCCGCCTCTTCACGCCGCTCATCGCCGAGGCGAATCCCGATCTCGTCGGCGGCACCGAGCTCGGTGGAGCGATCGTCGCAACGGCCGTGTCGCAACTTTCGGGCCTTCCGATGATCGTCGTGCGTAAGAAGCCCAAGGGCTACGGCGCTTTTCCGGGCGAGTACGTCGAGGGGCCGTACCATCGCGGAGAGCACGTCTTGCTCCTCGAGGACATCGTGAGTAACGGCGGCGAGCTCCTCGCCTCAAAGACGCGCCTCGAGGAGTTAGGCCTGCGCGTCACGCCGTGCGCGGTGATCAGCCGCGGCCTCGCGCCGGTGCGCGCGCTGATTCAATTTTCGCTGCCGCGCGGCAAAGGCCAAACGGAGAACTAGGGAAGCTCTGAAGTAGCGACGTTAAGGTTGTCACCCTGAGCGTAGCGACCG
>VFSW01002390.1_pt1 | contig 28323 bp, 33 predicted proteins | sample 5358111 | NCBI WGS metagenome assembly VFSW01 (sample SAMN11554181, study PRJNA540505) | mine drainage metagenome | isolation source: sediment from site ElyBrook_90M | place: USA: Ely Copper Mine, Vershire, VT | collected 2017 | reverse complement strand
GGTCCGATGTCTACCCTCGAGCGGCTCACGCAGGCAGGCGTGTCGAAGATAGTGACCACTTACACAGTCAGGAACAAGGAGCCGATAACGAAGCACATCGTCCCGGTCGCGCCGATATTCGCGGCCGCGCTCCAAGAGATGCTGCAGGCGCCGGTCGCTCGGTGACGAAACCGGCCTTTTTTGCTATAATCCGCGACCCTTACCTTAATGTCTGACTAGCTCTATCGAGGTTCGGTTCAGAAGACCGGCAAGGGACGGTGTTGCAAGCATTGGCGCGAGAGTTGGACGTCGGTTGGCTCGCGATGCCGGCGGCACGCCGTCGTCGACGACGGAAGGGAGCCCTTGCCTTTGTCCCCCTCCCATTCTATCCACCTTCGCCGGAGCTCGTTCAGCTGGGCGTTCAGATTTTCATCCAGAAGTTCTCTGGGTGGTCGAGCGTGCCTGCAGGGTGCTTGTGCTGCACGCCGCATCGTTTCAGATGGCGCGAGTACCGCTGCGCGCTGATCAGCTTCCCACACTTAGGGCATGTTGGCATGGTCATCACTCGCGGAAGGGGCGTATACGGCTTTCTGATGGAGACACGTCCTTATTACAGCAAAGCCCGCCCTCACGACGAGCAAACTGTTCAAAGAACTGAGCGAACTGCGCCACATGAGGAACTTCCGGCGGGTGGTCCTTCCCATATCCTCGGCATTCTTCATCTACACCTTCGGGTGGGGCGTCACCTCCCCGGTCTTCTCAATCTATGTGAACAACATTACGGGGAACCCCTTCCTCACGGGTCTGGTCCTCTCGATAACCACGATGGCGGGGGTCTTCCTGAACATCCCTTTCGGCATGATCGAGGATAGGATGAACATGAAGAGGGTGCTTCAGGTCGTCCTGCTCTTCTACTCGGCGCTTGCGCTCCTCTACCCTCGTGCAGACAACGTCGAATCCCTGATGGCGTTGAGCGTCGGGAGGGGCGTCGCTTCGTCCTTCCTGTGGCTGACCTCCTGGGCTTACGTCTTCAGCTACACCGAGCGAGCTTCGAAGGGGAAGGAGACAGGCTTCTTCTCGGACATGAACGACCTCGCCTCCGCAGTCTCGCCCATCGTGGGCGGGCTCGTCTCGATCGTGTCCTTCTTCTTTCCCTTCTACATTTTGAGCGGGGCGAGCTTCGCCGCGTTCGCAGTCATCACGGTCTTCCTCAAGGAGGTCCCCCGGCCAGAGAAGGCATCCCTGAAGCTCCAATTCGCGAAGCTCTCGGGCTACATGCGCGAGAGGAGGTTCCTGAAGACCGTGTTCCTGATCGTCGTCTTCTACGCCCTGATTAACGTCTACTACTCGTTCCTCTCCGTCTTCCTCAACGACGAGGGCCTCTCGATCCCGCTCATCGGCGTCGTCCTGACGGTCGCGCTCGTTCCCGCCGTCAGCCTGGAGGTCCCGATGGGCAACCTAGTGGACAGGCGCGGCATAAGGAGGACTCTCTCGACCGCGGTCGTTCTCACCGCGATCGCGGCCGTGCTCATCCCGCTCTCAAAGGACTTCTTCTACACGGTGGTCGTCGTCACAGCCTTCACCGTAGCCTACACGATGATCTTCATCGCCCTATACTCACGGATGTCGGACATCATGCGCGAGGAGAAGGTCGCCATGACCGGCGCCATAGCCACCTTCAAGGACCTGGGGTACACTCTCGGCCCCCTTCTCGCCGGGTTCTTGATAGAGGCGCTCGGCATGACAGACACCTTCTACATCGTCGGCGCGGGGTTCATCGTGCTCCTGCCGGTAGCGCTAACACTTCGCGACTGACCTGCAAGGCGGAGAATCTGGGGATAACGAGAATAATTCTCTCGCGCGGGCGCCCGGTGATGGCGCATGATCAACGCCAGATTGATTGCTGCGCCGAGGGCCTTTCACGAACTTTCGGACCCGTCTATTGCAGGATGTATTCTTCGGGGCTGGAATGAGCCTAATCCATGTGGCGAAGGCTTCATCGGGCGAAGCCCGTGTAAGAACTACTAATCCGTTAACGGAAAGACGCCAGCAGGCGAGAAATCTCCTAAGCTTGATTCTCCACATAACCGGATTTCAAGAAAAGGAGGGGGGAGCCTAAGCCCAGATGGGCTTGTAGGCGAATACTGTCTCGCTTCCGTCGACGCCAGGCGTCTCGGCAATCCTCGCGACCCGCTCCAGAACCTCGTTGTGGTCTCTCCCGGAGACCGTTGCGATGATGTCGAACTCGCCAGGGACGATGTATGCGCCGTGTATCGGAGTCTGCCTCAACGACTCGAGCACTTTCCCTGGCTGCTCCTGAATGTTGAGGCATACCAGGGCGAGCGCCTCGCTGGGTGCCAGCTTCTTCTCCGACAGGTACCCCTCGAAGGCAATCAGAGTTCTGGTCCTGCTAACGCCCTTAATGGAGCGCAGCTTATTGACGAACGAGTAGACTTTGGCGGTTTCGTTCGAGTTGAGCTGGATGACCAGGTTGTGTCGACCCGAGGTCGGGGCGATCAGTCTGATGCCCTGCTCCCTCCTCAGTTGCTCGACGACGCTGTTCAGCGCCTTCGGCTCCACAGCAGCCATGACATAGCTCGGGAGTGCTGTGGCGCTCTCGGGCTTGATTTCGGTTGTCGATGCTTGCATGCTTTCACAAATCATAGTTTGATGTTATAACATATATTCTTTTGCACGTAATTGTTATATATGTAGCATTTGACTGCTACTAAGTTATGATATTGGCTGAGTTACCTAGGCGACTCTCGACAGCGGATGCCGTTTCGCAGGTGATGCGGAGGAACTATGTCTTCTATGAGGCGCTCCGGCTCAAGGTGGTCAACTACCACGCGATGGCCGCGCGAATTGCGCCCAGCGTCGAGGAACTGACGGGCAAGAAGGCGAAGCTTCCGACGCTCGTCGTGGCGGTCAAGCGGTTCTCGGACAGCATGGCCAGAGAGCAAGCTGCCGAGCTGCAGGGAATCCTCGGGGACGCAAGGGTGACACTCACCGGGGGCGTGGCCGAGGTCTCAGTGAGGGTTGGGGACGTCCCGCCGAGCAAGGTGCTGAACGAGGTACTAAAGCTGGTCCCGAGACTCTCCGCGGTGCCAGAGATCTTGCAGCTGCCGGGTGTGGTCAAAGTCATGGTGACTAGGGAAGATGCTCTGCTGATTGAACGGGAGCTCGGGGCCCGTTCCAGACGACCGTGGGAGAGGGGATGGCGAAGATAGGAGTGCGCATCAGTCAGAGGGCGGAGAAGATGGTGGGCTTGACCACCTACATCACGGAGCTGTTGTACAGGAACGGCGTCGTGATCCACAGTGCCTACATCGGGCGTCCGGACTTTCTCCTTGTGGTGGAAGAGAAGTTCGGCGCCAGGGCATACGACGTCCTCCGGGAGAAGGCCAAGGAGCAAAGTCGGTGATGGCTACTGAAGCCGAGGCAGGTCTTGAACTCTTCTCTCGGGCTCCGAGACCTGGACGACGGGGAGGCCAAACCCAACCGACCGGGAGCTCGACGGGGCTGTGACGACCCGAACGGCATTACCTTGCTCCCGTCAGTTATGCGCCGGACAAGCAATAATCCTGTCGAGACAGCAATGGAGGCGACTTTCATAGAGAATCGGACAAGCGACGAATCAGTGGACGACGTGATGAGACAGCGAGTGGTCGCGGTTCAGAGTGAGACGACAATCAAACGCGCGGCTTCGGTCGTGGCCCACAAAAAAAGCCAGCTGCTTGGTCGTCGTGCGGGGGAATACTACCATCGGCGCGTTGGCTTTCAGGGACAGGGTCCGGAAAGCTCTTGCAGCCAGCGTCGATCCTCGAAGATCTTGATACACGACGTGATGTCGACCCGTGTCATCACGCTCGGGCCCTCCGCTGACGAGAGTCGCCTAGGTAACTCAGCCAATATCGGAACACAATAGCACTCGAATGCTACATCTATAACAATTACGTGCAAAAGAATATATGTTATAACATCAAACTATGATTTGTGAAAGCATGCAAGCATCGACAAGCACTGATAATGAAGGACCTGTCATAAAGTGGAGCGAGACGATGAAGAAGGAGGCCAGAGGGCTCGATGCGTTCGACCTCGGGGAGGTTCACGCCGTTGAGCCGCACTACGTGAAGACCCAGAAGGGGATGCTCAAGAGGGAGACGTTCTACCTCCCAAGAGACCTTGCCGAGGCCTTCGATGGCTCAACCCTCTGGTTCAGAGTGGCGCCGGGGCAGGCAGAGGCGGAGTTCAGAAGGGAGACGCCACCGACCGAGGAAGAATACAACAAGTATTCCAGACACTTTCTGACTTCCAGGTAGCCAAGAGGCAGAGTCGGGCGGGGCGAACTGGAGGCTTCGAACGGGGGATTGCGATCGGATGTCTGAGGATTTGGCAAGGAGGAGCGCCCCGCAGTCGAGCGCGGAGGGAGCTCCGCAGAAGAAGAAGAGCAGGCGCGGGTTCCTGAGATTCGCTGTTGTCGTCGGCGGACTCCTCGCGCTCGCGCCGTGGGTGCCGTTCGGGACATACCTCTCGGCCTCGGTAGGCGGCGCGGCGTCAGCGACCAAGAACCAGACCATCGTGCTCGACGCGAACACCTTGGAGAACGGGAACGCATCGGGGAAGACCGTGAACGTGAACGACCTGACGACCTTCCCTCCTAACAGCACCTGGGTATTGACCTATCCCTCTTCGGGCGACCCGACCACCGACGGGCAGAACCCGAACACGTTCGTAAAGTTCGGGCTGATAAGACTGCCGAAGGAGCTCGGCGGCGCGAACAAGAGCCCGAGCGCCTTTGTCGCGTTCAGCAAAGTCTGCGTCCACCTCTGGTGCAGCCCAAACTACAACCCTGCGCAGTGCTCCGATCCGAGCGAGAACGGATACACGCCAGGGCCTGGATGCACCACCCACGAGCTCTACGAGTGCCCGTGCCACGGGAGCGTGTACACCGTGGGGATGGACGGGAAGCCTGTGGGGCTGTCAACTCTCGGGCCGGCAGCCGTCCAGCCGCCCCCGACGAACGCGATTCCCCTCCTCACACTCACGGCAGACCATGCCGGGAACCTGCAGGTCGTCCCGCCGATATGGGACGTCGACCACAACGGAGTGGTCGGCTATGGGAGATACACCGGGAATGGGGCTTTCACCGGAGGGTACCACCCTCAGTAGCAGATGGTGATCATGGACTTGAGCGAACAGACCGGAATGTTGCCGCCCATCCCCGTCATCGAGGCAGCCAACGTCCAGACGGGAGAGGAGGGCCGGCTAACGTTGGTCGGGAGGCGACTTCTCTTCATCACGGACGGGGGAATCAGGTTCGGCATCAAGCTGAACAACATAGTCAACCTTGAGATTACCGGGGACGTAATCGAGCTCGACACTAGGCTCAGCGGGGTCACGATCATGGCCGTCAGGTTCAAGGCGTTGAAGAACGACGTTTTGAAGTGGTTCCGCGGGATATTCTTCGCGTGGGTGCTCTCGAAGAGGAGGGAATCGAAACTCGCGCTCGATTGGGAACCGGCCTTCTACATAACGAGGAAGGCGCCTGGAAGAGCGCGGGAGGATGCGCCGTTCGTGCACGACTATCTGCTTTCGCGTCTTGTCGGGAACAAGGAGGACAGGGCTAGGTTCAGAGACCTCCTCGGCGCCGAGCGCATCACGAGTCTCAAGGCCGAGACCAACGGGTTCAGCAAGCAGGCGATGATTGAGAGGGTCGCCTCGATTGAGTTCGACAAGATGGCCTCCGCCGTCTTCAGGAGCGGCTGGAGGGACAGCTACGATAGCTTCGACAAAGGGTCGCCGATTGTCTTCCAGAGCGCGCTTCCGTCGATAAACCAAAGAGGGATGCGCGAGGAGTTCTGGGGCTGGTACGACGTCAACCAGGCACTCTTCGACAGGTTCCAGCAGACTGAGCGGCGCGGGGACGACGTCACTCGCCTCGTCCTGAAGAGGGTGGCGGCGTTGGTAAGGGAGAGGATAGGGGAGTACGCAGGGCTGGCGGACGAAGTCCTGCAGAGAGAATCAAGACTCGCATAAAGTCGACTTTCTCTCTCAACCGAGCGGCCTTGCCCGTTGACCTGTTTGACACGACCAACATCTGCTCTACTCTTGCGAACCCACGTGTAAAGACGCGGGCTTATTTCCGCTTCCGGCATCGGCGAAGCATCAGCCCCTATCCCGTTGCCTACTCCATCCTATGCCATCTTTGGATTGCGCATCCTGTGATGTTCTTTGGCTCACCACCTGGGGCATCTTGCCTCTCTCTTTGAGAGGCGCTCGCGGGAAATCACAATCCGGGGGGGGGTTTCCACAAACTCCGGAGCAGCCCACTCAAGGGGAGGCGCTCGATTTTCAATCGGCTGTGGAAGTGGTAGCGCTAGGTGTGCTCGGCCGCAGGCTTCTGATCGTGGGGCTGTCTCGGCCGTCGTTTGATGAGCAGGGGCACAAGGATCGAGATGACCACCGTGCCCAGAATCGCGAGCGAATATGCGGGCTGGTCTATGATGCCGTTTTGCAGCGCCACCGAGGCGATGACTATGCCGACGGCGCCCCTCCCGCCTAGCATGACCGCCACGTCCCGCGCGTCGTCCCCGCTAGCCTTCAGGAGCCTTCTTACCCCGCTGTAGGTCAGGAGAAGGGACGGCGCCACCGTAGCCAATATGATTACAAGCAGAGCTCCAATCGACAGGTAGCTGGCGCCAATCAGGTTGGCTTCCATTCCTGCGAAGCCGAAGAACACAGGGATGAAGAAGCCCTCGTTCATCCGCGTGAAGGTCCTAATCAGCCGCCCAAAGGCCTCCCTTCCGACCAGCCCTTCGTGGAGTATCAGGCCGGCGAAGAATGCGCCGATTATGTAGCTCAGACCGACCGACTGAAAGATTAACGAGACCAGCAACCCCGCGATTATCAGGACAGCATATGACACGTTCTCCCTCTTGAGGACACGCGAAGAGCTGCGCAAGATTCGCCGGAACGCCTCTACCCTTGCGTTCAGCGCCCAGTCCATGATCGCGAATGCTGCGACGAAGACCACGACGAAAGCAAGAAGAGAGAGGGTGTCTCCAACGGATTGCGAGATCGCGGCGAGCGCCACGAAAGCGACGATGTCAGAGATTACGGTGGATGCGAGTATTATCTGTCCCGACTGGAGCTCAAGAAGTCCGTACTCGATGACCATCACAGAGACTATCGATATCGAGGGGACCGCGATCACGAGGGCGAGAACCAGGTCTGGAATGACGCCAAAAGGGAACAGCCGGACGGAGAGAAGAGTGACTATGATGAACGGCGTGAAAAAGCTGGTGGTGCTGACGAGTGTCCCTTGCAGGAGGTGCCTCCTGATCGTCTCCGTCCTCATCTCGAGCCCGATCAAGAATATTATGAAGAAGAGCGAAATCGTCGATATGCCCTGAATCTCTGCACTGTTTGACACCACTCCTAGAACCGTCGGTCCCAGGACCAGCCCGCTGAGCAACTCGCCCGCGACGGACGGCAAGCCGAACCTCTGGAAGACCTCGCCGAGGACCACCGCGAAGGCAAGAACCAGCAGCACCTGATAGATGATGTCGTACGCCATGTGGCGGCTCTCTACTTGTTATCCGTGACATCGGCAGCGGCTCGGTCGGCGTGAGGTCGTCCAAGGCCGTAGGAGCCGATCGCCGTGACCACGTTCGTCAGCACTATCACCAGGGTCGCGATGAGCACGATTTCTCCAGAACCGACAACGTTGTTTTCAAGAAGGGTGGTGGCCAATACGGCGGGGGTCAAACCTTGTGCTATCATGACGAATATCGCCCTCTTCGCCGTCCTGCTCTTCCGGTGGTCGACGGAGTAGGTGCTCACGAAGCGCGAGACAAGAAGGGCCAGCATCACGGTGCCCGCTAGCAACCAGGTGTTCAGGTCCAGGAAAGACTGCAACGACAGCTCCAACCCGAGGAAGACGAAGAAGAACGTCTTGAGGAAGAATATGATCTCGCTCTGCAGCGTGCTGATGTAGCCTCCCGTCCCGGCGGGCAACTGGTATCCAGGGACGAACTTCCCGAGGTTCAGGAACACCGCTCCGAGAGCCAGGACCGCGAGGATCCCGCTCCCGCCAAGATAATTCACGAGCGCGTACACCGCGAGGACGTATCCTATGGTGGCGATGTACAGGTAGTCGGTGAATTCCATGATTCTCGAGAACCTGATCCACGCTATCCCCGCGACCGCTCCTGCTACTACACCCACTGAGAGTTGCGCGACGAACGTCAAAGCGATCGTCTTCAGTCCTCCGGCGTCGAGCGGTACGCCTTGCAGGTAGCCGTTGAGAAATACAAAGAAGAGGATGATCAGGACGATGGAGTTGAAGGCAGATTCGAGAGTCAGGTTTGCGACGAGTCCATCGTTGCCCTTCGACAATCGTTGCGCCACATACGGCACGACCGCCGCCGTCGTCTCGCCGCCGATGATGGAGCCGAGCAGCAGCGACTGATAGACCCCCCACCCCACGTACAGGTGAAAGAAGACGAACACGATGGAGATGCTGAGGAGCATGTAGAGAGAAGATCTGGCGAGCGCGCTCGCGCCCTGGCCCAGGGTCTGCTTGAAATCAAGGCTCATCCCTAGGTCGAAGAGTATCATAGCAAGGGTGAGCTGGCCGAAGATGGGCACCAAGAAGTCGAGCGCGTTCTGTGGGATCAGCCCTACGGCCTTCAGGATCAATCCCAGGAGAATCAGGGAGAGCGTCTGTGGGATCCCCCTTCTCTTGAAGAGGATGTCGCCGAAGAAACCCAGGAAGATGACGCCAGCGATGAGCAAGAGAATGGTGTCGGTCGACGCCAAGCATTCTCGCCGTAATCACGCCCGAGACGTTATTTAAACGGGCGAAATGCCTGACCGTTGCCCCTGTTTGCAAGAATCCTGCCTTGACTCTCCGGTCATCCCGAACGGAAGGGAGTGCCCTTCTACTTCAGCCGCTCACGGGGCAGGCAGGTTGAGGCTCGTAGCCAGCCAGATCCCGACCAGCGATTCAACCCCCCAGGCAAGGCCCCCCACCGCGATGGCCTTCCAACCAGTCATCCCCAGGACGTCCCTTCTCACCCCGAAGCATATCCCGATTATCGCGGCGGTCAGAAGCAGGCTCGCGGCGTTGACGCCGAGGAACTCGCCGCTGCCGCTCGCGATGGGGCCCAGCGCCGACGCCGGCAGAGGGAAAACGGTGTTGTAAAGGACCACACCGAAGAAGGCCAGAATGAAGAGAGGGAACGTCTTGAAGACCGCCCTCAGGCCTGCGGCCCGCCCCGCCCCTCCAGGCGCCGCCCGGGCGGTCCTCGCGACCAGGACAACTATGACAGGGATGAGAAGCCCTATCCTGATCGACTTCACCCAGAGGGCCGCCAATAGCGAGGCGCTCCCCCCGCCCTGCAATGCGGCCGCCACGAGTTGCGGGAGGTCGAGGGTCGTGGCCCCTGTCCACACCCCGTAGACCGTGCTGCTCAGCCCCAGCAGCCTGTCGAGCACCGGATAAGCGAAGAGCACCAACGTGCCGAAGAGGAGGATGGTCGCTATCGACATCCCCGCGGCCTTCTCGTCCGACTTCACCGCCTGCTGCGTAGCGACGACCGCCGAGATCCCGCAGATCGCCGTCCCCACGGACACCAGGAGCGCCGAATCCCATGGGAGGCGCAGGAGCCTCCCCGCAAAGTAGCCGACCACAAGCGGGATCGTGACGGCGAGCATCCCTATTCCGAGAATCCACGCCGACCCGGGCTTGAACCAAAGCGCGTATGAGAAATTGAACCCGTAGGCGACGATCCCTATCCTGAGCAGCCACCGCGTGGTGAACTGCAGGCCGTATTGAAACCTCCGCGGAAGTTCGATCAGATTGGTCACGGCGATGCTCAGGACCGCGGCGATCATCAGCGCGATCATCGGGGGAGGGACGTGATACGCCGACTCGACGTAGTTCAACTCGAGCCAATAGATCATCTCGGAGGCTACGAGAATCGGCAAGACGACGAACGCCAACCCAGGAAGTGCGGCTACGACTTCCTGTCGAGTGGGAAGTACCTGCACGTCGAAACCGCCGCCGACTTATCGCTTTAAGCGTATGCTGGCTGATTTCAGAAATGTAGGGGTGCGTGGAGGAAATGACTACGTTATCCGTGCGTTCACCTTGATTATGTGGGTCATGCTGTATATCGCCGGGCAGCGCTCCTCGGCCATCGTCACCAGTCGTCGGAGCTTCTCGTTGTCGGCGTTGCTGCTCCTCGCTTCGATCGCAACGTCGATCCCCTCGGTGATCGGCTCGTCGGCCACGTCCAGCGTCTTCGCGAAGTTGATGCTGCACTCAGCGGCTACGTTGAGCTTCGTCAGTTCGACCCCCTCCATCGCGGCTACCGTGGCGAAGGTGCTGATGAAACACGAGGTTATGCCTGCTATGCAGTACGCCATCGGCCCAAGCCTGCTTCCGCTCCCGCCCAGGTAAGACGGAGAATCTACCTCAATGACCTGCTTGCCGTTCTCATACGACATCTCAGTCCTGAATTGGTAGTGCTTCGAAGGGTCGAGGTTCCATTCTCCCTGCAACGCCACCTTCTTTCTGAGCGACGGCGCGTTCTTCTTGCCCGCGCCCGCGGTCTGCGCGACCTTGTCCAGGTCGACGTTGTTCACGATTCTCGACATGGTGGGGTCGATGACGATTTCGACTCTTAAGACTTGCCCGGTTCGCGATTGTAGGCGTCATGTTCGCCTTGAGCTCTGGGCCGCGACACGAGACAGAGACGCGTGAGCCCTCGACGCTTCCTGAAACATTTGAATAGGTTCCCTCGAGTCTGTAATCTCTGGCCTTGTCGAACGACGGAAGAGGAAACGAAGGCGGAGTCTCCAAGGTCACGGACCACCTGGCGAATGAAAGGACCTACCTCGCTTGGGTCCGCACGGGCATCACAGTGATCGCGCTCGGGTTCGTCGTCGCGAAGTTCGGCCTGATAGTGAAGGAGCTTGCGCCTTCGGCTCCGGCCCCCTCGTATGGCTTCTCGTCGACCATAGGCGTGGTTCTCGTCCTGGTGGGAGGGGCGATGCAGCTTCTGGCCCTGAAGATGTTCAGGGAGAACCGGGTCAGGATCACGACAGGGACATACAAAGCCGGCGGGACCACAGAAACGGCGATAAGCGTGACCGTCTTCTTGGTAGCCCTCTTGCTCATCGTCTACATGGTCCTGACGGTGTAGGAGGTACATGACCGGGCTCTATGGGGGTCTTGAAGCAGATTCAAGAGGCGGTGGGACCCGAGGCCTGTGCCGAATCTAGTCGGAGCTTGGTTTGATTACGCCGGCATTCCTGATTCTGGCGCTCTCCGCGGCACTTCAAGCGCCCGGGCGATGCTCATTGCCCAGGCCTCAATCTCCTTCCAGTCGCGAAAGTCGCCCTCGGGCATCGCTTCGCGGGCAGCCTGGCTCTTTCGCGCCAGCTTGTAGGCGAATCCAATCGTGCCTGTCAAGCGCGAGCCGTCGAGCGCCCCGAAGAAGACCCTATGGTCGCGGGGTTTGGCGAGAGCTCGGAGCTCGTCCAGCTCTTTGGGTCCGGATGCGTCTAGCAAGTCGCGGCCCTTCGCGTCCTTCGATTGCGTGCCCACGGGCCCGCTGCTGAAGAGCCACACGGGACGGTCAACCAGAAGAGCGGTGTTCTTCGAGGCGAACTTTTTTGCTTCCTTCAACCAGTGGAACATGTAGACCGCGCTGCCGATCACAAAAGCGTCGTAGTCCTTTGCATTTCCGACCGCACCGACCTCAATGACATCCACCTGCATCCCCTGCTGCCGAAGTCTCTCTCCTATGAATTCTGCAATGCCTCTGGTGGAGCCAGCCTTACTGGCATACGCAACAAGGACTTTCATATCCTCTCGCCTCGAAAGACCGCCCCTGCACTACTTAGGAGAGGGACACGATTCTCAAATCTGACAGTCATGGCTTCGGACGATGTATGGCCACCGAGCACACCGTCCGGGTTCGAAAATGAGATGGCTCGTTTTGAGCCATTTGCGGCAAAACAGAGTTCATAGTGAGCTTATTTTTAGCGTGCCCGACGGGACCCGCCTCTAAACGGGTTCTCAAAGTGGACTTCAGGAAGCTAGCTCAGGCGTCAGAGAGGTCCGAATCGGCCACGGGACTCAGACCAGCGGTCTGTGAATGAGGCTTCTGCTCTTCGCGCTCTCTCGTTCGGCATGTTCCTTGATGACTTGATTTATCTCCGCGTGGCGCTCCTCAGGAACGTCGACAGCTCTGTCACTCCTCCCATGAACGAAAACCCTACTGATCTTACGGTCTTTGATTCCGGCCCTGATTCCTTCCATGGTTTGGCCGCCCGAGAGGGCTACATAGACCGCAAGGGTGAGTATTGGTAGACGCTTGCTGTAAAATCGGGAGAAGGCGACACTGCAGTCGTCAGGATGCCGCAAATCTGTCAGGCGCCTTTAACTCGCCCGACGGGATTTGCTTAGTGTTCTAAGCGCATCCAGCCCAGGGCATCCGCGAAATCAATGCGGTGAAGATGACTCGACTCGTAAACGATATTCTAATGAGTCATCTTTGTTCTAATTTCGCGATTCGTTTTTCAAGGCCTTCGAGGCGCTTGACCACGCTCGTCTCAGTTTCATGATGGCCATAGACGTGCTCTGTAAGCTCTTTGAAGAGCTCGGCTAGATTTGCCATCTCCTCCTTTAGTTGCTTGTCTGCCAATTTCGGTCGTCATTTCTTCTCATTTCGACCCTACTAAAGGTTCGATCTGTGCTGGCGATACGACAGGACCCGCCCCTGAACGGGTACTCAAAGTGCACTCTGGAGACTCGGGTTGGATTGAACCGGGGATGCCACATGTCATCAACACGATTGTACACGGGGGCTCGCGGACGTGCGCTTAGTGGAGCCTTGAGACTGCCTCTTTCAGAGCACCCCAAGCTGGCTTCGCTCTTCCTCCGCTTTCCTTGAGGCCGAAGCGGTTCTCGGGGGGGCCTCCAGGATGAGTCCCTGTAGCGCAGTATGCCCAACCCGTTTATGACGTCGAGCGAGAACGCCTTTTCAAGCGCCATTCGCACGTAGGGCGCTTGCTTCTCCCCAGTGTAACCCAGCAGCCGAGGCCCGCCTGGGTGGCCGGTCTCAGAGATTATCACTGGCTTGCCGTTCTCGTCGGCGAACTTCTGGGTGTCGTCAAATACGTCTGCGTTGAGCGGGGGAGAGGCGTTGTAGTTCGGGTAGAAGTCAAGCCTGAGGATGTCGCAGAGCGGCGGATATTGGTTCAGGTCTTTCATGCCTCCGTCTCCCTCAAGGTTGACTATCGTTCTGGCACCGGCGTATTCCTGATGGACTGCGTCATTGAGAGTCTTCAAAAGGTCGTTTCTGAACCCGCCCGGGTCCTACCAAGAGATGCCGCCACGCCAGCCTCCCTCCACGTGCCTCGGCCACCAATTCGGTTCGTTTTCTAGTTGCCAGTGCATGACTTTGCCCTTGTAACGTCGTACCAGAAGTCTCGAGTGGATGGCCCGGCGCTTGATGTACAGCGCCCTGTCTTTGTCCACATCGAGGCCCTGAGGCAGCATCCTTTCGTATCCGCAGCCGAGCACACGCACGATTTCTATTCCGCGCTCGACGAGCTTATTCACGAAGAAGTCGAGCGGCCATTGTCACACGACGACTCGAGGAGCGCATCAAGGGAGTCTTCAGGCACAGGCGAGGGCTCAAAGAACCTCCAGTTCAACCAGCATCGGATGAAGTCCGCCTTGATGTGCGCGAGGTCGTCTGCGAGGGGGATTGTCGCCTTCTCCGCCGTCGCGGGGTCTTTCATCCGGTCTCGCCTGCTGATTGCGAGGTCTGCCCTGTCGACCACCGTTCCCTCCCGGATTCTGAGCGAGAAGAGGTGAGGGATGATCACGGATTTGGGCTCGTCAGGACCCGCGTATCTCCTGGTGTCGTCGATATTGGGGCCTGAATGAAATCGCTCTGCAAAGTCGAGCAAGCCACTGAAGGACGGCGCCTTGCTCGTGGAAGTATCTTATGGGGAATATTGCAAGCCGGACTGATGCATATTCGATGCGCGTTGCGCGCGAAATGCTCGAAGTTCGGACATTCTACTTGATTACTATCGACTTCAGGCTCTTGCCCGGCGCTAGGTCTGGGGGGCGCGCTGGATACCTCATGTGCGCCTTCTGCAGTGTCCTGACTATTACGCTCGAAATTACCAAGTCCCTGAACCAATTGTTGTTGGCTGGGACGATGTACCAAGGGGCATGATCCGTACTTGTCTCTTCCAGAGTCTCTTCATAGGCTTTGATGTAGTCTGCCCAAAACTCTCTCTCATGTAGATCGTTGACGCTGAACTTCCACCTTTTCGTAGGGTCCTTGAGACGGTCCTGCAAACGCCTCTTCTGCTCGTCCTTGCTGATGTGCAGGAAGAACTTCAGGATGATTGTGCCGCTTTCGGACAGCGATCGCTCAAAGTCATTGATATCCGCGTACCGCTTATTCCACACTTCCGGAGGAATGAGCTTGTGAACGCGCTCTATCAGTACCGCCTCGTAATGGCTTCGGTTGAAGATCACAATCTCTCCTTTGCCAGGTATTCGCTCGTACACACGCCACAAAAAGCCATGGTCCTGTTCATTCTGCGTAGGAACCTTGAAACTCGCCACTCGCACGCCCTGCGGGTTGACGCCCTTGAAGACCAACCGGATGGCGCCATCCTTTCCGCCAGTGTCAAGCGCCTGGAGAACAATTAATACCGAATGCTGGTGCTCGGCATAGACCAGTTCTTGGAGGGATTCAAGCTTCTCTGTCAGTTTCTTTGACAGTTTGAGCGCCTCTTGCTCGTTTCCGTCGAAACCCGAGGTGTCAGCGGGATCCCACGTTTCCAGGTCGACCTTTTGATTCGGTCGAACCCTGTATCGCTTGAGGTGGACCCCCTTCTTCAATCTGGCTCCAAGATGGTGCGTCGAGTTTTTAGACGTTTCTCGCGCGCTCATGCTTCGGTGTGGGCTGTCGCTTGACCACAGCGTTCGGGTTGTCTTGTCTAGGTGAAGCAGGTCCCGCTGTCAGCAAAGAGCAAGCTCAGAGGGCTGAGTGCCATCCGGGCGTGGCGTGTTTAATATGGACTACAAACATCCGCGGAACGACAGGAACGTAATTGTGGCGTGTCGAGACCTAGAGAAATTGTTGCGCTAGTCGTGGGCGGAGTCGGGATTTTCATCTTGGACTTGGCATTCAACGGGTCTTCAGAGAGCGACCTATTTTTCCCCCCACAGCTTCGGAAAGTGCTTCCCAAAGTGCTCAACAACTCAACACTTCCGCCAAGTCCCGCGGCACCTGGAGTTCTTGGCGGCTATCTGCCAGGAGGACAAAACATCTACCTCTATGCCATTGGAGGAGCGTTTCTCGTAGTTGCGATGCTCATCCTGATTGTGATCAATCGCAATTCAGGGAAGAATCTCCATTAGCGCGGACACTGTCTACGGGACTTTAGAACTCTAGCGCTCCTTGAATCGTTCGAACAGTTTCATGTCGTCTATGATTGCGGCTATGGGATAAGAGAAAAGCGCCGCACCTATCACATCAGTGAAGTAATGAGCTCCGGTCACCACACGGCTGGCGCCTAGTAGAAATACAAAGACGCCGAAAACGACGTTCAGGCTTCTCGAATGGTTGGCTAGGAGGTAGAAGCCCCCCGCCGCCGGCGCCACATGTCCTGATGGATATGACGGGAGCCCTTCGAAAGCCAAGGGTTGCACCTGCGAAGGGAACTTGTCATACGGCCTCGCTCTGGGAAAAAGCAGCCTGAAGATGATGACGACGACTGCCACCACGGTAATGAATAACGCGAATTTCAACGCCTTCCTAGGCCGTCTGAAATCAAACGCCAAAAACAGAAGAGCGAATCCTATCCAAACAATGGAATCGCCCAGGTGGTTGAATGCCAGGAAGAACCACATTATGTGGGCGTTCAAGGCTGCTTGCTGGAGTCCCGCCATGTAAGGGACTTCGAAGGAATCAAGATAGCCGGTTCGGACGACGATGCCCAGGAGTATTGAGAGGCCAATCAGCCCGTACCTGAATATCGTCTTCTTCCCTGCCTTCAGAAAGGGCATTAGCACACCTCCCATGACTGGTTATTATTCTTGCCAAGAATCGGTCAAGCATTGGGGAGGTGCAGATCGCCATGATTCTCACAAGAAGAGTCTGTAATGATACACCCGAAGATTCAGTGCTAACAAAATAGGGAATCCTTAATGTTCAAAATGACTTGTTATAACGGGCTGCAATGCAAGTCACCGCAACAAAGGCCAAGGCGAGGGTGAAGAGATTGGTTCCGCGATCTTTCAGGAGGGCAGGCGCTTTGGCGATCTTTGCTGGTCTGATCATGATTGCAAGTGGGATTTCTTCCCGCTCAATCCTTTTGACGGCCTTGAGCTATCTCGATGATCGCGCTGGACTAAGCATCGGTGCTGCAGGTCAGTCCTTGTTGCAGCTGACTATTGTTATTGTCACCTTCCTCGTCGGGCTCGGTGGGATTTCGGCGATTGCGGGAGGGTTTCTACTTTTGCGGGGACACGGGTCTTCAGGAAGGTTCCTGGTAGGGCTCGGTGGAGGGACGGCGATTTTTGGGCTTCTGATCTCGATCGGCGAAGCGCTTGTCACCTCTCAGGGATCGACGCCCATATTCTACCAGCCATACTTCGCCTTGTACTGGATCGGTGCGATACTTGCGACGATTTCAATCCTTCTCTCTAGGCGAGACCCAACCACCAAACCGATAATATGAAGCCCCCGCCGCGAGGATTACGCTGCAGTAGACGACGCTTTTTCAAGCTCGCGCCTAACCACCCTCGCCAATCTTCGGCGAAGTACAGGCACGAAAGGCAACACGTATCTTAAGCTCTTGGCCTTAGCGATGACTGCGCTTCCGTTCTCGCTCCTATAGCTGGCAAGGAACGATTCAGCAATAAGCTTCACCCTCGCTTCCTCTTGACCATCGTCCTTCTTTTCATCCTTCTTGTCATCTTCCTCCTTCTCCAGATGCGTCGAGGAAAAATAGAGAAACTCGGCGAGGTCCCAAGCCGCATCGCCATTCTCCACTGTTTGCTCAAGGTCCAGGAGACCGATGGCATCTTTGCATACAAGTACGTTCTGAGGCTTCGTATCCCCATAAACCAAACCGGCCTTGTGCATCCTGGCCAAGACTAACGCATATTTTTCGATGTTGCTGGTGTCATCGCTTTCCGCCTTCATTATCTTCTGGACGAACTTTGACAGCGGCACTCCCTCGACATACTCGGTAACCAGCGTCCTGTCGTCCAGAGCGATTCCGATGATGCCGTGAGTCTTGATTCCAAGCTCACGTGCTCGACTGGCGCCATCGATCTCCCTGTTGAGCCTAGAAAGAGGGCTAATGTTGAATTTCTTGGCGGCAAGCGACCATAGATTGAGTAAAGCCCACTTTCCGGACTTCATTTCGGGAAAGCGCTTGAGCACGAACTTGACCCGCTTCTCATCGTCCCAGATTTCGAGTTGGCGACTGGGGCTTATGAAAGCTCCTTCTTTTTTCTCTTCATATTCGTAGGTTTCGCCGAACCCTGATACCCGCGCGATTTCTTCGACTATCTTGCTTGCGTCGTCAAAGATGACCCCTTCCTCTAGACGAAGCAATTTCTTCGGATGGTCGAGCTCGAGCAAGGCGGGGTGGCAGGTCTTTCCAGTTGCTCTAAGTCTGGAAACAGGTTTCGTCTTGAACTCAAATCCCACTCTATTGGCGAACGCGTGAAACGCGAACCGCCTGGCGTCCCTTGCATTCAGTGGATACATCTTGAGGAGATTGGTCAGTGCACTTGCGCGCTTTTTCCCCCTGAAGATTCTGATCGAGTCCTCTGTGCTCTCGATTATCCCGCTTGAAGCCAGCGATTCCGCGGCCTCTCGGAAACCGCGGAGCGCGAACCCTAGGTTCTGTTTACTCTGGTCACATGTGTAGGTGCGCGTGTAGCCGTAGGTTACTTCTGGGTAGACGGCCGCCCTCTGATTCAGCTTGTCGAATAGGAGGTATTCGTAAGGAATGACCAGGTTTGAAGAAAAGTCGCCGTAGTCGGTCTGAATTTCAATCAGCTCTTCGGCTATGGCCCTCTTCTTGTATTCGAACTCTACACTCCGCAAGAATTCCGCGTTAACAATTGGTTCATAGACATTCAGGAACCTGCCGACAAGGAACTCTCCCGCAGAATGATGCTTTGCCTCGTTCAGCAAAGTCGCCTCGTCTACAATAATCGGTGGTGACTCGCCCTCTTGATCGTGCCCTTCCGATATGCCCTTTGCGCTGCCTACGTCCCTCAGATTCTTCGTGACTACGATGATGTCGTAGTCAGAATCATCTCGCGCGTACCCTGCAACCCTTGAACCGTAGGCGCAAAGAGAAGAAACGTCCTCTCTCTTGACCAATGATTCGGCTAGCGAGAGAATCTTGGCCTTGTCCTCAGAGGCGAGCCTTGTCCCCAAGCCTTGGCCCATCGGCACCTCCTTTGCCATCTTTGACAACTGCATGAATCGGCTTTCGAGCACCATCGAGTTAGTTATGCCCTGACTTCCTCAATACCGGGGACTATCAAACGTCAGTGTCATGCTTTCCTAGCAATGTTATGGGCTTGTGATGCTCCCCATGAGCTACAATGGAACTACCTGACAAGCCGAACGGTAAACTCGAAATACCCAAACTGGCCAGCTTCACGTCGGGGCGCGGGGAACATGTCGATCGAGCACGTTTTCGTTCTGCTGCTGGAGAATAGAAGTTTCGACCACCTTCTAGGTTTTTCCAAGATCCAGGGGACTGACCCATCGGGAAATCCTACAGCAATAGACGGACTCACCGGCAACGAAACCAACATTTCCTCGAGAGGCGAGACCGTCGTGGTCTCATCGCCGGCCGATTTCATTTCGGACAATGGTCCGGGTCACGAGTTCAAGGACGTGCGGGAGCAGCTGTGCGGGAAAGCGGGCACATACTCTTCAACAGCTCCGCAACCCGGAGAATACGATCCTAACATCAACAACAGTGGCTACATCTCAAATTTCGCGCTCCATGAACGAAAGAATCCCGAAGGAATCATGAAGTGTTTCTCGCCCTCCCAGCTTCCAGTCATAACTACCTTGGCCAAGGAATTCGCTGTGTGCGATCGATGGTTCTCTTCCATGCCCGGTCCCACTTGGCCTAACCGCTTCTTCATCCATGCTGCCTCTTCAGGCGGGCTGGATGACAGTCCCTCCTTCTCACGCGAGTTCAAGTCGGTATTATACGACGGCTTCAAGTTCGACAATGGCACAGTCTATGACCTGCTCGACAATGGCAAATTGGGTTGGACGATCTACAGCGACGACGAGTTCCCTCAAGCGCTGTCTATAGCCGGGATGCGTGCCAATTTCGACAAACATTTCAGGTCGTACAAACTGTTCAAACAAGCCATAAGGGATCCTCGATTCTCGGAATCGTATGTGTTCATAGAGCCGGACTACCATGCCTTCACGGGGAAGTTCCGTGGCGGCAACTCCCAACATCCCATGGACGATGTGACGAGGGGCGAGAGATTCCTGAAGGACGTCTACGAGTCGATACGCGGCTCGCCACACTGGGAGAAGAGCCTGCTTATCATAACCTATGACGAGCATGGAGGATTCTATGACCACGTGGTGCCCCCGGGGGCCGTCAATCCTGGAGATTCCAACATTCCCGGAAACAACCACAATGACTTCGACTTCCGACAGCTCGGTGTCCGAGTACCAACGGTAATCGTTTCGCCTTTCGTCGCAAAAGGCACTATAGATCACACAACGTATGACCATACCTCTGTTCTCGCCACCGTGGAGGCCCTGTTCAGGCTTGGCAGTCTCACGAAACGGGATGGGACGGCACAGACCATGAATCACTTGCTCAACCTTCGGGCGCCTAGAACGGATACCCCGCTGAAATTAGGCGAACCGGCTGTCTCTGGCTATGTCCATAAGGAAGGGGAAGAAGAAAAAGGGGTGCAAGGTCTCATTACTAGACTCGTCTCCTTTTTCGGCGGTGAGGAAGTTGATCCGTCATTGAGCGGCTTTCATCACGTTGCCCTCCTCAGAGACCTCCAAAACTCACCTGAGACAGAAAAAGAGAAGATTGCCCGACGATTCCTGGGCGACAGGCAGTTTCACGCGGTAAGATACATGCGACGGGTAAAAGCAAAGGTGGCCGCCACGCACCATCCCACAGCAGAAAGCAACGCGCGTTCTTAACAAAGCGTCTTGGATGGGCGAATTTTCGATGGTCTTTTCCAGTTTGACGGCTGGTATCGGTGTCGACGGACAAACCTTTCGTCACTCGTTTCTTGAAATCGTCGCGGGCAAGTTGAACTTCAAGTTCAGATTACATCATTCTTCTGGGCTTGCCGACTGATCGTGAGCCCAGCGCGCTGGGCATGCCAACAGAAGCGGAGGGCCATCTTTGGCCGCCAGTCAGGAATGTATAGCATAGATTCGTAGTCGGTTGTGGTTAAATATCGGATGCCATACATAGGATGGTGTGGTGGCGAGAACTTTACTACATAGTAAAGTTATGCAGCCGTCTTCACATACTCGTATAATTTGTTGGACCCCATACCTTTTCCATGAGGAAAAACCCTTATACCGAACTCCGATGCCCATCCAATCGCTGGTAAGGTATGATGTCAGTTAAAATGGACAACACAAAGAGTGCAGAGGAATCCGATCTGCAGCTACTATATGTGCTAATGCAACCAACCAGACAAAAAATCATTCGGCTACTGAAAGAGTCGAAAGAGCCACTGTATATAGCAGAAATCGCGGAAAAGGTCGGGGAAAGCCCGCGGAACGTATCGTTCCACCTGGCAACAATGGCAGAATACGGACTCGTGGATGGAGAATACAGGGAGATAGAAGCTCCAACACACCACTCAGCTATAGTGGGAAAAGCGGCAAAGTTCTATCGTCTTACACCGAAGGTTGCAGAAGTAACGAAACGGTTGGCAAAAGCCATTTAGTGGCTGCCCTCCCCCTTTTTTGTTTTAGCGCTCCACCGTAGTGGTGAATTTCACCTATGAGATTGATGTATTTGCGCGCCTGAACCTATATATATTGAACGGATAAAGAATCGTCTGTAACGGTTGCATACGATTTGAGCGGAAACAGCAACGCCCCTGACGGGGAGGTCTTAATCAAAATTGTCAAGGAGACGCTGAAAAAACTCACAAAAGCTGAACTCATTGAAATTGAACTTTACCAAGAGAACATCGAAGAAGAAATCCATGACGTAAATGCAGAACCCTATACAAAAATTCCCTTTGACAAGGTGCCGAAGAACTGCAAGCTAAAGTTGCATATGGTGATTAGACAGCCAGAAACTGGACGTGAAATAACAAGTGTCGTCTCCACGAGTTGCAATGGCGGAACGTTCCACCATACTGACAAGATCGAAACGACCGAATTGGACACAGTACCCAATGACGCCGATCCAAATAAGAATGTAAAAACCGACAAGATAGACAAAGTGATTGACAATATGATGAGGGTAGTTCAGGTCGTAATATCATTATTCAATGCGCTCAGAAACGCTGGGTACATCAAAGGGTAAATGGCCAGCTCCCACTTTACCCGCCCCAACTCTCCTAGACACCTCATCTCCCGAAGACGCACCAGATCCAGAAGGCCGAATGGACGGGACGTGAATCTGTGGAACATTCTATTTCCGCGACGTAGCGCAATGTTTATCTGGTAGTGGTAATGCTACTACTGCGTGGAAATGTCACTACCGCTGGTCGAGGTCACTCGTGAAGAATCGGGAGATGGAATCCTCAAGGGTCTAACGTTCGAACTCGTGGTTCGCAAGCCGGGGGTTCTCACCGGGTCGGTCTTTGGAGCGTTAGGAATCATGCTCTCGCTCCGAAAGGGACAGAGTTCGCGCTGGGTGGACGGATGGAACCTCGTAATAATTGGCATCTCCCTCTTCCTCCTCATCCTGCGATTCACGCTGCGAGCATCTCGAGGGGAAGAGTGACTTGCACACCTACAGTCTCCATGCTTGCGGAACACGTTCTGGGGTGTCGACAGGGGCGGTCCTACTTGCGGCGCTCGTCATTGTTGCAGTCGTGGCGGCGCTGTATATTGCCTCAGGACCGGCTGCCTCGGGAACAGTTCCTACTCGCCATGTCGTCTACATTGCCAATGTGAGCGACCAAAAGCTTGACCAGACAACCAACTACAACGCATTCAACGTCTTGAAAGACGGCGTGATTGTTGTCGCGGCAACTATCGGGCTCGGAGCGTGCGTCGGTGGCACTTTCGGGGCCTGCGCCGTCGCAGCTCCAGGCGTGGGGGCGATCATCAACGGTGCTTTGCAGGACCCAATAATCACGACAGACGCCGATTTCCAGTTCACAAACTCGGGAAATGGCACGGCGACCAGCATCACATATGAAGTAGCTACCTATACTGACGGAAACCTCCTCCAAGCGAGTCTATACTCAATACCGGCTCTTGGGGCTGGAGAAACCACCACAGTCGAGTACGCGCACGCAATAACATTTGGCGACCTACCGGTCTCATTATGGAACTTCATTCAAGGAAAGGGTAACGTCGATATCCAAGTCGCGAACATGACGTATGACGGAGGTTCGTAGAATGTTGGGCTACGCCTCGGTCGTCCTGGGTGGGATTTTGGACTTCTTCCTGACTGATCCATTTTTCCGATCTCTGACGGCCGGAACTAACACCGCCAACTGGAATCCGCTTCTCTCTCCAATGTTCTTCCACGGCGTTCCCTTCGCCGCCTCCGTCAGCATAGTCGGCATGATACTCGCGGTCGTAGCAGGGGGTGAATGATCTGAAAGTAGTCATATTCGTTAACGGCGACAAGTTCGACCTCCCTTCCGCTGAGGTGACGGTCGGGCATCTAATCGAGCTGGGGGGAGGCACCCCTGGCGAATATGAGTTGCAGGAACGAGAGGGTGCAAAGGGTCCCGTCGTCCATACCTACACTGATCCGAAGGAGACAATAAAAGTGAAGGATGGAGAGCAATTCACGACGCGGTTCACTGGTCCAATCAATCCCGCGTGAACGCGATGCCGGACGACAAATCGCCCGAAGACTTCGCAGAGCTTCTTATCCGCAAAGGATGGGATCACACTCGGCAGGAGACGCCGGACAAGTCTCTCTCAATCTTCATCGTCAAAGATTACGAAGTAACTTTTGGGCAGAATAGCGGTAAGAGGATAACGGTAGCCTTCCCCATTCCGCGCGATTACCCCTCGACCGCCCCCTATGGCATGCACGTCAAGACGAATCATGGGCTCGTCGGCAACATGCCGAACATCCAAGCGAGCCCGCTCCTCGGAAACGAATGGCAGTTCTGGAGCCGCAGAATCAGCAATTGGCCTATCGGTCGCAGAAACTCCGGATATTACATTGATAATGTAAACCGTTGGCTGGAGGCGACTTAGTTTAGAGTACCATGTTGCTATGGCAGAGGACACGAATGCATCCCTCTCGGGCTTTCTGCTAAGGGACCCCCGGGATGAAGAAATCTGCTTCTCGACATGGCACCCCGCGGCGGGGAGGAAGCGACTTACCGCCCTCCTTCACAATCCCATCTTTCCCGCGGGGGAAGACCGGACAAGGCACGGCAACGTCTCCGCCCTGCCCAGGTTTGTGGACCGGGCGAAGGAGACCGCCCGTGTCCGCGGCGCCGGTCTGGCAATGATCCATACGCATCCTTTTGGCAAAGGATGGCAAGGACTATCGGGCCCGGATTTGCACTACGAAAGGGATCTCTTGGCGCGTGAGGTGTACGGTATCACTGGACTTCCTCTCGTAGGCCTGACGTTGGCCGGCGACAAGACCTGGAGCGCGCGATTCTACCCCAAAGCCGCTGGAAGCGTTCCTAATCTTCAATGGGCCGCCGCCGTGAGAATCGTTGGAAGTAGGCTGAAATTCAACTATAACAGCGACCTAAAGCCCTCGCCCAAACCCCACAAGGCGCAGCTCCGGACGACGAGCGTGTGGGGACTGAAGCTTCAGTCGGACATAATGCGGATGCGTGTTGGGGTGATAGGAGCCGGAAGTGTCGGCATGGTTGTGTGCGAGATTCTGGCGAGAATCGGCGCGGGCGAGCTCTACATTCTCGATTACGATACTGTCAAAACTCACAATCTCGATCGACTTCTCTACGCAACCAGGGAGAATTTGGGGAACCTCAAGGCCGAATTGGCATGCGAAAGAGCCGACAAATCCGCTACAACGGACTCGTTCAAATGCGAGGCACACACTACGGCAAGCATAGTCGAGGATGAAGGCTACACTCTTGCCAAAGATTGCGACGTGTTGTTCAGCTGCGTTGATAGGCCTTGGCCGAGGCAAGTCCTCAATCATCTCGCATATTCGTGCCTCATACCTGTCGTAGATGGTGGGGTCTCCTTCAAGATCGACAAGTCAAAGCTCATCCACGGAATGTTCAGGGCTCAAACCGTTGGCCCTCAGCGGGTTTGCTTGAACTGTTTGGGGGGTTATGATTCGGCGGAAGTTCAGCTTGACCGTGAGGGGAATTTCACAAATCCGAGGTACATCGCAGGCTTGAAGAAGTTAGGAAGGGAACCATCCCGTCAGAATATCATGCCATTCTCAATGGGGCTCGCCTCAATTGAAACTATTCAGTTTGTCGAGCTGGTGACTGGTCTGGGACGGAAAGGGGACCTTGGACAGCAAGCATACGATTACCAGACTGGCGAAATCCTGCCGAAGCATGAGACTTGCAAAACAGGCTGCGAATACGCGGCTTTGGTGGCTCATGGAGACAACAAGCGTCCTTTCCTTTCGAGAGATATTTCGAAAGACAGGAAATGAGAGCAAGTTGACTTCCAGACAAGGCGCTGGTGTTCAAAGGGGTAAGAACGAGCACTCGATCAGGAACCAAGTCATCGCGGGGATAATCGTAGTATTGCTCGTCGGGGCTGGAGCCTACTACTTCGTTCGGGTATCCAATACCGCGAACACAACGAACGGTGGCACCTCCCTTGGGGGAAGCAACCTGCAGAACAACATCGCCGGAGGGCAGGCGACATTCACTTCGACCATCACGCAATTGATTCCCACCACCGTAATCGTCACGACCACCTCGGTCTCGACGAGCACCCAGACGACGATAGTGACAACAACGATGACCACCATCGCGCCTCCCCCTGCGAATGTAACCGTGATCGGCAAGGTGAGCACCTTGGGGGCCGGAACGCACGCAACTGGAATTACATTTCAGACGGCCAATGGATACACGAACAGCCCGGGCATAAATTCTACAGGGTTCTACTACGTCATTCTCCCGAATCAGCGCACCTACACCGTGAGCATTTCAGGGGCGTATACTGTCTCGGGAACCAGCAGCGGAACCTGTCAAGTGCCTTCCTCCTTTGTCTTGGACGTTGGCGCGGGTACCCAGGACTTGCGAATGGATTGGGCTTGCTGAGCCTTACCTAAATCGGGGATTCAGGTCTTAACGGAAAGGCCCGCTTGAGCGGAGCCTGACCGTGAGGGGGGAAAGGCTATTGAGGCGTCTTGAGATCTTTGAACGACATTTGCGCGTTCAGGTTCAGGTCGACGATTGAGACTTTCTCTCCGTAGGGCGCCTTGATTGTCTTAGCCCACGCTGAGTAGTCGCTGCTCATAGTTCCAAATACTCTATTGATGGTATTTCAACTCTTCAACCCAGGTGAAACCCTTCCGGTGCTGCATGACGGCGATTTGTAGCGGCTCGCCGCAGGCCGCCACCCCTACCTCAAACTGGGTCGTTTCTATCGTGGTTCTGAGAATGTGCTTTGTGTACTCGATCGCTTCTTGAGTGGGCATGCTGTCGAAGATCACGTTAAGAGGAAATGCTCGCAATGCCGCCTCGGCAGTCGCTCGCAGAATGCCCTGTTGAACAAGCCCGTCTATGATTCGTGGGTCGAATCCGAAGAATAACCGCGTAAAGGGTAGTTCAATTCCTCGCCAAGCCGCGGCGAAGTCGGTCTGAGGTATGACCGTCGTGACCGGATTGGCGTCAGGAAATCGGACTTGCCACACCTCTGAAAGAGACTGATTATGAGAGTATCCCCCAACCAGGAATCCGAGAACGGGACGGTCTTTTTCCTCTGTTGCGGCGTAGGCCGGATTGTAATGCGTTGCCATGAACCTGTGTAGCTCTTGGGCAAGGCCTTGGATGGTGGTCGGAGTGGGAGTGATGTTTCTCAAGTTCGCATCGAAATCTGCGACCAGCCCGCCCATTGACCGTGCCCCGATGTTCCCGATTCCGTAGGTGGCAACGGCTGCGTCGGGGCGTTGGATATGGAAGAGCTTTGCCGCGTTGCTGTAGGCCTTCAGAACGGTGGGGAGCCCTCCGGGCGCCTGTCCGACAACTTGAGTTACGCTGTCAGTACCCATTACAAGGCAGTCTCTTGTCTTGACCGCTGCTACTATTGTCATTGGATTTCGCTTTCTCTCAAAATCGGTCACCTGTTGGATGATTGTCAGACCACCAAATCCAGAAGAAGAACGCGCCCAATAGGACCATAAGCACCACTATGGCGCCCAGTCCAAGCTCCACGTAATCGACGGGCACGGAAGACACCGACGTCAGGGTCGCACTGGAGGTCGTTGTGGTTGTTGACTGTTGGATGGCTGCTTTGGCTACCGACGTGGCAGTGGATAGTGCTTTACCGATATACCCAAACCACAGCCACAGAAGCAAGATGATTACCACCAGGACAATAATGACGCCGACTATTGCGGCTGCGGCTGCCGCTTGACCTCTTCGCCGGCTTGGCTCCACGACCTAAGATGTCCGACTCGCAATTTAAACCCTCGATAGCAGGCAAAAAGACCGAAAATCTAACCCGAACTCTGTTGCAGTCCCTGCCGTTTGATACTTTGCATGAGCTATGAAAGCCCAAAAAGAATTGGAAGGTCAGCGATAGACAACAAGAAAATCCTCTCGCTGGCCGATGAAGAAGATGGGATTGTGTCCTACCGGAGAGTCGTGAGAAGAACCCAGAGCAGTCCGCCCACGATGATGGCGAACAGGGCTACGGTAAAGATGACTCTGAGGGTAGTCGCAACGCCTTGCACGAATTTGGTGATGATATCCACAAAGACTCCCCCACAGGAGTCAAAAAATCCCAGCCAAGACTTAAGCGGATCGGTTGCTGGCCCTCTTTGACCTGAAGCCCAATCACGAACGACCTCCGGGGTTAAGATGCTTGGGAAAGATAACGGCACATAATGAAGCGTCACAGAAGCGATCCGCAGAAATTTCTTGACGAGCACCCGAAAATCAGGTCGTGGCTCGACAAAACAGGGTCATTCGGCGAAGAGGATCAGGACCTGTTTGACGAGTGGAAGGGGAACCGGGCTCGGATTGAAATGGAGCTGGTGAACCTCGAGGAGCATCTTGCCGCCGACCCCAAATCTGATGTCTACACGCATCTCCATAATCTCGCTGAGTGCTGCCGTAGCTTGAACTACCTCGCCCATTGGTCGATGACGTATCATCGCTTGGCCAGGAAGACTATACGTCGGTGATTGATAGATTAACGAGTGGTCTCATCCCAATACCCTGTTCACCGCGGAAACTTCGCGTGACTGCCCAACCATATTTAAGAGACAACCGACAGGCCGCGGGGTGGGCTTGCGTGATGACGAGGACTGGCCTCGGGTCCATGGGCGTGATTCCAAACTTCTCCTCTGCCTCGGAGACGCCCGCGCCCTGCATCTCCGAAATCATGGCCTCGGGGCCGATGTCCCGTGCGAGGTGCTTGAACAGCTGGTCGACAACCTTTGTGGCGGTCGAACCGTACGGGTTCGAGACGACTACAATCCATAGGTTGTAGTTCCGTGAGATTTGTGACAGAGTCCCCTTGTACTCGCCCATTCCCGTCCCTGCGGACTGCTTCAGTGGCAGAACTCGTTTTAACAATTCGGGGATGCAGGTTTACCACAATTTCCTGAAGCCGCAAATGGGCCTGAAGGGCAAGACACCAGCCGAAGCCGCAGGAATCAAGTCGAGGGAGAGAACCTTGGATAACGCTGATTCAGAACGCGAGCCAGTCCGAAAAGGCTCCGACTTGGCCATAGCTGACTGGCATGGGTTCTGCTTCGTTAAGGGGTGGTTGCATCCCGTGCTTCACTTGGGGGCCGTGGTTCTTCCCGCGAATGAACTTGAGAAGCTAAAGTGGGGAGAAGGCGAGGAACTTGAAGCGGAAGTCTGTGGGTCTGTTATCCTGAAATTAGTTCACCCCCTGGCCAGGGAGATAGGAGCGAGGTGGG
>VFSW01002389.1_pt1 | contig 28324 bp, 24 predicted proteins | sample 5358111 | NCBI WGS metagenome assembly VFSW01 (sample SAMN11554181, study PRJNA540505) | mine drainage metagenome | isolation source: sediment from site ElyBrook_90M | place: USA: Ely Copper Mine, Vershire, VT | collected 2017 | reverse complement strand
CGCAAACACGACCAGCATCTCAAATGGAATCTCAATTTTCTTTCCGCCCGCCATGCTCAGAAACTCGATCCGGCGATCTAGAGGAACGACCCACCGGTTCAGCAACTGGTCCGGTTGAATGCGCTGCCGTCCGAAGTCATCAATAATCAGAACCCCATTGTTGGCCTTCATCTGCACGGGGCCGACGTAATACTTTGAGACCGGGTTGAATTGCAGGTCAAGCATCTCGATCGTCAGTTCTCCGCCAACAAGAACCGCCGGACGAAGGCATCGCACCCAGCGGGCATCCCGGTCGTCCGATTCTGACTCGGTCTTACGCTTATGAATCACCGGATCGTAGACCGTGATGATCTGTCCATCGACCTCAATTGCATACGGGATCCATACTTCATCTTTTGAGAGCACCTGTGACAATTTCTCGGCAGTAGCAGTTTTGCCCACCCCCGGCGGACCATACAGAAAGACTCCGGCGCCGGAGTTAAGCGCTGTTCCGAACTGCGCCAGCGTCTTTTTGTCGAACACCATATCGGCAAAGGCGCGTTCGACATCTGCCGGGTGCACTTCCACATCCTTGACGCTCTGCCTCCGAACCTGTGAGACGTAGCTCTCCAAAGAGACTGGTGCGGCGCCCACATACTGACTTTGAGACAGCAGTTCAAGTGCTCTTGATCTGCCTTGCGATGTTATGGCGATACTGGGAACGTTCATGCTCATCCCTGTAACCTCGCAAAGCAGTTTCCCTCGCAGCCGGGAAAACAGTTCGTTCGCCACCTCATAGCTCAGCCGGATTCGTTCCGATAGATCCAGAACCGAGAATGGGCCGGATAGATAGAGAGTCTTTAAAGCGATGTCTTCGAGGATTGTGTCACGCACACCGACTTCCGAAATCGTCCGCGGTCTGTACGCGGGTCCGGTAACGGGCTTGACATCAAGCGGGTAGGGCATCTTCAGGAAGGTATCCATTTTTCTGTCCTAATTACCTGCCAATATACCCCGTTGCATCAGCAAGGGCCAGACTTTTGTATCTGTTTGCCCCTGAAACATCAATCACAAGCAAAGCAGACGCTTCGATCACATCGCCCAATCTAAAGATCGCGAGGAAAGCCGGGTCGGATTTGCTGGTTGCTCATTGTCGTCAAATCCAACGTAAAACTTACGTGCGGTCAGTACCCGCCGTTAGCGGCGCGATACGGCCGTGGCCTGCGGCCGCCCACCACGCATCGAACGCGGCCAGCGCTCGCTCGCACTGGATACGGTGCCGTTCTTTCTTATCGCGGATCTTCTTGCGAAGCTCTTCTTCAAGCGGCTCCAGCAGGTCGAAGGTGATGTTGGCAGGCTGGAAGTCTTTGGGGTCGGCGTGCGTAATGTAATAAACCAGCGAGCCCAACCCTGTTGCACGCGGAACAGGCGTAGGCTCCTCGCCTCGGGCCAGCGATGCCGCATAGATGCCCGCCAGCAGCCCGGTCGCAATGGATTCGGTATAGCCCTCGACGCCCGAAAGCTGCCCGGCAAACAGGAGGCGGAACTTCCGCTCGTTTGCTTTCAGGCAGAGTTTATCGTCGAGCAAGACAGGCGCGCAGATATACGTGTTGCGGTGAATCTGGCCGTAGCGCAGGAAGCGCGCGTTCTCAAGACCCGGAATCAGGCGCAGCACGCTGGCCTGCTCGCCGAACTTGAGATGGTTTTGAAAGCCGACAAGGTTATAACTGTCGGCGCGCAGATTCTCCTTGCGGAGTTGCACCACGGCCCAGGGCGTCTTGCCGGTGCGCGGATCACGCAGGCCCACCGGCTTCATGGGGCCAAAGCGCAGCGTGTCGCGCCCTCGCCGGGCCAGCACTTCAATGGGCAGGCAGCCCTCGAAGTAGTCCAGCTTCTCCCACTCCTTGCTTTCCGCGGCTTCGGCTGCTAGCAGACCATCAAGAAAGCGGTCGTACTCCTCACGGTCCATCGGGCAATTGATATAGTCGGCCGTGCCCTTATCCCAGCGCGCGGCAAAGTAGACGCGCTCCATGTCAATGGAATCGGCGTCCACAATGGGCGAGATGGAATCGTAAAAGGCAAGGTGATCCGAACCGGTGATGCGTTGAATCTGCTCGCTCAGTGCGCCGGAAGTCAGCGGGCCCGTAGCGAGGATGGTCAATTCATCAGAAGGCTCCAGGCTGGTGACCTCCTCACGAATTACGCGAATAGCGGGCTCCGCGGCGATCGTTTCGGCAATGCGCCGCGAAAACTCCACGCGGTCCACGGCCAACGCATGTCCAGCAGGCACTGCAGTCTCGTCGGCGATGCGCAAGAGAGCCGACCCAGCGCGCCGCATCTCCTGCTTCAACAGCCACGGCGCCGTATTGGGCGACTCGCTCTTGAGCGAGTTGGAGCAGACTAGTTCGCCGAATTCGGTCGTCTGGTGGGCCGGCGTAAGCCTGGGCGAGCCATCCACCATCGCGCGCATCTCGTAGAGATCCACCTGGCAGCCTAGCCGCGCTGCGGTCAGCGCCGCTTCCGGTCCAGCCAGTCCGCCGCCAATCACACGAATCCTCAATGTGTTGCCTCCGGTTGCTCACTCTCAAGTCCAGCCAACCGTCGCAGAGCTTCGCCGGTCACGCGCACGTTGCGCCACTCGTCCAGGAATTCGGCGCCCATGGCTCGATAGAACTCAATGGCGGGCGTGTTCCAGTCCAGGACTTCCCACTGCAGGCGCAGGCAGCCCTTTTCCACGGCAATGGCGGCCACTTGCTGCAGCAGCGCCTTGCCGATTCCCTGACCGCGGAACTCCGGCATTACAAAGATGTCCTCCAGATAGAGCCCCGGCCGTCCCAGCCACGTGGAATAGTTGAAAAAATAAAAAGCAAAACCCGCCGGCGTGCCATCGCTTTCTGCGATCAGGCAGAAATAAAAGGGGTTAGGGCCGAATCCGTCGCGAAGAAGGTCTGCCTCGGTAGCCGCAACCGCATCCGGTTCGCGTTCATAGGCGGCCAGCGCACGAATAAAGGCGAGAATTTGCGGAACATCCGAGGGAACCGCCAGTCGGATCGTGATTGCCATAATCTCATTGTAGAGTGTGATCTATGCCACATTTGGCCACGCCTGCACACACTAATATGGAAGAGTAAAGACTATTGGCAAGGTCGACGTGGAATCCCCGCCTGCGGTGGCAGCGGTGTCGGCGACGGGGGTGGGGAGTAATCTCTACGCTGCACAGGCGCACCTTGCGGCGTGGCACGCATTGCACATTTTGCCCATGCCCTTGTGCCGGATAGTCGATAGGATTTAACTTGGGTCCTGCTGAGGCGCAGGACGTGCGCTGGGTTTTGTGCCGATACGGCTGCCCGGCCGCTGATAAGACTGGCCACCGGGGTTCCGGCGTTTTTCTGGTAACTGGACGCAACTGGATACCAGATTGCCAGATCACGCAGTGGCAAGCAGGGTTGGTGCTCACCGGCGTGTGGGCTGACAAATTTTGATTTTTCTGAGCACGCTGACATCCTCGTCTGCGCCGCTCTCAAGGAGAAGACTATGAAACGCACCATTTCACTTTGGCTGGGCCTGCTGGCATTTGCCCTCTTGCCCGCGTTTGCGCAGCAACCAACAGAGCCATTGGGTAAGATCCACGGCCATGTGACCAATCCAACCGGGGCGCCCGAGACCAGCGGCAACGTAAGCCTATCTACCGACAGCGGCCATACCTCCAAGTACACCTTCCCGGTGAATAAGGAAGGCGACTATGCGGGCGAGGCGGCTGCGGGCAAATACATGGCGATCTACCGCCAGGTCGACACGCCGCCCGACAAGATGGTTGATTCCTTCGAAGGCGTCGTGATTACATCCGGCCAGGATGTCCTGCAGGATTTCGATATGTCCCGTAAGGAGTTCGTCGACAAGCTGCCCGCGGAGCAGCAGAAGGTTCTGGCGGACCTTAGAAAGAAGAATGCCGACGCCATGAAGGCCAATGAGGTCATCAAAGGCCTCAATGCCGATCTGCGAGTTTCCACCCAGGACATTAAGGATGCCGACAGTGCACGCGCCACTGCCGTCCAGCAGCTTGGGCCGTCGGCTTCCAAGGCTGATATCGACGCGAAGGAAGCCGAGATCAAGTCCGAGAAGTACAAGGCAATTGAAGCCATGATGACGAAGGACACCGCGGCCAAGCCCGATGCCGCCATCCTGTGGGCTCAGCTCGGTCAGGCTCAGGCGGGCCTCAAGGAGTACGATGCTGCGATCGCCTCCTTCAAAAAGACTCTGGAAGTGGATGCCGCATCCGGCAAGCCGAACGTAGTCATCCAGGGCATGGCAAACAGCGGTTTGGGCGAGATCTATGCGCGCACGGGGAAGGTGGCCGAGGCGAATGCCGCCTATGATGCTGCCGCCAAGGCGAATCCGACCATGGCAGGCTTCTATCTCCGGAACGAAGCTGTCATCTTTTTCCAGATGGGCAATGGGGATGCGCAGATAGCGGCTGCGGACGAGGCCATCAAGGCCGATCCGAATCAAGCCATTCTTTACTATCTGAAAGGCCAGGGGCTTATCCAGAAAGCCACCTTTGACGACAAGACAAAGATGATTGTTCTGCCTCCCGGCTGCGCTGATTCTTACCAGAAATACCTGGAGCTGGCTCCGACTGGTCCCTACGCCACTGAAGTGGCGGGCATTCTGCAACAGGCGGGACAGAAGATCACCTCCAATTACAAGGCTCCCAAGGCGGGCAAAAAGTAAGCAGACTGATCGCCTGAGCTCTGAAGGGCGCTCCCGGTTGCCGGGCGCGCCCTTTTCTTTCTGCGTCTCTCCAACCCGCCACATTCTTACCTTCCCGGTGCTGCAGCCTCCCCATCTACAATCCATTCCATGAGTTCCGATCTGCCCCAATACGAGCAAGCCGCGGCACTGGTGGCTGCGTATGCTTCCCAACTGGGCCGGATGCGGCCTTCCACCGTCCGCGTTGAACTGGCGAGTGCTTCCGGCCGGGTCCTCGCCCGGCATCTCTCTGCCGACCAGGATCAGCCACCCTTTGCGCGCTCGACTCGTGACGGCTTTGCCTGTCGCGCCGGGGAGATCTCGACACACGCGCCTTTACCCATCGCGGGCGCTACCCACGCCGGAGAAGCTCCACCCGGCCCCTTGCCACCCAACGCCGTCTGGGAGATCATGACGGGCGCGCCGGTCCCGGCAGGTGCCGATGCCGTGGTGATGATCGAGCATGTGGAGAAGTTCGGCGGCCAAGTCCGTCTGCTTCCGCCCCGAACTCTCAGCCCAGGGGACAACGTTGTTGCTCAGGGCGCGCAGGCGCGCAAGGGGGACGAACTGCTGCCTGCGGGCTCTGTTCTGGGTCCTGCTCAGATTGCTCTGGCTGCCACCTGCGGCTGCGCGGACGTCGATGTCTTCGTACGTCCCTGCGTGGCGATTCTCACGACGGGCGATGAACTCGTGCCTGTCGAGTACGTCCCTGCGCCCGGCCAGATTCGCAATTCGAACGCCCCCATGTTGGCCGCGCTGGTGGCCGCGGCGGGCGGCGAGCCCTGGGTGGTGCCTACCGCTGCCGACAATGCCTCTGCCCTCGACGCTGCTTTGGCCCAGGCTGCCGAGGCAGACCTTCTTGTGATCTCCGGCGGGGTTTCGGCCGGTAAGTTTGATCTTGTTGAGCCCGCGCTTGCACGTGCCGGCGCTCGGTTCCACTTCACCGGCGTTCGCATTCAGCCTGGCAAGCCTCTGGTCTTTGGCGAATTGCCCCGCCATGCTGCCGATTCACGTCGTCCCGGCGATCCGAATGGTGAGGCCAGTCTTCAACCGTTCTTCGGGCTTCCTGGCAATCCCGTTTCCTCAGCCGTCACGTTCCTGCTCTTCGCCGCGCCCATGTTGGCCGCGCTGGCGGGCAGCCGCGAGCCCGGTCCACACTTCGCCTTGGCGCAACTGGCCAAAGACACGGACCGGCACGGCAAACCGGGCCTTACCCGTTTTCTGCCCGCGTGGTGCAACTTCAATCCGCCTCCCGGTCAGCCTCCGCAGGTCGCAACGGTCTCCTGGCAGGGCTCCGGTGATCTGGCCGCCTTTGCCCGCTCCAATTGTTTTGTTGTGGTGCCTCAAGAAGCCAGTCGCATTGAGGCCGGCGCCATTGTTCGCATTCTGATGATTTGAGGGATCTTATGTCTGAATCCGCGCAGCCTCAGCTCTCGCATTTTGACTCGTCCGGTAAGGCCGGCATGGTGGATGTAAGCGCCAAACATGCTTCCCGCCGCACGGCAACCGCCTCGGCTTTTGTGGAGCTGTCTGAGGCGGTGCTGGCCGCGCTGCCCGCCAATCCCAAAGGCAACCCGCTGGAGGTGGCGCGCTTTGCGGGCATCCAGGCGGCCAAGCGCACGTCCGACCTCATCCCCATGTGCCATCCCTTACCGCTCACCCATATGGACGTGCAGGCGGAGATTGTCACCGGGGGCGTGCGCATCCTGGCAACTGCCGCCACGGTGGGTCCCACGGGCGTGGAGATGGAGGCGCTCACCGCCGCTGCCGTGGCCGCGCTCACCGTCTACGACATGACCAAGGCCCTCGACAAAGCCATTGTCATCCGCAACGTCCAGCTCGAATCCAAGTCTGGCGGCAAGAGCGGCGACTATTCAAGATAGTGCCGCCCTGTCCGGTCCGCCGGGAGCTTGATCCGCCTGGAACGGCAGAGCGGCGACCCCAATTCTACTGCGGAATGGGCGGCTTTTCACCGGCGGGAGGTGGGCCCTGATGTTCGCCTTCATGCTCTGGCGGGGCCACAAACGGCTCCGGGTCCAGATGGCCACGGTGGCAGGTGCCGCAGGTGACCGGTACTCCAGAGTTTTCCACCATGGACACATAGTTTGTGTTGATATCGTCGGTCATCTTGAACATGAGCCGAGCGGTCGATTTTGCTTTCTTGGAGTCGTCGGGAAAGTTGAGGCGGGGCCGGCCGTTCGGGCCGATGTTCTTTGGATCGGCCGCGTGACAGGTGCCGCACTGTGTGCCCAGTTCCGTTTCCCACTTGTGCATGATGTCGTGCACCTGCTGGCCGGTCAGGTCCTTGGGCAGCACCTTCAGGTTGGTGGGGGCAGGAAACGTGCGTGGTGGAGGCGGCGGGCCGCCAGCTGGCTGTTGTTGCGCCGCCGGAGCCTGGGCATGTGCGGCCACAGCAAATACGGCTGCGGTCAACAGTGAGGCCACGGCAGCTGACAGAGACAAAGTAGAAGGCTTCAAGGCGGAGATTTTCCTCGCAGATTGGGATCGCGTTCTTTTCTAAGACGGAATTCTACGCGAGTTGGATGCGCGGGCCAGCCAACCTTCTTGGTCCGGAGACGCAAGGGTGATTGGGCACCGCAAAGCGCAGAGGCCAATCGACTGCGTTTTTGATGCCGATACGCGGCGTTACCATCCCTTCTGGAACGGTGTAGCCATCGTCGCGCGTCTGCAGCGGAGAAGCGGCATCGGTAACGTCCAGCCCGTTGTGACGCGTTCGCGTCAAGCCCAGCGCCTGGCACAGACGGCTTGGGCCGCTGGTGAGTTGCTGGGCCAGTTTGCAGGGATCAAGGCTCTTCGCAGCGAGGCCACGATTTAAGGCCATCTGGGCCACTCCAGACACCGGTTCCAGTGCACGCAGCAGTACGCAGCCTGCCAGCCCATCGGCTTCGCAGCTGATGTTCATGCAGAAGTAGCGGCCATAGATCGCGTACACGTACGCATGGCCCGGCGGACCAAACAGTACGCGGTTCCGCGGTGTGGGGCCGCTGCGCGAGTGCGCCGCTGGGTCGGGCGGGTTGTTGTGCGGGCCCAGGTAGGCCTCGGCCTCCACAATCCGCCCGGCCAGCAGTCCCTGTGCGGTCCGGTGCAGCAGCAGCTTGCCCAGCAGCCGCTGAGCCACCAGCTCCGGCGATGCCTCAAAGAAGGCGCGCTGCAGCAGGTGGCCCGGCAGGCGCTTGTCCATTGCGGTTCTGCGCTCTATTTGTGTGCCGTTTTCCATTCTTTCAGCAGAGCCAGAACCTCATCCGCGTGGCCCTCAGGCTTGACCTTGGGAAAGATGTGCAGCAGGGTCTGGTCCGAGCCGATCACGAACGTGGTCCGCTCAATGCCCCACACCTTCTTTCCATACATGTTCTTTTCCTTCAGCACGCCAAACTGATTGCACACTGTCTCGTCTACATCAGCAAGGAGTGTGTAAGGCAGGTTGTATTTGGCACGGAACTTGGCCTGATCCTTGGGGGTATCGCGGGAGATGCCCAGCACCACAGCGCCGGCTGCCTGCAGCTTCTTGAAGGTGTCGCGGAAACCGCATGCCTCAATGGTGCAGCCGGGAGTGTCTGCCCTGGGGTAAAAGAACAGTACGACGGGCTTGCCGGCATAGTCCGAGAGGCTTACGGAGGTGCCCTCGTCGGTTTCGAGCGTAAAGTTGGCGACTTTTTGATGCAGTTCCATGGGGAATTTCCTCGTATGGTGGATGGAGGGCCTTGCGTGCCCATCAGGTTGCATTATTTCCGAGGCGGGCGGCAGATGTCATTGCGCAGAACAAGTGTTTTCGCTTTATTCACGGGACCAACAATTCTCGCCGCCATGGGGTTGCTGGCTGCGCTGCCCATCTGGTGCCAGTATCCGGGGCAGATCTCCAAGAAAGCCAACGACGTCCCTATTCTGCGGGCCGTGGGCGTGCTGGAGTGGACAGGCGAGCCGGGCAAGCCCAAGAAGAGCCGCCTGGTGCCCATAACCGTCTTCGACGGCGAAGATCTTCAGGATGGTGGCATCTATCTGGCGCGCCCCGCGCCAATGGCTCTGGCCAGTGAAGTGGAGTACGAACTGGAGAAGAATGGCAAGACCATAGGCCTCTTTGACATCAACAGTGCGGGCCAGGAGCAGGGTTCCTGGGTTGGCTTCGGTGCCTGGAAACCGCTGCCTGTCGTGGTGCCCAAGCGCGCCGCGCCTGTGCTGAGCGCCATCGACGACGAGGGCAGTGACCGTCCTGTGCTGCACCGCAAGGTGCATCCCGGCGACGCGCCAGCCGGTGGGAAGGGCGGCGGGTCCGGCTCCGGCGGCAGCTCCGGTTCAGGCTCCAGCAGTCCGGCGCCGGCTCCGGACCCTGACCGGCCCACGCTGCACAAGAAGACCACCAGCGACGATGCGGGAAACTCTGGCGCTGGTCCCGCTCCCGACTCCGACCGACCTACGTTGAAGGCCGGCAAGAACAAAAAGAAGCAGGTAGCGGACGTGGGCTACGTTGAATCGCTGCCGTCGGTGACCGATCCTGACCGGCCCCGCCTCCTGCGCGGAAAGTCCACCGGCAATGGACCTCCCGTGCTTCCGACCCTGATGGGACTGCCCTCGGATATGCAACAGACAGTGGCGGTTTCGGATGCCAGAAACCTGCCCGACCATCCGTGGAGCTACACCTGGGCCAATGCAGACGACGAAGCCAAAATGAAAGCAGCGTTGGAAGATGTTGCCCGCGATGCGCTGGGTCTGAAGCCTCCGCAGCCTGCCCCAGTTCCCACCCGCTCTACGGCCAGAAGGAAGGCCAAGCCCGCGCCTCCGCCTCCGCCTGCTCCGCTATTGGACGAGCAATTCCGGGTCTTCGAGCTAGCCTACGGTTCCGGAGCCACGCTGGTGCTGTCCGCTCGTACCGATGGCCCCGTAGCGCAGCAGAAGTTCGTCACCCTCGTAGCCCAGCCGGACCTCTACGGCAACGTGCTGGTGCTGCTCAAGAACGTGACGGATAGCAGGCATCTGGACGATACCCCCCGCATGCGCCTCGTGGATGCCGTAGACGCTGAGGCCGACAACCGCGGCGAACTGCTCTTTGAGCTGCGCGGCACCACTCAGCGCCAGTTTGCCCTCTACCGTGTGCTGCGGGGGCAGGCGGAAAAGCTCTTTGTCACAGGCGGCGGGCAGTTTGGGGCAGATGGCAGCGAATAGCGAACAAGATGCGCCGGACCCCGTTAGAGCCGCTGCCCCGACTCCATATCCTGACACTTGGGATTTTTCCAGTTCCAGCACAAGCGACTGCGCCAGGGTGGCATGTCGCCCGATTTAGAGCAGAATTGCTCACCTATCCCCGGAATCCTCTAAAATTCATCACTATCAAGGCTACGCCCACGCTGATAAAAGCATCCCCTCTTATACAATAGGATATGGGGGTGGTTATTTTTCCACTCCCCGAGGATCTTCCCCAGAATGGCATCAAGCGTAACCGCACCTTCCGCTGAAACCGCAACTTCAGCTCTCTCCATGCAGATTCCAGCAACGCCGGAGTCTTCGTCTTCCACCGTGGACCACGCAGTTCCTGCAAGGCTGCAAATCCGCATGGGCCGCGCCGCCACAGTGCGCGAAGGTATCAACTGGCTGACACTGGTGGTCGTAGCCATCTTCCATCTAGGCGCCCTCGCGGCGTTCTTCTTTTTCAGTTGGCAGCGGCTCACTGTGATGCTGGCGCTTTACGTGGTGGCCATCAATGTCGGGATCGGGATGTGCTACCACAGGCTGCTGACCCATCGCGGCTACCAGGTCCCAAAGTGGCTGGAATACCTTATGTCCATCTGCGCCACGCTCGCGCTGGAGGGCGGACCGATGTTCTGGGTCTCGACCCACCGGGTGCATCACCAGCTCAGCGATCAGGAGGGTGATCCCCATACTCCCCGCGAGGGCGGCTGGTGGGCGCACACGGGCTGGATACTTTTTGGCAATTCGCTGCACGCGCAAAGCGAGGTTCTCAACCGCTACTCTCCCGATCTGGGGCGTGACCGCTTCCATGTTTGGCTGAGCAAGTACCACTGGATCCCGCTCATCGCGAGTGGCGTAGTGCTGTTCGGCGCCGGCTGGCTCATGGGCGGCCTGAAGAATGCCATCGGAATGGTATTGTGGGGAGTCTTTCTTCGCGTAACCCTCGGCTTGCATGCCACTTGGCTGGTCAATTCGGCAACCCATCTGTGGGGCAGCCGCCGCTTTCAAACCCGAGACGACTCGCGCAACAACTGGTGGGTCGCGCTGGTATCGGGGGGCGAGGGCTGGCATAACAACCATCATGCACACCCGGTCTCAGCCCGTCACGGCCTCAGGTGGTATGAGATTGACCCGAACTTCTATGGCATCTGGCTGCTCTCCAAGATCGGCCTGGCCCGCAAGATTCGACTGGCGCAGTACGACCCCGCAAATCCCAAACCAGCCGGGCTATAAGCTAGGTCAGCCAGGACACTTTAGAAATCAGAAAGGCGGTCTTCCCATCGGGAGGCCGCCTTTTCCATCTTGCGCGTGCTTCTCTTGTGGCGGAGAAGAACCTACTTTCGCAGCTTGGCCCGCACCCACAGCGTGCCAAACACCGGCAATGCAATCGCCAGTACCGCCACCCCGGCAGGAAAGCCGATGTAGAGGTAGCTGTCCGCATAGTTCACCTTGTGGCCGCCGATCAGGTTCCACGCCAGCAGCGAAAAGATCGCAATGCACGTCGAGGCGAAGAAGGTGAAGAACGCCGCCGCAAAGGAGAGCAGCAAGCTGGTGAACAGTCCGAATCCCTTCAGTGGAAAACCAAAGACAGTTCCGCCGCCGGGGAGGTGCGTTTGTGCGGATTGCATCGTATTCACGGCCTCTGTCGTCTAGAATACAGTTCGATGGCCAGTAATCTACAAATCGAACTTTGGCACGCCGAGAAGGTCGCGACCCAGACGACCGTGGCGCAGGCCTCCAACGGTATCCACTACGCTTCCTGGGGCGAGACCCGCATCACTGAGGCGGACATGGAGCGGCTGGTGAGCGCTGTGCCCGCCGCGCTTTCCCCCGCGCTCAACAACCGCGCCTACTACTTTGTTCCACTGGCCATTGCCGACACCGGCGAGACCATGATCGCCCCCGCCTACTCCGTTGATCTGGGTGACCGGGCCGTCTGTCACCGCAACACGGTCTTCGGCGCCACCGAGGCCGTTTTCCTCTCCACCCGTCTGGTAGAGGACCGCTTCGGCCTGGCCTTCGAGTTTTTCATCAACGTAGCCCACAACTTCGTTGAGGCTGCGGGCGTGCCCGAGAGCTTTTCGACTCTTGTCTGGTCGCAGGCAGAGGCGCAGGTGCGCGGAGAAACCAGCCAGGACGCCTGGGAAACCCGCCGCCGTGCCCAGGACTCGCGCAGTAGCCAGAAAGGCATCGACGAGCGCTCCCGCAACGGCTACTTCGAGTCGTCGTTCTCTGACGCGCTGGCCGTGTATATGCTCTCGCTGGCGGTCGACTTCGACTACCACGATCTGCGCGAGCGCGAGTACCCGCTGCTGGCTGCTCCTGCTCTGGCCGAGCGCTTGCGTCATGTCGCCAGCCTCTTCCCCGCCAACCCTGGATATGAGTTCCAGATTTTCTACCGGCGCAAGGGGTAAGGTTCTCCTTCAGGTTTCCTAATGCCCGCCCGCCGGTGATGGCCTACCTGTTCTGAACCCGCTCCGCTGCACCTGCGTCCCCCCCCGGGGCGCTTAGCTGGAGTAGAGGTTATCCCTGATAAATGCGTTACGGAATTTTCCTTCGGGGTCGTGACGCTTGAGCAACGCCTCAAAGTCTGCGAGCCGGGTGTACTGTGCCTGCACTCGCGACGGGGGGATGGTGAACAGCTTGCCCCAATGTGGACGAGCTTCAAACGGCTCCAATTGCGCCTCAATCAGCGGAAGGACCTTGCGAACTTCTGGCCATTCCGGTTTCCATGTGAAATGAATTGCGAGGGAGGGGCGCTGGTAGGCCGTGCTCATCCAAAGATCGTCGGCGGCGATGGTGCGCAATTCCGTAACAAAGAGATGCGGAGTAATGTGGTCGCGCAGCTTCTCCACGGCCAGAATCGCCTGGTAGCCGCGGCCGCGGGAAACCAGATACTCCGTCTGTAACTCACGGCCGCTGGAGGGCGTGAAGTTCATGCGGAAGTGAGGCAGCCGCTCATACCATGGGCCGGGAATTCCCTGCTGTTCCGTACAGCTTTCGGCGTCGTGACCGGCCAGCGGGTGCAGTTTCTCTGTGGCCAGCTTGGCGCCAAAGAATTCGGGCTGCCACTTGTTTGTGTCGCGCAGTGCGAGGCGGCGCTTGATCCAAACCTGCGTGGCCTGATGGTGCTGCCAGTCGGTAAACAGGCTGACGCTGTAGCCGCTTGAAAATATCTCGTCGAAGTGGTGTTCCAGATGGTCCAGCGAAAGATTCCGGTAGACAGACTGCGCCACCTGAAAGGTTGGCAGCAGGTTGAGCGTCACGCTGGTGACCACGCCGAGCGCGCCCAGACCGACAACCGCGCCGAGGAACGGCTCGCCGTCTTTTTGGCGCGACAGGTTGATCACTTGGCCATCTGCCGTAACAATCTCAAGCGCCGCGACCGCAGTGGCCAGGTTGCCATTGTGAACACCGGAGCCGTGTGTGGCCGTGGCGATGGCGCCTGCAACAGAGATGTGCGGCAGCGAAGCCAGGTTGTGCAGCGCATAGCCGCGCGCGTCAATCACGGGCGCAAGCTGGCCATAGGTCACGCCCGCCCCCACCTTCACAGTGCGCGTCTTCTCGTCGATCACGATCTGGTCAAGACGCTTGAGCGAGATCTGATTGTGCGTACTGTCGGCAATGGAGTTGAAGGAGTGCCGCGTGCCGAGCGCGCGCAATCTGCTGCAACTCTTGACCACCTGGCGCACTTCGTCCACCGAGCCCGGAGAGTACAGATTGTCCGTACTGTAGGTGTAGTTGCCCGCCCAGTTTTCGCGCGGCGTGTGCTGCTGCTCACCTGATGAGAATCGCGACAACATGCTCCCCGCCACAATCGCTCCGGATGACTTGAGAAACTCCCGCTTGTCCATTTTCCTGATTGACCTCGTTCGACGTCACGCTGGGAAGGCGAGACACCTGACCACAGCGGCCAGTGCTGGACAAGCATAGGTGCCAAAAGCGCAGAGGGCAAGTGAAAATCACCGAAGACATTCTTCGGCAATCGATTACGGTCGTCTTTGTCGCGAGTTGATGGGGTGCACGCCTCAGCGACAGGTCGCGCGTGAAAGAAGTCGCAGGTTTACGACAAAGGTTCTTCTCATCGTTTTGCGCTTCAGAAGACGGTGCCTGTTCTGTACTTTGTAAAAAAAGGCCCGCTCATTGGCCCTGACTGATAGGAGGATATCCTGATGCCAGAGACGGTAAAGAAAGCGAGCACCCCACAGAAACCACGCAAGGTCGTGACCAGGAAGAAAGCTGTTCCCACGAACCTGACTCAGATGACCGCTTCACATGAACAAATTGCGCAACTTGCGCATCGCTTCTGGGCCGAGCGCGGCCAGCATCATGGTCACCATGAAGAGGACTGGTTCCGGGCAGAGCAGGAGCTTCTCGGCAAAGCTTCCTGACCCGGAGCGTTTCGACTACTTTCAAAAAATCACTCGCCCGTATACACCACACGCCCTTCGCTGATCGTCCAGCGGATTTTGCCCTGCATGGTCCATCCGTCGAAGGGGGTGTTGCGTGACCTGGACTTGGTGTTGGTGGCGCGGTAGGTCCACTCGGCCTGCGGGTCGAAGACTACCACGTCACCGAAGCTGCCAACAGCGAGCGTGCCGCGGCCCTTCAGGCCCAGCAATGCGGCTGGCTGCGCGCTCAGCAGGCCAAGAATGCGGCCCAGCGGCATCTTCCACTCCTTGTGCAGCCAGCGGAGGCACAGGCCAAGTGCGGTCTCCAGGCCTGTGATGCCGTTGGGCGCGTGCTCGAACTCCACTTCCTTCTCGTGGGTGGCGTGGGGTGCGTGGTCAGTGGCGATGGCGTCCACCACGCCGTCGAGGATGGCCTCGATCATGGCGTCGCGGTCGGCCGCCGAGCGCAGCGGCGGATTCATTTTGGCGTGGGTGTTGTAGAGGCCTACGTGCTCCTCGGTCAGCAGGAAGTGGTGCGGCGCCACCTCGCAGGTCACGCGCAGCCCGTTGCGTCGCGCCTGGCGCACGGCGGCCATTGCGGCGGCCGTGGAGGTGTGAGCTACATGCAGGTGGGCGCGGGCGTCGCGCAGTTCGGTGACCAGGCGAATATCACGCTCCACCAGGCTGGATTCGGCCTCGGGCGGCATTCCGCGCAGCCCCAGCTTGAACGACATGGGCCCCAGATTCATGCAGGCGCCCTGGGTCATGCGCGTGTCTTCGGCGTGCTGGATGACACTTAGACCCACGCGGGCGGCGGCGGCCAGCGTTTCGCGCATCACGCCGTCTTTCAGAATAGGGTGGCCGTCGTCGGTCACCGCTACGGCTCCGGCAGACTTGAGCGCAGCAAAGTCGTTGAGCGCCTCGCCCTTAGACCCGCGCGTGGCCGCTGCGATGGGGAAGACGCGAATGGCTGCGCCGCGCTCCGGCGCCAGCATCCAGCGGGTCACCTCAGGCGAGTCATTCACCGGGAGAGTGTTGGGCATGGCGGCCACGGCTGTAAAGCCTCCCGCAGCAGCGGCGGCCGTGCCTGTGGCGATAGTCTCCTTGTGGGTCCGGCCGGGCTCACGCAGATGCACATGAATGTCGACGAGTCCGGGCGCTACAGTCAGCCCCGTCGCGTCCAGAGTCTCCGCGCCGTTGGCCAGCTTCAATTTGCCGGGAGCGGCGATCTCCGCCACCCGCCCGTCTTTCAGCAGAATGTCCTTGGGAGTGTCTACACTGGCCGCCGGGTCAATCAGGTGGCCTCCGCGAATTACGAGCGCCGTCATGCGCGGCCTCCTTCATCGTTCATGGTGAGCGCGCGCTCCACGACTGCCATGCGAATCGCTACGCCATTGCGCACCTGTTCAAGGACGGCAGACTGCGGGCCGTCGGCCACTCCCGCCGTCAGTTCAAGCCCGCGAATGATGGGTCCCGGATGCAGCACAACAGCAGACGGGGCATAGGCCGCCAGCCGCTGTCCGGTGAGCTGGTAGTTTGCCTTGTATTCTTCAAGATCCAGTTGCAGGCCGGCCAGCCGTTCGGCCTGGATGCGCAGCATCATCACACCCTGCGACGCGCGGAGCGCAGCTTCAAAATCACGCTCAATCGCAATGCCTGGTCCCGCTGCCGCGGCAAGCTCAGGCAGCAGTTCTTTTGGGCCGCAGAGCAGCACCCGCGCACCTAGTCTGGGCAGCAGTAGCATGTTCGAGCGCGCCACACGGCTGTGCAGGATGTCGCCCACAATCGTGACTGTAACCCCGGCCAGGGTGTCCTCAGCCAACGCCTCGATGCCTGGCCGCAGATGCGCCAGGATGGTGCGCAGGTCCAGCAGCGCCTGCGTGGGATGCTCGTGCATGCCGTCGCCGGCGTTCAACACGGGCAGGCGGGTTGCTTCTTCCAGCAGCCACGCCGCGCCTGAGGAGTTGTGGCGCAGGATGATGGTTTCGGCTCCCAGCGCGCGTAGCGTCAGGCCGGTATCCTTCAGCGACTCGCCCTTTTCGATGCTCGACGACAGGCTGGAAATCAGCGCCGTGTCGGCTCCAAGGCTCTTGGCGGCCAGCTCAAAGCTGGTGCGGGTGCGCGTGGATGACTCATAAAACAGGAGCGCCACGCGCCGCTTGGCCAGAATGCGGTCCCGGACCAGTGGGTCCATCTTCTCCAAGGCCGTAGCGCGAGCCAGAATGTGGCTTATGCCATCCAGACCCAGGTCACCAACCGAGAGCAGCGAACCGGGATGGTAAGGGAACGGTGAGGCGGGTACGGGAGGCGATTGAAGCTGACGACGAACTGGTGTTGCGGTTACGCTCATACGAATCCACACTGAGCCTGTCGGCTCTGGCGAGCGGCACGCGGGGATGCGCGCCGGCTGAAAGACCAAGAAACTAGTCCACCCGCTCGACCAGCAGCACCTGCTCGTCGTTATCGACCTCGTGGAACTTCACTTCAATGATTTCGCGGTTACTGGTTGGCACGTGCTTGCCCACATACGTGGCTTCGATGGGAAGTTCACGATGGCCGCGGTCGATGAGCACTGCCAGTTGCACGCGGCGCGGGCGTCCGTGGTCGAACAGGGCGTCGAGTGCAGCGCGGATGGTGCGGCCGGTGTAAAGCACGTCGTCGCACAGCACTACGTCGCGGCCCTCCACCTCACAACCGATGGCCCCCTCTTTCACAACCGGGCGCACACCCGCCGTGGAAAGGTCGTCGCGGTAGAACTGGATGTCGAGCATGCCCGTGTCGACAGGATGCTTCTCGATGCCTGCGATCAGCTTGCCCAATCGATCGGCCAGCGGAATTCCGCGCCGCTTGATGCCTACCAGCGCCAGATCGCCGCTGCCGTTGCTCTTTTCAACAATTTCATGGGCCAGACGCACCAAGGTGCGCTCGATTTCCGAGGCTGACATCAGCCTGCCCTTGATGCGCAGGTTTGTTAGGTTGGGCTCTTCGCTCATGGAGTCTCTCTCGCCGGATGATACGAGGCTTGGCTCATCTGGGCAAGTTGTGGAGATGTGGAACCAATCACAGGGCCTTGCATTCCACTGCTGCAACGCGCTGGTTTCATGTGCGCTCGCTGCCGGATTACAACAAGGGGGCGACGGCCTAAATCTCTGGTCGGCGGCTGCGAGCCAGCAGGCGTGCGCCCAATGCACCGCCCGCGGCGGCAAAAAACAGCAGAAACAGCGCATTGCTGGCGAATCCAAAAGCCTCAATGCCGGCATGGCCCTCCGGCGACAGCATCCATGCCTTTTGTGCCTGCGCCTGGGCGGCATCGCCAACCCCCATCTGACTCGCCAACTGCTGCGTCATTTGCTGGCTCACTTCCACGCGGTTCTTCCACTCTGAGTCGATCTGGCTGGACTGGTGCAGAACAAACCGCTGCACGAACAAGGCGCCGCCGCTCACGCTGAACGCCAGCCATCCGGCCAGCAGACCGGTCACCAGGCCGATGCGTGCGCCGGCGCCCATCGTAACCCAGGCGGGTCGTTGACTGCGCACGTAGAGAACCACCGCCCACGCTGCCGCACCGGCCATCCAAAACAATCCCAGAAAACCCGCTGGAGAAAACCCGCTGGAGAGCAATCCCGCGGGCACGGCAAGCAGGAGAGCCGCGCGCATGGCCGGCTTCCAGTCAACTGTGCTCGCATCGCGCACCGTTTCGGTCCACCGCTCGGGCGGAGCCTGCCCCGTGGCCTCGTCTGCCGCGTAGACCAGTTGCGGCAGCCCGCAGGCCGGGCAGTAGCAGTTCTCGGCCAGAATGGTCTGATGGCAGCGTTTGCAGGTAATTTCCATACTTCTTAAGCCTATAGCAATTGTATGCCGCACGGGCAACCGTCGCGCTACCGTGATTTCCTGTCCCCATACTTGCGTTGCGGCGAGAGAGCCCGCAGGCGCTGCTCCGGCCGGTTCTCACTCCGCAACTCTTACTTTGCCTTTTTCTGTTCCGGCTCTGATTTCGCCGCTTTCAGCGGGCTCTATGGTTTTGTCGGCTGACTTGGATGTTGTTTCTCTTGAACCAGCTTGAGAACAACCCGGAGCGGCGCATACATCCGCTGGGTACATGAATGACAACGAACAGGATATTGAAGCCTTAACAAGTGGAAGATGTCCGGGAATCGAAAACGAGAGACATGCAGGTGAGATCGCCCACAGTGCGGGCAATGAATGGTCATTTCAACCTCCAGGGCAATAAAAAAGAAAAAATCAGCCATTTCGCAGATAAGAAGAGAACGGCCGACGTTAAGGGGAGGGTATTCCACGTATGCGGCACTCTGGACCGACTGGCAAGAGTCCACTTTCGCATTAGTGTGACATGGATTGTGCGCCGCTACGCAAAAAGGATAAGAAACGACTGTCACAATTTTGGTATTGTTTTCCACATCGCGGTATGCACCCGGGCGGTTATCTCAGCGCAGGCTCAGAAGCTGGCAGAACTTCTCGCTAATTGCGCGGCCACTATCGCTTCCGCAGCCTGTACAGCCTCGTCCAGAGTCATGTTGGTTGAATCCAGCAGCACTGCGTCCGGAGCCGGCTTGAGCGGCGAGTCGGCGCGATTGCGGTCCCGTTCGTCGCGTGCGCGCAGGTCGCGAATTACATCTTCCGGTTGCTTGTCATGCCTTGCGCCAAGCTGATCGAAGCGTCGCAGGCCGCGCACCTCGGGGGCTGCATCTAGAAATATCTTTACCTTGGCCTGCGGAAACACCACGGTGCCGATGTCGCGGCCCTCCATCACCACCCCGCCCTGGGAGCCCATCTCCTGTTGCAGGCGAACCATCCAGGAGCGAATGGCGGGAAAGACGCTCACGCGCGAGGCGGCGTCGGTCACGGTCTGATTGCGAATCAACCCAGTAACGTCCTCGCCGTCGAGCAGGACACGGTTTTCCTCCTCGCCGGGCTCCAGACTGATCGAGGTCTGGGCGGCAAGAGTTTCCAAGCCTGAACTCTCATCCAAAGGGAGACCCGCCCGCAGAACCTTCAGGGCAAAGGCGCGGTACATGGCGCCCGTCTCAAGATTCAAGAGGCCAAAGTGGCGTGCCAGGTGCCGGGCAATAGTACTCTTCCCGGCACCGGCCGGGCCGTCGATGGCGACTACGAGTTTCCGGCACGAGGCCTGCAGGGGGCTGTCTTCCGCACTCATCCGCGCTTCTTCGTACCCTGCTTGGTCCGGGCTGTAAAGCCAAACCGTTTGCTGTTTCCGGCCTTGGCGCCAGCGGTTAACGCCGGCTTGCGGCCTGAACGGGCGTCAGTTCGGGCATCCTTGCGGACGAGGCTTGTCTTGCGCACGGGCGAACTAGGCGTGGCCGTGGTCTTCGTGCTGCCGCTGTGCCCATTGCGCTTGTTCCACGCCGGTGCTGCGGATTTCGTCGTTCTCGTCGCGCTGGAGCCATTGGACGGCCGGATCGAGGTTCCGTTGGTCCGGGTACCATTGCTGGAGCCGGTCGCGGTTGGGGAGCCGTTGTGCTTGCCGCTTGCGCTCTTGGTCGGGTTCTGGCTCCAACGCGCGCTGGAATTCGGCCGGGCGCCGCTGGACGTACGTGCTCCAGAGGGTCGGGCATCAGTGCCACGTCGAGTTGGACGGCTACCGTTGCCGGATTGCGCGGGCTTGCGATCGCGGGAGTGGGTGGCCGGCCGGCTGAAGTGGGACCGGGCGGCACCTGACTTGCCGCTCACGGCGGGCTTGCGGACCGGGGTGCGTGGCGCATGGGATTCAGCGGACTTGTGTGGTTCGACCGGTGACGGCGATACAAACGCAGCCGGCTGAGCAAGAGGAGGTTCAGGCGCGGCTTCTTCGTGATCAAAGCTCCGCATGAAGTAGGCGGAGGCGGGCATCGACGCGCTGGCGTAAATGCTCGGAGACACCGCGAACTCCGGCAAGGTGCCCGCAACATAGAAGTGAGGCGCGTGGCCCAGCGAAATGGTGTGGACCTGGCGAGTGGCGATCAGACCGCGGAGCACTTCGCGGATTTTGCTGCGTGCTGTCAGCGGAGAGAGAAACATCTCCACCTCTTCCATGCTGGCCGCAATTACGGCCTGCAGGTAGATGGAGGCCAGCACGGAGATGGCCGTGACCTGCGAGGTGGAAGCGCCTTCGGCGATGGCCTTTTGGAACCGCAGACGAAGCAGTTGCCATTGGGCGGGCTGGCCGGGTGCGGAGATTACCGGGATAATGCGTAGCTGCTGCCAAAGTTCTGTGATGGCACGAAGTACCGCCGTCTCAGTCACTTCGCGACCCAGCGCAAATTTCAGATCGGCAATTGTGGCATCGCCCGCTTCCAGCCGCTTGTAGGCCAGAACAGCCAACTGCGAAACCTGCCGCGAGCCGGTCAGTTGCGGACTGCGGCGCCAGTCGCGGTCGCCTCTGAGGGCATACACGTAGGGCAAGACCCAGCTGGCGACAACAAAATCGGGTTGCTCACCGGGCTGGCCCAGCAGATTCAACCGGACCGCTACGCCCTCAATCTCCAGGCGAACCAGCAGTTCTTCGGCGATCGCAACATGTCTGGGATCGGGGGTCTCGTTGCGCTGGCCTGCTACGGCCTCCACAAACGAAGGTGCGACGGAGGATGAAAACTGCCGCCTCGGCAGGAAGAGGCACAAACCGGTCTCTTCAATCCATGTGCGGGCATCCTCTAAAGTAAGTGCCCCAAGTCCGTTCTGGCGCATTCTTTCGGCGCGCGCTGCTTCTAATTGCTCTGATGTCAAAGAAAAACCTCACTTCCAGGCTGGCGCTGGCGCCGGGCAACCCTATCCCCTGAGAGGAGGGTTGCCACCCCCATCTATTCTAAATGCGTTTTAAATACGATGGAAGGCCCGCTGGATCTCCTTCCAAGAATACAGCAAAGCTATTGGACGTCCATGCGGGCAACTGGTTGGGTGCTCAGTTTTTGCAAGTTCCAACAAAAGCCACTCCATCCGAAGTGGGTCCAGTGGGGTGTTGACCTTGATGGCGGAGTGGCAGGCGATGGAGGCGGCAATGCGCATGCGTAGCGCCTTAAGATCCTCATTCTGCTTAGGTTCCTCTGAGTCGCCACTGGACTGCTCGATGACCTCCGCCAGCATCCTCTCCAGAGCCGCTCCATCTAGGCCAACCGGCGCCGCCTTTACCGCAAGTGTTTGAGGACCAAAGGGTTCCACCTCAAACCCATTGGATTCCAGCTCCTCGGCGATGCGCGCGAACACCACCATCTGCCAGGGCTTCAATTCCACCAGCAATGGCATCAGCAACCGCTGGCGCTGCACGCGTTCCACCTGCCGATCTTGAAGAATTTTTTCAAAAAGCACTCGTTCGTGGGCCACATGCTGGTCAATGATCCATAGGCCGTCACTGCCCGTAGCCAGAATGAACGACTCGCGCAACTGGCCCAGAGGGCGCAACGAACCCAGTTGGTTCAGGTTGGCGGCGGCCTGCTCGGCTTCCACCTGGGCTGTCTCAGCGGCCGTATCGGGTCCGCAAGCGGTTTCGCCGCCGTGGGTTGGCAGGCAGCCGTCTGTTGGCGGCAGGGTTCCCGCCTTCAGAAGGGCGGCTGTCGCTTCGCCCCAGGCCGTCTGATTCTCCCACCTGCTCGCGCCCAAAACATGAGCGTCAAAGGGGAGCTTGCCGGGGACGGGTATGGGCACCTGCGGGGTCAGCTCAAAGGGGGCGGCCTCCGTGCGTGCGGACTGGAACGCGGTCGGTTCGGAGTCCGGCAGAGCCTGAAGAGGCGCGCCCTCCAGCGAACCCGGTAAAGGGGAGATGGCTGGGGGCATCAACGAGGGGCTGGCGGCCGGTGAGGCATCCAGAGCGGCCAGGAAGCCAGCCGCCGGGCGTGCCTTGATGAGGGCAGTGCGCAGGCTGTCGCGGACAAAGTCGTGGATCAGGCTCTGCTGGCGAAAGCGCACCTCGGTCTTCGCGGGATGGACGTTGACATCCACCTCTTCGGGCGGCATCTCCAGAAAGAGCAGCACGACGGGAAAGCTGGTAGGCGGAATCACGTTCCTGTACGCCTCGGTAATCGCGTGCAACAGAAGGCGGTCGCGAATAAGGCGCTTGTTGACAAAGATATAGATCGAATTGCGGTTGAGTTTTTGCAGTTCCGGCTTGCTGAAGAAGCCCGTCATCCGCAGAGCGCCGGGATCGCGGGCAGGTTCGTCCGGGTTGCGCTTCCATGGCGGCGGCTCAGGCAGCCCGGCGTGTTCCAGCGGAGTCTCGGCGGCTACCGGCAGCAACTGGGCCAGTGTATCCTTCCCGAAAATCTGGTAAATGCGTTCGGCTGTGCGGGTTACAGGCGGAGCGGAAACGATGGTGTGGGTAGCCGACACCAGCTCAAAATGTATCTCCGGATGGACCAGGGCGTAGTGGGTCACCAGCGCCGTAACGTGGGCCAGTTCGGTTGACTCGGCGCGGAGAAATTTGCGGCGGGCCGGGGTGTTGAAGAAGAGGTCGGCGACGGCCAGGGTGGTCCCGCGGGGCAGGGCGGCGTCGTCCACGTGACGAATCTTGCCGCCTGCGATCTCCAGCCGGGTACCGGCCGCTTCCTCGCCCGTGGCCGTTTCGAGCGTTACGCGGGCCACCGAGGCAATGGAGGGCAGCGCCTCACCCCGAAAGCCGAGGGTGGCGATAGAGAGCAGATCATCGGCGGTGCGCAATTTGGACGTGGCGTGGCGCTCGAAGGCCAGCAGGGCGTCGTCGCGATTCATGCCGTGGCCGTCGTCGGCCACCCGGATGAGCCGCCGCCCGCCCGCCTCGACCTCGACGCGGATGCGCGTGGCCCCGGCATCCAGAGCATTCTCCAGCAGTTCTTTCACCACGGAGGCGGGCCGGTCCACCACCTCGCCTGCGGCAATCTGGTTGGCAACCTGGTCGGGAAGTACACGGATGCGGCCCATAAGGCATTAGGTTAACGCAGACGGGGTGATCGTCGTTGGCAGACGCACGATCCTTGACCCGCAGGGCCGGTTTGGGGCGCCGTGTGCGTGCAGGCGCGCACACCTGTCCGAAGCGGAATTGGCCAGAACTTCCAAAGCCCGCCCCGGGATTGACGCCGGTAAATCGGGAATCCGCTGCCTGCCGAATGCGGTCAGGAATCGACTGGATTGCGTTATTCCGGGAATCCCACGTCGTTGGTTCACATTCTCTGGGGCGAGCGGAAGCGTGGGCACGTGCTTAGTGCGTCTCGCTTTTCTGCGTCCCATCTCCTGGTACTCGATCGTTACAAAAGCCTCTACGCAACCAGCTTCGTTCGTGACGGGATAGAAGCCACAGGGGTGCACTGCGTTTAACGCGCGCCGTCGATCGTTGCCACTCCTTCAAGCCCTTCGGAATACGTGGGTTCCGCAGCCTGCGGGCTCCGGACTTTTCGCACGGGCCGGTCCCTATGTGTTGGCCGCGGACAACTCTGTATTGCTCTGTATGCCACGCGCCCAACTTCGAACTGCAACCTGCCTGTCTTGGAACATTCATCTCCGCTTCAACTCGCTGTAACGAGCTTCACCGAGGGTAAAGGTGGCTGTCGCTCCCAACGAAGGCGACGGGCAACTTGCCCCGTGTTCGTTCGGGAAGATGTCTTCCTCAAGTAATTAATCGTTCCTACTCGCAAACAGATCGTCACTGTACCGAAAACTCAGTTGGAGGTTGTTGCATGTTACGTACGTGGGTGATTTGCGTCTGCATGGCGCTGATTGGATGTACTGTTTCGTTTGCCGCGGCTACTGAAGTTCATGGCCGCATTCTGGACTCGTCAGGGGCTTTGGTTCCCGGAGCGGAGGTCACGATGACGGGGGCCAATGGCGCGACGTTTCACGCCACCAGCGATGCCACCGGGAAATTCATAACGCCGGACCTGCCCGAGGGCACCTACACACTGACCGTTTCGTCCGGCGGCTTCGCGCCTTATCGCAAGCAGAACGTGCACCTGGTGGCCGGGCAGCAGATCAGCGTGGACGTCACGCTCGCAGTCTCCTCTGAAGGCCAGTCGGTGATCGTGTTTGGCGGATCGTTGGATGGCGCCACTCCACAGCCTACGCAGCAAGAGGTCTTCACCTCCGTTCAGACCGAGCGCGTGATCGACCGCAAGCAGATGGATATTGCAGGCCCGGTGGCGGGTGCTGCGCAGATTATCGCCACAGCTCCCGGCGCTAACGTGACCGGCTACGGCAACACGGGCGCCACCAAGTACACGATTGATATCAACGGCATCAATCAGGGCTGGGGCGGATACGGCGGTTACACCGGCGGCGGATCGCTGGGCGTTACCTTTGACGGCGTGCCCATCGTCGATGCGGCGACGGGTCTGTGGCAGTCTCCCACCATCCCCGAGACCGCTATGATCCAGGACGTCAATATTGTCTACGGCCCCGGCGATGCGGCTGACCGCTGGTACACCAACATCGGTGGCGCGGTGGAGTTTACGCCCCTGCAGCCCACCGCCAAGCCTCACCTGTCCGTTGTTACAACCTACGGCAGCTTCTTCCAGAAGGACATGGTGGTGAACGCCACCAGCGGACTGTTTCACGGTTGGTCCAGTGCGGCTTCAGTTGGCGGCGATGTGGGCAACGATTTCCGCCGCAGCCCCGACGGATTCAAGAATCCGGCCAAGGACATTGCGGTCTTCTTCAAGACGGTGCGATCGTACCAGGACGCCACCTTCGAGTTTGGTGGCTACTACGCACACGCCGGCGGCTATCGCTCGCAGGTGATCCCGATAGCGGCCAATCCCTCCATCACAATGACCGGCCAGCCGGAGGGCACGCAATACAGCCAGCAGACCTCTGGCTACTACAGCACGCTGCCCTTCGCCAGCTACAACAAGTACGACACCAACGACATGGCGCTGGTCTACGCGCGCCAGTCGGTGCGGCTTGACCCCACACTGACGCTGGATAACATGGCGTGGTTCATGCGTATCGACCGCACGCACTACCGTATCAACGACGTCTATTCTCCCGGGCCGCAGTTGGAAGAGTGGAACAGCCCGCACACCGATACGGTGGGTGACCGCCTAGCCTTCAGCAAGCGCCTGCCGATGAACACCATCACCGGCGGCGCATATTTCATTCATGCGCTCTACAACTCGCGCAACAACTTCTTCAATCCCGCCGACGGGGGCAACAAGATCACGGCAAATCCGGGCGGCAAAGTGCGGTCCGGCTACTTTGATCAGGACGATTTCTCGGTGTTTCTGCAGGACGACTTCCGTCCCATCGCCAAGCTGCACATCCTGCCCGGACTGCGCTACTCCGGGTTTCAGGTGGGCTATTCCAACCAGTCTTTCGAGGACTTCCGTCTGGCATCAGGCGCGACTCTCTACAGCGTGCAGTGTCAGGACAACTACAACTACGCTGTCTCGCCGCTGCCCTCCAATGCCGTCAAGGATCAGGGAGCCAATTGCGGCAATCAGCAGAACCGCAGCGGCATGGAGCCCTCGGCAGACGTGAACTATATGGCGCTGCCCTGGCTTACGATCTACGGTGGATATCTTGAGACGCTGAAGGCGCCGGAGATGGGCGGTGGCGGCGGCCTGTTCCAGTCCGTTGATCCCAGCAGCTATCACCTTGCCCGCCAGCGCTTCTACCAGGGTGGATTCAAGGTGCACTCGGAAGGCAGCGGTGTGCTGAACAGCTTTCTTCTGGGCGCGTCCTTCTATCACCAGCGCTACTCCAACCAGGAGATTGACGTGTCCCTCGCCAATGGCGACACCATTGCCAACAGCGGCACTTCGTCCTACCACGGCATCAACCTGTATGCCGACGACGACCCCATCGCGCATCTGCACCTGTTCGCCAACGCCAGTGTGGAGAGGGCCGTCTACACCAGCTATCTGACCGGCGGAACGATCGTCAATGGCGTGCAGCAGGGCGCCACCGCGTTCAACGGGCTTCCCGTGGCCTATGTGCCAAACTCCATGTTGAATGTGGGTGCGTACTATCAGTTTCTTATCCACCGGATTCCTGTGCAGCCGATGTTCGCCGTTCAACGCACCGGAAGGCAGGCCATCTTTGACAACTCGGTGGCGCATCCCAGCAGCCAGACCATGCCCGCTTTCACCACCGCCAATCTGGGCGTGAAGGTGCCCGTGCGGCATGTGGATGTGGGAGTGAATGCCCTCAACATCTTCCGCAACCGCTACAACGAGTATGAGTACATTTCGTCGGGTGGCTACTTTGGCACGCCCAACGCGGGGTACATCCTGGCCTACCCGGGTTCCCCGGCATCGGTCTACGGCACCGTAACGGCGCACTTCTAAAAGAGAGCTGCAATGCGAAAGGCCCGCCTCTTCAGGCGGGCCTTTCGCATTGGAAACCGGAAGCCGTGCGGACTGAAGGCTCTAGATGCCCATGCCGAACTCGCCGGCTTGCTTTTCGCCGGCATTCGAATAGAAGTCGTAGGGAGTGCGCCGCTTGAATTTGTAGCGGTCGAAGATCTCGCGGCCAACGTAGATGCCGATTGCAGCCACGGCCATCCCAATGGAGAACCAGCCGATCACGCGCAACGTCTTGCTGTCGTTCAACTCTTCAGCGGACATCTCTTCGGCGGCAGTAAGGGGCTCGGGTTCAGTGGACATCGGCAATAGGCTCCTGCTTCATCATACCGCAGTTCCAAACTCCAGCACGCCGGGAAACTGCGTGCGGTCAAGGCGCTTTGTTTACTCCGTAGAGTCAATGCGGGAGAGCCATGCGGCCTTTTCCGCTTCGGGAAGAAAGCTGGCGCGGATGGAGTTGACGGCCAACTGGCGTAGTTCCTCGCGGGTAAAACCCTGAACCGTATGCGCCAGCAGGTATTCGTTGGCAATGTCGGATCCGAAGAAGGCCGGGTCGTCGGAATTGAGCGTCACCAGCAGCCCCTGGTCAAAATACTGGCGCAGCGGGTGGGCGGCAAACGATGGGCAGACGCCGGTACGGATGTTCGAGGTGGGATTCAGCTCCATCGGTGTGCTCCGCTCTCTTAACTCCTGGAGCAGGTTCGAGTCTTGAATCGCCGAGACGGCGTGCCCGATGCGCTCCGAGCCGATGGCGAGCGCCTCTCGTATGGCCTCCGGGCCGGTGGTTTCGCCAGCGTGGTTGGTCAGGCGCAGGCCCGCTTCGCGCGCCGCGGCATAGAGATGGCGGAAAGGAGCCGAACCCGTTCTCCGTTCGTCACCGCCCAGGCCGATGCCAATGATCGAGGGGTATTGGGGTCGCAGTTCGGCGGCCTTGCGAAAGACGCGCTCAGCCTCCTCGACGCTAAAGTGGCGCACGGCGTCGAAGATCCAGTAGACGGAGATGCCCAGTTCGCGCTGGCCCCGTTCCCTGGCACGTTCCAGGCCGGCAAAGATGGGCTCGAAGACCGCGGGATCGTGGTTGCGCCACAGGTAGATGACGCCAACCGAGATGTAGACCTCGGCGTGCACGACGCCTTGCGCGGCCAGCCGCTCCATCATGCGCCAGGCAGCCAATTCGTAGTCTTCTGGCTTGATCAGTTGACCTGTGACGGCTTTGAAGGCGTCCATAAAGCCGGAGAAATCTGTGAAGTGGTAGAGGGCTTCGGCCTGGGCTTGCGCGATGGGTGTTGCGTCGTGACGTGTGCTCAGTTCCACGAGTGTCGAGGGCAGTACGGTGCCCTCGAGATGCAGGTGCAGTTCGGCCTTGGGGAGCCGGCGGATGAAGGAGGAGATATCAGTCACTTCACCAGTGTACGAAGCGAATCAGGGATGGCGGAAGCGGAGGCGAGTGTGGAATGGAGATGCGAGGCGCGCGGGGATCATTGAATCAAATGGCGTCTTTCAGTATTAATCCGCTCGGAAGCCTCAAAAGTAAACTGGAGATGAGCGCTTTGGTCTGTTAACCGCGCTAGGGCCTGTTCACACTACAGAGGCGGTGGCGCCGGGAGCCAATTTTTACGAGTTCAAGGAGTGAGGAGTGACGCATACCGGGTGTCTGCTAGCGACGATCGACAATGAAATCGGGAAAATTGGCCCCGGCCCGGAGGGTTGCGGCGAAAAACGGGCCAT
>VFSW01002388.1_pt1 | contig 28329 bp, 25 predicted proteins | sample 5358111 | NCBI WGS metagenome assembly VFSW01 (sample SAMN11554181, study PRJNA540505) | mine drainage metagenome | isolation source: sediment from site ElyBrook_90M | place: USA: Ely Copper Mine, Vershire, VT | collected 2017 | reverse complement strand
GGCGCATCGCGATTGCCAATAAACGTTATAGTACGCCGCAGCGAATGGGTGTTATGAGCGACATGGGCCGCGTGCTCCTGCTCTATGGCGAGCCGGACCGCGTAGAGACGGCGCAATCGACGGTCCTTGGGCCAGATCGAAGGTACGAACTATGGATCGATCAGAATCGGATAAAAGGATATCCGACAGCGTTCTTCCTTTTCGGGAGTTCACATGGCTCGTTCGAGATTACGCCCAATCCCATTCAATCGGGTCAGATCGAAAGCGGAACATTCGAAAATACCGCAGGCGGCACCTTCGAGGGCCACGGAGAGTTTCGTGAGATTTATTCGAATGTAGCTGGCGAGCCTTCGGAGGGCATTCCCACCGATCTGCCGCTACCGATGGCAAATTACATAGAGGGATTTAGGTAGGCCGCCTCACGAACGGCGGCTTGCGATCAATACGAAATGGCAACTTTACGAGAAATCCGCCGCCGCATCGTCGGCGTTCGTTCGACGGCAAAAATCACGCAGGCGATGAAAATGGTGGCCGCGGCAAAGCTGCGCCGCGCGCAGGACTCGATAAATGCGGCACGCCCATACGCACGGGCGCTCGAAGGCCTGTTGAAGAATTTGCTTCAATCTGCCGCACTCGAAAACGCCCGGTCGCCGCTCCTTTTTGGCCGACCACGGGATGAGAAGGAACGCGTCATCCTTGTCGTCGTGACAAGCGATCGTGGGCTTGCCGGCGCGTTCAATTCCAATCTGCTCAAATTTACCGAAGCGCGCATCCGCGATAATTATGCGCAGCACCGCGAAACAGGGCGCCTTTCGGTGGTCACGCTCGGACGTCGCGCGACCGATTATTTCGCGAAGCGCAATTTTAAAGTTGCCGGGAAATACCCCGGTATTTTTTCGAAACTCGAATTCGATTCCGCGCGTGCGATCACGCTTTCGGTGACCGATTTGTACAATCGCGGCGAGGCGGACCGTGTCGAGATTATTTTCAATGAATTCCGCTCTGTCGTTGCGCAAAAGCCGGTCGCAGAGCGGTTGCTTCCGGTGCTCGATCCCTCTGGCTTTGTCGAAGGTAAAGGACCAGAGCGCGATTATATTTACGAACCGGACCCGATCTCGATCCTGAATGTCCTTGTGCCGCGCCATCTGGAGACGATGCTTTGGCGCGCGATGCTGGAATCGAACGCCGCTGAGCAAGGTGCCCGCATGACCGCGATGGATTCCGCCACGCGCAATGCGAGGGACCTCATTGGCTCCCTGCAACTCTCTTATAACAAAGCGCGGCAGGCTGCGATCACGAAAGAAATCTTGGAGATCGTGGGTGGAGCGGAGGCGCTGGCAAAGGGTTGAACCGGAATTATATAGATTTGACGGATTCACAGGATTGATTTTTGGATTCTTCGCGATTAGAGGCAATAGAGACCCGCATCGTCGATGCCTGTAGGCGCGCGGGGCGAGTGCGTGCTGAGGTAGTGCTGCTGCCCGTGTCGAAGACGCGCACCGTCTATGAGATTCGGGAATTATACAGTCTCGGTAGTCGTGATTTTGGCGAGAACCGCGTCCAGGAACTATTGAAAAAAAAGGACCAACTTCCATCTGACGTTCGCTGGCATTTTATCGGGAATCTTCAGTCGAACAAGGCAAAGTACATCGCTCCGTTCGTCCATCTGGTTCACTCGGTCCATAGCGAAGAGCTTGCCAGAGAACTTTCAAGACGCGCGAAGGAATCGAATAGAACAATTCCCGTTCTCATCGAAGTAAATATAAGCACCGAAGAACAAAAACATGGCGTAGCCCCCGCCGATGCCGAAGCATTGGCGATAAAGATTAATGGCGATTGCCCTGACTTACTACTTTCCGGTCTCATGGGCATGGCTTCCTTCGAAGCAAATGCGGAAAAGACCCGACCGCAATTTCGCGAGCTTCGTCAACTTCGCGACCGTATTCGGGAACGTCACCCCGAGCTAAAAAGCTTTAGAGAGTTATCTATGGGCATGTCGAATGATTTCGAGGTTGCGATCGAGGAAGGTGCCACGATCGTTCGTATCGGCAGCGCCCTGTTCGGAGAGAGAATATAATTATCCATTGCTATGAGCCTAAGCGCCCTTGAAATAAAAAAGAAGGAATTCACGCAAAAAATGCGCGGCGCCGATGCCGAAGAGGTGCAGGCGTTCCTCGATCAGATCTCCGCCGAGGTCGAAGCGATGATGGTCGAGAAGAAAGAATCGGACGAGCGGCTCGCAATTCTTATCGAGAAGCTCGAACATTATGCATCGCTGGAACAAATGATCGAAAAAACGCTCGCCGCCGCACAGCAGACCTCCGTCATAATGCAGGAGCAGGCGAAGCGCGACGCAGAACTAATCCTTCGCGATGCCGAGCTCGAACGCAGCCGCAAATTGAATGACGCGCGTGTCGAGCAGAACCGGTTGGAGTTCGATGTCCTGCGCCTGCGGAGTGAATATCAAAGTCTGCTTGCGCGCATGCGTGGGGCGATGGATGGATTCACCGCGGTTATGAAAGCGATGGAGCAGGATATGGCGCCAAGTTCTACGAATGCCGAGGAGGCAGGAGCGGCCATTCTACTTCACGAGTCGAGCGAATAAACGGGATTTAATAGTGTCCCGGAACATGCCTCCCCGTATCAGCATCGCGATCATCACCCGCAACCGTGCGGCGTATTTGAAGGAGTGTGTCGATTCGATCCTCATGCAAAATTATCCCAATCTCGAAATCCTGATCGGCGATAATGGCTCGGAGGACGGAACAATCGAGTATTTGAAATCTCTCTCGACTGCTGATTCGAGAGTAACGACATTGTTCAACGGCAAGAATCTTGGCTCGTGTCTCGGACGAAATCTCTTGCTCCAGCGGGCGACCGGAAGGTTATGGTTCATCATCGACGACGATGCGACGTTTCAATTCGAAGACGATCTTGCGAAGGTTGCGGCGGAATTCGACAAGCACCCGAAAGCCGGCGCGATCGGATTTACCGTCGTAAATGCCAACGATCCGAAAACGCTGAATCTCTGGATGTACCAAGCCGATCCGCAGATCGCTCGAAACAAAGAATTTCGCTCGGCGCAATTTGCGAATTGCGCCGTCTGCTTTCGTAAAGAAGCGATGGATGATGCGAAATTCGCAGTGGGAGAATATTTCGTCAACTCCTTTTTTTATAGCTGGGATGAGTTCCCAATTGCCTGGCGCTTGCTCGAAAAAGGATGGGAATGCTGGTATTCCCCAGCCGCCGCCATTCGCCATTACGGCTCGGCGACAATAGATGTACCTACGGCGCACCGTGTGCATCTCGATGCGAAAAGTGTCGGGCAATTTGCAGGATTGATATTGCCCTTTCCCTATGGCTGGTGGAAGTATGTCGTGCGCTTGAGCCTCTGGATGTCGAAGCGCGCATGGCGCACAAACACTGTGAAAGCATGTCTGACCGGATTTTTGGAGGGTGTTCCCGCGTTCTTTAGCGAACGAAGAAAGAAAATCAAGGTGCGGCCAGCAACAGTGAAGGCTTTCATTGGCCTTGTGGAAGCAGAAAAGACGGCAGGTCGATAAATTAGATGGGACCAATGAGTCGTATGGGACTTATTTGCCCCGTTATGAACCCAAAATGTATCCAGAATTACGAACATCCGTTTCCCCCGACGAGCGTGAACATTTAGTGCTCGAAGCGTGGAAGGAAAAAAATATTTTTCAACGCTCCGTTGTGGAGCGCGATGCGGAGCGCGTCTTTTCGTTTTACGAGGGACCGCCGACGGTGAACGGCACGCCGGGGATTCACCATGTTTTCTCGCGGACGATCAAGGATGCCATCTGCCGCTACAAAACGATGTCCGGCTTTCGCGTAGAGCGTAAAGCCGGTTGGGATACACATGGGCTGCCCGTCGAGATCGCAATCGAAAAAGAGCTTGGTTTCAAGCATAAACGCGAGATCGAGGAATATGGCATCGGAAAATTCAACGAGAAGTGTAGGGAACTTGTATATAGCAATATCAGCCGCGATGCCGGATGGCGCGAGCTGACCGAACGCATGGGATATTGGGTCAACATGGACGACCCCTATATCACCTGCACCAACGATTACGTTGAATCGGTTTGGTGGGCAATTAAACAATTCCACGATAAGGGACTGATCTACAAAGGCTTCAAAATTCAGCCCTATTGTCCCCGCTGCGAGACCGCGCTTTCGTCGCACGAAGTTTCGCTTGGTTACGACACCGCGAAGGACCCGAGCGTGTATGTGAAATTCAAGCGCAAAAATGTTGCCGAAGACGAATACTTTCTCGCGTGGACGACCACGCCCTGGACGTTGCTCGCCAACGTTGCGCTTGCCGTACATCCGGATGTTGATTATGTCACAGTCATCAATAGAAGGAAGGATAAGACCGAGCGGTTAGTGCTTGCGGAAGCATTAATCGGCAAGCTCGAAGGCGAAGTCGAAATTGTCGAGAGAAAAAAGGGCAAGGAATTGGAAGGGCAGACGTATGAGCCGCTTTTCGATTATTTATTGACCTCTGAGTCGCCTCGATTCGATAAAAAACTATTAGAGAACGCATGGCGGATCGTTGCGGATACGTATGTCTCAACCGAAGATGGAGCCGGCATCGTCCATCAAGCGCCAGCTTTCGGAGAGGATGATTACCGGGTTTCCCAGCGCGAGGGATTGCCGGTCATTATTACCGTTTCCGGCAACGGCGAAATAAACTTAGATTCGCCATACAAAGGAAGGTTTTTTAAGGAGGCCGATCCCGACATCATGGCGGAGCTGAAGCAAAAAGGCTTGCTTTATCGTCGCGAGACGATAGAGCACACCTATCCCTTTTGCTGGCGTTGCGATACCCCGCTTCTCTATTATGCGCGCAACGCATGGTACATCCGCGTCACCGAATATAAGCAAAAGCTCATCGAAGAAAACCAGAAGATCAACTGGCAGCCGCCCGAAATCCGCGATGGGCGCTTTGGGAACTGGCTTGAAGAACTAAAAGACTGGGGGCTTTCCAGAGAAAGATTTTGGGGCACGCCACTGCCAATATGGGTTTGCGAAGCTTGTAATAAGCAAAAGTGTGTCGGGTCATTTCTAGACTTAACGGACGCGAGGGGCGTAAAGGAAGATTTTGATCCTCACAAGCCTTTTGTCGATGAGTTCACTTTTGTCTGTGAATGTGGCGGAGTAATGCGACGCACCCCCGAAGTAATCGACGTCTGGTTCGATTCCGGTTCGATGCCGTTTGCGCAGCATCATTTTATGGGGGCGGCGGATGATCGGGCAGCCACAAAGCCGCCGAATTATCCGGCGGATTATATCTCAGAAGGTGTCGATCAGACGCGAGGCTGGTTTTACACGTTGCATGCGATCAATACCTTCCTTTTTGGCGAAGCGCCGTACCGCAACGTGATCGTCAACGACATGCTGCTCGATAAAAAGGGGCAGAAAATGTCGAAGTCGAAGGGAAATATTGTAAACCCATTCGACGTGATGACGAAATTCGGCGCCGATGCCACGCGCTGGTATCTGCTTTCCGCCGCCGTGCCGTGGAAGCCGCGCTCGTTTAGCGAGGATGATCTAGGTGAGCTTGAACGCAAGCTGTTTGGTACGCTCACGAATACGTACGGCTTCTTCGCGCTCTATGCGAATATCGATGGTTACCAAAGGGCGCAGCCATCCCAGACTGCAAACCGGCCCGAAGTCGATCGCTGGATTCTATCGAAGCTGAATTCGCTGGTGGAGGAATGCCGCGAGGAGTTGGACGGGTACGAACTGACTCGTCCGGCGCGCGCCATTCAGGAATTCGTGATGGAACAACTCTCGAATTGGTATATTCGTCGCAATCGCCGCCGCTTCTGGAAAGGGGAGCAAGGCGCGGATAAGCAGGCCGCTTATGATACGCTTTACGAATGCTTGCTTACCGTTTCGAAGCTAATGGCGCCGCTCGCGCCGTTCTTTTCGGATTGGTTATATCAGGCTTTGTCGGGTGAGTTCGATTCGGTCCACCTCGCCTTGTATCCGGAAGTGAATGAAGGAGCCATTGATGCTTCGCTCGAAAAGCGGATGGAATCGGCACAGGTCATATCCTCGCTCGTTCGGCAAATGCGGGAGCGGGCGAAGATTCGAGTGCGCCAGTCGCTCTCGCGCATTCTCATTCCGGTCGCAAATCGCGCGGAGATCGACGAATTGAGGAAGGTCGAAGAAGTGATTCGCGAAGAAGTGAACGTCAAGCACGTAGAATATGTGGAGTCCGGTGACAGTGACGTCATCAAGCTAAAAGCAAAGGCGAATTTCAAGTCGCTTGGCTCGAAACTTGGTAAGGCAATGAAGGCTGTTGCTTCGCGTGTACAGACATTATCGCAAGAGGAAATTCGCGCGTATCAATCGACGGGCAGTCTCATTCTTGCAATCGATGGAGCCGATGTTTCGCTCGAACGCGGAGACATCGATATTATCGCGGAGGATGTCGAAGGCTGGCTGGTTTCGAGCGAGGGCAGCATCACGGTGGCGCTCGACACGGCGATGACTCCGGAACTTCAAAGCGAAGGCATGGCCCGCGAATTCGTAAATCGCGTGCAGAACCTTCGCAAGGAATTGGGCTTCGACATAACGGACCGGATCGGAATTTTCGTAACTTCGGAATCTAACGAGATTTTGGAAGCTATTCGCTCTCATGCGGGCTTCATCCGGCAGGAGACACTGGCCGAAACGATCTCGGAGGATGGCGCAAGCTTCGGCGAAGCGCCATCGGCCGACGTTGACATACTCGATCAGGCCGCCCAAATTAGGCTGATAAGAATAGGTTAATCCGAATTGAAGAAAGGGCTAATTTCTCGGATTCTTTCACGCACGTTGGTGTTTTGACTCATCCGTTTTCAAAATTTCATATCGCCAGTTAATGTGGGGAGTGAAATTTTACTTAAGGAGTCTAAACACAATGGCGAAAGCAAAAACAGCAAAACCGTCGAAGAAACAAGCGAAGCGGCCCGCGAAGCCAGCCAAGCGTAGTGTAAAACCGGCGAAACAGGCTGCCACACGCCATTCGGCGGCGCGGCCGGTTGCCCGGCCTGCCAAAGCAAAGGCGCCGGCTCACCGCTCACCGAAGCCCGCTCCAAAACGGGCTTCCGAGTCGAAGAGCCTTCTCAAAAAGGTCGTTACGCCGGGTCGGAGAGCCGCCGCCGTGAAGGGGGCAAAGCCTTCGAGCACAAAGCAAATTGCGAAAAAGCTGGTTGCAGGCAAGAAGGGCGCGCCCGTTGGTTCGAAGATTGCGATAGGTTCATCCGGCGGAAAGAACAAAAGCATCGCGCAGCCTCAAAGCAAAGCGCAACCTCAGAATAAGAAATTAGTTATGCCTACTATAAAAGAAAATCAAAAAGAAGTTTTACCAGGCGGCGGGATCGTACAGGCTGCTACCAGGACCGCTCCGGCCATGCGCCTGAGGGCGGACGACGCGGAAATCCTTGCCACCGCGAAGGAACGCTATGGTCGCAAGGACCTCGATCTGTTTCGCAAGCTTATCGTCGATCAGCAGCAGGAAGCGCGCGAAGAATTCGATATTTTAAGCCAGAATATTCTTGATACGTCCGGAGAATTCGAGGCGGACAATCAGAACTATTCACTGCACACCGCCGAGCAGGGTTCGGATGCGATCGAGCGCGAAAAAACGTTCCTTCATGCGCAGCGCACCAGCGATTATATCAAGAAGCTCGAAGAGGCGCTCGAACGCATCGAGCGCGGCACGTATGGTATTTGCGTCATTTGCGGCGGTCTTATCGAGAAGGAACGCCTGCAAGCGGTGCCGATCACACAAAAGCATGTGGATTGCAAGAACAAGACGCAGGTCCGCAAAGTCAGCAATGGCGGTGGCTTTCACGATGTCGAAGAGCAGCCGGTTAATCTCGATTAAGTAGCGTAAACCTGAGTTTGCGTAAGCTAAAGTTTACGCTACACCTATGGCTGTTCTTTGGATTTCCTTCCTCGTCGTACTCTTCGACCAAACCACTAAGATGATGGTCAAGGGTTCGCCGTGGCACTGGCTCCCGTTCGAAGGCATTCCGTATGGCCATTCACAGCCACTAATCGACGACATTTTTCGAATCACCTACATCGAGAATCCCGGCATCGCATTCGGGATCAATATTCCGGGGTTTAAAGTGGTGTTCGCCGTCTTTTCGATTGTGGCTTCCATAGCGATATTGATCTATCTCAAGCGCAATCTTCACCGGCTCAGTGTGGGAGAACGGATCGCGCTGGCGCTCATTCTTGGAGGCGCGGTCGGGAACCTCATCGATCGAGTCTTTTACGGTGTGATCTACCACGAGCAACCGCTTTTTTATGGGCGTGTCGTCGATTTTATCGACTTTGGCTTTCATCGGAATATGTTCCCTGTCTTCAACGTAGCAGATTCCTGCGTAACGATCGGCGTCACGATCCTCGTGATCCTCCTCATGCGGCACAAACCAGCGCCGCCCTCCGTGAAGCAAGAGGATGCGAATCCGGAATCCATCGCTTCGAACGAGCAGATACCGTTACCATCATGACTCTGCCGGAGGAATCCGGAGGCGCTCTGGAAGAGGGAGCGCGGCTATCTTCGGAACGCATTCTTGAAATCGCGGTTCCCAAAGGGGAGCACGCAGAACGGGCAGATCAGTATTTGTCGCGCCAGATCGCGCATAGCTCGCGTTCCAAAGTTCAACAAGCGATTGCTGCCGGCGCGGTGCTATTAAATGGCAAGCCGCTCGTGCGCGCATCCTACAAAGTTCATGGCGGGGATTTATTCCACATTACGATTCCTCGTCCGTCGCCCATCCGCGCGGAAGCCGAGGATATTCCGCTCGATATTGTTTTCGAGGACGATGCGCTGATCATCATAAATAAGCCGGCAGGAATGGTGGTCCATCCCGCGCATGGCTCCCGTAGCGGGACGCTCGTGAACGCGCTGCTTCACCACATCCACGAATTCCAAAAAGATCAACCGGGCGGCGATTCGAACCGGCCGGGGATCGTGCATCGCCTCGATAAAGATACGTCCGGCTTGCTCGTTGTGGCAAAGACCGAAGAAGCGCATCGGAATCTCGCAAAGCAATTTTTTCATCATACGGCGCAACGTATTTACAATGCTATCGTCTGGGGAACGTTCAAAGAGCGAGCGGGGCATATCGAGACGCTCATCGGCCGCCATCCCCGCGACCGCAAACGATTTGCCGTGATAAACGAAGCGCCACTCTACCTAAAAGAAAAAGAGGGCGGTGGCGGCAAACTTGCGATTACCGATTACGTTATACTCGAAGAATTTCAGGGATTTTCTCTTGTGGAGTTACGCCTTCAAACAGGGCGCACACATCAGATTCGTGTGCATATGCAGCACATCGGCCATCCTATCTTCGGCGATGTCACCTACGGCGGCCGCGCGATGAACGTAATGCGGCAGGACATTCCGCAGTGGAAATCGAAAATCGAGCATCTTTTGGCGGAGCTTCCTCGTCAGGCGCTGCATGCACGCACACTACGATTGCATCATCCGACTACAGGGGAGCTGATGGAGTGGACGGCGCCTCTCGCGGAGGATATGCAGAGGATTTTAAAAGCAATGTCAGAACTGTGATTTCCATGATTTATTCGGTTTTAGTGTGATGAGATTCCATCACACTAATCGCTCAAATCACACTTCAGATTTCGTCAAAAGCTTCCATTCTTTCTCCGTCACTGGCGTAATCGAAAGCCGGGAGCCTCTTTGAAGAATTACCATCTTTTCGAGCCCTCTCGTTTTTCGAAGCTCGTCTATCGAGATTGGTTTCTTTAAGTGTTTGATGTATTTCACTTCCACCGCGCACCAGATCGGATTTGCGCGCGTAGCTTTGGGATCGAAATGGCTGTCCTTCGGATCGAAAGCGGTCTCATCGGGAATTGGCGCGCTCACGATCTCGCAGATTCCCACGACGCCGGGCGGCTCGGCGTTGGAATGATAGAAGAGCGCCATGTCGCCCGGCCTCATTTGGTCGCGCATGTAGTTGCGCGCCTGATAATTTCGGACGCCCGTCCACGGAGTCGTGCCGTCGCGTTTCAGGTCGTCGATGGAGTAGGATTCCGCATCGGATTTCAGGAGCCAGTAGTGCATAAGTAACGAGCTATGAGTAACGAATAACGAGCGTGGGGAACATTCCGTTTTCGAATGACCTATAATTGCTGTCGCTATGTATATTCCTCCGTATCGTTCACTTTTCGAATCGGGCGAACTCGCTCGCCGGTCCGCGCAGCTTAACGCCATGCTCGCTTCTTGCGATATTTGTCCGCTCGATTGCCGGGTGAACCGCCTCGAAGGCGAGATTTCGCGGTGCTATTCCGCGCGGCTGCCGATTGTTTCATCCTATTGTCCGCACTTTGGCGAAGAGCCGGCGCTTGTCGGCACGCGGGGCGTGGGAAACATCTTCTTCGGCAATTGCAATTTGAAGTGCAGCTACTGCCAGAATTACGAGATCAGCCAGCGATGGAAAGAGGAGCGAAAGAATGAAGTGACGATCGAGCGGCTTGCCGAGATGATGCTCGAGTTGCAGTACGTTCATGGTTGCCATGCCATCGGCTTTGTCTCGCCGACCCATTTTGTGCCGCAGATGGTCGAAGGAATCCTCGAAGCATGCAAGCTCGGCCTTCGCGTGCCGATTATTTACAATACAAATGCATACGATTCCGTAGAAGTTTTGAAACTGCTCGATGGCATCGTCGATATTTATTTGCCAGATATTAAATATTCGGAAGACGAAATGGGGTACCGCTATTCCGGCGTAAAGGAATACGCCCGGCATTCCCGCGGCGCGCTCGCGGAGATGTACCGGCAAATGGGTAATGAACTTGTGATCGGTGAAGATGGACTTGTAAAGCGAGGGCTCATCATTCGCCATCTTGTCCTGCCGAACGATCTTGCCGGCAGCCGCGAAACACTCGGCTTCATTTCGGAACATCTATCGAATCGAGTTACGCTTTCGGTGATGTCGCAATATTATCCGACAAACAAAGTTACACTCGAGAATGCGGAGAAATTCGAATCGCTGCAACTCCTCAATCGCCGAATTCGGGAGAGGGAATATGATAAAGTTCTCGATCTACTCGACGAATTCGGTTTCGAGCACGGCTGGGCCCAGGAGTTCGAGAGTCAGGATTTTTACCGTCCGGATTTCGGCGACAGGGTGATGCCATTTAAACGATAGTCTTCCCTATGGAATAAAAATCTTCCGCACCTCGCCGCCGACCCGCTCTATGTAAGCCCCCGAATGAAGCAACGGCCTTGCACCCTCGCTTCTGCGATATACCTGCCGGCCCAGTAAATCATAAATTTCAAGCGTGTTTGATTTAGTTGGCTCGTTAGGCATTTGCTTTGATACCGAACTCTTGATTCCGAAATCAGAAAGCGGACGTTTATACATCCCCGAGTTGCTAGTGGCGGCAAATAAATAGTGGCCGAATTGGACGAGAGATGTTACATTTGAATCGCGTAAGCCAAGATTTGCCGAAATCCAGCTTAATCCTTCGTCCTTTGAAGCGTAGATACCGGCACCGCACTCACCGGCATTACAAAAAGTAGAAGCAAAAACACAATTCTCGTTAGCTACCAAAGCTGTTACAGGGGCATAGGATGGTAGCCAGCCATTTATGTTAGTCCATGTAACACCCGAGTCGGAACTTCGGAAGATTCCGCCGCTATCGGTCGAATTAGCATAAATGACGTTTCGGTCAAATGCGATTGCATTAACATAATAATGAGGCAGGGCATTCATTCGGTACCATCCAGCGCTCGCAGGCTCGAAGCGATAGATGCCTGTTCCAAGTCCAGCTAAGAATATGGAGTCAGCGCTAGCAAATGTATAAACGTATGAGTAAGGTGGTAGGCCATTGGACGCATCTGTCCACGAAATACCGCCGTCCAGAGTTTGCCAAACCGCATGTTCTTCTGGATTGGCAACATAAAGTGTCTCCCCGAAGGACGTTAAGCTTCTTATGTACGTTACGTCTGGTGCCACATGGTTCCAACTTAAGCCGCCATCATTAGATCTATACAGCCCAGGCCCGTATATTCCACAGTAAAGCAGTGTATCGACTTTCACAATCGCGCAGATATCGGTACCCGGAAGTCCCTTGCTTACGTCTACCCAGCTGTCACCAGAGTCTGAAGAACGAAATAGCGCACCATCGGCTTGACAAGAATAAAGCATCGAATCGATCACCACTAATCGAGTGAAGGATGTATTGGTCAAGCCGTTATTTCTTGGAGTCCAGGTTGTGCCTGTGTCGAATGAACAATACACTCCCGTATTCTTACTAGCAGGATATGAAACACCAAAAGCACCGCCTGATGCGAGACCACCCGCCGCCACCAACATTGAACCAACGGTTGATAGAGATGAAACGGATAGTCTCGTTGAGCTACTGTCCGTTTGCGTCCATGAAACGCCACTATCGCTTGAAAAATAAATTCCGTTGCCGTACGTCCCTGCAAAAATCTTATCACCGAGGACCGTAATGGACGTGATAGGTGTATTTAATGGGAGTCCGTGATTGGATTGGGTCCATGACTGTCCTCCATCGTTTGAACGGAACACACCGCCGCTATCCAGCCCGGCAAACACTGTATTTCCGAAAGCTGAGACTACCCATACTCCTCGTTGGGGCAACCCACTACTGGCATCTCTCCAACTTGTTCCGCTATCCGTTGAACATTCGCAGTATCCCATATGATAAGCAGGAAGTGTAGCAAAAAGCCTGCTACCAAGGGTGGATACAAACATGCCTTCCAAATTAGTACGGAGGCCTGAGCTTGCAGGGCTCCATGTAACTCCACTATCGTCAGAACGGCAAATCGGCACACCACAGGGACCCTCCGAAGCAAAAAGGATATTCCCCAGGATGGCAAGTCGATTGACAAAAATAATCGATTGAGAGCCACCGCTTATCGGCTGCCAACTTGCCCCGCTATCGAGTGATCGACATATACCATTGCCGTATGTTCCTGCGTACAGTACAGTGCCGCAAGTTGCTAGTGAGAGGACATAGGCTCGAGTAAGTCCTGGACCAGTATGAGTCCAAGTTTTTCCACTGTCCGTCGAGCGAGAAACACCGTCTCCGGATGTGGCGGCAAAAATTATAGAACTAATATTCGCAAGTGCTGTAACTTGTGCTCCATACGGTCCATTCGTCTGCACCCACTGGCAGCGCGCCTCCGGTGCCCGCAGCAGCGAGGCCGAAAGTACCACAGCAATGAGTAAGCCTTTTCGCATGGCAGGATAACACGGCATTGTGAGGAATAATGTTCGCTTCAAAGGGCAATTCTGAGTGACCTGAAACAATGCCTACTTTCGAATCACACCTGTCTCCATGCTCCAAAATAGGAGGTCGAGTTCGTCGATCGAGATGTGGACGCGCTTGGCAAAATTCTTCCACCGTTTTTCGATTTCCAAGTAGCGCTTTTTCGTCAGGCTGGTCGGAATTTGCTTGATGACGCCGAGCCGGAGCAAATGTTTGAGAATATGTCGGTCGAGGATCGCAAGGCCGCACACGCCAATGTTGCGCAGGAAGTGAGAAGCCTCTTTCATTCCGAGTCCATGCACCTGTTTGAGAACGATCTCGCGCTTCGCTTCTGGCGATAATGTGGAGTCGGTAAGATGCGGCAGCAATTCCTGAAAGCCATCTCGTACTTTCAGGAGCCGCTTTGCTTTTGTAATGTGGAAGCGAATATAATGTTTCGGATTGCGAAGATAGGCGGTAGGGTCGAATCCCCGAATCAGGAATTCATCTCGAATCAATTCCGCGATCGTCGCTTCGGCGTTCGCCGCGCTCGATTGGGGCGTTAGGATGCAAAAGGCGAGTTCGTAAAAATATTCCGAAGCAGGGATGCTTGCGAAATCCTGGAGCCGATGCCGAATCGCGATGCAGCGCTCTTCGTAAATAGATTGCCAGGGTTCGGGAAGTTTATTGGTGGTTGGCAAGGCGGATCGCTCCTCTCTTTGTGCGGGTGAGGAAGCCTTCTTTCTCTAACGTGGTTAGAATCGATAGGACAAATGGGACGAATGCGGTTTCCGAGATAGCGTAGCGCTCTTTCAAATCGGCGAGAAGAGCGCGTTCGTGGAGCGTGTCGCTTTTTGAAATTTGCTGGAGAATTCTTCCGCGCCAGATTCGGCGAGGCTGGCCAAAATAATGCGGTTCCCGACTTGCAGTTTTCGGCAAGCGCAGTTTCATTCCCTTCTCCGATGGACACGTTGGACGCAGTGGACATACGGAACACTTCGGGGCGTTTTTGGTGCAGATGGTCGCGCCCAAGTCCATCAATGCTTCGTGCCACTGCGAGGAGCGGCCTTTGGGAAGAATGGCTCTGTCCAATTCATAAATATCGCGCATGGGGAGTGTTGCCGCGGAGTTCGGCATTCGTTTCCAGAGGCGCGACAGCACGCGCTCAATGTTAACATCTACCACCGGAACATCCGCATGGTATGAAAAAGCGAGCACGGCGCTTGCTGTATAGAGTCCAACCCCCTGAAGTTCCTGAAGTCCTTTCAAGTCCTTTGGAAATATACCGTTTGCCGCTATGGCTTTTGCCGCGAGATGCAAATTAATCGCGCGGCGATTATAGCCCAGGCCATGCCAGGCGCGAATGACTTCCGGGCGCGAAGCCGCCGCCAGCTTTTTCACCGTAGGAAATCTGCGGAGAAATGCTGGCAAATGTTTTTCGACCTGTTTTGCGCCGGTCTGTTGCAGCATGAATTCGCTCACGAGGACAATATACGGTGAGCGCTTTAGTCCCCTCCAGATAAAACTTCGTTGATTCGTGCCATGCCATTCGAGTAGCGAAGAAACGATGCGACGAAAGCGCTCGCGAGTTGCGTGGTGGATCATAGAGGAATTCCCTCGCGCCGCAATCTCTCCAAGATGCGCTTGTTGCCAGCGAGATGCAGGAGCGTTGGAAGCATTGTCTCGGATATCCATTCCACGCGCTGGAACTCACGGTTCACAATCTCTCCGCGCCAGGCACGCACTAAGAAATAGGAAATATCGTATGTTATTCCATTCGAATACGTGTGAACTTCCGAAAACCATTCTTCCGCAGCTTCGACTTCGACGCCTAACTCTTCCTGCAACTCTCGCCGCAAGGCATCCACCGCGCTTTCATTGGGTTCCAATTTCCCGCCGGGAAATTCCCAATGCAACGGATAAATTTTGTCGGGCCGGCGCTCGCCCATGAGCACACACCCCTCTTTTACGAGCAGGCCGACCGCGACGCGAACAGGATCATTCATGCAAATCTCAGGGCATGAAGTGGCTGCATCCGCGCCGCGATGCGCGCGGGAATGAGCGTCGCACTGAGCGCCAGCAGCAACGCGATTGCGGAAACGATTGCATAATGCTGCCACTCGATCGAGACCGGAACGGACGACATGAAATAAATATCGGCGCGCAATTTAAAGAAATGGAAATGTGCTTCCAGCGCGGAGAGAAGGAAGGCCAGGGCGTCGCCCATCAGCGTGCCGAAAATGGCGATGGTCATGCCTTGCGCAATAAAGATGCGCGCGATTTCGCCCGTGGTTGCGCCAAGGGATTTCAGAACGCCGATGGAGCGCGTTTTCTCGATCACGATGAGAAGAAGCGTCGAAACAATATTGAATGCGGCGACTAAAATAATAAGTCCCAATATAATTGGGATCGGTTTTTTTTGCAAGTCGATCCACGCGAAAATGGTTGGATAAACGTCATACACGCTGCGAGCGATGTATGGATAAAACAAAACACGATTGAGTTTTGCAGCGACTGGAATGGAGGAAGCGAGCGTCGGCGTGCGAACATCGTAGCCGCTTACTTGCGTGGGGCTAAATCCATTGAAGGATTGCGCGGCGCGCAGCGTCGTATAAGCGAGCATGTTATCATATTGTGACATGCCAGTCTCATAGGTGCCCACGACGCGAAACATGCGAAGATTGGCGAGGATATCCTCTCGTGTTCGCAGCCGTTCGTTAAATCGAATGGCCGCGATGTTTTTTCCGACGCTCGTTCGAAGTTGTTGCGCCAGCCCTTTACTGATGACGATAGGCTCGATGGAATCCATCGCATGAGGCGCAAGCGATTCGCCGCTTTGAATCCGTTGCATTGCGAGGACAGTCGTGTCCTCCGGCGGAACGCCACGGAGCACCACCCCGGCCACACCGCGAGGCGAACGGAGGATCGCATCGTGCTCCACGTAGGGGGTAAGCTGAGTGATCTCGGGAACTTTGCGTTTCAGGAATCGTGCAATGCCCTCGTAATCCGGCAATGGCCGGTTGCCATAAGAAGAGATTTCGACATTCGACGTAAAGCCGAGGACATTGTCGGTCAGCGTTTTCTCGAAACCGCTCAAGATGGCGAGCGTTACCACCAGCGCTGCCGTGCCGAGCATGATACCGCCCGCGGAAATCAGCATGATACCCGAAACGAAGCGGCGCTGTGAACGTGAGCCTTCGCTCCGCTCGTGCTCAGTACGCCGCGAAAAGAGATATCGAGTCGCTATGAATCGAGAGAATCCGATGGTGCTGCGAGGGTTACTCTTCCTGATCGATCGTGAGTTGTGCGCTGTTGTCTCCGAATGAGCCGGTGGCTCGAATGGTGTAATAGGAGCCTTCCTGGAAATTGTCCGGTTTTTGCAGCGGCGTCTCCGCCGTCCTGACGGTTCGTAGAAAAATGGTATGCACGCCCGCTTTCACAAGAACGTACCTCGTGATCTGGTAAATCTGGATTGGCACAAGGTCATTGTAAACGGTATCGAGGTCCAGATCGTACTGGCCTCCGTCGGAAATCCCATCGATACCACGAACGTAGCAATATCCGGGCGGAGGCGGCGTTAAATGCTCCGAATCAATGCTCCAGACGGGATGCATGCTGGTATCATTATTACTAATAATTAGAAAAAGCGCCCAGGTCGTCATCGCAGAACCAAGCGGGGGAATGGTGAGGCTGCCGGACCAGCCGGAACTCGAAAGATAGAAGGTGTAGGATGTATCCGGGCGAAGCGGAATGTAAGCGCCAGTGAGGGGAGACGTCGCATAAGCGAAGGGGATGCCACCCGGAGTTTTCGAGATAGCGATGGTTGGCGGAGTTGAACCGGGAAACATGGATGTAAAGCGGACCAAGGCCTGCTGAATCCCAAGCGTGTCGCGCAAGGTGTCCCGGAGCGTATCGCGGATGGTTGTCGAATCTATGACGGTAGGCCCGGTGACCGTCTTGGTGCAGGAGTTAACGGTCAAGATGAGCGCGAGACCGAACGCGAATGGCCAAAGCAGGTGCAACTTCATGCCGTACCATAACACCGGGGTAACAAAAAGATTTTTCCCGTTGCCATAATTATTTTGTGACATTCCGGGGGTTTCATGTGTCTTACATAATAGGAAATGGCTCCGAATAAGACAATATTGCGAGGGATACTGCTGGTCGCTCTTCTAATGATGAGCGCATCCTGGGGGAGCTCGCCCGCGTTTGGGAACATTGGCCTCACCTTCGATTTGACGAGCCTCGATTTTGGGAGGGTCGCCGTCTTTGGCTCCAGGGACTCTGTTCTCGAAGTCTGGGATACGTCCGCCGTTGATGTCAAGATCGAACAAATCTTGATCAGCGGAATCGACACGGGTGATTTTTCCGTCCTCTCTCCGATCTCCGCGACCATTGTGAGTGCGAGAGGGACGATATCCACTCAGATCATCGTGCAGTTCAGTCCGCAAGCTCTTGGAACGCGGACCGGGTCACTACTCATCAAGGCTACGGATGGGAGAGACACCGAAACTATTACCGTTCCACTTTCGGGTACCGGTGCAGGGAATGGGGCAAGCCTTGCCTGGTCGGTGGGCACCGTCGATTTCGGAACGATTACGCCGGGGAGCGAGCGCGATTCCACGATCGAGCTATATTCCACGGGCGCGGATACCGCCATAGTCGAAGGGATCCAAGTAGCGGGAGGAGATACTTCCTTTGCCGCGCAGGTACTTGGTGCCGCGCAGCCGCCGCTCAAGCTGGCGCCGGGCGATTCGGTCGCTGTTCAGCTTGCCTTTCGCGGGCTTCCGCTCTCGGGTTTAAAGAACGCGCAACTTTCGGCGCTTTCCAGTACCTCGGACATTCCTTCCTGCAACCTCGCGGGCGATGTCGAATTGGGATCGTTCCTGATTCAGCCGCCCAGTCTTGACTTTGGCGCGATGTACGCTGGGCAAGTTCGGGACTCCACGATCTCTCTTATCAATACCAGTCCGCTGGATTTGCGCATCGAGGATCTAAGCCTTTCGCCTTCCGGTGACGACTTTACCATTCTTCCTCCCATCACTCTGCCATTCACTTTAGGTGCCGGAGATACACTCCGTGTGATGATACGTGCGAATCCGGGACTCACGACTCCTCACGTGGCGCAATTGCACGTTTTCTCGCAGTCGGCGCAGCCGAGTTTTGGATCGGCAGGTCTGAGGGTCTCCGTGACTCCGGCAACAATTGCAGCGCCCGTGAATCAGGAACTAACGTACTACTGCGCTTCGGGGAGCGTGGTACAGGACACCGTTCCGATTAGCAATAGCGGTACGAAACCGATCGTCATTACGAGTCTCGCGTTCGCGGACACGACTATTGTCTTGCATTCGAATCTCTTATTTCCGGATACCCTTGGTGCCGGAGTTACGCAGAATCTTGTGCTCGGCTTCGATCCTTTGACGGCGATGAACGATACGCTGCTATTGCAATTCCTGGGTGGCGATAAAATTATGTTCGAAGATACCATCGCGTTGGAACCTTCCGTGGCAAAGGTATCGGCTTCCGTAACAGTGGCTTCATTCGGCTCGGCGCGGCAAAATTTGGCGGTTGGCGCAACAACTTCGCTTGGTTCGTTCGGACTCGATACGATTGTTATTCATCTTGACGTTCAGGATTCAAATGTCGCGTCCATCGATCCATCCTCGATTGCGCTCACTGCTTTTTTAGCTAATGTAGCAATTACTTCAATTGTCTCCGAAGCGAACGGATTTGCGGTAACTATTACTTCGGCTTCACCGATTTCCGGGGCCGCGGGCAATCCGTTCCTCGATTTCGCGCTCGACCGGTTTATCTCCGCCGCCGATTCCACGGAAGTTTCTGTCGCTATCGAAACTCCGGAACGTTCCGGCTGCATCGAATGGAGCGCGGATTCTGCACAGGTCGGCGGCCTCGAAGTGTGTGGCAGCGGGTTGCTACAGAATGCGCTTTCGCAGCGCTCGCTTATCCTTTCGGCAACGCTCCGTCAAAACCCGGTAACTGGCAGCGAGGCCAAGCTTCACATCGATGCAAGCCGGGAGGAGGATGCCCGCTTCGAGCTTTCCAACGCGCTTGGTGAACCGATCTCTCAAGGAAGTCTTCACATGAATTCCGGGCTGCACGATTATACTATTCCGCTCTCGGAAATTGCATCGGGGAGCTATATTATTCGCCTGCTGCCGGCGAATGGGTCTCCAGTTGCCGTGCGGTTTCTGAAGCTTCATTGATCCGCCGCGAATGATGCCAGAAGCTATTTCAAAAGTTCGGAGTGAAATGCGGAGCAAAGCGATTGCTGCGCGCGAAGGACTTTTGCCGGAGATTCGCCACCAATCCAGCGTGGAAATCATCGAGCGGTTGAAGCGGTATCTCGCGGAAAAATCCGTCGTGACGGGACGGATGGTTCATTGTTATATCAGCTTCCGTTCCGAAGTCGAGACGCGCGAATTTATCGAAGATGCCATTCGTGACGGTTTGCGGGTGATCGTTCCCGTTGTCGAGCAGAGTGGCAAAGCGGAGGGAAGAGAGCAAACGGAGCGGCTCGTGCATACGGAAATCCGAAGGCTTACCGGGCTTGCCAAAGGTCGGTTCGGGCTGGAAGAGCCCGCGGAGCGTGAGCCTTCCTCGCTTGAATCGCTCGATGTGGTCATCGTGCCAGTGGTTGCCTTCGACCGGCACGGCACGCGGCTTGGATACGGAAAGGGCTTCTACGATGTTTTCCTCCACGAGCTTCCGCGGTCGGTCGAACGCATCGGTCTGGCATTTAGCGCGCAGGAAATTACTCACATTCCCGCGTTGCCACACGATGAGCCGCTCGACACCATTATTACGGAGCGCAAAATTATCAAGGCTATAGAATGATGCTGACACTGACTCGTCCCCACGCGGGACGAATGATTGCCGGAGTGGCGATAGGTCTTGCCGAACGTTACCGGTTGCCCGTTGCGCTTGCGAGGGTTTTTTTTATTGTGACGGTGCTCGTCTCGCCGATCATGGTGCTGATTTATTTGCTACTTGCCATCGCTATGCCGGAGGAGGAAAATGTTGCAAGCTTGCTTCGGATGTTCCAACCGGAATCGGATCTTCCGCCGCGCGTGCGCTTCGAGCGGTTTTCGAAGTCGCTTCTGCAGCGCCTGCTCCCTTCCCGCTCCGCGAATAGGGTGCCGACAACAATTCTTGCGGTCGCGCTTTTGTTTTTCGCCGCAATTCTCGAACTCCCGCGCGCCGAGGGGGATAGTTTTTATTGGCTTCATCCGTTTTTGACTACGCTTTATACTAGCGTATCGCAATTTGGGGCGGAACTCTATTACTTCGCGGCGGCTGCATTACTTCTGTTCGGAGGGAAGCCTCACCAAGCTAACGATATAATATTTGATCTGCGTCCCCGGTCACGATTCGCGCTCGAAGTCGGTCCGGCAAGAATGATCGGTGGCGTGGCGGCCGGCGTTTCGCGCGTCATCGGACTGGATGCCGCATATATTCGAGGTATCCTAATTCTTTTAAATTTTCTGACGTTTGGGGCGGTCGGAGCTGGCTATCTTCTGGTATGGTATATTGAACGAACAAAAATAGGCCGAACGAACGAAGAGGATCCAGCCGATTCCGTTCCAGTCGTGGCGAATGGATCGGATGTGGCCCCGCAACTCCATCGTGATATACCGCGCACATCCTTTCGGGTGGCGATAGCCATACTATTGATACTGCTGGCCGCTATTCATCTCGCCACGCAGTTTCGCGTCTTCTTTTTTAACGAGCCATTGGCGCAGGGGATCGTAATGGGGCTGATCGGGCTTGGAATGGTGTGGTACGGACTACTGGGCCAATCGGAGTCGAGGAATACATCGTGGGCGATGCTCCCTGGGCCACGCGGAACGTGGTTGCTTGCAGGCGCTTCGATTTTCTTTGCCGGTGTTTATTTTCTTGCTTCGGCGATCGGGAACATTCAGATCGCTTCCGTCGAGCGGTTCGAGATCGTGGAAATTATTGGCGCGATTTCTCTGACGTATGTCGCGGTGGTCGCACTCCGAGCTCATGCGAGAACATTGATGCTGTGTCTCGCGCTCGTCGTTGCTCTCTCCGCCGCAATGATTATTGTTCATGTCCTACCGCTCTTCTATCTCACGGCGCTCGTCCGCTTCTATGATTTCTTTTATCCCATTATTTTCGCGGGATTGGGATTGTGGATCGCCTTCGAACGGTAGAACTTCGCTATTACCCCAAATACTTATTCTGCTCTTTTTGCAACTCTTTGATGAGGTATTTCAATCGAGGATTGTGGGAACCTTGCGCGAGCGGGAAGTAATGCTCGGTCGTCTGCATAATATATTTGATGGGATTTTTCTTTACGTTGAATTCGAGGCAGCGGTAGGTATCCAAACGGTCGGCGAGCTTTAGCATCCGTGCGTCTTCGCTGGCTGCGAGGAGCTTTTCGATATATTCTTTCTCGACCCATTCTTTCATTGCTCCTTCGGCTTTGATGTCCTTCGTCAGCTTTTGAACGAGATAGCTGGTGTAGGAACCAAAATTCAGTTCGAGAATTTCCGGCGTGAGCACGTGGGAATCTTCGAGCGTGTCGTGCAGGAGGGCGGCGCAGAGAATGTTTGAATCCGTGTGGTTCAGCTCGATGAGCATGATTTTCGCCACGCGGCTCGGATGCCAGAAATAGGGCGTGCCATCCAGCCGCTTTTGGAACTCGTGAACGCTCTCGGCCATGTCGTATGCGTCGAGCACCTTATTGATGCCGAGCGGATCGACTTCCCGCTCGCGCAGGAGCCGATCGAGCTCGTCGCGAGAGAGAAAAGTCTCGTTATATTTTGAAGTCGGTAGTTCCACGAATTTAATCTCTTCTTTTCCAGCGGAATAAGGGCCGATCCCCCTCACCTAACCTCTCCCCCTGCCGGGGGAGAGGAACAAGGAAAAATTACACATTGAATCTAAAATGCATCACGTCGCCATCCTCAACAATATATTCGCGTCCTTCGCTTCGCAATAATCCGGCGTCGCGGACGGCGGCCTCGGATTTCAGCCAAATAAAATCACTGAATTTCATCACTTCGGCGCGGATAAATCCCTTTTCGAAATCGGTATGAATAACGGCTGCGGCTTCCGGCGCTTTCGCACCTTTGCGGACCGTCCACGCGCGGACTTCTTTCGGCCCGGCGGTGAAGTACGTTTGGAGGCCGAGCAAATCATACGCCGCACGGACGACGGCGTTCAGTCCCGGCTCTTTCAATCCGAGTTCCCGCAGGAATTCGGCGCGCTCCGATTCCGGCAGGTCCACCAGTTCCATTTCGATTTTCGCGCAGATCGGTACGCAGCGTGCGCCTTCTTTTTCCGCGATGGCGCGAATCACTTCGATGTAGGCATTGCTATGCGTCACGCCGCGCTCATCAGTATTCGCAACATATAGCACCGGCTTCGCGGTGAGAAGGTGCATCTCGCGAAGCCAATCTTCCTCCTCCTCATTTGCGCGAGGAAAATAGCGAGCGAGGCGGCCCTTTGCAAGATGATCCCGCAGCCGGGCATAAAAATCCGCTTCGGCGCGTGCCTTCAGGTCGCCGGTTTTGCCTTTGCGCTGGGCGGCATCCTGCTTTTTATCGAGCGTCTCCAAGTCTTTCAGGATCAGCTCCGTCTCGACGACCTCAATATCGCGCTTCGGATCGATCGAGTTATCGACGTGGATCACATTCGGATCATCGAAAGCCCGGACGACATGCGCGATCGCATCGACATCCCGGATATGCGCGAGAAATTGATTCCCAAGTCCCTCGCCCTGCGCCGCGCCTTTGACCAAGCCCGCAATATCGACGAACTCTATCGTCGCCGGAACTTCCCGCGCCGGTTTTACCAGCGAGGTGAGCTGTGTGATACGCTCATCCGGCACGGGGACGACGCCGGTATTCGGCTCGATCGTGCAAAAAGGATAATTCTCCGCCGCCGCCTGCGAGCTGGCGGTGATAGCATTAAACAGCGTCGATTTCCCGACGTTTGGCAAGCCTACGATTCCACATCTTATTCCCACGGGGCACACTACGCAATCCGCGCCGGCATAGTGCCCGCGAAGTTTTTTCCACCCTCCATTATATTGTTCGAGTATTCCAGCCTAAATGGACGGCACCTTCTCGCTCCCAATCTCATTAATCTCCCGAAATCTTATAAATCCCAATCTTGAATAGATTATTTTTCGGTGACAACCGCTCCGCTCTGCGCACACAGGCAGCAGAGGAATCGGTCGAGGAGCTTCGCAAATCCTTATGAGATATTCTCCCCAAACGCTTGAACAGCATAACACCCATCGCACCGGTTGGCTGCGCGCCGGAGTCTTAGGAGCGAACGACGGCATCCTTTCGACCGCAAGTTTGATCGTGGGCGTTGCCGCCGCACATGCTGCGCGCGGTAACATTCTCATCGCCGGGGTTGCCGGACTGGTCGCGGGCGCGATGTCCATGGCGGCGGGTGAATATGTATCGGTAAGTTCGCAGGCGGATACCGAAGAGGCGGATCTTAAGGTGGAGCGAACGGAACTCGCGACCCATAATGCGGCGGAGCATCGGGAGTTGGCGAACATTTATGTTAAGCGCGGACTAAATCCAGCGCTTGCGAAACAAGTGGCCGATGAACTTATGGCGCACGATGCGCTCGGCGCGCATGCGCGCGATGAGCTGGGTATTTCGGAGGCAACCAAACCCCGGCCGGTCCAGGCGGCAATGGCATCGGCAGGCTCTTTTCTTGCGGGCGCTGCATTGCCGTTGCTGACCGTTCTTATCGTTCCCACAGCGTCGCTGATCCTCGCGGTTTCCATCGCATCGCTTGTGTTCCTCGCGTTGCTCGGCGCGGTGGCCGCTAAAACGGGTGGCGCGGGCATGGTGAAGGGCGCGCTGCGCGTCACATTTTGGGGTGCTCTCGCGCTGGCGGTGACCGCCGGTATCGGTGCGCTTTTCGGAACCGTGGTGTAGGGGTAATGAATGGTAGCTCCGAGCGGAGCGTTAGAGGCAACCATGGAACACAAGAAGCACGAACACAATCCAATCGGCAGGCCCAGCGCCGACACCACCATCGAGGCCCATCGCCCCTACTGGAAGCGCGCGCACCACGATTGGCGCTTCTGGGTCGTCTTAGTGCTTATGATCGTCGCAATGGTCGTCTATATCGTCAGCCAGGACCTCTCCATGGGTGGCCCGCGCGGCACCCAGCACCAGCCCGTACCGGAAAATGTAGCGCCGTGAGGTAACTACTATGCAAAATTCAATGCCCAAGGACCATGATGGTCTTGACGCTAATCATCTTGATTTTGTAATCAAGAAACGAGAGAATATTTCGTCACCTCTTGGCGAAGTAAGAATTTTATCCAACGAAGGCGACATTTTAGGTCAAGGAACGGGATTATTGCGTTGGCAATGGGAGCAACAGGAAATTAGATCAAGGTTGACTGATATTGAGATAAAATCAATGAAGAATTCAGAAGCAAACTCACGAGAAGCAATCGAAATCGCGAGAACTCTTCTTGATAGTAATGCCGGTTACTTTGGAATCCATCTTCAATCTTCTGTGGATTGGAGGCGTATGTTATTATCGGCTATTGAAGATCGAGATTGGAAGTTTACCCGAGACAGCCGGCGAATTAAGGTCTCTGCCCTTTCAGGAAATCTCGAAATAGACGGCCTTCTCGGTGGCGGGTATAAAGACGAGAATGAAGGTTGCTTTTTGCCTCTGAGTACGTTTACGATTTCGAGTAATCCCTCCTCTCACAAGAAATATCGACTTGTAAAGCTGCGCAAATTCCATTCCCTATTCTCGCTGAAGCAATTAAGGGATGCGGATAGAACAAAGCAAACCCGCTTTAAAATACCTTCTACACTGGTTGAGATCCCCGTTCGTGATTGCATTTTTGAATTGCAGGAGCATTACGAAGGTGGCTTATATCTTTTTAGCGAGATCGGGAAGTATTCCATCGCTGAGCATGAAAGATTGGAGGCTGCTGTCATTACAGCAATTGGTTTTGTTGCATCTCAACTGGTGACGAGCACTATTGAGCATCAGGTTGACGATAAAGCTGTAACGAAGTTCAACGTCTCAATTGAAGGTGAGGATCATCGATTTTCACCATTTTATCACTATTGGAAAGATGATGCCCCATACTTCCCGTTAATAGGTAAAATTGCGGAACTTATTGTTCGCGATGGTTCCAATCAACTTCGAAGCATCATTCGTCATTATTTGACATCACCAGGGCCGCTCTTTGCGTCGGTACGTGCCCTGCATATTTGCACTCTGCTTGATGCTCTTTTTCAAGATCTTCCCAGAATTCTTGAGTGGCCAGAGCAAGATCGTTCTTCTTACGTTGCAGACCTCGGCAAAGCTCGCGAGGCATTGGAATCCTGCGATCTATCTGAGGCCAATCGGGCAAGAATATTGGGAGCATTCGGATCGCTTGAAGACAAGAGCTTAAGAGAAAAGTATTATTATGCTCACTCCTCCTTAAATTTGAATGTGCTTGATAAGGAATGGAAAACTTTCAATAAATGGCGTAGCAAGCTCGCTCATGGTAAATTTGAAGATCCTTACGACATGGATGAAGATAAGTACCAAGATAGTATAGATGCCATGCTCATTTTCGTCAACGTATTCAATAAAATAATTCTGGCTGCTTCTGGCTATCGTGATATGTATTACGATTTTACATTTTTTGGCTACCGCGACTTGCAATAGTCGCGGAGCGGCGGCGTACTCGCAGCCCAGCATGGAGCGAAGCGGAACCCTGCACCTTCAATTACATTTAGATCAATTCAATGAATGAAACACGGCACTGCTCCGATTGTGGTTTTGATTTGCAACCAGGATTCCGGTTCTGTCCGGGCTGTGGCGTTCAAATTATTAGTTTAAATCCCAATCTATCGGACATTTTACAAGCGTCCAGCACTCCGATTCATATTGATAAATTAGCAGAACTGACCGGGCGGCCAATCGGAGGTCTGCTCGCGGAATTATTTCAAAAAGAACTGACCGGAGATGTCAAGCAATCGGCTGGCGGGATGTTCGAATGGAGAGATGAGAGGCCTCCCATTGAACCCGGTCTTAAACAAGAAAAGAAAACGAAAAGTGATGACTCACACAATGTTGATACTCCACCATCCTCTGGAGTAACAATTGAATTCAGATATTCCAGCTCTCAGACATATGATTTTGCGGTACAAGAGGCTTCTAAATTTCCGATGTATAAGGAATTCGGATCCGATAAAAAGAAAGTTCATCGCGTCACCGTGTCTATTGATGAATTAGAGTCTCTTGCAAATCTTCTTGACTTTCTGAAGGGGTATCGTAATAGGGTGGTCTATCTTGATGGTATCAAGACTCTTTGGGATAACGTGTTTTCGTTCATGTGGTGTCTTACGCAAAAAAGAGCAAGTTTCAAGCCTGAGCTATATTGCTTTGGATATAATAACACTGCAAGCTTTAATGTTTTCGGATGCATCCATGCAGGCATGCCATTTAACTCATCAGCCGATTGGTTTTGCTATGGGAACTGGCTCAACGACGAAGGAGATTGGGAATTTGATAAGGAGAGAATGAGATTCGAGTTACTTAAGAATCTCCATCAGTATAAGTTTTGTCCAGCCCTCGATATATCGAAAGTCGAGGACGTCCTTAACGCTCTTCCGAACATCGTTAACCCGATCAAAGATAAGAACTGGCGGTTTGTTGAGAGGTGGGATGGGGATACCACTGCACACGGGCTAAGAGTTAAAGTTGAAAAGTACGGAATGGAAATGGACATAACAGCCAGGGGTGTCGCTCCGAATGGTAATGCCGCACTTATTGAAATTGACAAAAAGTTGAAATTCAAAATTCCAATCGAGAGTTATCAAATCAAATAGGGTACCCAGGGTTCCGCTTCGCTTCACCCTGGGCTGCGGGTACATCGTGGCTCCGCCACGTGGGAATGCTTCCCGCCGAAGCGGTTTATGCCGTCACATTGTGCCTCTTGATTTTTTTCTTACGTGCGGCGCGGGGGATGTCTGAACTATGATTTATGTGATTCGTGTGATTGGCTCAATGATTAGAGCAGGATCGAAATCATGTCTCAATCAAAAGAATCACATAAATCATAGTTCAGACGGGTCGTGGACGCGCTTTTCCAGGCCACCGAATCGGCACGGCACCCAGAATACGCGCCACTGCCGGGGCGGACCAAATCACGAAGACCGCCCCTACGATACCTGCCAGCACATCAATTACATAATGATAGTGCAGGATGAGCGTCGCACAAATGAGTCCGGTTCCCAATATGACGATAATCCATCGAACGCGTACTTTCAAATGGAATGCTACGAGGATCGTCATCACGGTAAACATCGTATGTCCGCTCGGAAACGCGTCTCGATAGGCCGTGCGCAGCGCTTCCGCACTCGTCATAGTGGATCGCAGTCCTTCCCCGGAGTTTATCCATCCCCGGAGCGTATTTGTTACCCATAGCCCCGGCAATTCTCGCCCAAGATTTGCAAATTCACACAGCACGATACGTGGGCCGACGGCGGGAACGAGCATGTTGCCAATGAAGGAGAGGACGGCGCCATAGACCATGATCATTCGATATTCTTCCAGTTCCGCAATCCTTGCACTCCACGCGAGTTCGGCGCCCAGAATGAGGGGAAAGAGATAATGCGAGGAATAACACACTTGCAACACATCGACCAGAAATGGCGGAGGGTGAATATGCTTGTAGATCCATAGCGTCGGATTGGTGCCCCCGAATAGGAACCGGTCTATGGAGATGAGCGTCGGATCGAAATCGTGCGCGTGGAGTGCTTTTGCCAGAGCTATCGCGGTGGGATAGACTAAGTAGAGCGCCGGCATGATGTATAGAATATAGAGGGCAAAGACCGCCTTCCGGTCCGAGTGCTCTCTAAAAAGCGGAACGACGAGTGCCGCAACGAAAACGATGGCGCATGCGTATGTGCCGGAGAGAATCGAAGCATCACCACTATAAATTGCAAGTACGATAAGCGCAAGCGAGAACACCACAAGGATGTTATCTGCCGCAACATTCGTCTTTGAGCGTCTCATCGC
>VFSW01002387.1_pt1 | contig 28334 bp, 26 predicted proteins | sample 5358111 | NCBI WGS metagenome assembly VFSW01 (sample SAMN11554181, study PRJNA540505) | mine drainage metagenome | isolation source: sediment from site ElyBrook_90M | place: USA: Ely Copper Mine, Vershire, VT | collected 2017 | reverse complement strand
GACCGGTCGTTCCGACCGAACGTGACCGCCGATTCTGATTGAAGGTGACCGATTTTTGGCTTCGGCCGGAATCCTCGGTCACGATCCCGGAATGGTCGGTCACGTTCGTCCGGAACGAAGCCGAGTTTGCGCTGGAACTTACATTTTTCTGGCTAAGCTGCCCGATTTTTACCTCGGGGGAGCCGATGCCAGCCAAACGGAGTGCCATGCGCAAGATCAAAGAGGTTCTGCGCCTCAAATTTGAGGCGAAACTCAGTCACGAGAAGATTGCCGCGGCGACCGGGATGTCGAAGGGCGCGGTGACGAACGCCGTGCAGCGGGCGATGGGTCAGGGGCTGGCGTGGCCGTTGCCGGCGCAGCTCGATGAAGCCGGTCTCGAGGCGCTGATGTACCGGAAACCTGCGCCACCCGACCGCTATGCGCAGCCGGACTACGCGCTGATCCACCAGGAGCTCAAGCGCAAGGGCGTCACCCTGCAGCTGCTGTGGGAGGAATACGAGAAGGCGCACGGGCAGAGCGCGTACCGGTACAGCCAGTTCTGCCTGCACTATCACGAATACCGCGGCAAGCTCGCCCGCTCGATGCGCCAGGTGCACCGGGCCGGGGAGAAGGTGTTCATCGACTACAGCGGCGACACCGTCGCGGTGATCGATGCGAAGAGCGGCGAGATCCTCACCGCCGAGATCTTTGTGGCGACGCTGGGAGCGTCGAAATACGCTTACGCCGAGGCGACCTGGCCGCAGACGTTGCCGGACTGGATCGGCTCGACGATCCGGATGCTGGAGTTCTTCGGGTCAGTCCCGAGTCTGTGGATCCCAGATTTTGTTCCCGGGAACAAAATCGAGCTTATGTGCCCAAGCCCGTTATGTGGTCGGCATCGGGCATGGCCTTGATTTTGAACGAGTCTAGGTGGAGTCAGGGCACATAATGGATGCTGGTGGCATGGTGATCTCCCTTTTCTTATCGGAGATTGTCCATGTTCGAGAAGTACTTTGTCCGTCCCGAGACCGCCGATCGCATCCGCAGTAGCTGGATTGCCGGCCCCGTAGAGCGATACGTCACATGGCTTTCAGCTCAAAGGTATTCGCAGAGCACAGTCAAGCGCCGGGTGCCGACCGCCGTTGCATTCGGCGATTTCGCCAAAGACCACGGTGCCGAAGAACTGCAGCAACTGCCGGACTATGTGGAGTCATTCGCGCAAGCATACGCGGCGAGTCACGGGCGCTCGAGGCGGCCGGCAGTGCGCGCGAAGATCGTCTACTTCGCTCGCAACATTGCGCGTCAGATGCTGCGTCAGGCACTTCCGGGCTATGTCGGCCCCGGGCGTTCACATCGCCCTGCGAACGCGTTCGAGCGTCAGGCGCCTCGATTTTTTGAGTTTCTTCGGGACGAGAAGGGGCTGCGCCCTGCTTCGATTCGTCAGTATCAGTTCCACTTGCGGCAGTTTGCCACTTATCTCGAGCGGATCGGCGTCCGCGATGTCGCGCGCGTGACTCCGCTGATGCTGAGCAACTTCATTGCTCAGTATGGACCTCGCGTCGCATGGTCCACGGTTCGCAACGCGTGCGGCACATTGCGAGTATTCCTGCGCTATCTTCATCGCGAGGGTTTGATAGCCAAAGACTTGAGTCCGCTGGTCGAGTTCCCACAGCATTTCCGACATTCCGGCATCCCACGCTCGATCAGCTGGGACCAAGTCGAACGCGTGCTCGCCGGGATAGATCGACGCTCGCACTCGGGTAAGCGGGATTTCGCCATGCTGGGGATGCTCGCGACCTATGGACTGCGCGCCTGCGAAGTCGCCTCCCTCAAGCTCGACGATATTGATTGGCGTAATGATCGCATTAAGATTCGCGAGCGCAAGGCCGGCAATACGACGACTTACCCGCTAGCCACCGCGGTCGGCGCTGCTCTGATTGACTACATCAAGAACGCGCGACCTGCCACGACTGATCGGCATGTGTTCTTCCGGACCTTGGCTCCCTTTGAGCCGATCGGCCCTGCGGCCATCACGTGTCGCGCTACATTCTATATACGCAAGGCCGGCATCCAGGTGCCGCGCCCTGGATCTCACACGCTCAGACATAGCTGCGTGCAGCGACTCGTCGATGCCAACTTCTCGCTCAAGCACATCGGTGATTACGTTGGTCACCGTAATGCGTCCTCCACCCAGATCTACGCCAAGATCGCCGTGGAGCGACTGCGCACGGTGGCACTCGGAGACGGGGAGGACGTGCTATGAGAGCGCGCCATGGCTTTGCCAGTTTCCTCGGACCCGAGATCGAGCGCTTCATTGCGCATAAACGATCCGCCGGTCGCCGCTTCGAGGTGGAGGAGAAGACCCTCCGGCTTCTCGATGCCTTCCTGCTGGAACGCCAGGTTTGCGCGCTCGAGGCGGTGACACCGGCTTTGATCGATGAGTTCCTGGCCTCCCGGCCGCGGTCAAAGCCCCGAAGCTATAACCACTTGCGCTGCACAGTCGGCCGGCTATTTGCCTACCTGGTCGGCCATGGCGGGGTGCCCCGTAATCCACTACAGTCGCCACCACGCCGCGCCCGATACCAGCGAGCGCCGTTCATTTTCGATCGAGCCGCAGCACGGCGCCTGTTGACGATCGCTCGGGCCCTCGCTGACGGAGGTAGTGCGCTCGAACGGGGCAGCACCTACCACGCGATCTTCGCCGTTCTTTATGGCCTGGGGCTGCGTGTCGGCGAAGCTTGTCGATTGCATGTGAAAGATGTCGATTTGGATCGGCGCGTGCTCGTGATCCGCCAGACCAAGTTTTACAAGAGCCGATTGGTACCTTTCGGCCCGAAGCTCGAGGCGCTCCTGCGCCAACAGATCGCCCGTTGTAGAACCGGACTCTATGGAAGCGCGGACCCGGAGACAGCGCTGTTCAGATTGAAAGGAGGGAGGGCGGTGAACCCGGGCACCGTCAGTATCACTTTCCAGCAGCTCGTTCGGCAGCTCCATCTTACGATCCCGCCCGGCATCTCGCCCCCACGCCTGCACGATTTACGTCACTCCTGCGCCGTAGGAACGCTCGCCCGCTGGTATCGAGATGGGGGCGATCCGCAGGCACGACTGCACGTCCTTTCGACGTTCCTCGGGCACGTCGATATCAACTCGACCGCTGTCTACTTGACCACGACCCCGGAGCTGCTGGACTTGGCAAATCGGCGCTTCGAGGCTTTCGCCTCCGCCATCCTGCGGGAGGGACTTGCATGAGCGCTCCACTCGGTCACCTCGTTCAGTCCTTTTTCAACGACTACTTGCCCGTGCAGAAGGGCCTGCGGTTGGGCTCGATCCGCAGCTACCGCGACACCGTGAGCCTACTATTACGCTTTCTCGCCACGCACCGGCACCGGCCGGTCGCAAAGCTAGCGCTTGAAGACCTCACGCTCGATTCGGTGCTCGGATTCCTTGCGCATCTCGAGCACGAACGGGGTAATTCGCCACGCACCCGCAACCAACGACGCGCAGCATTGAGCACTTTCTTTTCCTATCTCGCGGTCCGTGTGCCGGAGATGCTCGCCGTGTGCCAGCAGGTCGCGTCGATCCCGGTGAAACGAACACCGCTCCCCGATACTCACTATCTTGAGCGCGAGGAGATGACCGCGCTGCTGCGCTCCATGCCTCGACAGGGGCGTTTGGCCCTGCGTGACCGAACCCTGGTTCTGTTTCTCTACAACACCGGCGCTCGCGCACAGGAGGTCGTCGATCTTCGAGTCGAACACCTGGATTTCCAGGCGCCCAGTAAAGTGCGTCTGCATGGCAAGGGGGATAAATGGCGCCTCTGTCCTCTCTGGGAGGAGACGGTCAAGCATCTCGAGCGGCTTCTCGCTGAACACAAGACCACCGACACCAGCCCGGTCTTTTGTGCGCGACGTAACCAACCTCTCACGCGCTTCGGGGTCTATAAAATCATCCGACGACATGCGGCCCTCTGGGATACTCCAGGCCCGCAACCACGACGCGTCAGCCCGCATCTGTTTCGCCACACCGCTGCCACTCACTTGCTCGAGTCCGGTGTCGAAGTCAATGTCATCCGAGGATGGCTAGGACACGTCAGCTTGGATACCACCAACCGTTACGCCGAGCTGATGCTGCGCGCGAAAACCGAAGCACTACGCCACTGCGAGCTTGATTCCGACGCTTCAGCGGCGGGCCGCGCCCGTGCAGTCTGGAAGGAGGATAAATCCTTGCTCACTTGGCTCCACTCGCTATAGCGCGTTATGTGCCCATCGGCGCGCGCACCACCCGGCCACGATCCCTATGGTTTCTCCGAGGCCACATAACGGGCTTGGGCACATAACCCGGACAATCTGAAAGCGGCGATCCGCAAGGCTTGTCGCTACGAGCCAGAGGCGACCTCCACCTACCAGGACTGCGCGAGCCACTATGGTGCCGCGATCCTGCCGGCGCGTCCCTACCACGCCAAGGATAAAGCATCCGTCGAGATGAGCGTGCTGGTGGTGCAGCGATGGATCCTCGCGCGTCTTCGCAACCGCCAGTTCTTCTCGCTGCGGGAGCTGAACCTCGCGATCGCGGAGCTTTTGACGGACCTGAATCGCCGACCGTTCAAGAAGCTGCCCGGCAGCTGGCTTACCGCGTTCGAGTCGCTCGACCGGCCGGCGATGAAGCCGCTGCCGCCGAGCCGGTACGAATACGCCGAGTGGTCCAAGGCGAAGGTCGGCATCGACTATCACGCCGACGGAGACGGCCATTACTACAGCGTGCCGCACACGCTGGTCGGCGAGCACATCATGGTGCGCCTCACCGACACCACCGCCGAATGCTTCTTCAAGGGCCGCCGCGTCGCTGCCCACGTGCGTAGCTACCTGAAAGGCAGGCATACAACGCTGCCCGAGCACATGCCAAGTGCGCATCGCAAACACATGAAATGGACGCCGGGACGGCTCTTGAACTGGGGCCAGAACATCGGCGCCGGCACGCGCGCCGTCGTGCAGTGGCAGCTCGAGAACCGGCCCCACCCCGAGCAGGGCTACCGCGCGTGCCTGGGGTTGCTCAACCTGTCCAAAACCTACGGAGAAGGTCGCCTCGAGGCCGCCTGTCGCCGGGCACTCGCCATCGGCGCCCCGCACGGATACCGCATCGCAAACGCATCATCGCGATCCTGAAAGCCAAGCTCGATCAGCATCCGGACCTCTTTCCCGCAGCCGACACGGCGGCTGCAACGGCCTCGCGCACCCACGGGAACGTGCGCGGCGCGGATTACTTCCGTGACTCAACGACCACGACCGAAACGACCACCACTGATGAAGGAGACGATGACTCATGCTTACCCAACCCACGCTCGATACACTGAACCGACTGAAACTGCACGGCATGGCGATTGCCCTCGCCGAGCAGACGACGACCAACGCCGCTCAGGGGCTCGCGTTCGAGGAGCGACTCGCGTTGCTGCTCGAGCGCGAAGAAATCACGCGCGACAACCGGCGCATGACGCGCCTGCTGCAGCTCGCCACGCTCAAATACCGCGACGCCGTGATCGAGGACCTCGATTATCGGTCGCGCACCGGTCTCGACCGCTCGCAGCTCGCGAGCCTCACCTCCTGTGAGTGGATCCGCTCGAATCAGAGCGTGTTGATCCATGGTGCCACCGGCAGCGGCAAGACCTACCTCGCCTGCGCCCTGGGGCACCAGGCCTGCCGACAGGGCTTGAGCGTGTTGTACGTTCGCGCGCCGCGGCTGTTCGAGGAGTTTAACCTCTGCCATGCCGACGGTAGCTTCCCCAAGCGACTCGCCGCGATCGCCAAGATCAGCGTGTTGATCATCGATGATTTTGCGATCGCGCCCATAGGGCCGCGCGAGCGCAACGACCTGCTCGAACTCCTCGATGACCGGGCCGGAAGCCGTGCCTGCATCGTGACCAGTCAATTACCGGTCAACGACTGGCACGACTACATCGGCGATCCCACTCTTGCCGACGCCATCTTGGACTAATCGTCAGCTGACGATTAGTCCAATAATCAGCAGCACCGCGTAATCAGCAGGAGAGCGCTAACCACACAAGTTTTCTAGGTAAATGTCGATGGCGTCCTCGCGATTATCCGGCGGGCGCATCCTGGGTGTGGATTTGCCACTCAGGAGTTGCAGCCATGACCCATGCGGACCCTCAACGATTTCAAGCATTAGTACGCCTTCGTCGATATCTCCAGGAAGCTGGCTATGCCGAGCATTCGATTGAGCATCTTTGCGCCGCCAGCCGACAGTTTCTTGACTATCTTGGGGAACGAGGCATTGCGATCGATGCCGTTCAACCCGCCCATGTCGTCATGTACATGCGGCGGCGCCTCCGCGAGTATTGCCGCTGTCATGGTCGGATGCCGCGGAACCGCAAAGGATGGCGCACCTGGTGCACGGACGGGTTGGTCCAGCTGTTGCGCTTGGTTCACGGACAGTGGCCGCCACCGCGCCCCGCACGGAGCCTCGCAGAGGCTCACGCACAGACCATAGTCACGGACTATCAACGCTGGCTGCAAGATTGCCGCGGCTTGGCCAAGTCGACCATTGATGCAGGGATCGAGGAGACGCGACGCTTTCTCGCCTGGCACATTAGATACCACAGTTCGGACACGATCCGTGATTTGTCGTTGCCGCAGGTTCACGAGTATATGCGGCTGCGCGCCGCAGGGATGCGGCGAACGACATTGAAGGCGGTATCGCAGAAGTTGAGCACATTCCTTCGTTTCCTTCATCAGTGCCGCCACGTCCCATTCGATCTCTCGGGCCGGATGATCCGGCCTACGCTTTACGAGTTCGAGTCGATCCCCTCGATTCTGCGGCCCAACGAGATCAAGCAGATCCTGCAGGTCACGAGGCGCGATCGATCTGCACGCGGTCGGCGTGACTATGCGATCCTCACGCTGCTGGCCACCTATGGCTTGCGCGCCGGCGAGATTGTGCATCTGCAGCTTCGGTATATCGACGGGCGGGCCGAGACGAGCCTGATTCGACACTCAAAGAATCGCGGCACGACGTTGCTACCATTGGTGCCGGCGGCCGGTGACGCGTTACTGAGCTACTTGCGATCGGGACGACCGAAGACCGCGGCTCGGGAAGTGTTCATTCGGATGTCGGCTCCCCTCCAGAGCTTTAGTAGAGGCAACGCGCTGCACGCGCTAGTCCGCCGACGGATTGCCGCCGCGGGCGTTCGACCCGTCGGTAAACGCGGCCCGCACGTCTTTCGTCACGCGCACGCCGTGGGGTTGCTACGCGCGACCGTGCCCGTGAAGACGATCAGCGACCTGTTAGGACATCGCTCCAGCCGTTCGACAGCCATTTACCTCAAGCTCGATAGTGAGGAGCTACGAGCCGTCGCGCTGCCACTTCCGACTGGGGAGGGCGCACGATGAACACCTGGCCCGATACTGATTATGCAGCGATTGAGCGCTATACCCGCACGCTGCCACTTCGACACGCAAAGACACGTCGTATCTATCGGAACGAGTTGATGTCGTTTCAGCGGTTCATCATGTGTAACGGCAATGGTGCAGTGACGGAAGATTCCGTGACAGAGTGGGTACAAGACTGCGCCCATAGGCTCGCGCCTATTGTTGCCATCGATCATGCGCGCTGGGTTCACCACTTCCTCGAGAAGCTCGTGCAACAGGGGTATTTGAACGTCAACCCGATTGCGGCGATTCGGGATCGATGCGGCATACGACGGCTGGCACCGATCATACGCGCACTTGCTAACGTCGGTCCCGATCGGGCTCTCGCGATGCTTCGACCGCTGCCGCGCTGGGGAAGCGTACTCGGGCCACTCATGAGCGAGCACGTTGCTCTGATGCGCACCATGGGATATCGCTATTGCAGCCAAGAGGCCCGTTTCGCGGCGTTCGACCGCTTTCTGCAGACGCGTCCGGATTTGACCGACAAACCGCTCAAGGCACAACTGGATACCTGGACTCGCCTATCGCCGACGCTTGCCCGCGCGTGGGATGGCGCGCAACTCGGCGCCGACCTCAGTCGCGCAATGAGGCTCCGTGATCCAACAGCCGAGTTGCTGCCGCGCGACCCACGCCTAAATCGACAGATCCGCCGCACCTATAAGCCTCCCTATATTTATTCGCCGGCGGAAGTCGCTCGGATACTCCAGGTTGCCCGAGACTGGCCAGCGCCGCGTTGGCCTTTGTTGCCGGCGACGATGCACACGATGTTCATGCTCGCCTACTGCGCCGGACTGCGGCTCGGCGAGATCTTGCGCTTGAACGTGGGCGACGTTCTGGTACCTGACGCCGCCATTGAGATTCGTAACACCAAGTTTTTCAAGTCACGGCGTCTGCCACTGGCCCCAAGTGCATTCTCTGCGATCCAGAACTACCTCAAAGAGCGTCGTCGTGCCGGTGGTCCCGACGATCCTGACAGTGCGCTTCTCTGGCACCAGAAAGGAGCGGGGCGTTACTCCATGACTCGGGCAGAGAAGATCCTTTTCGCCGTATTGCGGAAGGTGGGATTGAAGCCGGCTCACGGCCGCGGCGGACCCCGTATCCACGATTTTCGCCACGCCTTTGTCGTCAATCGCATGCTTGACTGGTACCGCGAAGGCATCGATCCCGCGCCGCGACTGACTTACCTGGTGACCTACCTGGGACACAAGAGCCTGCACTCGACCCTCACCTACCTGACCGTCACCCAGGAGTTGCTCCAACTCGCCTCCGAACGATACCGAGCGAGTTACGCCGGCAAGATACTGCGCGGCAAGGGAGGTGCGTCATGAACGCGCAACCGGATCTGCCGCGGCTGCTGCACGCTTTTTTCTACGAGTGGGCGATCCAACAGCGCAACCTCTCACCGCATACGATTCGATCCTACCGCGACACCTGGCGTCTTTTTCTGCGCTTCGCGGCCGAGCGCCACTGCCGAAGGGTTGATAGCCTCAACATCGAGCATCTCGACGAGACCCTCGTTCTCGCATTTCTCGATCATGGCGAACGCGAACGGCGCGGTTCGATCGGCACACGCAATTGCCGGCTGGCGGCCATTCGCGCCTTTTTTGCTTTCTCAGCAGCACGAGAACCCACGACCATCGCGCTCTGCACCGCGGTCTTGCGCGTTCCCAAAAAACGCGCAGCTCGTCCGGTTTTATGCTACCTCGATGCCAGCGAAGTCGAGGCCATCCTCGCACAGCCGGATCAGAACACTCTGGAAGGTCAGCGCGACCACGCGTTATTTTCCTTCCTTTACAATACCGGGGCACGGATCCAAGAGGCGCTGGATTTATGCCCGAACGCCATCCGCTTTTCCGCACCGGCGACGGTCAGACTATTCGGTAAAGGGCGTAAAGAGAGGATCTGTCCTCTGTGGCCCGAGACCGTTCAGATACTGAGGGCGCTGCTGAGCCGACAGCCGCGTCCGGATGATCAGCGTCTCTTCGTGAACCGGTACGGTCAGCCGCTCGGTGCATCGGGCGTGCGGTTTAAGCTCGCGCAATATGTGACGTCCGCGACGAAGACTGCACCGGCTCTGGCGAGCAAAGACATCTCGCCGCACACGTTTCGACATTCTGCAGCCGTTGGGCTCATCGCTGCCGGCGTTGACATCGCCGTCATCCGTAGCTGGCTTGGACACGCCAGCATCGATACGACCGCCCACTATGCTCAAGCCAACATCGCCACAAAGCGCATAGCGTTGGAACGACTTGGGTCGCCAACAAACCATGCTCGTTCTCCCAGTTGGCGCCATCGCCAGGACTTACTGGCATGGCTTGATGCGATGTAGCATTGGCTCACGTAATCTGCAGGAGAATCCTCCGAATGACCACCTGATCGGACATTCATGACTCTCCTGCTGATTACGCGGTGTTGCTGATTATTGGATCGACTGATCCACCGGGCGCATCGGATCCATCTCTCCGCAAAGGAATCGATGCGCGAGCGGGAAGCCGCCAAGCACGCCAAGGCCAAAACCGCGGCACAGTCGTAGTCCATGCTTCAGTCGTTCCATCGGTCCGGAGCTTCTGCCGCTGACGGGCAGACCGCGTCTGGTATCCAAATCTTGACTGAACGTGACCGATCCGAGTAGAAACCGACTACAGCGCCGACTCGGCGGAATCGCCGGTCACGTTCCGGCGGAATGGCCGGTCAACTTCGCCGGAATACGCACCGTTTGCCGAATACGTGAAAAGCGCTCACGTAGACCGACTCACACCGGCGCTCATCGAGGCGATTATGGCCGAACACCGGAGCATTGGCTTGGCTATCTGCGGCGGCGCGATCGCCGAGGTAGCGCCGACTGAGACCGCAATCGTGAACCGCCGGGAACTTTTTCAACTCGCAATTCGTACTTTTTGGGAAGATCCAGCGGACGCTGAGAAAAAGCGGGCGGAAATCGAGCAGATTTGGGAGAGACTGCGGCCGTTTATAACCGGATTCTATGCGAATCTGACCTGTGCTGATCAAAACGCTATGAAGGACAACTTCGGTCCAAACCTACCAAGGCTGGCACAGATTAAGAAGGAGTATGACCCGCACAACTTCTTTCGACTAAACCCAAATATCTGACCCGCATAGGCGCAATGCGTATTGGCGCAGGAGCGCTTTCCGTTCACACTAATTGGCGGCGCAAATTACCGAGATGCCGGAGGTCACCGCCGCTACGGTGGACGATTGCTGCCACGAGGCCACCGTCGCCCTACTTCAAACCGGTAGCCGTAGCCAGTTGCGATAGATCCGCTCTCGATTTGTAAGCAATGCTTGTATGCTCTACGAAAGTCTGTTGTGATTTCTTGATGGTGAAAGCAATCCGTCGAACACTGATCGTAGCTGGATCGATTGTCGTTGCAGGGGCATTCGTAATCATTTTAGTACCGACGCTGGTGCTGCGGCCGGCTCTCGCACATTGGCGAGCAGGTGGTTTTCCCAGTGTTTCGGTCGCGGTCGGTAATAGTTGCGGCGTGCTTTGGTCGGCTGCAGCCGGCGACGCGGATTTGAGTTCCGGCCGTGAGGCGCGCGCCGCCGACCTTTACGGTATTGGCAGTATCACGAAGACGTTCGTAGCCGTCGTTGTCCTTCAATTGGTGGACCAGGGGCGGCTAGATCTCGATCTACCCGTGACGGAATACGTGCCGCGATTGCGGGGCATGCACATCGCAAATGCCGACACCGCTACATTGGCTCAGTTGATGAGCCACACCTCTGGCATCCCGAGCTGGGAGGACGACCCCCGGTGGATACGGGAGGCTCGCGGTGCCGATATTGATCCTCGGCGACATTGGCAACCTATGGATGACCTAGACTACATCGACGGCAAACCTGCGTTGTCACCGGCGGGCACGGAGTTTCACTACGCCAATACCAACTACACACTGCTGGGTCTCGCGATCGAGGCGGTCACCGGCGACCCCCTTGCCTCCGAGATCGAGCACCGAGTTCTGGTGCCGCTTGGATTGCATGACACTTACTTGGAAGGCTATCAGCAGGAGCCGCTGAATCAGCTTCCTCGTCGATATCAATTTGATACTGAGGCTTTTCGACGCACGGCCGGCATTTCGCCTCTCTTCACAGTACCGCGCCCGGGCCTACTCGATGTGACCGCCGCCTCCCTTGGCCCCGAATGGGCTGCGGGAGGCCTAGTCACAACTGCTCATGACCTCGCGAGTTTTGCCCTCGCTCTGCGCGACGGGCGTCTGCTGAATCAGAAACAGATAGCCTTTATGGAGGAATGGAGACCTGCAGAGCCTGATATGCAAGTTGGTCACGGTCTCTTTCGATTTGCCCGTGGTAACGGCCGCCATACGATCGGGCATGTAGGCGCCGTCTTGGGCTTCGGGGCTCAGATGGAGTGGCTCGAACACGGCGACGCTGTATTTGTATCGCTTTCCAATATCGGATCAATTGATGCTGGAGAGGTGCCGCTCGATAAGCATGCCGCATTGCCCTTTGTGTTGGCTACGATTGCCTATCTTGCCGGCACAAAGGCAACGGCTTGTATTGGGCGTTGATTTCTTGTTCGATTATCGATGGCTCGCCGTCAAAAATCGCGAAATCTCGCACGCTCTGCTGCTACCTCCGAACCGCGGCTTACCATCTGCGTGTCTCGCTCGCCGACCGACCGCACCTGGCCGTATACCGCCCGCGTACCGCTTCTGCAGCCCATGCAACAGGGCTTCGGAGTAATTTGCGTAATTACGCCCCGGCTCCGCCGGCAACGAAGCCCGCGACACTGACATTCCGCGTCGGCTGCGAATCCGAGCACGGCATAGCTGGAATCCGTCGGTCACCGATGTCATCGTGAACACTTGATCCCATATCGGTGTTCTTGGTTCTTGGGCCCCGATACACACCGTGCGTTCACGATGGCGTGGAATCCTCAGCCACGAATGGTAAGCCACCAAAAGCAACTGCATCGGTGAGGATTGAGCCATAGCGCGCAGGAAACTCGATCCAGTAACAGACCGAACCCCAGCCAATTCGGGAGGAAATTCGATATGACGTAATACAGCGAATGTGGGCCAATTCGCGCGCAACGACATATTGGCGCGCAGGATCGGTGTATCTGAAACTTGGTCATCCACGTTTCCCATATCGCCGGAGTCTCGCAATGATCACGGTAAAACCACCATCGCTACGGTACGCTGCCCGGGCAATTGGCGTGTCCATGCCAACCCTGTACCGGCTGATCAGCGAGGGGAAGCTGCGCTCGTACCACGTGGGGAGGGCACACCGGGTGAGCGAGGACGCTATCAGGGACTGCGTGGCGGCCTTGGAGCGCGAGAGCGCTATCCGAAACTCGGCAGCTTCTTGACGGCCTTCTGAAGTGTCTTATCGGCGATGTGCGCGTAGGCGCGGCGGGTCATTCTCAGGTCTGCGTGCCCGAGGAGCTCTTGAATGTGGTCGGCCGCGGCGCCCGCATTGAGCAGGAGCGACCCATAGGAACGGCGCAGGTCGTGGAATACGACTGCCGGGTTCAGCTTGGCACCCGTGTCCTCGTACAGCCATTCTCGCGTCTTGCGGTCCAATTTCCATCCGCAGGCGGCGCGCATGCGACGGCTGACCTCCAGCCGGTGAATCTGAGCGAACACGCGCGCATCGGTCGCCTTATCGGTTGCGAGCTCCGAAAAGAACGCGGCGCCGGCCTTGTTGAGCGGCACGGTGCGGGGCTTTCCGCTCTTGGATTCCCGGACTCGCACAAAGTCGTCCCCGATGTCGCCTGCCGTGAGCGTCTGGAGCTCGCCGTATCTGAGCCCCGTCAGTAGCGCGCCGCGCGCAAGATCGCGCATAGGCGCATCTAGAGCCCCCAGGAGCCGTTTGGCCTCGGCCGCTGATATCGTGCGGGTACGCGGCCGGTCGGCCTTGGGGAACGCGCGCACTCGGCGCCAGGCACCATCACTCGGCACCCGCGCGGGATCCTTGCGAAACGCGCTATTCAAGATCGCCCGGAGCACATTCCACCGCCGGTTAGCGGTCGCCTGCCCTGCGCGCCGCTCGTCCTTGTTGTCGGTCTGCGGGACCATGGCGGCCAGCCACTTCTCGAGGTCCCCCGTAGTCAGCTCCGATACGGAACGCTCCCCCAGGTCGGGAATCCCCTCACGCTCGGCCGCAATGAACGTCTTGTAGGTCAGCTGATCCTGGCCGACGTTCCCCCGGCGCGTCGCGAAATAGTCCTCCGCGGCTTGTGCCACGGTGAGGCGCCCCGGTCGAGTAACAGTGGGCCGCGCGTCACCCTCGGCGATTTTTCGGGCATCGGAGTACGAGAGCACGCGGGCACCGTCCGCCGGCTCTACGTCATCCGCCAAGCCGAGCCGCCGGCGCACATAGCCGCCGCGGCGCCCTACTCCGCCCGCCTTGAATTCGCGCATGACCCAGGTGCCGGCGCCCTCCTTGCGTCTCACGTACCCGAGGCGGCGGCCGCGCTCGAGCTCAGTCCAGTAGGGGGCGCTCCGCGGCGCGAGCGATCGGCGGGCTGTAACACTCGATATTCTCGCGGGAATTCTAGGCGGCACGGTCTACTTCGGTCTACTTTGGGGGTTAACGCCAGTTTATTCCCATTTACCGCTATTCATGAAATACCGTGATTTTCAGGATTTTCGCTTTATCTCTGCTTAGGTCAGCTGTCAGCTGGCCTCCCTCTCAAGGCTGTAACACCGGTTCGAATCCGGTAGGGAGCGCCATTTATCAAGCACTTACGATCACGCGAGGCGTTTGTGTCCACTTGTTGTCCACTATTTTTGGACCGTTGAACGATGCGGATTCGCTGGCGTTGCCGGCAGCATCTCCGGCGGTTTTCGCTCGATGACCCCTCGGGGCACATTGGCTCGCACTAGTCGGGAATAACGTGCAGCCCGAGTTTCTTCCCGGCCTTGCGGACCCGATCATCGAGGCTGAGGAGCGTCAATCCCACGATCGCTGTCCGGGCCACGAGTGCCGAGGCGAGATGGATCGCATCGAGCGTTCGAATCGGTTCGCCAGGAAACGGTTGCCGAGCGCGCTCCACAACCTCCGGCGCGACGCGCAGGATCTGCCAGTGAGATGCCGCCGCGGTCAGGTGCGCGCGTCGGTCCGCCGCCTCCGCCTCCGTTAGTTCGCCCAGTGCCGTCGCTCGAAGAATGACGCGATCACACTCGATCAGGGTCAAATCCGAGGCAACGATGATTTCCGCAGCGGCCAGTGATCGGCGCACCTCGGCCGCCGAGTGTTCATCCAGGAGCCAAGCAAGAACTGCGCTCGACTCGGCGTACAAGTTCACCGCGAGCCGCGCTCTTCGTCGAGAAGCTCAGCGGCGCTGCGCCGGCCACGGCGTGCGCGCGGCAGCGCCACGTACAGGCTGGCATCGCCCGGAGAACCGAGACTCAGCAGGCCTCGCCTCGCGAGCCCCAGCAGTCCGGCCGGAACCGATGCATCAGCCAACGCGCGCCCGGGCGGTGAGAATTCAGCAATGACCTCTCCTCGATCGGTCACGAGGACACTCTCGCCCGAACGCACTTGGCGAAGATATTCGCTCAATCGGTTTTTCAGCTCGCGGATGCCGACCGTCTTCATCCGTCAAATGTAGCCTCATGAGGCTACATTGTCAAATCGCACCGGGCTGGGCCGCTCACGATCCATGTCGATGACGAGAGCCAACGTACATTCCGACGCTGGCGCGCGACTGAAGCGCCCGACCACCCCAATGCCTGCTGACCTACCGAGCAAAATCATTGTCCTTAGGATAAGCGCGCGCGGGGCCATCCCGTTTGATCTGACGCTCCCGTTGCTTGAATCGGATGAACTGTGCGGCCAATGCTTGCCGGTCACTGAGGACCGGCGACAAATGGCGTGCGAAGCGACGGACGTCGCCTGCGAGTCTCGAGTAACCGCTCACGTGCCGCATGCGCCGTCATCACGCGCACGCCTACCACACACCCTGCTTCTGCCCGAACCACCACACCAGCCCGACGCCGATGGTCTGCTGCGAGGACTCGAGCACTCCCAACGTGTTGCTCAGGAAATAACGTTGATTCGACAGGTCGCGGCGGAACTCTCCGCGCATCAGAAAATCGCCGGCGAGCCGATAGTCGACCGTGAATGTTCCCTCCCGCAGATATTGGGTCGTGCCCGTATAGAGCCCGCCCACGTCGGCGAGATACTCCAGACGCACGGCGACCGCCGCCTTGGGGGTCAATTGATAGCCGCCGTAAAGCGCCCCGCCAGTGACATGCTCCGGTGACGAATAGGAGTACAGGCGCTCTTGCACGTAGTCGCCCTCCGCGGCGAGCGTCAGGGACCGGGTCGGCTGCCAGGAGACGTAGCTGTCGAGGATGTCGAGCTTCCCGGTCGGCGGATTCTGGATCGGCAGGATGTACGTGCCCTGCTCATTCGGCAGATTCTTCTGTCCGGGGCCCGGCGACTGCAGATAGATGACATCCGGGTGTTCCTGCCCGTTATAAAAATTGATCGTCCAGGAAAGACCCGCCGTGGGCGTCACCACCAATCCGACCAGCTGATCCTTGTAGCTGTTGAAGGCCTCCGTTTGATCGGTCCCGTTGGTGATCCACAAATTGACGGCGAGTTCGTCGTTGACCGCGTACTTCGCACGTACACCCATGTGATAGAAGGGCAGATAATCGAACCAGAACGAGCGCGAGTAGTTCAATTGATCCTTGTTGTAATCGCCTTCGATTCCCAGGGAACTCGCCCACTTGCCGAAATCCACGGTCAAGCCGCTCCCCAACGGAAACACATAGGTGCCGTAGGCCTGAAAAATATCGCGGTAGACTTCCGGCCGCAGCTCATTGGCGGGATTGCCCTGCATGACCGAGGTCGCCTGGCCGTACTGCAGATCGATGCGCATCCCCTCGCGCTTGCCGTTCGCCGGATCGGGAGCGCTTTCCACGATGAGGTCCGCCTGGCTCAGGCTGAAGCTGTTGCTGCTCACGTCGTTTGCACGCAGGTAGTTCACGCGGCCGACGGGATCGTTGGTATTGTATTCGTAATAGCCGTCCAGCAGGGCGTTCACAGTCACGCCCCGCAGCAGGTCCGCCACCGCGATGGGGGCAGCCGCGGGAGACCCGGCGGAAGACGCGCCGGCAGTTGCATGCGGTGCGCCGGATTCCTCGTTACGCTCGGCGGCGGGCGCCTGCTCCACCGCAGGGGGCATGGCGATGGAGGCGCCGGGAGGCACTGCGGAGCCCGGCGCCGAAGCGCTCGGCGCGCTGGGCGCAACCGCGGCGCCGGCGGCACCTGGGGTGGCCGCGGCGCCCGGCGCTGCCACAACCTGCGTTGCGAGCTGCGACTGAAGCTCGTGCACCAGCGCCTTGAGCTCCTCGACTTCACGGCTCAGATGGTCGATTCGTTCATCCGCCGTGGGCGAAGCTGCGCCCTGCGATCCGGCGGGGTGGTCCGAGGCGCTCTGGGTCCAAGCGGGAGACGCCGACAGCACGTACCACGCGACGGCGCCGATCCATTTGCTTGAGGACGTCATCAGACAACTCCGGGGTGACGGCGGGATTCGTGATTCGATCGATGAACATACTCGCACGATTATGGCGGCCGGTAGCCTTCGCAGTGCTGCATGAACGTGCGCAGCGACCCGGAAATCAGTTTGCGGCGATGATGGATCAGAGCCAAGCGCCGCGTCAGGCGCGGCAATTGCGTCGCGAGCAGGCAAAGACGCTGCGCGGACAGCAGATCTTCCACGACCGAGCGCGACAGGCAGCTGATGCCGAGACCCTCCGCCACCGAATTCTTGATTGCCTCCGAACTGCCGAGAGTCATCGTCGTGATGTTGAGCAGATGCGGGAGCAGCGCGAGCTCGACGGCCTCGCGCGTGCCGGACCCCGGTTCGCGCAACAGCCAGGGCGCCGTCCGCAACTGCGCGGCCGTCAGCTTGCGGTGCCTGCAGGCACGCGCCAGCGGGTGTGCGGGCGCGGCCACGATGACGAGTTCGTCCTCGAACCAACTCGTGACGCTCACGTCGGGGGCATGACACGGGCCCTCGATCAAGCCGAGATCGGCGGAAAACTCCAGCACCGCGTTGACCACCTCGAGCGTGTTGCCGATTCTCACGTCGAGGCGCGCCGTCGGCACCGCCGTGCGGAAGCGCGACAGCAGCTTCGGCAGAATGTAGTTGCCGATGGTCGTGCTCGCGAACAGGCGCAGATCGACGATGAGGCCCTGCGCATCCGCGAGGAAAGCCGCTTCGATGTTTCGCGCGCCGTCCAGGACGGCGAGCGTCATGGGCAGGAGTGCTCGTCCGTTGTCGTTCAGCAGCAGGCGCTTGCCCACGCGATCGAACAGGTGCGCGCGCAGGCCCCGCTCCAGCTCATTCAACGCGGTGCTCGTGGCGGACTGCGACAGCGGCACGCTGCGTGCCGCTGCCGCGGTGCTGCCCGTGAGGGCCACCGCGCGAAATATCTGCAGCTGACGCAGCGTGATATGCATTGAGTGTCCGTATATTAATTCATTTGATCGATAGATTATAGCCAATCAATCTGTTTCACAGATTCATTAGGGCGCCGCATAGTTGACGCCGGATCGCCTCTTCCGCCCACCGGAGCCTCGTGCAACATGAGCCCTGTCACGCACCCCCCCAACTCCGGCCGTCTCGACCGGCAACACCGGCGCAGCCGCCGGATGCTCGCGGGCCTCACGCTGACCGGAGCGCTGGCTCTCCTGGCGATCGAGTTGGGCAAGATGGCCTGGTTCCAGGCAAGCGGCATCAGCGCGCTGACGCTGGCGATCGTGCTCGGCATGCTGGTCGGCAACACGGTTTATCCGCGCATCGCGGCGGCGAGCGCCGCGGGCGTGAGCTTCTCGAAGCAGCGCCTGCTGCGGGCGGGCATCATCCTCTACGGACTGCGATTGACGTTTCAGGATATCGCCGCTGTCGGCATCGCGGGCGTCGTGATCGACACCCTGGTGCTGGCCAGCACCTTCGCCCTGTGCTGGTGGGCGGGCACACGCCTTTTCGGTCTGGACCGCAAGACCGCCATGCTGATAGGCGCCGGCAGTTCCATCTGCGGCGCCGCCGCGGTGATGGCCGCCGAGCCCGTGGTCCACGGACGCGCTGAGCAAGTCACCGTCGCCATCTCGACCGTGGTGGTGTTCGGTACGCTTGCGATCTTCGTGTATCCGGCGTTATATCATCTCAATGCCAGTCACCATCTGCTGTCGATGAGCCCCACGGCGTATGGGATTTTCGCGGGCTCCACCATTCACGAGGTTGCGCAGGTGCTGGCCGCGGGCCGCGCGATCACCGATGCGGCGGCCAATACAGCCGTCATCACCAAGATGGTGCGCGTCATGATGCTCGCTCCCTTCCTCCTCATCCTCTCGGCCTACTTGTCGCGGCGCCCGGCGCAGGAGGATTCCCAGGGGCAAACCCATCACCCCGCCGTTCCCGCGCGCGGACGCATCGTTGTTCCGTGGTTCGCGCTGGGGTTCGTCGCGGTGGCGGCGCTTAATTCCCTGGTGGCGCTTCCGCGCCCCTGGGTGGCCGCTGCGGTCGACCTCGATACGTTCATCCTGGCCATGGCCATGGCGGCGCTCGGGGCGACCACGCACCTGTCGGCCATTCGCACCGCGGGCATCAGGCCGCTGGCGCTGGCGGCGCTGTTGTTTGCCTGGCTGATCCTGGGCGGCCTGGCGATCAACGCCGGGGTATCCGCGGTGTTTGCCTGATGCGCCCGCAACGGACCGGCCGGCGGCTGTTTCTGCGCAGCTCCCTCGCGGGACTGTCGGCGCTCGCGCTATCCCGGCGCGGGTTGGCTGCGACGGAGGATCAGCCGTTCGAAAACGGCAGCCGCGAACTCGTCGCGTACCCTCAGAAGCGCCCGCTGATGCGCATCACCACGCGCCCGCCGCACCTGGAGACGCCGTTCGCGGTGTTCAACGGCGGCCCGCTCACGCCGAACGATGCGTTTTTCGTGCGCTATCACCTGGCCAATATTCCGTTGTCGGTGGATCCGGCCGCCTATCGGCTCAGGGTTCGAGGCAAGGTCGGGCGCGAGCTGTCACTCTCGCTGGATGAATTGAAGCGCGTGGCTTCGCCGGCGGAAATCGTCGCCGTCAACCAGTGCTCCGGCAACAGCCGCGGCTACTCGACTCCGCGGGTGTTCGGCGCCCAGTTGGGCAACGGTTCGATGGGCAACGCCCGCTGGCTGGGGGTGCCGTTGCGCACGGTGCTGCAGAAGGCCGCCATCGCCGCCGACGCGAAGCAGGTCACATTCAACGGGCTGGACACCCCGGTTCTGCCGGCCACGCCCGACTTCATCAAGGCGTTGGATCTCGATGTTGCCCTGAACCCCGATGTGCTGCTCGCCTGGAGCATGAATGGCGAGGACCTGCCGTTCCTGAATGGCTACCCGCTGAAGCTGATCGTGCCCGGCTATTTCGGGACTTACTGGGTCAAACACCTCTCGGACATCGAGGTCCTCGATGCGCCTTTCACCGGCCACGACGCATTCTTCATGACGACTGCCTACCGGGTTCCGGATAACGAATGCACCTGCGTCGCCCCGGGCACCGTGCCCAGCGCGACCCGGCCGATCTCGAGCCTCAAGATCAGGTCCTTTATCACGAGCCTGGCGCACCAGGCCGTGCTGACCGCAGGCCGCGGAACGCTCATCAAGGGCATCGCCTTCGACGGCGGGGCGGGGATCCGGAAGGTCGAACTGTCCGACGACGGCGGCCGTAGCTGGCGCGAGGCGGGATTGGGTAGAAATCTCGGCAGGTATTCGTTTCGCGAGTGGACCTTGCCGATCACTCCGCGGCTGCGCGGTCCGATGGAGTTGCGCGTGCGCGCCACCGGCAACCGGGGCGAGACGCAACCGAACGATGCGACCTGGAACCCGGGCGGCTACGCCCGCAATGTCATCGAGTCGGTCAAAGTGATGGTCGTCTAGATGGGCGCCCCGCACCCAAGGCACGCCTTCCGCAGGGCCTGCATCGCTTCTCTGGTCGCGACCTGCGGCATGGGCTTACAGACTGCGACCGGCGCCGATGGAGCGCCTGCCGCCGCGGGCGCGCGCGCGGTACATGACATCACGCTTCCCGCGGAGACGGCGGTGCTGCGCCCGTCTGCCCTGCCCGGCTATACGATTGCGGTTCAAAAATGCGGGATCTGCCATTCAGCCGACTACATCAATCTGCAGCCGCCGCACATGTCGCTCGCGCAGTGGACCGCGGAGATGAGCAAGATGCAGCATGCCTACGGCGCGCCGATCGACGAATCGGAAATCGAACTCCTGGGAGTCTATTTCGCCGCCGCCTACGGAGATGCGCCGACACCGTGACAGCGATGAGGATTCACCAGCCGAACCCGGCTCCGTAGCCGTACTCCGGACCCCAGGGGCCCCATGCGCTCCAGCTCCAGGCGGGATCCGAGTAGACCTGAGCCTCGAGATCGTCATCCTCGGCGGCGTGTTGATTTTCCTGCAGCTCGTGCTTGAGCTCCTTGTCGCGCTGCCGGGTCCGCCGGTCTTCGAGATAGCGCTGATACGCCTTCTGCGATCCAACATACAGGCACTTGCAGACCGAGGGGTCGGCGTAGACATACTGAACTTTGTCGCCGCTCGCTCGCGTCACGAATTTGTGCGCCGGCAAGCGGGCCAGCATGGCCTCGCGTTCCGGCGTATTCGCCGGCCGAACGACAAATCCGGCGATGGCCAGATCATCTTCGTGCTTCTCGACACGCTGACCGGGCGTTTGGCAGGCCGCCAGCAGGATGACGCCCGGCAGCAGGATGAAGAACGGCGAAAACACACCGCCGCGGCGCGGGGTGATGGCAATCACAGGCATGGAATTCCTTGGTGAGCGGCCGGGCCGCGCTCCCACCTTAGAGTACCCGGCACCGCCCATCAAGTCCGCGACCTGGCTACGCGGGCGCCGCCTGGCGCACGCCTCGCAGCGGCGACGCCTCCTTGATGGGCAGATTGACGGCCGCCGCCAGAAGCGCGAGCACGATGTCCGCATACCACATCCACTGATACGAGCCGAGCTGCGCCATGGCCACGCCGCCGAGCCACGCGCCGAGGAATCCGCCGATCTGATGCGACAGCAACGTGAGCCCGAAGAGGGTGGTCAGGTAGCGGGTGCCGAACAATTTGCCGACCAGCCCCGCCGTCGGCGGTACCGTCGCGAGCCACGACACGCCGAGCGAGGCTGCAACGATGTACACATTGAGCGCGGTCTTCGGCATCAACAGGTAACACACCACCACCGCCGCACGGCTGGCGTACAGCAGCGCCAGCAGATATTTCATCCGGAAGCGGCCGCCGAGCCAGCCGATGCCGAGACTTCCCGCGACGTTGAAGATGCCGACCAAGGCCAACGAATTGGCCGCCACCGTGGGCGCGAGTCCGCACATCTTCAGATCGCCCGGCCAGTGCGTGACCAGAAAGGCGATGTGAAATCCGCAGGTGAAAAAGCCCGCGTTCAAGTACAGATAGTTCGGATCGCGCATCGCGATGCGCAGCTGCTGCCGGAGGCCGATCTGCCGCGGAGCATCCACGGCAGCGGCCGCCGGCTCGGCGGATACCGCGCCTGCGGAGTTGTGCCCACGCCCCCGGAACAGCCACGCGATGGGAATCGTCACCAGCCCCGAAAGCGCCATGGCGAACATGGCGATGCTCCAGCCCGCACCGCCGATGAGGAATTGGGCGAACGGAGCGAACAGGAACTGGCCCGTCGATCCGCCGGCATTGATCAACCCGGCGGCGAGGGATCGCTTGTGGGCCGGCAGGTACTGTGCCGTCACTCCGATCAGTATCGCGAAGCTGCCCGCCGCGCTGCCGGCGGCCAGCAACACGCCCAGCGACAAGACGAATCCAAGCTCGGAGGTGCTCCATGGCGCGAGCGCCGCGCCCGCCGCGAGCAGCAAGCCGCCGACGATGAGCACGCGATAGGCGCCGTAATGATCGGCAATGGCGCCGCACAACGGTTGTGCGGCACCCCAGACGAACTGCCCGACGGCCAGCGCAAAACTGATTGCAGCGATTCCGATGCCGGTCGAGGCCACGATCGGGCCCACGAACAACCCCATGGATTGGCGCACTCCCATGGTGACCATGAGGATGCTCGCGGCAGCCACCAGCATGGCCGGCGACCGGGTGTTGGGCCGCTCCATCGCGGCCGGCGCGGTGCTCACTGGATTTGCATGCCCATTGCTTCGCACTGTCTCGTCACGTCACCGGTCTCGTCACGTCACCGGTCTCGTCACGTCACCGGTCTCGTCACGTCGCCGGTCCCGGCACGTCACCGGTCCCGGCACCGGTCCCGGCAAGTTTACGTGATCCGCCTCGGCATGGGTCCGCCTCTCCATCATGCGGCGCCCGCGCTCAGCGTCGAATCAGCAGACTCAACACGCGCTTCGCGCGCGGCCCGTACGGCGGCCTCAAGCCGACCAGGCCGGGCACATCCAGCCAGGTCTGGCGAAAAATCGCCCGGGCATGGCTGAAGCGCTGGAAGCCATGTTCGCCGTGATAGGCGCCCATGCCGCTGTCCCCCACCCCGCCAAACGGCAATTCGTCCGCCAGGAAATGCACGGCGATGTCGTTGATGGTCACGCCGCCGGATGCGGTGTGGGCGAGCACCCAATCCATCTCGCGCCGATCCCGGCCGAAGTAATAAAGCGCCAGAGGCTTCGGCCGCGCATTGATGTCGAGCACCGCATCCTCGATCCGATCGTAGGGGCGCACGATGAGCAGCGGCCCGAAGATTTCCTCGCGCATCACGCGCATGTCGTCGGTGGTTTCGAGAATCAGCGCGGGCCCGACCCTGCGGTGCGCCGCCGCCGACGGATGGTCCGCGGCTGCCAGGGGCACGGCCTTCGCCCCCTTGGCCGCCGCATCGGCGATCAGTTCGCGCATGCGCGCGGCATGAGGCGCGCTGATCATGTCGGTGTAATCGGGGTTCAGCGGGATGCCGGGATACACCCGCGAGACCCAGGAGCGGGCTTCCTCGACGAAGGCGCCGCATAGCTCGCCGGGCACGCAGACGTAATCCGGGGCGATGCACATCTGACCGGCGTTAGTGAGCTTGCCGAGCAGGATACGGTCCACCGCGCGCGCGAGATCCGCCGTGCGGCCCACCAGCACGGGACATTTTCCTCCCAGCTCCAGCGTTACCGGGACCAGGTTGGCGGCGGCGGCGGCCATCACCCGCCTGCCGATCGGCGTCGAGCCGGTGAACACCAGATGATCGAATGGCAGCCCTGAGAAGGCCTCCGCCACGTCCGGCCCGCCGGTAACGACCGCAACTTCCGTCGGATCGAAATACTCCGCCACCAGCCGCTCGAGCAGCGCGCTCACCGCCGGCGTGAGTTCCGAGGGCTTGATCAGGCAGCGGTTGCCCGCGGCCAGGATGCCGGCGAGCGGGCCGAACGTCAGCGTGATCGGAAAGTTCCAAGGACTGATGACCCCGATCACCCCCAGCGGTTGCCGGACGATCTGTCCGCGGACGCCCGGCGCACCCGCGGGCAGGCCGATGTGCCGGCGCCGCGGACGCATCCATCGCCGCAGGCCGCGGCGCGCATGCTTCAACGACGAGAGCGCCGGCAAGATATCGACGAAACGCGTCAGCGTCGCCGGCCGCTGTCCGAAATCCCGCGCATGCGCCTCGCATATCTGCTGCTGGTGAGTCACCAGCAGATCGATCGCCCGCTCCAATCGATCCCGTCGCACCCGGGCATCGGCGAACCCTTCCGCCTGAAACGCGGCCCGCTGCGCTTGCAGCAGCAGCGCCGCGCGTCCGGACTCACTCATGGCGCCCCCCCTGGACTGCCCCTAGAATGCCGCGGGATATTCGCCCCCGTCCATGAGAATGTTCTGTCCGGTGATGTAGCCCGCGTGGACGCTGCAGAGAAAGGCGCAGGCATTGCCCAACTCGGACGCGCGACCGAAGCGCCGCGCCGGTATCGCCGCGCGCCACTCCTTCATGATCGTCGACGCCGCGACCCCGCGCCGCTTGGCCGCGGCGGTCAGGCCCGCACTCAATCGGGCGGTATCGAAGCTGCCCGGCAACAGGCTGTTGAGAGTCACGTTGCTGTCCGCGACGCTGCGCGCCACGCCGGCCAGGAAGGCGGTCAACCCGGCGCGCGCACCGCTGGAAAGATCCAGACCGGAAATCGGCATCTTCACGCTCGCCGAGGTGATGTTGACGATCCTGCCGAAGCGGCGCGTCGCCATGCCGTCGATGACCCGCTGGATGAGCTCGATCGGGGTCACCATGTTCATGGTGACTCCCGTGAGCAGATCCTCGCGGCTCAGCTCGCGGAAGTTGCGGAACGGCGGGCCGCCGTTGTTGTTTACGAGGATGTCGGGCTCGGGGCAGGCGCCGAGCAGCGCGTCCTGCCCTTCCCGGGTGGAGACATCGGCGAGCACCGGCGTCACGTCGACCGGCGCCGCCTCGCGGATCTCGCGCGCGGTCGCCTCCAGAAGCTCGCGGTTGCGCCCGTTGATCACCACGCAGACCCCCTCCTGCGCAAGCGCGAGGGCACAGGCTTTCCCCAGCCCCTGACTCGATGCGCAAACGATCGCCTTGCGCCCGCGTAATCCCAAGTCCATGCATCACCTGCCGAAACCGTCATTCGCGTCCGCCGAGGCGGCCGCACATCCAATAAATCAGTCGAGCGCAGTAGTATAGACGCAGTCCACGATGCAGGGACGCTTTACAGCCGGCCGCGAGGAGGCGCCATCTCGACCATCGACCGCTTGCTGCAATCCGCCACCGAGCAACATCGCGCCGGCAACTTGCCGGCGGCACGACGCCTGTACGAGCAGCTACTGGCGGCGCACCCCGGCCACGATCTGGCGCTGTTTCGCAGCGGCCTGCTGGCGCTGCAGGACGGCCGGCCGCAGGCGGCGCTGGATGCGAACCAGGAGGCCGCGTGCGCCGCGCCGCAAGATGCCCGCTATCAATTCGGCCTCGCACAGGCGTTCGAGGCGTTGCAGCGGTGGGACGAGGCGGCCGATGCCTACCGCCGCGTGCTGCGCATGGACCCGGCTTCCCGCGACGCGCACGTCGCGCTGGGCACGGCGCGGCCGCGCGGCGGCCGGCCGGATCAAGCGGCCGCGGCATACCGCGGCGCGCTCGCGCTGCGCGCCGACGACCCGATCGCATTGGGCAGCCTCGGCACGGTGCTCAGGGAAATGGGCGATGTCGAGGGCGCGATCGATCTTTTGCGGCGGGCCGTGGCCCTCGAGCCGCAAGCCCCCGCGCATGCCGTGAATCTCGGGGTCGCGCTCAATCAGCGCCGTGATTTCTCCGCGGCGGAGTCGATTCTTCGCGGGACTCTGCAACGCGAGCCCCGCAATGCCGATGCCGCGTTCAACCTCGGCATGAGCCTGCGCGGTCTCGGGCGCACGCCCGAGGCGGTGGACTGTCTGCGCCTCGCCGCCGATTTGCGTCCCGGATATGCCGACGCTCTGAACAATCTCGGCAACGCTCACCGGGAGCTCGGCGACTTAACCTGCGCCAGGGAGGCCTTCGAGGCGGCGCTGCGGGCGCATCCCGATCATATCGCCGCGCTCAATAATCTCGGCTGTCTGCTGCGGACCCTCGGACGGATCGATGAGGCGGAGGAGATGCTGCGCCGGGGACTCGCCGTCGATCCCCGCCACCCCGCGCTGCATGACAATCTCGGCAACGTCCTCAAGGATGCCGGCGCGCTCGACGAAGCGATCGAGTGCTTCCGCCGCTCGCTCGACCTCGATCCCTCCAATGCGAAGACCCACGGCAATCTGGCGTACGCGCTCTGCTTCCAGTCGATGCGGCCCGAGTCCGTGCGCGCCGAGTGCGCGCGCTGGAATGCACGCTTCGCGGCGCCGCTGCGCAGGCTTGCGCACGATACGGCCCGCGACCGGTCGCCCGATCGGCGCCTGAAAGTGGGCTACGTGTCCGCCGACTTTCGCGATCATTGTCAGTCGCTTTTCACCCTGCCGCTGCTCGCGCGGCACGATCACGACCGCTTCCGGATAGTGTGCTACTCGAGCGTCGAGCGCCCCGATTCCCATACTCGCCGCATCTCGGCGTACGCGGACGCCTGGCGCGAGGTGCGCGCACTCGACGATGAGGAGCTCAGCCGGGTGGTCCGCGACGACGACATCGACATCCTGGTCGATCTGACCATGCACATGTCCAACGGCCGCCCGCTGCTGTTCGCGCGCAAGCCGGCTCCCGTGCAGATCGCCTGGCTCGCCTATCCCGGCACCACCGGCATGGACGCCATCGACTACCGCCTGAGCGACCCGCGGCTCGACCCCGAAGGCTTCGAGGATCACTACGCCGAGCGCACCCTGCGACTGCCCGATTCCTTCTGGTGCTACGACCCGCTGACCGATGCTCCGCCCATCAGCGCGCTGCCCGCCCTGCGGCACGGTCACTTGACGCTCGGTTGCCTGAACAATCCGTGCAAGCTCACGGAGCGCACATTGGACCTGTGGGACGGCGTGATGCGCGCGTTGCCGGCCGCGCGGCTGCTGGTGATGGTTCCCGATGGCCGGCATCGACGGCGCTTGACCGAGCGGCTCGCCGGACGAGGGGTCGAGCCGCAGCGTGTCGACTGCCTTGCGTTTCGTCCGCGCGCCGAGTATCTGCGCACCTATCAGCACATCGATTTCTGCCTGGACACGTTTCCCTACAACGGGCACACGACCAGCCTCGACGCGCTCTGGATGGGCGTGCCCACCGTGACTCGGGTCGGCGAGACCTGCGTCGGCCGCGGCGGCCTGAGCCAGCTGCATCAGCTGGATCTCGCGCATCTCGCGGCGCACTCGGATGAGGCTTTCGTCGACATCGCGGTCGCGCTCGCCGCAGACCTGCCGCGACTCGCGGCGCTGCGCGGCGCGCTGCGCACGCGGCTCGAAGCCTCTGCGCTGATGGACGGCGCGCGCTTCGCGCGCCACATCGAAGAGGCGTATCGCACCGCCTGGTCGCGCTACGTGCACGCGACTCCCGCGGCGCGCTGAACCGAACGCGGTGTCTGCGATCAGAGACAGCAAATCCCTGGTTTCCCAGGGTTCTCCTCAAGCGAGTTGTCAACGCGCCCAGCGCTCGGGCGTTGGGGAAGTCATCCGCGATACGCCCGCACAGAGGCGCCTCCGGCAACGACAATTATCGTTAACTCGAGGAGTTTGTTATGGATAAGTCAGTCCGATTCTTGCCCGTCAGTCTCGCCGCGGCCATTCTCGCCGCGTGCGGCGGCGGCGGTTCCGGCGGGTCCATGGGGTCCACGACGCCGCCGCAGAATTCCGCGCCGCAGAGCGCGAGCCTTGCCGTCCTGGCGAGCGACGCATCCTCGGAAGACTGGGCGACCATCGGCGTGAAGATTCTGTCGATCGCGCTCGTCCCGCAGGGCGGCGGCTCCAAGGTGACCGTCTATACGGCCCCGATGCCCGCACCGATCACCAATCTGGTGATGCTCGATCAGCTCGATGAGATCCTGGGCAACGCCAGCATCCCCGTCGGCAGCTACAGCGCCGCGGTCCTCACCGTGAGCGGCAACCCGGGCGACATCCTGCTCACCACCTCCTCCGATCCGGAGGCGGGATTTGCGGCGCAGCCGAGCACCACGATCCCCTCGAATCAGATCCAGGTGCAGCACACGCAGGGGTCGGGCGCCGATCTCACCGTGACGGTCACCGTGAATTTCGATGCGCCGCTGACGGTAAGCGCCGCTCAAAGCAATGCGCTCGATCTCGAGTTCGATCTGGCGCATCCCGCGTTCCTTGTCGGTCACGTCCCGGTGGGCGCGGGCAACACCGTATGGGCCGTCAACTTCGATGGGCCGGTGCGGCGCAGAGCGCGTCATGATCTCGCGCGGCTCGTGCTGCGGCACACCTACGGCGACGTAACGGCGATCTCCTCGGATCAGAGCTCGATCACCATCACCCG
>VFSW01002386.1_pt1 | contig 28335 bp, 22 predicted proteins | sample 5358111 | NCBI WGS metagenome assembly VFSW01 (sample SAMN11554181, study PRJNA540505) | mine drainage metagenome | isolation source: sediment from site ElyBrook_90M | place: USA: Ely Copper Mine, Vershire, VT | collected 2017 | reverse complement strand
CGCTGGATGTGGATGTGGTGCTGGACCTGATGATCCACGATCTGGATATTGTGCTGAGGTTTGCTAATTCGCCGGTGCGCGAGGTGCGCGCAGTTGGTTTGCCGATACTCTCGGCGAAGGTTGATATTTCAAATGTGCGTGTGGAGTTTGAATCGGGGTGCGTTGCGAATTTTACGGCGAGCCGGGTTTCAACGGAGCGCGTGCGCAAGCTCAGATTTTTTGAGCCGGCACGGTATGTATCGGTTGATTATGCGCGGCAGGATCTGCTGGTGATTGAGGTGGACCCTGCGGTTGCGGCGAAGGTGATGGCTGCGTTGGCTGCTGGAGTTGTTGGCGGTGCGGGTGGATTTGCGGCGGCTGAAGCTGAGCCACATCCGACTGCGGGGATGAGTTTTCTGAAGCCCGAAGTTACGCCGGGTGAGCCGCTGCGTTTGGAGCTGGAATCATTTCTTGAGTCTGTGCGCACACGCAAGGAGCCACATGTGACGGCGCGACAGGGACGGGCGGCTCTGGAGTTGGCGCTGGAGATTCAGAAATCGACTGAAGCTCATGCGCGCAGAGCAGGATTGAATAAGGGGTAATTTTTTCAGGAGTGATTTATGCCAGGCGGCGAGAAAAAGATTCGACGTGCTCTTTTGAGCGTGACCGACAAGAGCGGGTTGGTAGAGTTTGCCAAGGCGCTTGCGATCCACGGTGTTCAGATTGTTTCTACCGGTGGAACGCATAAAGCGTTGACCGCAGCGGGGCTAAAGGTCGTGGAGATCAGCGAACTGACGGATTTCCCGGAGATGCTCGATGGCCGCGTGAAGACGCTGCATCCGCGTGTGCATGGTGGTCTGCTCTACAAGCGCGGAAACGCGGAGCATGAGGCAGCGGTTGCCGAGCATGGCATCAAGCCGATTGATTTAGTGGTTGTGAATCTTTATGCGTTTGAAAAGACGGCGGCGAAGATCGGTGTTGCGTTTGGCGAGTTGATTGAAAACATCGACATCGGTGGGCCGTCGATGATTCGCTCAGCGGCAAAAAACTTTGAAGATGTGGCGATTGTTACGAATCCTTCTACTTATCCGGAGTTGATGGATGAGTTGGCGGCGAATAATGGCGCGCTTTCACGCAAGACGCGTTGGAATCTTGCGCGGCAGGCATTTGCGCTGACTGCGGCGTATGATTCGACGATTGCGACGACGCTTGAGCAAATTGCGCAGGCACCGGTTCCAGAAGAAGAGGCAGAGTTTGATGCGGATGGATTCCCGCGAGTGTTGCGGCTGCAGTATCCATTGGCGCAAACATTACGATATGGAGAGAATCCTCATCAGCGCGCGGCACTCTACTCGGATGGTAGCGGCCTAGGAGTTGCGGGTGCGAATCAGTTACAGGGTAAGGAACTAAGCTTCAACAACATTGTGGATTTGGAGGCATGCTGGGAGTTGGCGCAGGAGTTTGATGAGCCCGGCGTGGCCATCATCAAGCACACAAATCCATGCGGCGCCGCAACAGGAGCGACGATCGTTGAGGCTTATCAGAAGGCCCTTGCTGCGGATCCGGTTTCGGCTTTTGGCGGAGTGATCGGCGTCAATCGAATTGTTGATGCAACGGCGGCTGAAGAGATTGCAAAGCTATTTGTTGAGGCGATTGCTGCACCCGGCTTTACGCCGGAGGCAGTTGAGCGCTTTGCGGTGAAAAAGAATCTTCGTCTTGTTGAGATTAAGCCGGCGCCGGTTAAGCCCGTGGTCAAGCAGGTTTCAGGTGGGTTGCTGCTTCAGGATGCTGATAAGGGACATGTGACGGCGGATGAGTTGATTGTCGTCACCAAGCGCCAGCCTACGGACGAAGAGATGCGCAGTTTGATTTTTGCATGGCGTGTTGTGAAGCATGTGAAATCGAATGCGATTGTTTACGCACGCGATGGGCAGACGGTTGGCGTGGGTGCGGGTCAGATGAGTCGCGTGGATGCGGCGAAGTTTGGCGCGCAGAAGGCTGTACTGTCGCTGGCTGGAACCGTAGCTGCCTCTGATGCATTTTTCCCGTTTCCGGACGGACTTGAGACGGTTGTGGCGGCTGGAGCGACGGCGGTGATTCAACCCGGAGGCTCAGTGAAAGATAATGACGTGATCGCCGCAGCGGACAAGCTCGGGGTTGCGATGGTCTTTACGGGGATGCGGCACTTCAGGCACTAAAAATAGCGCCACTACTTTACGCTCACAAGGCGATACAACAGTACCCCCTGAACGCGATACAATTGCGAAAGCCTATGTCCTGGTTTAAACGAGAAAACGGTGAAGCAGATTCAGCGGGCCCCGACCCGCGCGAGAAGAATGTCCGCACCGAGGGACTCTGGATCAAGTGCACCGGTTGCCGCCAAACCATCTGGAAAGCTGAACTTGAGGCCAACCTCAATGTCTGTCCCAAGTGCCAGACACACTTCAAAATGGGGGCTCGCGAGCGCATTGAGCTGCTGCTTGATTCGGGCTATGAACTTGTCGATCTGAACCTGGTTTCGACTGATCCACTGAAATTTTCAGATATTCGCCCTTACCGTGAGCGCCTGAAGAAGGCTCAGCAGCAAACTGGCTTGAACGACGCAATTGTGAATGCTGTCGGCACAATGGGCCGTCACACTGTTGTGGTGAGCGCGATGGAGTACAGCTTTATTGGCGGCTCGATGGGCGCGGTGGTTGGCGAGACGATAGCACGCGCTGTGGATCGTGCACGCATTGGCCGTCATCCACTACTGATTGTTGCGGCCAGCGGTGGCGCGCGCATGATGGAGGGCGTTGTCAGCCTGATGCAGATGGCGAAGGTTTCAACTGCACTGGCGCAGCTGGACGATGCTGGCGTGCCTTACATTTGTTTGCTGACGGATCCAACTACGGGCGGCGTTACGGCAAGCTTCGCGATGCTGGGGGATTTGAATATTGCAGAGCCCGGCGCGTTGATTGGCTTTGCAGGTCCACGCGTGATTGAGCAGACGATTCGGCAGAAGTTGCCTGAGGGTTTTCAGCGGTCTGAATTTCTTCTTGAAAAAGGATTTCTTGATGCGGTTGTACATCGCCGTGATTTGAAGCGCTACTTGACGCGCGCGTTTGACTTCATGGCGCAGTAATTTGGATTTTATATGTCACATTGAATAGATTACAAAGCCTTTAGCTGTTGATTTTCTATGAATAATGACTTGATTCGTTCTTATGATTGAGTTTTCTAATAAGTTTCAAATAGCCACATAGTTTTCAATAGTATGTAGTCATATTTCATTCCAAACAGAATGAACTTTATACATGTGTGTCGCAAATCACATTTTTTATCAAAATTATTGTGATAGCTTCAGTGGAAATTCCCAACTGATTAGCTTTTGAAGCCAGGTGATCCTGCTTGGCTTGAAATTTTGAATGCCTAAAAGGTCTAAAAAAAAACAAAAGACCAATTTACACTCACAACAAATTTTTGGAGGAAGATCGTGAAAAGAATGAATCGAGTTATAACACTCTTGATCTTTGTCTTTGGCGCATTAGTTTTTGCCAATGCACAAGCAGGATTGGGCAGTTTGGCGGGCACAGTTACGGATCCACTGCACTCATTGATTAATGGTGCCACCGTTACCCTGTCCAATACCGGAACCGGATTTTCTGCGACCACAAAGACAGTCAATGGGGAATACCACTTTTTCGCACTTCAAGTGGGCGATGGCTACGTACTCAAGGTCACTGCACCAGGCTTCAAGGGTAGCGAAACCAAGAATCTCTCTACCAGCGTAGGAACGACGCTTACCGTCAACGTCACGATGCTTGTCGGCGGTCAGGCAGAGACAGTAGAAGTGAACGCGAGTAACAACGTGGAACAGGTACAAACAGAAACCTCGGCGATATCACAGTTAATCGATTCAACGATTTGGAAGGACTCGCCATTAGAAGAGCGTACGCAGAACACATTTGTACTGCTGACAGCGGGCGCAACGCCAGATAGCGGCACGGGTCGCGGCGCATCGGTTGACGGCGCGCGTACGGGAACCGGCAACTTCCTGGTTGGCGGAATGGACAATAATGACCAGGGTCTCGGTGGCGGCGGAGCGGTAGGCGGCGGCGGAGCGGTTACGACTATCTCGCCTGATGCTATTGAGGAGTATCGCGTCATTGCGCACAATCTCCCTGCAGAGTATGGCCGTGCAGGTGGCTTTGCTACAGATACAGTACTGAAGAGCGGCAGCAACAACTGGCATGGCTCACTGTTTGAGTACAACCGCATTCAGGCACTCGCAGCAGAGCATTGGTTCACACAAAATGGTCAACACGATGCGTTAATCCGTAATCAGTTTGGCGGTTCAGTGGGTGGCAAGATATTCAAGGACAGAACCTTCTTTTTTGCCACAGTCGAATTGCATCGTTTCCGTCACAATTATCCCATTACAGGAACCACCACTACGGCGGACTTTTTGAATTTCGTGGATACGGGCGCATTCGAAACATTCATGGAAGGTCCCAACGGTATCTGCATGGCATACGCTGGCAGTACATGCCCTGGTGTACTCAGCGATGCACACGCACTTGGTCCAGTATTCAAAGGATTGCGTACTGCAGAACCAACAGCTTTCCCAACGGGTACAGCAAATACAACACCTGTTGCACAAGGTCTCTACACAGGTGGAGCAATCACCTATCCCGTCAACATTTATGCCACCGCAACCGAAGGTATCAGCGAAGCGCTCGATCAGAATCGTGGAAGCATCAAGCTAGATCACAAGCTCACGGAGAAAGATCAGTTTAGCTTGGCCTATTTGGTCGATTTGTATACAGATAATACAACGAACGGCGCTCAAGGAGGCAGCATATTTGGACCTGCCGGCGGTAACATCGGCGGTGCGCAGAATGCCAGCATCGTCTGGACCCATACCTTTACTCCATCACTCCTCAACATCTTCCGCGTCGGCTATCTGCGCCACGTGAGTAATTTTACGGCTCCGGGAACAGCAGGGGTCCCGATGATATATACCGCCAACGATCCTCTAGCCGAGGGATTTGGCGAATACTCCGGTTTCCCTCAGTTTTTCACGGAGAACGAGTTCCTTTACCAGGACTCACTCACCAAAACCTACAAGAATCACTCCTTCAAGACGGGATTCCAGTTTATTCGCACAAGGAATGGATCGAGTTTCTACAACGACACCTATGGAACACTTGCGCCCTGGGATACGGAGAACCTGCTAACCGACGCAACACTCTATGACCAATTCGAGACCTGGCTCTACGGTGGAGCAGGTCAAGGATATGGATCACTCTATCTGGCGTCGGCATCCATTGACCCCACAACCAACACAGCCCCTGATCCCTATCGTGGTTATCGTGCCAACGAGTTTTCTGCTTATGTACAGGATGACTGGAAGATCTCCAAGCGCCTGACGCTGAACCTCGGCGTACGTTGGGATTATTTTGGCCCGCCACATAATTTCAAGGCAGGCTTTGATTCCAACGTCTACTTTGGTACCTTTGGCACACCGACGGCCAACGGAAACCCCTTCCTGCCTAACGTGCCATTGGTAGGCGGACTTCAGGGAGCAAACTTTCAACAGCGCAATAGCAACATCTGGCAAAAGGATTTCACCAGTTTCGCGCCACGGTTTGGATTCTCCTATGATGTGAGCGGTAAAGGCACATTTGCTGTTCGTGGTGGCTTTGGTATCGGCTATGACCGTCTCTACAACAACGTCTATGAGAATATCCGTTTCAACTATCCGCACTTTTCGGATAACAGCATCGGGTATGCGGCAGGTAATGTATCTGCGGGTGCTTTGCTTCAACCGGGAATGTACGCAGTTCCCTTTACCGCAAATGCTCAATTTGCAGCTTATGGTGGCAAGCCGGTACCGCGTCACGTCGATCAGCGACTAGTTAACGCATATTATGATCAGTACAACCTAGGCTTCGAGTATCAGGTCAAGCAGGGTTACGTCTTTGAAATGGACTACATTGGCACGCTTGGCCGTAAGCTCGTAGGCTTGGACAACATTAATGACTTCGCTGGTCGGACATCATGTCCCACTGGACATACTTATGGTCCAACAACTCCATGCGGTATGGCAGGTTATCCGAATGGATTCACAACGGCTCATATTACGGGCTTGTTCAATAATGACAACTTCCGCACCAACGCCTTCAGCTCAAACTACAACAGCCTGCAAGCCAGCTTCCGCAAGGGCTATTCAAACGGTCTACAGTTCATGCTGAATTACACTTACGGAAAAGCCCTTGATCAGGTCAGTGATGTCTTTACGAATCGCAATGCCTCGACAGGTCCCTCGAATCCGTATGATGTCAATTACGATTACGGTCCGGCTGACTTCGACATGAGACAAAACCTGGTACTTACTCTCAACTATCAGGAGCAGTGGAAGAAGAAGAACATGATTCTTGGAAACTGGTCCATTTCACCGATTCTCAAGCTGCAAAGTGGTACGCCGTTCACGCCAAACGACGGCAATGGCAACTACAACCCCATCAAGGACGGACGTACGGGTATTGACCGCACAGTCTACGTGGGCTCGGGCAGTCCGAAAAATGCTATCAATCACAACATCAGTCCAGCGAATGGATTTTTGAAACCAATCAGCAGCGGTCAGTACTTCGGACCCTACACCTGCCCTCCTACCGAGTTGTGGTGCGAGCCGCCAATGGGAAGAAACGTCATCGCTGGCCCTGGCTACAAGAATCTGGATCTTGGGATCAGTAAGAGATTTCCGATGTTTGAACGCGACGGATTTACCTTTGCTGCCAACTTCTTCAACATCTTTAACCATCCTAACTTCAGCAATCCTGTTGCTGATTACAACAGCGGGAATTACGGAAAATCTTTGGCTACTGGTGATCCACGCGTTACCCAGTTGAGTTTGCGCTTCGATTTTTAGTTGTCATTCAATTTCATTCAATCGGCCGCTGCCTTTAAGCAGCGGCCGATTTTTTGCTTTGCTTCGATAGAATGATGAGGTGCTTTGCCCGCCGGAGGTTTTAGACGTGTACTTGACTCGCTTACAAGCTTTGCCTCTCGCTCTCTGTCTTTCAATTGCCTTTGCAGTTCTTCATGCCCAGCAGCCGCTTGCGTCGTCGTTCAAATTTGAAAAAACAGGGCCGGTGATTGTTGCAAATGCTGAGCCGCAAAAGCCGTTCACGGTTGCAGGTGAGCGCGGATTAATTGTTGGTCAGCAGGATGGCAGTTTTGAGGCGTGGGTGCTGCCCGTCAAGCTGCTCAGCAACCTCAAGATTACTGCGAATGTTGAGGGGTATAACGTACCGATCGCGGTGAACGACCACGCGGCATCAATTGAAGTGCGTCCTGACCGGACGATTATCACTTATGCGCATATTGCATTTACGGTGCGGCAGATTATTTTTTCGTCTGCGGCAGTGAATGAAGCTGCGAGCGCACACCAGCCTACGACGGGGCCTGTTGTGCTGTATGAATTTGATTGCCAGCATCCGACGGTGTTTACGTTGAGCTTTACGCCGGAGATGCGCTGGATGTGGCCTAGAGCAAATAATGGAATTCCGTCAGCGGAGTGGGTGACTGCAACGGGCTCGATGGGGTCGGGATCTCTTTCTGCGGGAGCATCGAGCAGTGCAAACAACTCTGCCGCGGCGCTTGGTGGATATTATCTGTTGCATACGGATATTCCTGAGTTCACTGGAGCGGTAACAATTCCAGGTGCGGTGCCCGGCGTGATGGAGCCATACCAGGAAAGGCCGGAGATTCATGCTGTTGAATTACATCTGCATGTGGATCCTGTGCGCGACAAGGGAAAGCTGTTTCCGTTGTTGATGGCTGTGGGTACAACAAAAGAGGACGCTACTTCGCCGGTACTTGGCGCGCGACTGGCTGCGCTGAATGCTCAGTTGCCGGCGCTCTACAATCAGTATGCACAGAGCTGGCGGGAGCGATTGGCCAAGTTGACCACAATAGAGACGCCGAACAAGGAACTCAACGAGGCTTTCATGTGGGCGGAAATTTCAATAGAGCAATTGCGTACGCATGCGTTTACGCCTGCTGCAAATAACACGGGTGAGACGGGACTTGTGGCCGGGTACTTTTCTTCGGGCGATTCTGCGCGGCCGGGGTTTGGATGGTTCTTTGGCCGTGATGCGCTGTACACGCTGTATGCGGTAAATGGCATGGGGGACTTTGCGCTGACGCGTTCTGAGCTTGAGTTTTTGATTGCACGGCAACGAGCTGATGGAAAGATCATGCATGAGTATTCGCAGACGGCGCCTCAGATTGACTGGCAGCAGTTCCCGTATATGTATGCGGCAGCGGATGCGACACCGTTATTTCTTCTGGCGACTGAGGATTATGTGCGCGCGAGTGGGGATGTGGAGTTTTTGCAGAAGAATGATGCGGCGATTGAGCATGCGTGGGAGTTTGAGAGGACGCATGATTCTGATGGCGATGGAATCTATGACAACTCACAGGGAACGGGTTGGGTAGAGAGCTGGCCGGGAGGAATGCCGCATCAGGAAATTTATATGGCGTTGCTTGACGAGCAAGCTTCGATTGCCGTTGCGCACATGGAAGAGTTGCTGAAGAAAACTGATGCTGCTGATGCCGCGCGTAAACGTGCGGGGCAGATTCAGGCGACAATTGAGCGCGAGTACTACGATGCCGAGAAGGGTTGCTACGCGTTTAGTTACAACGCAGCGAAGCCGCTGGACCGCACGACAACTGTGTATCCAGCGATGGCGTGGTGGAGCACGTGGAGCGGGGCAGATGATGCGAAGGTGAAGCTGGCGCATCCAGAAGGGTGCTTGAAACAATTAGCTTCGCATACGCTCGATACAGATTGGGGATTGAGTGATGTTGCGAACGACGAAAAAATTTATGACGGAATGAGTTATCACCAGGGCTCGGTGTGGCCGCTGTTTACCGGATGGGGCGCGTTGGCTGAGTACCGTGGCGGACAGCCGCTGGCTGGGTACCAGATGCTGATGCAGAATGTGCAACTAACGAAGGCGCAAGATTTGGGTGCGGCTACTGAATTGCTTTCGGGTGATTTTTACATTCCCTTTGGACGCAGTACGAGTCACCAGTTGTGGTCTTCGGCAATGGTGATCACGCCGACACTGCGGGGACTTTTTGGAATTGATATTGATGCGGAGAAGAAGATTATTACGGTGAATCCGCATTTGCCGGCGAAATGGGAGCACGCTGAAATTAAAAATATTTTAGTTCCTGCAGGAATTTTAGAACTGCACTTTTATAGGAGTAATGGATTGAATATTTCGCTCATTCAACATGGCGCCGGAGACTGGACTCTACGCACTGACACGCCCACAATAAAACAACAAAAGGGCGAAAGAAACAAACTCACATTGCTTCAACCACCGGTTGAAATTGCCAGTCTTGCCGAGAGCTTGATTGCAGGATCACGTACGTCTCAATCGCGTGTTGTGAAGGAAGGATGGACATCAAATAGCCTCACGCTGGTGGTAGAAGGCATAGCAGGAAGCTCAACTGTGTATTTGTTATCAAGAAACATTGCAAATAATATCAAAGCAAGTGTAACTGATGGACTTTCAAAGTATGCCGACAAGAAACAGCCTGGGGTCTTACTGGAATCTTTGTATGAAGGAGATGGAATTTTAATTTCTCCTCACCATTCTGTATTAACCATCAACTTCCCGCCCGGCGAAGGTTGGAAGACGATGACAGTTACGCTGAGTTGGTAGATGTTTATGGAAGCAAAGAAGGGCGCGGCGAATGCCGCGACCTTCTGCTTTTAATGCGGATTGTTTAGAGGTATGCAAGCCCCATGGCAAAGAGATTCAGCGTTGGAGTCATGAAGAAGCCGATGAAGATGCCGCCGAAGAGGATCATGACGGCGTAAGTTACGAGAAGAGGAATGCGGTCATAGACTTGCACGGCGTTGTATGGAAGCATGTTGCGCAGGAAGTGGCTGCCATCGAGTGGCGGAACCGGCAGCAAATTGAAGAAGCACAGACAAAGATTGATGTAGATGCCCAGAGTCAGCAGAATGATGACCGGCATCAAGTGTGGAAAGTTGGTCATATTGATATTTTGATAAACCTGAAAGATACCCTGCACTGACAACTCACGGGCATCGGGAATAAATTGAATAATGGCCAGCAAGATTACAAAACAAATAAAGGCCAGCATTAGATTCGAAGCGGGACCTGCAACGGTAGTCAAATTATCATCGCGGATGATCTTTCTGAAGTTGCGGGTGTTCACTGGAACTGGTTTTGCCCAGCCGATAAGGAAGCGGCCAAAAAATCCGAGTCCGATGAGCGGGCCAAAGATAGCGAGGCCGGGAATCAGCAGAGTGCCGATTGGATCGACGTGGTATGCGGGGTTGAGAGTGATGCGGCCTTGCAAGCGTGCGGTTTGGTCGCCGAGGCGCGAGGCCATCCAAGCGTGGGCGCTCTCATGCACGCAGAGGGAAAAGAGGATGACGACAAATTCAAAAATGCGAATGACGATGTCTAGTGGCACTGAATACTCCGGAGGCTCTAAATGGCAGATTACCATGCAGGGGCGCGGGTGAACGAGTTAAGAGTGAGAGCGCGGTGTGCGAGGCAGGAGTGAATGCCCGGGAACAAAATCATCTTAATGCAGGTCTAAAGGAATATAGTTGTTGTGAATTTGCTGCGTTGGTTTGAGTTTGCTTATGCATGAGGAGGAATTATGCGACGTTGGATTCTTTTGGTCTTATTGTCGATTGGTTCGGCGAGTTGTTTTGCACAGCAGGATGAGGCAGCGCGTGCTGATGCGCTGATGAAAGAAGGTAAGCGAATTGAAGCGTTGCCTTTATATGAGCATCTAGCCAAGACAAATCCGGATGTGATGCACTATGCCGAGAAACTTGCCGATTGCTATGAGGCGATGTCTGTGCAATTCACTGACCCTGCGGAGATAAAAAAATACCGAACGCTAGCTCGTGATGAGGCCAAACGCGCTGTAGCGATGGGCGATAAGATTGTTTACATACAGGACATAGCCAATCAGAATCCTGACGATATTGCGTTTATGACTCCGCAGAGTGCCGGCACCAAGTTTCAACAGGAAGCAGAAAAGGCATACACAGCAGGCGACTTTGACACTGCGTTGCAGAAATATGCGGCGGCGGCCGAGGCAGACCCCAAGCTCTATGACGCGCCTCTGTTTGCAGAGGATACAGCTTATGTGCAGCACGATTTACCAACGGCAGCACGCTGGTTTGCACGGGCGATTTCAGTCAATCCGGATCGCGAGACGGCCTATCGGTATTGGGGCGATGCAATTTTGAAGTACGGCAATGATCCTACGCTCGCTCGCGAGAAGTTTATTCAGGCGATCGTCGCGGAGCCTTACAGTAAATATTCGTGGCAGGGTCTGAAGCAGTGGGCTGATCTGGAAAAGGCTGTTGTAATGGCACCAAAGATTGATCGGCCTGATGGACCGGTTGTGGATCCCAAGAATCCAAAGAACATCACCATCAATGTTAACCCGCAATCAATCGAAAAGAAGAACCCAAGCAGCGCAGCATGGTTGGTGTATGCTGTAAGCCGTGCGAACTATCGCAACGACCAGTTTCAGAAAGATAACCCCAATGAAAAAAACTACCGGCACAGCTTGAAGGAAGAAAGCGCAGCGCTGAGCGCAGTAGTGAGTGTGGCAAGGGAATTGAAAGTCAAACCTGAAGAGATGGATGAGAGCCTGCGGAATCTGGTGGAGTTATACGATGCAGGGATGCTAGATTGCTGGATTTTAATCAGCGGTGCTGACAATGGGATTGCGCAGGATTACGATGCTTACCGCAAAGATCACCGGCAACTACTGCATGACTACATGGATCGCTTTGTGGTGCGAGTCGGCGTGAATGTAGAGCAGTAATTAACGACGTGCTTCCGGGAAGCTGCCGATGATTTGACCTTCAGGGATCGTAGTGCCACCAAGAACAATGGCGTGGCTGGCAATGTGCGCACGCGCGCCGATGGTTGTTGGGGAAAGTGTAATCTCATCAAAGTTAGTGGCTGTGTGTGCGTGCGAAAAGATACGCGTATAAGAGCCGATGACCGCGCCCTGGCCGATGCGGATTTCCGCACGATCATAGAGCAACGCACGCTGGCGAATGGTAACGCCATCTTCAATGTGCAGGTTGTAACCAAAGGTCAGATCGACGCCGTGGAAGATACGAACGCACGATCCGATGGATCCGAAAATGTGTCGGCCAAGCATGGAGCGGAAGCGCAGACCGAGCCAGTGATTGAGGCCTACGGGCGAGCGGTCAAACATCTGCCAGAACCAGAGAAGCGGCTTGCGCGGCGCGAAGAGTTTTTGATCGATCTCGGGAAAATATTCAGCTTCGAGCGTTACATTTTCAGGATCGAGCGAAAGTGCGATGACGTTGGCGGGGAGTTCGCTTGTGAGAGTGAGGTTTAATTTGCCACCGTGCGGACGGCCGAGGTAGAGCTGAAAGAGTTGGTCACGCACAATCTCTGAGCGGCGCTCGGGGTTGTGATGGCGGGTGAATTCTTCATCGAGAAAGTGAAGCCAGCGACGATAGACTTCTTCAGCTTCGGGCGTGGGCAGCGGAATCGGCAAGTGTGCGGATTGTGTTGATTCACTCATACAATAATGAAGATAAACCCGCAGGGTTAGTTATGGCGAGAATGTTGTTGGTGCTGATTAGATTTTGACGCGCATGTCTTTAATCATGCGGACGATGGGTAGCTTTTCACCGTTGGTGAGTGGGATGGAGCTTCGGCTGAGTTCAACGTAGCCTTTGCGCAGATAGAGCGGGTAGCCAGTTAGAGTTGAGCCCATTTCGAATTGTCGAAAACCGGCTGTGAAAGCAGCGGCTTCAACATGCGCGAGAATCAGGCTACCGAGCCCGTGGCGCGCAAAAGTTGGATGGACAAAGATCGCGCGGATTTTGGCGGCGTCTGTGGCGGGGTTGAGTGGCTCGGGGTTTCGGTTGGGTGCGTTATCGGCACCGCAGAGCGTCGCGCGGAAAGACCATCCACCGGAACCGGCAATGATGGATTGTCCGTGGGTGTTGGTAGTTTCAGCGACAAAGTAGCTCTGATCATGAATGAGTTGAGTGTCAACGCCGAGCACGTTGCCGATAGCGCCCTGTATTTGCGCGGGAGTGTAATCACTTGTGCTCAAGCTGCTGACAGAAGCTTCAATCATGGCGTGGAGTTGGGGAAGATCCGCCTCAGTTGCCAGGCGCAAAGTGAAGTATGGGATGTTTTCTTCGTGATGGGTGGTGCGCGAGCTCATAGAGAGATTGTAGGATCAAATGCTGGAGGACAGTGTGAAGAAAATTCTTTTTTTCATGATTTCAGGCGTGCTGGGATTGGCGGTTTTTGGATATGGAGCGCAGGCACAACAAGCAAATGATGAAGCGCTGATTCGCGCGGCGATGGCGGATTCAGTTGCGGCATGGAACGCCGGAGATTTGAAGGCGTTTGTGAGCTACTATGAGAATTCTCCGCAGACTATTTTTGTGGGTGCGACGAATACTTATGGAACGAGCGACCTGTTAGAGCGCTACAAAAAATCATTTGCTACACGCGAAGAGATGGGGACGCTGACCTTCAGTCAATTGGAGGTGCGTTTGCTTCCAACTTCAACAGGAGTTGTGGAGTACGCGATTATGACTGGACACTTTCATTTAGATCGCACGGCGCGTGGCGTGGCGAAAAAGGATGATGGGTACTACTCACTGGTGTGGCACAAGACGAAGGATGGTTGGAAGATTATTCTGGACCACACGAGCTGATTATTTTCTTTCCCATGGTGCGGGAACGCGAACCCAGCTCATGCCTGCCGCTTTGGCTGATTCGATGCCCATGTCGGTATCTTCAAAGACGAGACAGTACGCGGGGTCAACATTGAGAGCAGCGGCGGCTTTGAGATAGCACTCCGGATTTGGTTTGCCGTGAGTGTAATCTTCAGCACAGATGCGGACGGGGAATTTGTCGATGAGGCCAAGCTGGGTGAGCGATTTCACCACGCTTTCACGTGTGCTGCCGGAGACAACCGCGAAAGGAATGCTGCCATAGGCTAAATTGATCAGCTCTAGAACTTCAGGGACAGCCTGGAGATTTTCAAGAATCTGGTAGTAGTAATTTTCCTTGTGGGCGGCAACTTCAGCGACCGGCATGTGAAAATCGTGTTCTTTGTTGAGACGTGCGATGATTCCTTCGGCGGGCACTCCGCCCCATGCGTAGAAACGATCTTCGGGAAATGGGCAGCTCCATTCACCGAGTGCGCGAGACCAGGCGATGTAATGGAGAGGCATGGAATCGACGATGGTGCCGTCACAATCAAAGAGGTAGGCGTGGAAGTCGCCATTGGGAATTTTAAGCTTCATATGTTGTGGGTTTCCGTAAGAAATTTGTCAGCAAAAAAATCGCCGCCAACAAAACCGATGATACAGGAAATCGGAGTGTTGGCGGCGTTACTCTGCACTTCGTTACTACATTAAGCCATTGCCTCGCGGCCCATTGATTCAAAGCGTAGTTCGTTGGAGTTGCGGTCAACGTCAATGCGCACGTGCGAGCCATGAAGGACTTCGCCATTGAGAATCTTGATGGCGAGCGGGTCTTGAATCATGCGCTGGAGTGCGCGTTTCAACGGCCGCGCACCGTAGGCAACATCAGAACCTGAGGCAAGAATCAACTGCCGCGCTGGCTCAGTGAGTTCGAGCGAGATCTTCCGCTCTTCAAGGAGCTTGCGGAGATCGTCGAGGCGCAGGTCAAGAATTGCACTCAACTGCGCATTGCCGAGCGGACGGAAGATGACCGTGTCATCGACGCGATTCAGGAACTCCGGACGGAAGTTCTCACGCAAGACGCGCATTACCTGCTCGCGCGCATGATCGAAATCGTGCTCTGTATGCAATGCCTCTGAATTGAGGAATGCTGCACCGAGGTTCGAGGTCATGATGAGAACAGTGTTCTTGAAGTCGACTGTACGACCTTTTGAATCGGTCAGGCGGCCATCGTCCATCACCTGAAGCAAGATGTTGAAGACATCGGGATGCGCTTTCTCAATCTCGTCGAAGAGGATAACGGCGTAGGGGCGACGGCGCACGGCTTCAGTGAGCTGACCACCTTCGTCATAGCCAACATAGCCAGGAGGTGCGCCAATCAAGCGTGCCACGGCATGTTTCTCCATATACTCGCTCATGTCGATGCGGATCATGGCCTGCTCATCGTCAAAGAGAAACTCGGCGAGAGCACGCGCAGTTTCGGTTTTGCCGACGCCAGTGGGGCCGAGGAAAATGAAGCTGCCGATGGGACGGCGTGGATCACTGAGGCCGGCACGCGAGCGACGGATGGCGTTGGCGACGATAGTGAGCGCAGCGTCCTGACCAATGACTCGTTCGGCGAGGCGCTTCTCCATCTCGACAAGTTTTTTGACTTCGCCCTCGAGCATGCGCGAAACGGGAATGCCGGTCCACTTACTGACGATGCGCGCGATGTCTTCCTCGTCGACTTCTTCCTTCAACATGCGATTTGAGCCGGCACTGCCATCCTGCCTGGCGCTGAGCTGCTTCAACTCGGCTTCGAGCTTTGGCAGTTCGCCATACTGGATTTGCGCCGCACGATCAAGCGCGCCTTTGCGGGTTTGCTCTTCGGCTTCAAAGCGTAATGCGTCAATCTTCTTCTTGAGCTCACTGATGTGCGAAATCGCATCGCGCTCTTCGGTCCAACGAGCACGCAGCGCGGTGGTCTTTTCGCGAAGTGTGGATATCTCGCGGTCAAGAACTTTGAGGCGCTCGCGGCTGTTGGCATCGGTCTCGCGCTTTAGCGAGGCGCGCTCAATCTCAAGTGAAGTTGCTTCGCGCTCCAACTGATCGATCTCCGTAGGGACAGAGCTGATTTGAATGGCGAGCGAAGCTGCGGCTTCATCGATGAGGTCGATGGCTTTATCAGGAAGGAAACGGTCGCTGATGTAGCGATGCGAGAGCGTGGCAGCGGCGACGATGGCTGCGTCCTTGATGCGCACGTTGTGATGCGCCTCATAGCGATCCTTCAAGCCGCGAAGAATGGCAATCGTGTCTTCAACGTTGGGTTCGCCGACGTAGACAATCTGGAAGCGACGTTCGAGGGCCGCGTCCTTCTCAATGTATTTGCGGTACTCATTCAGTGTAGTTGCGCCGATGGCCCTCAGTTCGCCGCGAGCGAGTGCTGGTTTGAGCATGTTGCTCGCGTCGATGGCGCCTTCAGCCGCGCCTGCGCCGACGAGGGTGTGGAGTTCGTCAATGAATAGAATGATCGCGCCTGCGGAGTCTTCAATTTCCTTGAGGACGGCTTTCAAACGATCTTCAAACTCGCCGCGATATTTTGCACCGGCGAGCATGGAGCCGAGGTCGAGGGAGATTACTCGCTTGTCGCGCAGAATTTCAGGAATGTCGCCGGAGATGATGCGACGCGCGAGTCCTTCGACAATGGCGGTCTTGCCTACGCCAGGTTCGCCGATGAGGACGGGATTGTTTTTTGTGCGGCGACAGAGGACTTGAATGACGCGGCGAATCTCCTCATCGCGGCCAATGACGGGGTCGAGCTTGCCACGTCGCGCGAGCTCGGTCAGATCTTTGGCGTATTTTTCAAGGGCCTGGAACTTGGCTTCAGGGTTCTGGTCGGTGACGCGCTGCGCACCGCGAACGGCAGTCAATGCGGACAGAATGGCTTCCTGCGTTGCGCCTGCTGCAACCAAGGCTTCGCGCGCAGGGTCGTTCTTCTGCTGCGAGATGCCAAGCAGAAGGTGCTCAGTGGAAATGTACTCGTCTTTGAAGTTCGAGGCTTCTTTACCGGCCTGGTCAAGAGCTTTGTTGAGCGTAGGGCTTACGCCTGTCTGCGCAGTAGCGCCGGCTACTCGAGGGAGCTTCTCTTCAATAGCGTGCAGTTCGTGCTCAAGGCGTTCGATGGGCACACCTATTTTGCTGAGGACCGGTGGAATGATTCCTTCGCGATCTACAACAAGCGCGAGGAGCAGATGCACGGGTGCAAGCTCAGGATTGCCGAGTTCCTGCGCACGCGTCTGCGCCTTCTGCATTGCTTCCTGTGACTTTACGGTAAATTTCTCCCAACGAATGGCCATAAAAACTCCAGTTCTCAGTTGTCAGTTCCCAGTTCTCAGTTTCAGTGAGGAAACTGAGAACTGAGAACCGCGAACTGAGAACTGTATGTTACGCTGCCTTCACCTTGATTTGCCGGGGTTGCGCTTCGGCTTTCTTGTTCAGCTCGAGGCGAAGAACGCCGGCGGCGTAGTTTGCGTCAACGTTTTCCGTGTCCACGGTTGTGGGCAATGTGAAGGAGCGATAGAAACTGCCGTAGCGGCGCTCGATGCGATGGAAATTTTCTTCCTTCTCTTCGTTCTCGAATTTGCGCTCGCCACGCACGGTCAGCGAATGGTTCTCAACGCTTACCTGCAGATCTTTTTCCTCAACGCCCGGGACTTCAAGCTTGATGACGACTTTCTTCTCGTCCTCATAGATGTCTACGGGCGGCACAAAGCCGGCAGTGGCCACAGTTTCATTTTCACTGCTCAAATCACGCAAGAGAGAGTTGACGCGATTCTGCAGCGAGTTCACTTCCCGAAAGGGGTCCCAACGAACGATAGGCATAATTTTGTCCTCCAGATGGAATGATTGGCAGAGCGGGGAGGGAGGCTCCCTGGCTTGCACTTTGTCTGATGAAAATATAGCACAAATGATTCAGAAAATATGAGTAATATACACTCATATTATTAAAATTTTCGGGTAATTGTATTATTTTGAATAGTTTAAGTAGGAGGTAAATTTTTAGAAAGGGGCTTGACATAGATTTGAGGCGTATCGCCAGCGCCAATTTCATTAACACAGACAGGAGTTCATCAGGCCGATACAGCACCTTTTGCCGTAGAATCATAGCCATGACAGACCGCATGAATTTGACCCTTGCTGAGGCCGATCCGGCCGTTGCTGAAGCCCTTAAAAATGAAACACTCCGCCAGCACGAGGGGCTGGAGATGATTGCGAGCGAGAATTTTGTCTCAGAAGCGGTGTTGGAGGCGGCTGGCTCAGTATTTACGAATAAATATGCCGAGGGGTATCCGGGACGACGCTATTACGGTGGTTGCGAGTTCAGTGATGTGGTTGAGAACCTGGCTCGTGAACGCGCGCGTCAACTTTTTGGTGCGATTCATGCGAACGTGCAGCCACATTCTGGCTCGCAGGCGAATGCATCGGCGTACATGGCAGTGCTGAATGCGGGCGATACGATTCTTGGTTTGGATTTGGCGCATGGTGGGCATCTCACGCACGGGCACAAATTGAGTTTCAGCGGCAAGCTTTATCGGCCAACATTTTATGGCGTGCGCAAAGATACTGAGACAATTGACTACGACGAGTTGGAAGCGATTGCCGAGCGTGAAAAGCCGAAGGTGATCATTGGCGGAGGCAGCGCTTATCCACGCGAGTGGAATTATGCGCGTATGAGAGAGATTGCCGACAAGGTAGGTGCAATTTATATTTTCGATATGGCGCATATTGCAGGATTGGTTGCTGGTGGAGTTCATCCATCGCCAGTTCCACATGCGCACATAACTACGACGACGACGCATAAGACATTGCGTGGTCCTCGCTCCGGATTGATTCTCTGCGGTGAGCAGCATGCGGCTGCGGTGGACAAGGCAGTTTTTCCCGGGCAACAGGGTGGGCCGCTGGTGCACATTATCGCGGCCAAGGCAGTGGCTTTTGGTGAGGCGTTGCGGCCGGAGTTCAAGAGCTATGCCGCGCAGGTGATTACGAATGCCAAGGTGCTTGGTGCGGCACTTGCTGAAGCAGGCTTCCGCATCATCTCTGGAGGAACGGATAATCATCTGTTGCTGGTGGATGTTTTTGAGAAGGGGATTCTAGGATCGGAGGCGGAGCTTGCATTGGGCAAAGCCGGAATCACGGTCAACAAGAATGCGATTCCGTTTGACGTGAATCCGCCGCTCAAGCCATCAGGAATTCGCATTGGAACTCCGGCGTTGACGACGCGCGGAATGAAGGAAGCGGAGATGAAGCAGATTTCCAAATGGATAGTGAGTGCGCTTGAATCACGAAGCGATGATGCGGCGCTTGAAAAAATTCGGTTGGCAGTTGCTGAATTTGCCGATCATTTCCCGCTTTATGCATGGCGTCGTGCGTAGGTTGCCGAAGCAATTCCGGTAGTTAGATTTGCAAGAGATGTTGTAGTATACCTCCGGTGGGTTCGCGCTACTTTGCGAACCCATCTGTGTTTATAAAAATAATCTTCATCCGTCACAAATAATTGCAGGATGAAGAGGAGGAGGAACGATGAAAAAGTTTACTTATCTCATGTCGGCAGCGCTGCTTCTAGCATTACGTGTTTATGCGCAGCATGGTGAGAGTCATCCAACTATCCCCAAGAGAGGGCCTATTGAGTTTCATGGCACGCCGCGCGCAGCAGATCCAAAGCATAACTTCAGCGATAAGGAAGGTCACCCGAATGTTCCGCACGTGGACAGGGGCAAGGACTGGGTAGGTCATGATACGGGTCGCGATGATGCCAACTATCATCTGGATCACCCGTGGGAGCATGGTCACTTTACCGGTGGTATTGGCCGTGGACACGAATGGCATCTCGGTGGTGGCGGACCGGGCCGGTTCTGGTTCAACAACTGGTACTGGAGCGTTGCGCCGTTTGACATGGCGTACTGCGACGGCTGGATGTGGGATTCAGACGAAATCATGATCTACAATGATCCAGATCACGTTGGCTGGTATCTTGCGTACAACGTTCGGTTTGGAACTTATGTGCATGTGATGTATCTGGGCGTATGAGAAGCTATTTGACACAATCAACGTGAAAGATATGCGGTTGAGCACTAATCAAAGGCTTACCCGATTTCAAATTTAATTTGTGTAATTTGAGCCTTTGAAATGTGAAATTTCTAATTTTTTGAATTGATATTTAATCAATGTAAATTTGTATATTGCGGATATAAAGATTTATATTTTAGTGATGTCAATTGAAAATATTATTGCTCAAATCAACGCGGAGATCACGCAGTTGCAACAAGCACGCGCACTACTGTCGAACTCCGGCAACATTGGACAATCACTCACGGTTTATACAGGCAAAAAGCGAGGCCCGAAGCCTGGGAACAAGCGTGGACCAAAGCCTGGTGCGATGAAGGGCAAGAAGCGCCGCATACTGAGCCCTGAGGCTCGCCAGCGCATTGCCGATGCGCAGCATCGCCGTTGGGCTGCTCAGAAAGCAACGGCAAAAAAAGGCAAGTAAGCTTTGCGGCTTCAATCAAATCTGCGAAACGATTTTTGAAAACATTAATTGTTTCGCAGACGGAGTTGAAGTTACTTTTTTGTTAACGCATGGAGCGATGTAAGGAAGGCTTCAAGCAGAGGGATTTGAGATTTGCGACTAATGGATTCAGCGAATGATTCAATTCGTTCATGCTGTTAATATTTGCTACTCTGAATTAGACAATTTACCAATATTCAGCGGCGAGCACCTTGGGTGGGCCGGAGTGGCCCTCAATTACTTCCGTTTCAATGACAGCTTCCATATTCATTTGCTCCCATCCATTTGGAGCATTTTTAAGCAGCGCGTTTAGATAGACGGGGTTGTAGAGAATTTCACCTGCGGCTTCAGTTCCCTCTTCAGAGATTCCTGCCGCAATGATGACGGGCTGTCCAGTGATGGAATCGCGGAAGCGCGCCACGATGGCATAATCGCGCGAGAGCTTTTGATAGGGGAGATCCCAGGCAGTTGCCCATGTGGCTGCATTGGGGCTCTTGCGATCGACGATGATTGCAACACCCTCCTTGGATTCAAAACCAAAACGTAGTTTCTGAGTCAGGCGCAGGGTCCAAAGATTGTCAAAGGCACCAATGAGCACAACGGGCCCCTCGCGCAACTGGGCAAATGTGGCCTGCGATGCGGGCACGACACGGAACTCCTTGTGCTGACTCTCAAAGGCAGCCGCGGTGCGAGTCAGAGTGATGACATCAGCCAACGCCAGGTGGCCGGAGTAGTGAAGGCGAAAGTAAAGTGGCTCTGGATTGCTGTTAGCCGGCTTTGAATCGAGGGATTGAATGGAGCCTACGTCGAGATTCAGTGCCGGCTCACCAAGACAAAAAGTAGCTGTGCCATTAGCTGTAGTGAGAGGTGCCCAAAAGCGATCAATGGGCTGAACCGGCGGTGGTGGTTGAAGTGTGTGTACATATCTTCCGACACCAACACCGACCGCACAAAAGACAATTGCAGTGAGTGCAAGAACCAGCAGACTTTTACTTGCGCTCAGGCGGGGCTTAATCTCAGGTATATTTGCAGGTGACTCGTGCGCCTCAGGGTAATCATCCGACTCAGGCCAGTGGAAGGTTGCGTAGTAGGAGCCTGTGGGCAGTTCGATGAGCAATTCATGGGCGTGGGCAGGGTCGTAGTAGTACTGTGCCAGGCGCTTACGGATCTCACCGGCAGTAATTCGGACGATGGGATTGGCATTGGCGTCATAATCCGGCTCGCGGCCAAAGACCTCAATTCCGAGGGTTCGCTCTTTGAGATCCGCTTGATTGCCCAGCAGAGACTGCTCAACGACACGGGCCAAGAGGACGGGGTAGCGCTTACTATTAGCAAATAAAGGGTGGGCAAGAAGCCGCTCCAGCTGTGCATGGACATCGGCTGTATCAACGGGGCGAGTTGATTTTGGCTCGGGCCTTGGCAATACAGAGTCATCGGCCATGCTCATCGACCTCTCGCACGTATGATACGTCTCCAGAAGGGGGTTGTCTACTTGATATTTTAGCTTTTATTATCAGAGACTTGAAGGTTTATACGTGGATTTTACCCGATGGAACTTGTCAAGGCAATTTGATAGTTCTACTTTAGGGATGGTCCAGGGAAACCGCTTCTTTTGCCCAGGCGAAGTACACACGCCTGAAGGTCACGAGGCGCCGCTCCTTGAGATTGCGGCTCTCGCCCCTTCCGAACGAAGGGGCGACTTTTTTTGTTCGTGACAGAATTCAGCCGATACCAGGTAGGGAGAGTAGTCTTGGCTCGGTGAGGTCGAACATCGCCGCCGGAATACCTTCCCGTCCGAGACCAGAATCCTTAATGCCGCCAAATGGCATGGCCTCAGCACGCCAGCCGGGTGTATCGCCGACGATCAGCGCGCCAACTTCAAGCTCGCGGTATGCGGTCTGGATACGGCCCAGATCGCGCGTCAAGATACCCGCCTGCAGGCCAAAGCGTGAATGATTGACGGCAGCCAGTGCATCTTCAAAGTCATCGTAGGGTTCAATAGCGAGGACTGGGCCAAAGACCTCTTCGTCAAGGACCTTCATACCGGGTTTAGTTCCGGACAAAATTGCGGGTGGCATCAAAGAGCCTTTGCGCTCACCACCCTGCACGAGTTTAGCGCCGGCTGCGACTGCTTCTTTGACCCAATTATCAACTCTTTCAGCCTCGTGAGCTGTGATCATGGGTCCAATCTCAGTTGTTTCGAGGGTAGGATCGCCGGGCACCATGCGTGAGGCGCGTTCGACAACCTTCCACAAGAATGTCTGGAAGATGGGGCGGTGAATATAGACGCGTTGCAGGCTGACGCAATTTTGTCCGGCGTGATTGAAGGCTGCCAGGGCCGAACGCGCGGCCATCAAATCAATCTCCTGCCAGTCACTGTGAACGATGAGTGCTGCATTGCCGCCATGCTGTAGCAGCGCACGTTTGCGTACGCAATGCGTTTTGAGCTCCCAACCTACAGCAGCTGAGCCTGTAAAGCTGAGGAGCTTAATGCGCTCATCTTTTTCAATCAGCCAGGTTGTGTCCGCGTTGGAGAGCGGCAAAACGGCGAGCGCCTCGTCAGGCCATCCAGCTTTGAGAATGATTTCTCCAAGCGCGAGTGCGGTGAATGGAGTTTGCAAAGAGGGTTTGAGAATAATTGGGCAACCTACGGCGATGGCTGGAGCCAGTTTGTGCGCCACCAGCCCAAGGGGCGAGCTGAAGGGTGTGATGGCCAGCACAGGGCCGATTGCAAAGCGGCGAATTTCTCCTGTGCGTCCCTCGTTGCCTTCTGTGAGATCGAGCGGTATTGCCTCCTCGCCAAATCGCATTGCTTCTTCAGCGGCCAAATCGAAGAGCCGCGCTGAACGTTCTACTTCAGCACGTGCTTGACGAATGGGCTTACCGGCTTCAGCAACAATTAACTGCTCAAAGCGCGCACACTGGGCACGCAGAGCGTCGGCAACGGTGTGGAGAATCTCGTTGCGCTTCCATCGAGGCAGAGCACGGGTGCGTCGCAAACTGGCAACTGCATGCGTGACTGCCTGGCGCGCATCGTTACGCGTAGGAAGGGTTACGTGGCCAATTACGCCCTGGTCCCACGGCGAGCGCACTTCAAATTGGTCGCCATCGGTCCACTCCTTGCCGCACATCAAAAATCCAGTTTGCGTACCAGGCCGCATCTTCATCGCTATATTCCCCCACATTGGAATGATGAACGCTTCCCCTCGAATGGTAAAGAGCATTACTTGAGATGTGGGATTTGATTGTGCAATTAGTCTGTATGGGTTATCGAAATTGGGAAGAATCATTCTGAATGGAATCCCTGGGAAAAGAATACATTTTTATAGCCCTTTATTTAGTGCAGATAAGTGCATCGCAGCTTGCCCCGGTGTGGCGATGAACGATAGACTGATGATTCGGGACCGTGGCGGAGATTTTCTCCGTTCGGTAGTTGTGTGCCCTAGCCCCAAAGCGTTATGGTTCGAACGGGTAAAGAATCGCACGCACCGAAATCAGAAAAAATCCAGTTTCAGAATTCAAAAGTTCAAGAAAACAAAAGAAAGACAGGAGATAACCACATGGCAGTGGAAGAGAAGGTTAAACAAATTATCGTTGAGCAGCTTCAGGTGGATGAGGCCGAAGTTACGCCAGGCGCAAGCTTTCAGGAAGACCTTGGCGCAGATTCGCTCGACGTCGTCGAGCTGGTAATGCAGTTTGAAGAGGCTTTTGATCTTGAAATCCCGGACGAAGATGCCGAGAAGATCAAGACCGTCAAGGATGCCATTGACTACATCAACAAGAATGCAAAGGCTGGCAAATAAACAGTGAGTCGTCGCGTAGTCATTACCGGTCTGGGGCTGATTTGCGGAGTAGGCAACACGGCCTCGGAGATCTGGAGCAATTTACTTGCCGGGGTCAGTGGTATGGCGCCCATTACGGGCTTCGATACGACGGGCTTCCCGGTGACCTTTGCTGCTGAGGTGAAGAACTATGACCCATTGCAGTTCCTAGATAAGAAGGAATCGCGCAAGATGGGCCGGTTCATCCACTATGCCTTTGGGGCAGTCCATGAGGCGATGGAGCAGAGCGGTCTCAAGATCACTCCGGAGATTGCAGAGCGAGCGGGAATCTTTATCGGCTCCGGGATCGGCGGCTTTGAGGTCATCGAGCGCGAACACACGAACCTGCTGAATGGTGGACCGAGAAAGATTTCGCCCTTCTTTATTCCCGCAACGATTGTGAATATGGCCGCCGGCCAGTTGAGCATTCGTTATGGCGCGAAGGGTCCGATCTCTGCGACGGCGACCGCATGTGCGACGAGCGCGAATTCGATTGGCGATTCGGCGCGCATGATCATGTACGGTGATGCTGACGTGATGATTGCCGGCGGTGCAGAAGCAGCAGTGACGCCGATGTCTGTTGGCGGATTTGCCGCGATGCGGGCATTGTCAACGCGCAATGATGAGCCGACCAAGGCGAGCCGCCCTTTTGACAAGGATCGCGATGGCTTTGTGGTGGGCGAAGGCGCGGGGATTCTGATCCTTGAAGAGCTGGAGTTTGCGAAGGCGCGCGGCGCGAAGATTCTGGCCGAGATCGTCGGCTACGGAATGAGCGCCGATGCTTATCACATGACGAGCATTGCCGAGGATGGCGAAGGCGCACAGCGTTCAATGCGCAACGCACTCAAGGATGCGAAGATTCGCCCTGACGAAGTTGGGTATGTGAACGCTCATGCGACTTCAACACCAGCGGGCGATGGAAACGAAAGCCGCGCGATTGAGCTGGTCTTTGGCGAACACGCGACGAGCCACAAGCTCAAGGTCAGCGGAACGAAGTCGATGACCGGACATTTGCTTGGCGGCGCGGGCGGACTTGAAGCGGGCATTACGGTGCTTTCGCTGGTGAACCAGAAGATTCCGCCGACGATCAACCTGGATAATCAGGACCCGCTCTGCACGCTTGATTATGTGCCGAACAAGGCGATTGATTACAGCTTTGATGTGGCGCTGTCGAATTCGTTTGGCTTTGGCGGAATTAACGCGTCGCTGGTGATTCGTCGCTGGACTGAATAGTTTTTTGAGTGGAAAAGAAACGGCGCGCTCGATTGAGCGCGCCGTTTTTGTTTTGTTGTTCAATTACCGGCCTCAGAATGCTGCTCCGAGCAATCCTAGAAGTACGAGAACAAACCACCAACCGAAGACGGCGATGTATCCCGAAGAGCGACTGACCCTGGCGACGATAGCGAGCCCGATTGAAAGCACAATCAGTCCCCAGATATCGACCAGATCCACCTTTGTAGCGATGACCATGAGGAATTTATTGGTGTCGGGAGGCAGGAACGCGCCGAGATTCGTAGGCGCGAAATTCTTCAGGTTAAAAGCTTCCGGAGCCGCGACAAAAAGCATGACAGAGCCAAGGAGGAGTTTTACAGTGCCAGGAAGTCCGGCAAAGAACCAGACGCATACGACGTGCCAGAATTTGGATTTGCCGCCGAAGACGAAATTGATGGTACCCCAGAGGACGAGTGAAGCGAGCAAAGCGGAGAGGATTGCAATGACTGGTGCGGCGTAAACTGCACCCTCAGTAATCATCAGTGTCATCTTGACGGCACTTGCGCGTGCTTCGGGCGGTGCCTGCGCGAGACGCTCCTGAGTTTTTTGGTCGGCGTTCATCATATTGTCAACGACCTGCGGCCAACCGACTTTGACGGTTACCAAAGCGAAGAAGAGATAAGAGACAAATATGGAAATCACGAACGGAAGCCACCAACTGCGATTTTTGTCGCGGATGTCTTCAAAGGTTTTTGAGGGCGCGACGAAGGTGTTTGTGACACGTTGAATCTGGCTGAGTCCAGGAGTTTCGACGGCGATAGCGGAGTTGCTGAAATCGGGTTCGGACATTTGAGTGGCCTTTCAATTTGCAGGAATGTCTCGGAGCGATTGTAACGCGGTTGCTGGTAATTGCCAGTGTTTATTTGATGGCACATTTGGGATCTGATGAAGAGCTGGAGTTTGATAATTAAGGGCCAAAACAGAGCAAAAAATGGCATATTTTTGGTTTGAGAGGGCGATTTTTTGGCAGAAATTGGCGAATTTGGATGCATTTTGAGGTGTTTTTGTCGCGTTTGTAGTGCATTAAATTTGGTAATTTCTTGTGGAAGTTATTGATTTATTGATAGATAAGTGGATTAGGCTAACTGTTTACTAATTGGTAACAATTCAGGGAGGGGGGTGGGGGGTGGGTACCTGCGGTACAGTTTTCAGTTGTCAGTTCTCAGTTCCCAGTTGGTGATTTGGGTAGACGGAGTTCATGGACTTATTGTGCCTGATACAGGGTCAATATTCTGCAAACACCTGCGGTGGGGCCAGTAGCGCCGGTAGCGCGTGCATGGAGTATATTCAAGCCGCGTGAATGCGGAGGAAACTATTTTGCGAGGAAGCCTTTGTTGTGTTCGTAGCTGATGACGCTGGTGGGATTTGAGAATGCGCGATGGTGGAGAAGGAGAGAACAAGCAGCAAGGTGAGGACGAGAATGCGTTTTAAACTCATGGGAAACCTCGGAGCAGAATCGTCGGACAATTGATCTACGCGCTGGGAAGAGAGTTGGTTCCGGAGATGAACTGTTGAATTAAAAATACGAAATATTGTATAATGTGGTAATCTTCCTCAATGACGCCCGGAAAACGAGATGAAGCAGCAATTGCGTGGGAGGGAGATTCGAGAGAGGTTCTTCGCGGGTTCCCAGAGGAGGTTCGGTCAGAGCTGGGTCTCGACCTTCAATTGCTGCAGTGGGGTGAGCAGCCGAGCAGCTATCGGCCCATGCAGTCGATTGGACAGGGAGTGTATGAGCTTCGACAGCAGGATGAAAGAAGCTGGTATCGCGTACTTTATCTTTCACGAATCAACGATGTGATTCATGTTCTGCATTGCTTTGAGAAAAGTAGCGCCAAGACGCCAGAAAGTGACAAGGCGGTAGCGATATCGCGATTGAAGCTGGTGAGGCGAAGGTATTTAGAGAAGAAAAAGCAGGAGAAGAAACAAGGAGGCGGAAATGGGAAAAAGTAATGGACCTACGCATGTAACTCGCGGAAGTGTACTTGATGACCTTGGGTTTTCTCCCGAGAAAGCTGCGGTTCTGAAAATGAAGGCCGAAATGCATTCCATTCTTCTCAAGGCTGCAAGGAGCCATACACAGAAAGAGCTACAGGAGATACTGAAGGAACCTCAACCGCGCATCAGTGAATTTTTGAATGGGAAGATTGCGTCTGTAAGTATTGAAAAAATGACAGTATATGCTTACAGATTGGGCGCCAAACCTTGCATCAGGCTTGAGCTTGCTCGAAAACATCACAAATCAGCAATTGTAGGCGCGGCAAAACGGAAGAGAGGTGTTGCACAGGTGTCTAAGCGGCATGCAACGGCATCGGCAGCATAGATGTCTCACTTAATCAGCAATATGGCATTAATTGAGAAGTGAATCAGCTTCCGCAATCCGTAAAGAGCAAGGAAGCGGAAATCTAGAAAATTAAATTTGCGGTAGAATGGTTATAGATGAATCTTCATCAGCCCATTCCGGCGCTTTTGTAGCGGCTCCCGCCGCCTGAGATTGTTGCGCCTATTTTTCACCTACAAAATTTAAGACAAGAATGATTCACGCGAATATTGCGTGAGGATTTGAATTTGCGGCGTAACCGCAATTGGAGATTGAGATGCTGGATCGTTTGGAGCAGATGGAGAAGAAGTACGAAGAATACTCGGCGCAGATGGGGATGCCGGAGGTGATCAACGATCACGAGAAGTATCAGAAGGCGGGGCGAGGACTGCGCGAGATTGAAGAGCCGGTGAAGAAGTATCGCGAGCTTAGAGAGGCGATGGCCGGGCTGGCGGATGCACGCGCGATGCTGGCGGACGCAGAGATGAAGGCGATGGCCGAGGAAGAGATTGCGCAACTGGAGCCGCGGATTGCGACGCTGGAGGCGGAGTTGAAGGTGCTGTTGCTGCCGAAGGATCCGAATGACGAGAAGAACGTGATTCTGGAAATACGGGCGGGGACGGGC